>Ga0081540_1004248_pt1 | contig 10995 bp, 20 predicted proteins | sample TabmetS2T1R1_FD_71024 | JGI IMG/M metagenome (GOLD analysis project Ga0081540, IMG submission 71024) | Tabebuia heterophylla rhizosphere microbial communities from the University of Puerto Rico - S2T1R1 | ecosystem: Host-associated > Plants > Roots > Rhizosphere ... | reverse complement strand
TCATGCCGCGGGTCTGCGGGGTGTCCGGCAACTCCACCACGCGTCCGATCCGGTTGAGACCAAGCCCGATCAAGGTCTCGCGTTGGCTGTGATGACGGCGGATCGCGCTGCCGATCTGCTCGATCTTGAGAACCTTCGCGGTTTTGTTCATGTCGGCCTCCCGGCGCGTCCGACCTTCAGTCGGCGGCCTGCTCACCCTCGCCCAGATCGCGTCGCCGTGCCTGCAGGGTCGACACTTTGATATTGCGCCGCGCGGCGACCGAGCGCGGGGAGTCCTGGTGCTTGAGCGCGTCGAAGGTTGCCCGCACCATGTTGTACGGGTTCGACGAGCCGAGCGATTTCGCCACTACATCCTGCATGCCGAGCGTCTCGAACACGGCGCGCATCGGCCCGCCGGCGATGATGCCGGTTCCGGGAGGAGCCGCGCGCAGGTATACGCGGCCTGCCCCGTGGCGGCCGGCCACATCGTGGTGGAGCGTGCGGCCTTCGCGCAGCGGGACCCGGATGAGGCCGCGTTTGGCGGCGTCAGTCGCCTTGCGAATCGCCTCCGGGACCTCGCGCGCCTTGCCGTGGCCGAAGCCGACCCGCCCCTTTTCGTCGCCGACCACCACGAGCGCGGCAAACCCGAAGCGGCGCCCGCCCTTTACCACCTTGGCGACGCGGTTGATGTGGACGAGTTTGTCGGTGAATTCGCTGTCGCGCTCTTCCCGGTCGCGGCGATCGCGTGGTTCACGTGCCATGATTTTGTCCCAACCTGCTCTTCTCTGCGGCCGGCGCCGGAGAGCCAACCTCTGCGTTCAAACCTGACATTTCCATTCCGTCCGTCTCTTTGCGTTCAGAAATCCAGCCCACTCTCGCGCGCGGCATCCGCCAACGCCTTGACGCGGCCGTGGTAAAGGTAACCGCCGCGATCGAACACGACCGCTTTGATGCCTTTCGCGGCGGCGCGTTCGGCGAGGCGTTTGCCGACTACTTTCGCCGCCTCGATGTTGGCCCCGGTCTTGAGGCTGCCACGCATGTCCTTCTCCAGCGAGGAAGCGGACACGACCGTTCGGCCGTCCGCATCATCGATCACCTGCGCGTAGATGTGTCTCGACGAGCGGAAAACGGAAAGCCGCGCGCGGTTGCCGGCGGCGCGGCGCACGTTGCGCCGCACCTTCGCCGTGCGCCGCACGGTCCGATCAGCGACTGTCGCCATCGTGCTCCCTCATCACTTCTTCTTGCCTTCCTTGCGGAAGATGTACTCGCCCGCGTACTTGACGCCCTTGCCCTTGTACGGCTCGGGCTTGCGGAATGCGCGGATTTCCGCCGCGACGTGGCCGACCATCTGCCCATCGATGCCAGTGACGACGATTTCGGTCGGTTTCGGCACTGCGATCGTGATGCCTTCCGGGATCGGGTAAACGATGTCGTGGCTATAGCCGAGCTGGACCTGCAGGTTCCTGCCCTGCAGCGCGGCACGATAGCCGACGCCGTTGATCTCAAGCCGACGCTCGAAGCCCTTGGTGACGCCGGTCATCGCATTGGCGAGAAGCGAACGGTACGTTCCCCACATCGCGCGGGCGCGTTTGGTGTCGGTGCGCGGATCGATCTTGACTTCGTTGCCCTCGACCTTGGCCGCGACGTCGCCGTGCAGCGCGACCGAAAGCGCGCCCTTCGGGCCCTTCACGTTGACGGTTTGGCCCTCCACGCTGGCGGTGACGCCGGAGGGAATTGCAACGGGCTTCTTTCCGACACGAGACATGACTGACGTTCCGTTGGCGCTGTTATCCTGCGAAAGTTCCAATCAAAACACGGTGAAGAGGATCTCTCCGCCGACGTTGTGCTCGCGCGCGTCGTGATCGGCCATCACGCCCTTCGGCGTCGACAGGATCGCGACACCCAATCCGTTGTTGACGCGCGGCAAGGTTTTGACCGAGGCATAGACCCGCCGACCCGGCTTGGAGACGCGGGAAATTTCCCGGATCACCGGCTCGCCGTCGAAATATTTCAGCTCGATCTCGAGCTCCTTGCGTCCGTTGGCGTGCTCGACCGCCGCATAGCCGCGAATGAAGCCTTCGGTTTTGAGCACGTCGAGCACGCTCACCCGCAACCGCGAGGCCGGTATCGACACTTTCGACTTGTTACGCATCTGCGCATTGTAGATACGCGCGATCATATCGCCGAGCGGATCGTTCATCGCCATCGCCCCGCTCCTTACCAGCTCGACTTGACCAGGCCCGGGATCAGGCCCTTGGAGCCGAGATCCCGAAGCGCGATGCGCGACAGCCGGTGCTTGCGGTAGAAGCCGCGCGGCCGGCCCGATATCTCGCAACGATTGCGAACGCGGGTCGCCGATGAGTTGCGCGGCATTTCCGCGAGCTTGAGGGTCGCCGCGAAACGCTCCTCCATCGGCTTGTTCTTGTCGCGAGCAATGGCTCTGAGCCGAGCGCGCCGGGCGGAATACTTTTTGCTCAGCTTGCGCCGCCTGTTGTTCTTCTCGATCGAACTTTTCTTCGCCATCAATGTCTCCTGCTTTCCGCCCTGGAGGATATCCTCACTGTCGGAACGGGAAGTTGAACGCGCTCAACAGCGCGCGCGCCTCGGCGTCGGATTTCGCGCTGGTGCACACGGTGATGTCCATTCCCCAGACATCGGCCACCTTGTCGTAGTCGATCTCGGGAAAAATGATGTGTTCCTTGATGCCGATCGTGTAATTTCCGCCGCCATCGAAGCTTTTCGGCGACAGCCCGCGGAAATCGCGCACGCGCGGCAGCGCGATGTTGATCAGCCGGTCGACGAACTCGTACATGCGGGTCTTGCGCAGCGTCACCTTGCAGCCGATCGCCTGGCCGTCGCGCACCTTGAAGGTGGCGATCGACTTTCTGGCTTTGGTGATCACCGCCTTCTGGCCGGCAATCAGGCTGAGATCATTGGCGGCGGCTTCGACTTTCTTGCGGTCGTTGACGCCCTCGCCGATGCCCATATTGATGACCACTTTCTCGATCACCGGCACCTGCAGGCGGTTCTTGTAGCCGAACTCATCGGCGAGCTTCTTGCGCACGACCTCCTCGAAATGGGTTTTCAGCCGCGGCGTGACGCGCTCCTCCGGCTTCCTCGCCTTGGGACGCGCAGCCGCGTCGCCCTTCGCAGCCGCTTCGCCGCCTTGCGGCTTCTGACCCTTTTGCGCCTGCTGCGGCTTGTCGCCCTTCTGGGGCCGCGCCTGCTTATCGGCGGCCGCGCCTTTGTCGCTTTTGCCTTTGGTGTCCGTTTCAGCCATCGATCTCAACTCCCGACCGCTTGGCCATCCGCACCTTGCGTCGATTCTCGCCCGCGCCTACGAACTTGAACCCGATGCGGGTCGGTTTGCCGTCCTTGGGGTCGGCGAGCGCAAGATTGGACAGATGCACCGGGGCTTCCTTGGAAATGATGCCGCCCTCCTGCTGCGCGCTCTGCTTCTGATGGCGCTTGACCAAATTGACGCCGCGAACGAAGGCGCGGCCCTCATCGGGACGCACCTCGATCACTTCGCCGGTGCGGCCCTTGTCGCGGCCGGCGAGCACGATCACCTTGTCGCCCTTGCGGATTTTTGCCGCCATCACAGAACCTCCGGCGCGAGCGAGATGATCTTCATGTGGTTCTTGGCGCGCAGTTCGCGCGGGACCGGTCCGAAGATACGGGTGCCTACCGGCTCCATCTGCGGGTTGATCAGCACCGCGGCGTTGCGGTCGAAGCGAATGATCGAACCGTCGGGACGCTTGATGTCCTTGGAGATGCGCACCACGACGGCCTTCATCACGTCGCCTTTCTTCACACGTCCGCGCGGTATCGCCTCTTTGACCGACACGACGATCACGTCGCCGATGGTGGCGTATTTGCGCTTCGAGCCACCCAGCACTTTGATGCACATGACGCGGCGCGCGCCGGAATTGTCCGCCACGTCGAGATTGGTCTGCATCTGGATCATGACACCGCACTCGCCTCGTCAACTGTCGCGCCCGTCGCGCTCACACAACCTTCTTCTTCTCGCCCCGCACCACCTCCCAGCGCTTGAGCTTGGACAGTGGCCGGCGCTCTTCGATCCAGACGATGTCGTCCACGTGATATTCGTTGCTCTCATCGTGGGCGTAGTATTTCTTCGTGCTCCGCACCGTTTTCTTCATGACCGGGTGGGTAAAGCGGCGCTCGACCCGTACCACCACGGTCTTGTCCTGTTTGTCGCTCACCACGACGCCCTGGAGTGTGCGCTTCGGCATCTCTGATTACTCCGCCTTGGCTTTCGAGCGCGTGGCGCGCTTTGGCTTGGGTGCTGGCTTTTCCCGCGGCGCGGTTGCCGGCGCGGCCGGCTGCCGAGCTGAGCGTTTCTCCGCCGCAATGGTCTTGATGCGCGCGATGTCCCGGCGAACCTGCCGCACCCGCGCGGTATTCTCGAGCTGTCCGGTCGCGCGCTGAAAGCGCAAGTTGAACCGCTCCTTCTTGAGCTTGAGTACCTCGTCGTCGAGTTGGTCGACGGTCATGGCACGAAAATCATCCGGCTTCATCGTCATGTCCTCGACCTAGCCCGCGATGCGCTCGATGAAGCGCGTCCTGATCGGCAGCTTGGCGGCGGCGAGCCCAAGCGCCTCGCGCGCGAGCGCGACCGAAACACCGTCGACCTCGAACAGGATGCGTCCCGGCTTGACGCGGGCCACCCACAACTCGGGAGCGCCCTTGCCCGACCCCATGCGCACCTCGAGCGGCTTCTTGGAGACCGGCACGTCCGGATAGATGCGAATCCACACCCGGCCAGCCCGCTTCATGTGGCGGGTGAGCGCACGACGGGCGGCTTCGATTTGCCGTGCCGTGACCCGCTCCGGCTCCAAGGCCTTGAGCCCGAACTGGCCGAATGCCAGCTCGACGCCCGAGGTCGCAATCCCCTTGATGCGGCCTTTGTGCGCCTTGCGGAATTTCGTGCGCATCGGTTGCAGCATGGCTTGTCGCCTTTCTTAGTCCTCGCTCCCGAGCGCTCACGCGACGTCGCGACGCGGCCGTCCGACCTCGCCTTCGGCCATTTTCTTGTCCTGCGCCATGGGGTCGTGCTCCATGATCTCGCCTTTGAAGATCCAGACCTTTACCCCGCAGGTGCCATAGGTGGTGAACGCCGTTGCCACGCCATAATCGACGTCCGCGCGCAGCGTGTGCAACGGCACTCGGCCCTCGCGATACCACTCCATGCGCGCGATCTCGGCGCCGCCGAGACGCCCTGAGCAGTTAATGCGAATGCCACCCGCGCCGAGCCGCATCGCCGACTGCACCGCACGCTTCATGGCACGGCGGAAAGCCACGCGGCGTTCCAGCTGTTGCGCGATCGATTCGGCGACGAGCTGGGCATCGAGCTCGGGTTTGCGAATCTCGACAATGTTGATCACCACGTCGGATTTCGTGAGCTTGGTCACCTTTTTGCGAAGCTTCTCGATATCCGCGCCCTTTTTGCCGATGACCACGCCCGGCCGCGCCGATTGCACGGTGACGCGGCACTTCTTGTGCGGCCGCTCGATCACGATCTTCGACACGGCGGCCTGCTTGAGATCCTTCATCAGCTCTTGGCGGATCTTCATGTCCTCGTGCAGCAACTGGCTGTATTCGTTCTTGCCGGAGTACCAGCGTGAATCCCAGGTCCGGTTGATACCGAGCCGCAAGCCGAGTGGATTGACCTTCTGACCCATGGTTACCTCTTATGACGCCGCAGCCTCGACCTCGCGCACGACGATCGTCAGGTTGGCGAACGGCTTTAGGATACGCCCGACGCGGCCGCGGCCGCGCGGATGAAAGCGCTTGATCACGATGGCCTTGCCGACATGCGCCTCGGCGACCACGAGATCGTCGACGTCGAGATCATGATTGTTTTCGGCATTGGCGATCGCCGACTCCAGACACTTGCGCACCTCGCGGGCGATGCGCTTGCGCGAGAATTCGAGATCGGCCAACGCACTCGCCACCTTCTTGCCGCGAATGAGTTGCGCGACGAGATTGAGCTTTTGCGGGCTCACCCGCAGCATGCGGGCGACCGCTTTGGCCTCGTTCTCGGAAAGCGCGCGCCCGCGAGACTTCTTGCCCATGTTCACCCTCTCAGCCTTACGAGCTGCCGCCAGCTGCGGGCGCCGCGGCAGGCGCGGCGGCAGGACCGCCGGCGCGTTTTGCCTTGCGGTCCGATGAATGGCCGTAGAACGTTCGCGTCGGCGCGAATTCTCCGAACTTGTGACCGACCATTTCCTCGGTCACCAGCACCGGAATGTGCTTCTGGCCGTTGTAGACGCCGAAAGTGAGCCCGACGAACTGCGGCAGGATGGTCGAGCGCCGGCTCCAGATCCGGATCATCTCGTGACGGCCAGACGAGCGCGACGCCTCCGCTTTCTTGAGCAGATAGCCGTCGACGAACGGACCTTTCCAAATCGAACGCGCCATGATGCCGTCCTCGTCTACTTCTTCCGCGCGTGGCGGCTCGCGATGATGAATTTGGTGGTGGATTTGTTGCGGCGGGTCTTCTTGCCCTTGGTGGGAAAACCCCACGGCGTTACCGGATGCCGCCCGCCCGACGTGCGGCCCTCGCCGCCGCCATGCGGATGGTCGATGGGGTTCATCGACACGCCGCGATTGTGCGGCATGCGCCCCATCCAACGCTTGCGACCGGCCTTGCCGATGGAAACGTTCATGTTGTCGGGATTCGACACCGCGCCGATCGTCGCCATGCAGCGGCCGTGCACCATGCGCTGCTCGGCCGAATTGAGGCGCAAGATCACGTATTGACCGTCGCGGCCGACGATCTGCGCATAAGTGCCGGCCGAGCGCGCGATCTGTCCGCCCTTGCCGATCTTGATCTCGACATTGTGCACGATCGTGCCGATCGGCACGTTTCCGACCGGCATGGCGTTGCCCGGTTTCACGTCCGCATGTTCGCCGGAGACGACGGTATCGCCCTCCGCGAGCCGCTGCGGCGCTAAGATGTACGCGAGCTCGCCATCTTCGTACTTGATCAATGCGATGAAGGCGGTGCGATTGGGGTCGTATTCGATCCGCTCCACCTTGGCCGGCACGTCGAGCTTGCGGCGTTTGAAGTCGATCTTGCGATAGGCCTGCTTGTGACCGCCGCCGCGAAAGCGCACGGTGATGCGGCCGCTGTTGTTGCGCCCGCCGCTCGCGTTCTTGCCCTCGGTCAGCGTCTTCACCGGTGCACCGCGATAGAGGCCCGAGCGGTCGACCAGAACCAGTTGGCGCTGACTCGGGGTCACGGGATTGTAAGACTTGAGTGCCATGGCGCCGCTACCTCACAGACCCGTCGTCACGTCGATCCTATGGCCCTCTTCGAGGGTCACGATCGCGCGCTTGACTTCCGACTGCTCGCCCACCGTTCCCTTGAAGGCCTTGACCTTGCCTTTGCGCAGATGCGTGTTGACGCTCTTGACCTTGACGTCGAACAGCTTCTCGACCGCCTCCTTGATCTGCGGCTTGGTCGCGTTCCTGGCGACCTTGAACATGACCTGATTTCGCTCCGAAGCGAGCGTGGCCTTCTCGGTGATCACCGGGGAAATGATCACGTCATAGTGGCGCGGATCGGTCGTACTCATTTGAAACGCGCCTCCAACGCTTCCAATGCCGACTTCGTCAACACCAGCATCCGCCGCCGCAGGATGTCGTAAACGTTGATGCCCTGCACCGGCAGCACATCGACGTTGGGGATGTTGCGCGCGGCGAGAGCAAAGTTCGCCTCGACCTGGGCGCCGTCGATGATCAGCGCGCTGGTGAGCCCGAGCTTGGCGAAATTCTTGCGCAGCATCGCGGTTTTGCCGTCCTTCACGGTCGCCTTGTCGAGCACGATGATGCCGCCGTCTTTGGCTTTGGCGGACAAGGCGTGCTTGAGGGCAAGTGCGCGCACCTTCTTGGGAAGGTCGATTGCATGGCTGCGCGGGGCAGGGCCGAACGAGCGGCCGCCGCCGCGGAAGAGATTGACTCTGGCGGAGCCGTGACGTGCCGAGCCGGTGCCCTTTTGCCGGTACATCTTCTTGCCGGTGCGGTTGATTTCGGCGCGATTCTTGACGTCGTGCGTGCCGCGCTGGCGCTTGGCGAGTTGCCAGCGCACGCAACGGTGCAAAATGTCAGGTCTCGGCTCGAGGCCAAAGATCGCATCCGGCAGGTCGACCGAACCCGCCGCCTTGCCGTCGAGCGACATGATCTTGAGCTCCATGTCACTCTCCCTCGCTCTTGGCGGCCGCGGGCTCTTCGACGGGCGCCGCTTCGGCCTTCGCGGCGGACGCTGCCGCCTCCGACAGACGGAACTTGCCCGGCTTGGGCGCCTCCTTCGGCAGCTTCTTCTTCACCGCGTCGCGCAAGGTGATCCAACCGCCCTTGGCGCCCGGCACCGCGCCCTCGACCAAGATCAAGCCGCGCTCGACGTCCGTCTGCACCACTTTGAGATTGAGCGTGGTGACGCGCTCGACTCCCATATGACCCGGCATCTTCTTGTTCTTGAAGGTCTTGCCCGGATCCTGGCGGCCGCCGGTCGAACCGATCGAGCGGTGTGAGATCGACACGCCATGGGAGGCGCGCAACCCGCCGAAATTCCAGCGCTTCATGCCGCCGGCATACCCTTTGCCGATCGAAGTGCCGGTTACGTCGACGAACTGGCCGACGACGAAATGGTCGGCAGTGATTTCGGCGCCGACCGGGATCAGGTCGCCCTCCTGCACCCGGAATTCGGCGAGCTTGCGTTTGGGCTCGACGTTGGCTGCCGCGAAATGGCCGCGCGTAGCCTTGGTCAGGTTCTTGGGCTTGCGCGTGCCGGAGCCCAGTTGCAGCGCCACGTAACCATTCTTCTCTTTGGTGCGGTGGGCGACGACCTGACAATTAGCGAGCCGCAGCACCGTGACCGGCACGTGCTCGCCGGCCTCGGTAAAGACGCGAGTCATCCCCACTTTCTGTGCGATTACCCCGGAACGCATCGTTTGCCGTCCTGTCTCGCTGCCCGTTGCCCTCAGAGCTTGATCTCGACGTCTACGCCGGCGGCAAGATCGAGCTTCATCAAGGCGTCCACTGTTTGCGGCGTCGGATCGACGATGTCGAGCAGTCGCTTGTGCGTGCGCATCTCGAACTGCTCGCGACTTTTCTTGTCGATGTGGGGCGAACGGTTGACCGTGAATTTCTCGATCCTCGTCGGCAGCGGAATCGGACCCCGCACCTGCGCGCCGGTGCGCTTGGCGGTCGCCACGATCTCGCGCGTCGAGGCATCGAGTATGCGGTGATCGAATGCCTTGAGCCGGATTCGTATGTTCTGGCCGTTCATGTTTTCTCCGATAGCGCCAAGCCGCCGAGATCAATGCCCGTAATTTGCGCTGCGTGCCGTGTCGCCGGTCCCTTGTCTGTCCTCTTACTCGGTGATGCTGACCACCACTCCAGCGCCGACGGTTTTGCCGCCCTCGCGGATGGCAAAGCGCTGCTTCTCCTCCATCGCAATCGGCGTGATCAGCTCCACGTCCATCGCCGCGTTGTCCCCCGGCATGATCATCTCCGTCCCAGCAGGCAGCGTCACCTGCCCCGTCACGTCGGTCGTGCGGAAGTAAAACTGCGGACGGTAATTGTTGAAGAACGGCGTGTGCCGGCCCCCCTCCTCCTTGGTCAGAATGTACGCCTCCGCCTTGAACTTCTTGTGCGGCTTGACCGAGCCCGGCTTGCACAGAACCTGCCCGCGCTCCACCGCGTCCTTGTCGATGCCGCGCAACAGACAGCCAACGTTGTCACCCGCAACCCCCTCGTCCAGAAGCTTGCGGAACATCTCCACACCCGTCACCACCGACTTCTGCGTGTCGCGCAAGCCGACGATCTCCACCTCCTCGCCGACCTTGATCTTCCCGCGCTCGATGCGCCCCGTCACAACCGTGCCGCGGCCCGAAATCGAAAACACGTCCTCGATCGGCATCAAAAACGGCTGGTCGATCGGCCGCTCAGGCAGCGGCACAAACGTGTCCAGCGCCTCGTAGAGCTTCAGGATCGCCTGATCCGCAAGCTCCCCCTTCTCCCCGTTGAGCGCCTTGATCGCAGCACCGCGGATCACCGGAACCTTGTCGCCGGGAAACTGGTACTTGGTCAAAAGCTCCCGCACCTCGAGCTCCACCAGATCCAAAAGCTCAGGGTCGTCAACAACGTCAACCTTGTTGAGAAACACCACGATGTAGGGAACCCCCACCTGCCGCGCCAACAGGATGTGCTCGCGCGTCTGCGGCATCGGACCGTCCGCCGCCGAAACAACCAGGATCGCCCCGTCCATCTGCGCCGCCCCGGTGATCATGTTCTTGACGTAGTCGGCATGCCCAGGGCAGTCCACGTGCGCGTAGTGGCGCTTCTCGGTCGCGTATTCCACGTGGCTCGTCGCAATCGTCAAAATCTTGGTCGGGTCGCGCCGCCCCTGGCTCTCCGAGGCCTTCGCAACCTGGTCATACGGCACAAACGTCGACGTCCAGCCCTTCTCCGCCGAAACCTTCGTCAGCGCAGCCGTCAACGTCGTCTTGCCGTGGTCCACGTGACCAATCGTCCCAACATTGCAATGCGGCTTCGTCCGTTCGAATTTCTGCTTGGCCATGTTGCTCTCTTGCCTCTCAAACCTCTGGCGGCTGCGCGCACTATCGCGATCAAAATCTGCGCCGTGCCAGGCGTTAAATAGGAACGATTTGACTGCCTTCCAGCATCTTTAAACCCCGACGTGGGCTTGCAGCGGCTGACGCGCGACGTCGGTACTCCTGCGCAACCAGTGGAGCGGGTGAAGGGAATCGAACCCTCGTCATCAGCTTGGAAGGCTGTTGCTCTACCATTGAGCTACACCCGCACGGAGGGGACAAGTCATCAGATACGAGCAATCAGGTATCGCCAATCCTCTGATGACCACTCGCCCCCTGATCCCTGGTGGGGGAGGTAGGACTCGAACCTACGAAGGCGTCAGCCAGCGGATTTACAGGTTTCTATCTCCCGTTGATATCGCTTGAGAATTCG
>Ga0081540_1004247_pt1 | contig 11000 bp, 11 predicted proteins | sample TabmetS2T1R1_FD_71024 | JGI IMG/M metagenome (GOLD analysis project Ga0081540, IMG submission 71024) | Tabebuia heterophylla rhizosphere microbial communities from the University of Puerto Rico - S2T1R1 | ecosystem: Host-associated > Plants > Roots > Rhizosphere ... | reverse complement strand
GGAGGATTGGAGCCGCGCCAACCTGGCGGTCGAGGAGTTCCTGCGCTTCGTCTCTCCCGTCCAGTTCACCAAGCCGCGCTTCGTCAGGAAGGATATCGAGCTCGGCGGGATGCGGCTGAAGAAGGGCGACAGGATCATGGCCATGCTGGCGGCAGCCAACATGGATCCCGAGGCCAACCCGCGTCCCGAGACGCTCGATCTGGCGCGGAAACCCAACCGCCACCTGTCGTTCGGCACCGGCATCCATTTCTGTTTGGGCCACCAGCTCGCCCGCATCGAGGGCAAGTGCGCCCTGGAGGCGCTGTTCAAGCGCTGGCCGCAACTGGAGCTGGCCGTGCCGCCGGACTCCATTCGCTGGCGGCAGCGACCTGGGCTGAGGGCCGTCGAGAAGCTTCCGGTCGCGATCCACCGGCAATGAGCGCGCCGGCGCGACAAAGAATTATCAACCAGGCAACCGGGGCAGCGATTCGGACGAGGCTATGATGTGCGTTGACGCGCGCACGCCCTAGGAACCTCCAATCGACAGCACTAGACTCGGCGGCAACGCAGGGAGGTCGACATGATCACTCTCTACACGTTCGGTCCCGCCTTCGGACTTCCCGATCCCAGTCCGTTCGTGACCAAGGCGGAGGTCCTGCTGAAGATGACGGGCCTGTCGTTCCGCACCGACGCCGGCGGATTCCGCAAGGCGCCCAAAGGAAAGCTGCCCTACATCGAGGACGACGGCACGCGCATCGCCGATTCCACATTCATCCGCCAGTACCTGGAGAAGAAATACGACATCGACTTCGATCGCGGCCTGTCGGCGGAACAGCGGGCGATCGGCTGGGCGTTCGAGAAGATGGCGGAGGACCATCTCTATTGGGCCCTCGTCGACTCACGGTGGATCGACGATGAGAATTTCGCCCGCGGGCCGGCTCACTTCTTTCGCCGGCTTCCTGCCCCGCTGCGCCCCATCATGATCCCGATGATCCGCCGCAAGGTCCGCAACGCCCTGCACGCGCAAGGGATGGGCCGCCACTCGCGTGAGGAGATCGTTCGGCTCGGCATGCACTCGATCGATGCCATCGCCAACTATCTTGGTCACAAGCCGTTCTTCTTCGGCGGCGAGCCGAGCGGGGTCGATGCCACCATGTTTGCGTTCGTTGCCGGCACACTGTGTCCCCGCTTCGAATCGCCGATGCGCGACGCGGCAGAGCGCCACGACAACCTCAAGCGCTATGTCGGCCGGATGGCAGCGCGCTACTATCCGGGCGCGGCCGAAATCGCCGGCTGCAAGGCGGCGGCCTGATCGGCGCCAAGAATCGGCGCCGGCGCACAACGAAAACCCCCGGCGCAAGCCGGGGGTTACGGGTAATCCCGTGGACCGGCGAACCGGCCCGGATCGCCGTCAGGCGATCTTGAGGTTTTCGGCGGACGTCTTTCCGCGATTGGTGACAAGCTCGTACTCGACCACCTGGCCTTCATTGAGCGCGCTCAAGCCAGCCCGCTCCACGGCCGAAATATGGACGAATACATCCTTGTCGCCGGTCTGCGGCCGGATGAACCCGTAACCCTTCGTCGAATTAAACCATTTGACGGTGCCCTTTTGCATCGTCGTCTCCTCACAGTCTCCAGTCAAAGTCGACACGAAACGTGCGCGCTGCACTCCGCGCCACAACCTGGGTTTTTGGAAGATCCGATGCGATCGCGCCCAATCAAGCAGTGAACGGCCGGACGCCAAAATCCGATTGCGGGCGTAGAGAAGTGCAGAAATGAGGTTTTTGCAAGGCCGCTGACCCAGCGTCATCCCGGCCCGTCATCGTATGGTTAGGAGCGCGATAAACACGGGAAATTCAAGCGACGCCAGGTGCACCCGTCTGGACGGAATCAGGACGGCGCGAGATGATTGCTGTAGCGAAGAATCAGGGAGGGCAGCTTCATGTCGACACTTACGGGCGATTCGACACCCGAGCCGCGGCCGATATTTCCGGCACTGGCACGCTATTATCCTTTTGCATCGGACCTGGCCTATCTGATCGTGCGGGTGACGGCGGGACTCATGCTGATCCCGCACGGCTGGCCGAAGGTGTTTACGCGGGGCGCAGCCGGGGTGGCCACGATGCTCACCAATTACGGACTGCCGTTTCCGCAGCTATCCGCCTATCTGATCATGGCGCTTGAAACGGTCGGCGGCATTCTCATCGCCATCGGCTTGTTCACCCGCCCGATCGCGGCGCTGCTGGTGATCGAGTTCCTGGTCATCATTTTCATCGCGCACTGGCCGAAGGGTTATGCGGTAAGCGCCGGCGGCATCGAATACCCGCTGTTTTGGGGCCTGATCCTGCTTGCCATCATGCTGCGTGGCGGCGGACCGTGGTCGCTGGACCGCAAGCTAGGCCGCGAGGTCTGAGACGCGGCAGAAGGACGGATCGGCCGAGCCTCACGCCGGCCTGATCCACACCTTGTTGTCGTGGAAGGCGGCGCCGCCGTAAGGCGCGATCGCGTCGGCGCCGGTCAACGTATTGATGCCGCGGCCGTCCTCGAAACATTCGTTCGGCCAGATCGATTCCGCGATGAGGACGCCGCGGCGCACGCCGGAAAAGACTGCGGCGTGAAGGCGGACCTCGCCGCGTCGATTGGCCAGCACGACCTTGTCGCCGTCATGGATGCCGAGCGCCGCCGCATCGTCGGGATGCACCATGACGGTCGGCCTCACCTCCCGGGCGCGCGACGTGGCGGTCTCGTTGAAGGTCGAGTTGAGGAAATTGCGCGAGGGAGACGTCGCCAGGCGGAACGGGAACTCGTCGTCGGCCTCTTCGATGATGCCCCAATGGTCGGGTAGCGGCGGCATCGCCTCGACCGGCCCGGCGCGGCACGGGCTGCGGAATGGGACATTGGCCCAATCCGGCTTGAAGCGGAACTTGCCGTCGGGCCAGGCGAAGCCGTTCAGGTAATGGGCGGTGGCGAAATCGGGCTGGCAATCGATCCACCTTTTCGCCTCGAGGGCGTCCAGCGAGCCCCAGCCGGAATGGCCGAGCGTCCAGTCGATCAGCTCGCGGGCCGTCATGGCAAAGCCCGGATGCTCGGCACCGAGGCGCTGCGCGAGGGCGCAAATCACCTCGTGATTGGAGCGGCACTGTCCCGGCGCTTCGACCACCTTGGGGCCGAGCAGAATGTATTGGTGGCCGCCGCCCTGGTAGACGTCGTCGTGCTCGAGAAACATGGTCGCCGGCAGCACGACATCCGCCACCCGCGCGGTTTCGGTCATGAACTGTTCGTGCACGCAGACGAACAGGTCGCCGCGGGCGAAACCGCGCTTGACCGTGTCCTGGTCGGGCGCGACCGAAACCGGGTTAGTGTTCTGCACGAGCATTGCGGTGACCGGCGGACCGCCCGCCAGCGCCGCCGTCTCGCCGCACAGAATGGCGCCGATGCGCGACTGATCGAGCATGCGGATCGCGGGATCGCGCACGTCCAATCCCTCGATCATGCGCTTGTCCCAGTGATAGATGCCGGCGTTGTTGTGGAAGGCGCCGCCGCCCTCGTAGCGCCAGGCGCCGGTTACGGCCGGAATGCACGATGCCGCATGCATGTTGGCCGGGCCGTTGCGCGAGCGCGCAAAGCCGTACCCGAGCCGGAAATAGGCGCGCTTGCACTCGCCGACCAGGCGCGCGAAGGCTTCGATCGTCTCGACCGGACAGCCGGTGATCGCCGCGGCCCATTGCGGCGTCCTGGTGCGGACGTGCTCGGCGAGCTCGCGCGGCGCGTCGGTGTAGCGGTCGAGATAATCCCAATCCGCCTTCCCGTCGCGGAACAGGCAATGCATGACTGCGCAGGCGAGCGCGCCGTCGGTGCCGGGGCGCACCAGCACCGGCAGGTCGGCCTGCTCCATGGTGCCGTTCATGTACACGTCGACCGCCACGATCCTGGCGCCGCGTTCCTTCCGCGCGCGCGTGGCGTGGGTCATCACGTTCACCTGGGTATTGACCGGGTTCGTTCCCCAGATGACCACCAGATCGGATCGGGCCATTTCGCGCGGGTCAGGCCCGGCGATGCGCCCGGTGCCGGCCGCAAACCCCGTATAGGCGGCATTGACGCAGATGGTGGAGTGGAAGCCGGAATAATTCTTCGCGTGGCGCAGCCGATTGATGCCGTCGCGCATCACCAGACCCATGGTGCCGGCGTAGTAGTAGGGCCAGACGGCCTCGGACCCGTAGCGCTGCTCGGCGGCCAAAAACCGCTCCGCCGTGAGATCGAGCGCGTCATCCCAGGAGATCGGCTCCCATTCACCGGCGCCCCGGTCGCCTCTGCGGCGCAGCGGCTCTTTCAGTCGCGCCGGATGATGGAGGCGCTCCGCATAGCGCGCCACCTTGGCGCAGACGACGCCCGCCGTGTAGTCGTTGTCGGGGGCACCGCGCACGCGGCCGATGGTATGCGCGTCGAGAACCTCGACCTCGAGCGCGCAGGTCGACGGGCAATCGTGGGGGCAGGCAGAGGCGCGAATTCCGATTCGGAGCGGCTCGTTCATCGCGCCGTGCGTCACCTAAAGGTCGGTGACCTCCTCGTGTGATGGCCGCCGCGTCTTCAGAATGATGTAGCCGATGGCGACGACCAGGGCCGCGCCAACAGCCGCAGCCCAATAGTGCAGGTCGTGGATGAGCGCAGGCGACAGCCATTTCAGCAGCAGGTCGTCCTTGATCATGATGTCGCCGGCAACCCATCCAAGCAGTCCGGCGCCCGCCCACACGAGGATCGGGAAACGCTCCAGCAGCATCATCAGCATGGCGCTGCCGGCGATGATGAGCGGAATGCTGGTAGCAAGACCGAAAATGATCAGCGTCACCTTGATCATCCCGGCATGCGCCAGATCGACCCGGGCCGCCGCCGTCTCGGCCGAAGCCGCAATGGCGATGACGTTGTCGAGGCTCATGACGATATCGGCGATGGCCACGATGCGCACCGCGCGCCACAGATTCTCGGCGGCTTCGATCTTGCCCTCGCCATCGTTCTCCTCCGGAACGACGAGCTTGACGGCAACCCAGAGCAACAGGAGACCGCCCACCAGCTTGAGGCCGGGAAGAGCCATGGCCTGGGCGACCACCATGGTGAACACGATGCGCAGCAGGACCGCGACGCCCGCGCCCAGGATCATGCCCCAGAGCCGCTGGCGCGGCGGCAGCATGCGGCACGCAAGCGCGATCACCACCGCGTTGTCGCCCGAGAGAATGACGTTGACGCCGATGATCTGACCGACAGCAACCCAAAAGGCGGGTTGCATGAAGTCACTTATGGGGAAGTCCACCGCGAAACTCTCCGTGCTCTACGTTTACCGCCCATGTGAACGTTCGGCTGTTTGCCGCCGATATGAATGCTGTCGTTGCCGCCGATGTTCCTAACCGCCCGCCGCAAGCTTCGGAAGCCGGCACCAGCGAAAAAGCGCCCGACGCTGCCGCCCTCCCCCACTCGAACACCGTTTCCGCCGGACTGCAAGAATTTGGACGCGAAAGTGAAGGGGCAGCCGGCCGACCAATTTGCCGCGCTGGAGCGAGATGACTTTTCCTGGAATCATCATCTCGCTCCACCTTATTGGTGGAGCATGATCTTTTCGGAAACCCGGTATCCACCCCGGATCAGGTCCGGGGCAGGCTTTTTCGGGATCATGCTCTACCCGACGATTTCGTTGCCGGAAAAAAACTGAGCAATTTCCTTCGCGGCCGTATCGGCGGCGTCGGAGCCGTGAACGGAGTTTTCGCCGACAGATTTTGCGTGGAGCTTGCGGATGGTTCCGTCGGCCGCCTTGGCCGGATCGGTTGCGCCCATCACGTCGCGATAGCGCGCAATGGCGTTCTCGCCCTCCAGCACCTGCACCACCACCGGGCCCGAGATCATGAAGGTGACGAGCTCGCCGAAGAACGGCCGCTCGCGGTGGACCGCATAGAACCTCTCGGCCTGTTCGCGGGTCATGCGCAGCCGCTTCTGCGCCACGATGCGCAGGCCCGACTCCTCGATGATGGCGTTGATGGCGCCGGTCAGGTTACGGGCCGTCGCATCGGGCTTGAGGATCGAGAAGGTGCGCTCGATCGCCATCATCCATTCCTTCGCGGGAGGTGAAAAACGAAAACGGCTTATAGTCAGCGGACTTCGCGGCGGCAAGGCGGCCTCCGGGAGCGGTCCGTGACGGCGGTCTTGGCCCCGCCGAACGGCGCTCCGCTTCGCCGCATGTCAAGCGACCGGATCAAGTCGTCGCACAAGCTGAACAACGCTTCATCTTGTGCGATGACTTGCGAACATCATGGATCCGACTTTGATCAACATCGCGTGAGGTCACGGATATTTGGATTTCGCTAGCGTTGTGTATTCAGGGCGACCTACAATCCAGAACACTCGCGCAGGAGGGTAACATGTTGCGTAAAATGATGATCGCGCTGGCTGCCACGGCGTTCGTTGGCGCCATGGTGGCGGCCGATTCGGCCGACGCCCGCATGGGTGGCGGCGGCGGTGGCGGATTCCGCGGTGGCGGTGGATTCGCGGGCGGCGGATTCCGCGGCGGTGGCTTCGGAGGCGGCGGCTTCCGTGGCGGCATGGCCGGCGGCGGATTCCGCGGCGGCATGGCCGGCGGCGGATTCCGCGGCGGTATGGCGCGGCCCGGCTTCGCCGGCGGCGGATTCCGCGGAGCCACGTTCGGCGGCGTTCGCACGGCCGGCGTCGCGCCCGGCTTCGCCCGCGGCGCAGTGGCCCGCGGTGCATTCGTCAACAACGGACGATTCGTGGGGCGCGGATTCCGCCACGGCTTCAACCACCGGCACTTCCGAAACCGGCGGTTCTTCGCTGCAGCACCGATCTTCGTCGGTGCGGGCTTCTACCCGTACTACGACGACTATGCCTACGGCTACGGCGATCCGTGCTGGCAACAGACCTGGACCGCCTACGGCTGGCGCACCGTCTACGTCTGCGGCTACTGAGAACAACCCCCGCAGCCATGACCCACGAGAGCCCGGCCTTACGCGAGGCCGGACTCTCGCTTTTCGGCAAGGCAATCCTGAAAACTCATTCACGTTCGTTGCAGAATTATTTCGTGTGATCCGCGTCACGTTGCGCTAGAAGCTTATTAATCGATGCCTCCGTACAGCAAATATTGCAACAAGTCGGCCGAAAATACTTTCATACGACTCATTCTCAACCATGCTTGATCGGATCCGTCTTATCTCTCTATTCCCTGATCAGTGAGTTTTACTTCTGAACCCTTTTCGGCGTGGGCGAGTCTCATGTGCAGGATGTGAGAACACATCCCTTCACAGAGGAGAGACTGACATGTTGCGGAAAATCGTTCTTGCCCTCGCGGCCGCTGCCACGCTCGGCACTGCCGCGCTCGCCCCGAGCGCCGCGTCGGCGCACTGGAAGGGTGGTTTCGGCCACGGTTTCCACGGCGGCGCGCGCATCATCGTCGGCGGCCCGGCCTTCGTTCCGGTGCGTTGCTACTGGGTCGAGAAGTTCACGCCCTTCGGCGTGCGGCTGGTCAAGGTCTGCAATTACTACTGATCGACCGATTGTTGGTTGCGCGTATCGCGACCCCTGGCTGCGACTGCGGCCAGGGGTTCGCGCTTCTGACAGGGCCTCATCGCGCAGATCGGGATGACGGTCAGAATTCTGCGTTGGACGCGGGTTAAGCCGCCGCGCCGTGCCGGATCTTGTCCAGCCGCCGCTCCTGGCTGACATAAGCCTGGGCAGCATCGGTCTTGAACATCTCGTGTGTCTCGATTTCGTCGTCGGTCACCGGCGTGATCGCTTGGTCGGTGTATTCGGTCCGCCTCGGGTCGTGCTTGATGCCGAGATAGATCTTACGCAGGCGCAAATAAAGCCAAGCCCAACGGAGCGACTTCACCGCCGCTTCCGTCCAGTATCTCGGGTAGAACTTCCACACCGGCTCCATCGGCATGGTCGGCCGGCGGCTGCGGCGATCCTTGATCCGCAACACGCCGCCTTCGACCGGATGCACTCCTTCGATCTCGATGCATCCCTTGAACCAGGTGACCCCCATCAAGGTATTGCCGAAAGACCGCAGCGCTCCGGCGCGGCGCATGATCGTCTCGCAGTGCTCGAACGTGTAGTAGCGCCTCCACGCCTCCGCGTACGCGTAGGTCCATTCCTCGCGCGACATGCGCGGATGATTGGCCGTAATGTGATAAAGATCGTACTTGTTGAGGTCGGGTTCCATCCACTCGCCGGCGCGGAACAGTTTCTGGTGATCCTCCGATCCCGGAAGCGGCGTGAGATAGAAGATTTCCAGCACGTCGATCGGCAATTCCCGCTTGATCACGTCGAGATCGTGCAGGATGGACTCCGCCGTGTCGTTTGGGAATCCGGTGATGTACCCGGCGTAGATCAGCATGCCGGCCGACTGCCAGGCGAGCAGCATCTTGCGATATTCGGTGATCTTGTTCTGCCTTTTTTTGGCCGCGAGAAGGTTTGCCGGGTTGATGTTCTCAAGCCCGATATAGACTTTGCGGACCCCGGCGCGGCTGCACTTCTCGATGAAGTTAGGTATCCGGTGACACAGCGTGTCGACCTGGATGATGAAGGTGAAATGCATCTTCTCGACTTCGCGCAAATGGATCAGGCGATCGAGAATGACCTCCCAATCCTTGTTGCGCGCAAAATTGTCGTCGGTGATGAAGAAGCGGAACAGCCCTTGGGCCAGGTTGTCGCGAATGATCTTCTCGATGTCGTCCGGGCTACGCCGCCGCGACTTGCGCCCCTGCACATTGATGATGGTGCAGAATGAACACTGATACGGGCAACCGCGGCCGGCATCAAAGCTCGTCACCCCGCCGCCGGTGCGTCTGACCCGGTCACGCCCGAGGATCGGGATCGGCGCGCCGTCAATGCCGGGAAGATCGTTCATGAAATTGTAGAGCGGCTTCAACCGGCCGGCATAGGCATCGCGCAACACCTCATCGAGGCGGCCTTCAGCTTCGCCGGCGAAGATGGACAGGCCCATCGCCTGGGCCTGGCGCAGGTGCGGATCGTCACCGTCGATCATGGCGATCACGCCGGACATGTGGAAGCCGCCGATGGCGACCGCGATTCCTGCCTCGCGCAGGGGCTTGGCAATATCCAGCGCGCGCGGTGTCTGGTTAGACTGAACGCCGATCAACATCACCATGCCGGCGTCGGCTGCCTTGATCAGCCTGACGATCCGGTCGGGACGGATACACGTGTTGGCTTCATCAAAGGCGTGGATATCGACGTCGACATCGTCGCCGAGCACGCCTCGTTCGCCACAGTCCTTGGCGATGCCATAAACGCTGGCCAGCGAGTTCGACGGAATCAACGAGCGGTACCACGTGATGGGATACCCATCGTCGCAGTAATGGGTTGGCTTCACCAGGACGAGACAGAATCGCCGCCTGCGCACCGCCGAGACTTCAACCGACATGATTGTCCCCCTCCCTCGAACCGTTAGCACGGAAGGAGAGCGGCGGGAAACAGCAAACCGCGGCAGACCGGCCAAATCGACGATCAGACCAGCGCCATCAACCGCGCCGGGCCGCCGGTCGCGTCCTTCACCTTGGCGACGCCCACGACGAGCGTGGCACCGTTCGCCGGCACCCGGTCGAGATTGGCCACGTTTTCCAGGCCCCAGCGTCCCGACGGCAGCCACAGGTAGTGAGTCTTGAAGTCCTTCGACGGCCCGTGGTCGAGGGAAAACGTGTCGACCGCGATGCCCTGGACGCGGCGCTCGCGCATCAACCATTCGGCCGCCTCGGGACCGAAGCCGGGAAAATGAAACACGCCCGCCGCGTCCTTGCCGGTGAAGCGCGCGGCATCGCCGAGATGCTTCGCCCAGCCGGAATGCATGGCGACGCAGCAATCGTCGGGCAGTCGGCCATGCCTGCCCTCCCATTCGGCAATGTCTTGACGGGACACCAGATAATCCGGGTCTTGCGCCGCCTTGCCGGCGACGTCGATCACCGCGAGGGGTACCACCAGCGTCGCGGGATCGATCCGGTCGGCGGTCGCGCCGCTTTGCGAAAAATGAATCGGCGCGTCGAGATGCGTGCCGGCATGCTCGATCAGCCGCCACCAATAGAGATTGAAACCGTCCCGGGTGAGGTCGAACTGCTTCTGCATTTCGATCCCTGGCGTGCCAAAAAATGTCGGAAAGTCAGGCGACATCGTGTGGGTCAGATCCACGACCGACCGAAAGCTGCGCGGCGTCTGCGCCGCCGCCGGGCTGGGCGTCGCGGCAAAGCTCACGGCAGCCGCGCCGGCGCCCCTAAAGAAGCCGCGTCGGCTCAAGGCCTGACGGACCGCCTGCTCGCAACCGGGAACGCACATGAGGCTCTCCTTTCGCGATGGGTTGATGAAACCACCACGGTAGCGCAAATTCACGCCACCGGCGCGACGGAGCGCCAGGAAGTTGATCGGTGTCTGCAAGCATGTTCGGCCCGCGTCGGAACTTTTCCCTCTCTCTGCTCGCGATCGCCGCGACCGCGATGGTCGCGGCTTGCTCCTTCAACACGCCGACGGCGGAAGACCTGATGCCGAACAGGCCGAAATTCGAGTTCAGGTCGATTCCACCGGCGCGCCAGCTACGCCCGCTCAGCGCGCCGATCCTGGTCGGTCCCGATGGAAGCTGCGCGGCTTCCGCCGCCGAGCCGGAATTTGCCGGCACCGGCGTCGCACTCGACATGAGCGAATGCGACGTGGTCCAGCGCGCCGGACGCCCCGACAACATCGACATCTCGACCGATCCGGGGGGAGCGCGCGCCGTGGTGCTGACTTACGCAAGCGGCGACCGCGCCGGAATCTACCGCTTCGCGTCGGGACGGCTGAAAAGCATCGAGCGCGGCGCCGAGCCGCCGCCGCCCGAACAGCCGGCCAAGAAGAAATCGTCGAAGACGAAAGCGAGTTAGATCGACGGCGCAATCAGCCTTGGCGTTGCCAGCGGCCGTTCTCGTCCGGCCGCCAATAGGTGACGTCGAAACCCGCCGTCTTGGCATCGTTCCAGCGCCCGC
>Ga0081540_1004246_pt1 | contig 11003 bp, 8 predicted proteins | sample TabmetS2T1R1_FD_71024 | JGI IMG/M metagenome (GOLD analysis project Ga0081540, IMG submission 71024) | Tabebuia heterophylla rhizosphere microbial communities from the University of Puerto Rico - S2T1R1 | ecosystem: Host-associated > Plants > Roots > Rhizosphere ... | reverse complement strand
CACGATGACCGGGAAAAAGGCGCAGGTCGCCTGGGGCACCGTGCATCTGGCGCTGCTGCCGACCAACGAGGACCGGGCGAAGGCCGTCGTCGACTGGGCCGGCGCGGCGTTCACGCACCAGCGCGTCGGCCGGATCAGCGTAGGGAGCGAGTAGCAGGACGAGACGTGACTGGTTCGGCCGGTGATCAGGCTCGAGGTCTTCGGCGAGTCTGACGCGATGGATGCCGTCGCGCGGCTGCTCGACGCGCACGCCGAGGTCGGCCGCGTCCGTTGCTCCGCCGCGATCAGGCCTCGCCATGCGGTCGTCGTCGCGACCGTCCACCCGAGAGCCGTCGACGAGCTCCTGGGCGAGCTCCGAAGGTTCGGCGTCCCCGACGACGACTTCACGCTCACGCGAGAGGAGGTTCTCGGGCGGTCGCACGGGAGCGGGGCCGAGGCCGGGCTCGTCTGGGAAGACGTTGTCGGGATGGCCTCGCGCAACTCGCGCCCGATCGCGCGCTACCTCGCGTTCATGCTGGTGGCCGGCGTGATCGCCAGCTACGGGGTGCTCGACTACAACGTGATCCTCATCGTCGGCGCCATGGCGATCAGTCCCGACCTCCTGCCCATCACGGCGGTCGGAGTCGGCTTGGTCGACCGCCGGGCGCGCCTTGCGGGACGTGCGTTCGCGACGCTCTGGATCGGCATGGCCTTCGCCGGCGGAGCTGCCGCGATCTCCGCCTACACGCAAGACCTCTTCGACCTCGTTCCCGCCGGCTTCAACATCGACTCGACGTTCGTGTCGGATCTCACGAAGGTCAGCAACGAGACGATCGTGGTCGCGCTCGCCGCGGGCGTAGCGGGAATGCTGGCGCTCGAGACCCGCGCCAGCGCCGGCGTCGGCGTCGCCGTCTCCGTGACGACCATCCCGGCAGCCGCCTATTGCGGCGTCGCGCTCGGCCTCGGGGATCACGGAGATGCGCTCGGGGCGCTCGCCGTCCTTGCCACGAACGTCGCGATGCTGGTGATCGCCGCGTCCGGCACGCTCGTCTTGCAGCGGCTGCTGGCGCGCCGCGCCGCTGTCAAACGAGAGCGTGAGGCGCCCTCGGGCGTGTGACCGTCAGAAGTCTCGCTCGGTGGCGAGGACGAGCACCGTGTCGTCGGCCCCGACCGTAGGCGGCCGACCGTCTGCCGCGACGCTCAATTGCCCGTCGGGGCTGACGGCCACGAGCGGCAGCTCGGTCGGTTCGCGGGGTCGGGGGCCCTCTGCCCGTGCCGTTACGGCGACCAGTCGCGCGCCGGCCGCGAACTGCCGGTCGAGCTCCTCGAACGTCAGCGAGCGGCCCGCGAGGATGCCGGCCTCACGCGAGGGCGGAAGCAGGTCGGGGTCAGAAGGGTGTGGCGCGAGTCGGAAGACGTGACCGTGCCCCAGCTCCTCGCGCAGCTCGGCCGCCGCAAGGGTGTTGAAGTCGTCGTCGTGGGTCAGCAGCAGGGCATCCGTCACCTCCTCGAGCTCGGCCTCGCGGCTGATCGCATCGACCATGATCCGGCCCCGGTCCGCGTCGATGCCGGCGTTGCGAGCGGCCGCCTGCTGATCGACCGGCCCGACCCACATCCTCACCGCGACGCCGGTGTGCGTGAGGGCGACGGCGAGGTCACGCGCCCACCGATGGCCGCCGACGAGCAGCACCAGCCGGCGGCCGAGCCCCGCCACGCCGAGCGCCCGCGCGACCGGGGCGGCCGTCAGCCCGTACACGACGACGGTGCCGAAGATCGCGACGAACACGATCGGAAGCACCTTGTCGGCCCCGGCGACACCCTTCTGCGCGAGCTCTGGTCCGAACGCCGACGCGGTGGCGCCCGCGACGATTCCGCGCGGTGCCAGCCAGGCCGCAAAAAGCCGCTCGCGGGCGGTAAACGACGAGCGCAGCATGGCAAGCGCCACCACCACCGGCCTGATCACCAGAACCATGACCGCAACGAGGACGAGCGCCTCGGGCAGCACCGCTCGCACCTCGCTGGGAGCGACAGACGACGAGACGAGGATGAACAGCACGCCGACGAGGAGTTGCACAAGGGTTTCCTGGAACTCGAACAGCGACCGGCCGACGTCGATGCTCCGCTGATTGGCGACCACGATTCCAAGAACAACCGCCGCGAACAGCCCGGAGTCATCTCGGATGAGGTCCGCGGCGACGACGACCGCCACCACCACCATCAGCGTCGCCGGGACGACCATCCGCGGCGCGCTGCGATGGACCTCTCGCAGCAAGAGCCACAACGTCGGAGCGCCAACCGCTGCGGCCGCCGCGCCTACGCCGAGATCGATCAGAAGTGCGCCGGGCTGCCAGCCGTTCCCGGAGCGCACCGCCGCGAACACCACGACGGCGAGCAGTGCGCCGATCGGATCGACGAGGACCCCCTCCCACTTGAGCAGTGCACGCACGGCGCCGGCCGGACGGATGAATGCTAGGAGCGGCAGGACGACCGTGGGCCCGGAGACGACGAGGATCGCCCCGATCAGGAATGCGACGCCGGAATCAACGTCGTAGAGGAGTGCGACGGTCCCCGTGATTGCGAGCCAGGTGACCAGGCAGCCGCCGATGACGAGGCGCACCACCGTCTTCCGGATGCCCGGGGGGATCTCGTCAAACGACAGCCGCGACCCGCCCTCGAACAGGATGACGCCCACAGCGATCGAGACGAACGGCTGGTAGAGCGAGCCGAGCAGGTTGTCCGGGTGGACGTCGCTCGTCGCGATCCCGGCGAGGAACCCCGCCGGTAGCAGGACGACGAGCGCAGGGATTCTCAGCATGCGCGCTACGAGCTGGGAGCCCACGGCGAGAACGAGCACCAGCCCGAGCCCGAACAGGATCTGGTCGCTCGACATGGCAGCGAGTAGCACCGGCTACCCCAACAGTGCGACAAGATCGAGATCCGGCAACGCCGCAGAGTCTGGAACTTCGAGGGAGTAACGCTTCATCCCCATGGGGCGATGTGGTCGCCGAAGTGCCTCTCTAGCGTCGCGATCGATGACCCCACTGGCCTCGACGGTGGTCGATTTGGCACGGGTCCAGTTCGCGACGACGTCCCTCTACCACTTCCTCTTCGTCCCGCTCACGCTCGGCCTCGGCCCGATCGTCGCGACCTTTCAGACGCTCTGGTACCGCACGAAGGACGAGAAGTGGCTGCGGCTGACCCGCTTCTTCGGGACGCTCTTCCTGATCAACTTCGCGATCGGAGTCGCGACCGGCCTGGTGCAGGAGTTCGAGTTCGGCATGAACTGGTCGGTCTACTCGAGGTTCGTGGGGAACGTGTTCGGCGCGCCGCTCGCGGTCGAGGGCCTCGCCGCCTTCGCGCTGGAGTCCACCTTCCTTGGCCTCTGGATCTTCGGCTGGGACCGGCTCTCGCCACGGCTGCACCTGGCGACCCTCTGGATCGCGGTGGTCGGCACCTGGCTGTCGGCCTACTTCATCCTCGTCGCCAACTCGTGGATGCAGCACCCGGTCGGGTACAAGATCGTCGACGGCGAGGCGCAGCTCACGAGCGCCTGGGCGCTGCTGTCGAACGACTTCGCGCTCCGCGCGTACCTGCACACGATCCTCGCCGGGCTGATCTTCGGCTCGATCCTGGTGCTGGGCGTCGCCTGCTGGCACTTCCTACGCGGCCATGACGTCGAGCTGTTCCGGAACGCCGCAAAGGTGGCGCTGATCGTCGCGGTGCCGGTGACGCTGCTCCAGCTCGTGGTCGGGAATCGCTTCGGGGAGGCCGTCACGAGCCAGCAGAGCATGAAGATCGCCGCCTCCGAGGCGCAGTGGGACACGTGCCAGCCGTGCAGCTTCTCGCTGTTTCAGATCGGCGGCTTCTCCGAGGACGATCAGACCCCGAGCTTCTCGATCACGATCCCGCGGCTCCTCTCGTACATGGCCACCGGGTCGTTCGACGGCCAGGTACAGGGGCTCACCGAGCTGCAGAGACAGGAGGAGCGAAAGTACGGCCGCGGCAACTACATGCCGAACATCAGGGTCATCTTCTGGTCGATGCGCGTGATGGCGTTCGCCGGGGTGCTGATGTTCCTCGTCGCTGCCCTCGGTGCGTGGCTCTACTGGAGGAAGAAGCTCGAGCGGGCGCGCTGGTTCCACTGGACGGCGTTGGTCGCGATCGCTCTGCCGTACATCGCGGCGAGCGCGGGCTGGATCCTCACGGAGATGGGCCGCCAGCCCTGGATCGTGCAGGGGCTGCTGAAGACGAGCGAGGCGAACTCGCCGAGCGTCAGCACGACCTCGCTCGGCATCAGCCTCGGGGTCTTCATCGCCCTCTACGTCGTGCTCGGCGTGGTCGACTTCGTGCTGATGCGGCGCTACGCGCGCCCCGACCGGCCGGCCTCCCAGGAGGAAATGCCCGAGCCGGCGGTGAGCTACTGATGGACCTTCAAATCTTCTGGTTCGTCCTGATCGCCGGCCTCTGGAGCGCCTACTTCCTGCTCGAGGGCTTCGACTTCGGGGTCGGGATGCTGCTCCCGTTCCTGCCGAAGGACGAGCGGGAGCGCAGCCAGATGTTCGCGACGATCGGGCCGGTCTGGGACGGCAACGAGGTCTGGCTCGTCATCGCCGGCGCTGCGACCTTCGCCGCGTTTCCCGCGTGGTACGGGACGATGTTCTCGGGCTTCTACCTCGCACTGCTGCTCGTACTGTTCTTCCTGATCATCCGCGTGGTCTCGTTCGAGTGGCGCGACAAGAGCGGGAGCTCGCGCTGGCGCGCGGTGTGGATGTGGGCGAACGCCGCTGGGAGCTTCGGCGCGTCGCTGATCTGGGGAATCGGCCTCTCGAACCTTCTCTACGGCCTGCCGATCGACTCCAACGGCGATTACTCGGGGACGTTCTGGGATCTGTTCAGCGGCTACACCGTCCTCGGCGGGGTGACGATCGTGCTCCTCTTCGCCTTCCACGGGTCGACCTACCTCACGGTCCGGACCACCGGCGACCTTTGCGCCCGGGCAGCTGCCGCAGCGCGCCGCCTGTCGGTGGTCGCAGCGCTCGTCCTCGCCGGGTTCCTCTCGTGGACGGTCGCCGTCGCGGTCGACCGGAACGACAAGGACGTCTTCCCGCCGATCCTTCCGGCAGCCCTGGCAATCGCCGCGGTGGTGTTGGCCCTGGTCTTCGTGTTCGCTCGGCGAAGCGGCTGGGCGTTCGTGATGACCGCCCTGGCGACGGTGCTCTGGGTTGCAACGGTCTTCACGAGCCTGTACCCGCGCGTCATGGTCTCGAGCCCCGACTTCGGCAACAGCCTCACCGTCGACGGGGCCTCCTCGGCGCATTACACGCTCGTGCTGATGACCGTCGTCGCGGCGATCTTCGTCCCGCTCGTGCTGCTCTACCAGGGCTGGACGTACCACGTGTTCCGCGCCCGCGTCGGAGGTGACGAGGTCGAGACACCGCCACTGGCGCCCGCGTCCGGCGGCTCGGGCTGAGCGTGCGCGCGCTCGACCAGCGGCTCCTGCGCCGGGCACGACCCGTGCGCCGGCTGCTGGGGCTCGACGTCGCGCTCGGGCTGGCCGCGGCGGTGCTCGTGCTCCTCCAGGCGACGCTGCTCGCCCGGGTGGTTTCGCAGGCCTTCGCAGGAGCCGGAGCCTCGCTGCGAGACGTCTCGCGCGACCTCGTCCTGCTTGCGCTGACCTTCGCCGGCCGGGGCCTGCTGGCCTGGGGCTTCGAGCTTGCCGGCCGCCGCGCCGCTTCCTCGGTGCTCTCCGACCTCCGGCTCGCGCTCGTCGAGCGAAGGGTCCGCGACCAGCCGCTCGCGCTGGACGGAGTCGAGGCGGGGGAGGTGGTCGCGTCGGCGGTTCAGGGCGTCGACGGGCTCGAGGCCTACTTCGCCCGCTACCTGCCGCAGGTCGTGCTCGCCTCGATCGTGCCGGTGGCCGTGCTCGCCTGGGTCGCGGCGATCGATCTCACGACCGCCGCGGTGATGTTCGTGACGCTGCCGCTGGTGCCGGTCTTCATGTGGCTGATCGGGCGTTACACGGAGGAGCGGACGCGGGAGCGGTGGCAGGCGCTGCGGCTCCTGTCGGGGCATTTCCTCGACGTCGTCCGCGGCCTGCCGACCCTGCAGGCCTTCAACCGCAGCGGTGCGCAGGCCCGCGTGCTCGCGGAGGTGGGGGAGCGCTACCGCCGGACGACAATGGCGACGCTGCGCGTCGGCTTCCTCTCGGGGTCGGTGCTCGAGCTGGCGGCGACACTCGGCGTCGCGCTCGTGGCGGTCGAGGTCGGCGTGCGGCTCAGCGGGGGAGGCCTCGGCCTGCAGGCCGGCCTGACGGTGCTCGTGCTCGCACCCGAGCTCTACCTGCCCTTCCGTCAACTCGCCGCACAGTTCCATGCCAGCGCCGACGGGCTCGCGGTCGCGGAGCGGTTGTTCGAGCTGCTCGACGCGCCCCCGGCGGTCGGTACCGGCGGTCGGCTCGTGCCGCCGAGCCCGCGCGAGGCGCCAGTGCGCTTCGAGTGCGTCTCGTTCGCGTATGCCTCGCGCCCTGGCCTCGTGCTCGACCGCTACGAGCTCGAGCTGCTTCCCGGGGAGACAGTCGCGCTGGTGGGCCCGAGCGGCGCCGGCAAGACGACCGTCGCGACCCTGCTCCTGCGGTTCGCCGAGCCGAGCTCGGGCCGGGTGACGGTCGGCGGGATCGATCTCGCCGAGTGCCGGACCGAGCTCTGGCGACGGCAGATCGCGTGGGTCCCGCAGCGGCCGACGATCTTTCGCGGCAGCGTGCTGGAGAACATCCGGCTCGGCGACGAAGGCGCGAGCGACCGGGCGGTCCGGGAGGCAGCCATGCTCGCCGGCGCCGATCGCTTCATCGGGTCGCTGCCCGCGGGCTACGAGACGCTGGTCGGCGACGGAAACCGGCCCCTCTCCGCCGGCGAACGGCGGAGGATCGCGCTTGCCAGGGCCTTCGTCCGAGACGCCCCGCTCGTGATCCTGGACGAGCCCACCGCGGATCTCGACCGTGTCAGCGCCGACGTCGTCGCGGAGGCGGTCGAGCGGCTACGAGCAGGGAGAACGGTGCTGCTCATCGCACATCGCCCCGAGCTCGTCGAGCACGCCGATCGCGTCGTCGTCCTCGGCGGCGGGACCGTCGTGCAGGAAGAGGCGGCGTGACCGCCGCGGTGCGCCGTCTGACGCTGCTCGCGGGCGTCCCCCGTGCGAGGCTGGCGCTCGCCGTGGTCCTCGGCGTGCTGACGATCCTCTTCGGCGTCGGCCTGATGGCGGCGGCCGGCTACCTGATCTCGCGTGCGGCCGAGCAGCCGGCGGTGCTCTCGCTGACGGTTGCCATCGTCGGCGTGCGGTTCTTCGGCCTCGCGAGGCCGATCGCCCGCTACTTCGAGCGGCTCGCCTCGCACGACGTCGCGCTGCGGAGCCTCGGCACCGCGCGCGCCCGCGTGTACGACCAGCTCGAGAGGCTGTCGCCGACCCAGCTGCAGGAACACCGCCACGGCGACCTGCTGGCCGGCTTCGTCGGGGACGTCGACTCGCTGCAGAACCTCTACCTGCGTGGGGTGCTGCCGCCGGTTGTCGCGCTCTTTGCCGGCGCCGGTGCTGTCGGCCTGGTGGCCGCGATCCTGCCGCCGGCCGCGCTGGTCCTCGCGGCGGGCCTCGTCACGGCCGGGGTCGTGGTTCCGTTCACCGCCGCTGCGCTGGCGCGACGGTCGGCCGCGCTGCAGGCTCCCGCGCGCGGAGACCTGTCGGCCGAGCTCGTCGAGACGCTCGCGGGCGGGGCGGAGCTCGTCGCGTTCGGGCGGCAGGGCGACCGCCTCGAGCGGGTCGGTGCCGCCGACCGCGGGCTGGTGCGGGTCGCACGCCGGGCCGCGCTCGCCGACGGTACTGGCGAAGGGCTGCGGCTACTTGTCACCGGCGTGACGGTAGCCGGGGTGCTCGCGGTCGCCGTCTCCGCCCACGAGGTCGGCACGCTAAGCCGTGTCCTGCTCGCGCTCCTCGCACTCGCCTCCCTCGCAGCGTTCGAGGCTGTTCAGCCGTTGCCCGAGGCGCTCCGAGAGTTGAGGACGACCGTCGGAGCGGGGGAGCGGATCCTCGAGCTCACCGGCCGTGAGCCGGCCGTCCTGGACCCGACTGATCCGCTGCCGTTCCCAAGCGGCCGGTTCACGGTGGCGCTCGAGGACGTTCGCGTCCGTTACTCCTCTGCCGACCGGCCGGCGCTCGACGGCGTCAGCCTGAGGCTCGAGCCGGGCCGCCGAGTCGCGCTGCTCGGGCCCAGCGGAAGCGGCAAGACGACCGTCGTGAACCTGCTCCTCCGCTTCGTCGACCCCGAGGCGGGCCGCGTCACGCTCGCCGGGCGCGACCTGCGCGAGTACCGGAAGGAGGAGGTCCGCCGCGCGATCGCCGTCGCCGGCCAGGACTCTCATCTCTTCTCGACCACGATTCGCGAGAACGTCCACCTCGCCTGTCCCGAGGCGGCGGACGGCGAGATCGAGGCCGCGCTCCGGCGGGCGCGGATCCTGGAGTGGGTCCGCAGCCTTCCCGAGGGGTGGGACACGCTCGTCGGCGAGGAGGGGCGCGAGCTCTCCGGGGGGCAGCGCCAGCGCATCGTCGTCGCCCGGGCGCTGCTCGTAAACGCGCCCGTGCTGGTGCTCGACGAGCCGACCGCCCATCTCGACGGGCCGACGGCCGAGCGCCTGATCGACGACGTTCTCGACGCGGCCGCCGACTGCACCGTTCTGCTGATCACCCATCGACCCGAAGGGCTCGACCGGATGAACGAGCTAGTCCGGCTTTCTGCCTGATCGCACGTGTTCTTCTCGCTTCCCAGCTGGGCCGTCGCGCTGATCGTGTTCGCGGTGGTCGTCGCGGGAACGACCGTCGGGTACACGGTCGGCCGGTACCTGCGCGAGCACCAGGCGACGTTGCGCGAGCCGTTCGGGGTCCTCCAGGCGGCGCTGCTCGGCGTCGTCGGCCTGATCCTCGCCTTCGGATTGACGCTGGCGGTCGGCCGTTACGAGGACCGACGCGCCGCCGTGGTCACCGAGGCGAACGCGATCGGGACGACCTACCTCCGCGCCCAGCTCCTCGCCGAACCCGTCCGCAGCAGGTCGATCGAGCTGCTACGCCGCTATGCCGACCTGGCGTTGCAGGTGTCCGCCGAGGTGCCGGGCAGCGATGGCATGCGACGCACGACGGCCGCCGAAGGCATCGACCAGCGGCGCCTGTGGCGCCTCGCGGGTGAGGCCACGAGGAATTCACCGGTGGCAACCGCGCCCCGGCTTTACGTGGAGACCCTGAACGAGACCATCGACGCCCAGGAGGCCCGGCTCTCGGCGCTCAACAACCGCGTTCCGGGCGCCGTGCTCGCGCTCGAGGTGTTCGGCGCCGCCGCGGCGCTCGGCCTGCTCGCCCTGCACATCTCGATCCTCGGCCGCGGGCTGGTCGCGATGCTCGCCGCCGCGGCACTCGTGACGCTGCTGTTGCTCGTGATCTTCGATCTCGATCGCCCGACCCGAGGCCTGATCAAGGTTCCGTCGACGCCTCTCGTGGCGGTCCGGGCCTCGATGGCGCTACCGCCCGCGGCGCAGGGGCCGTCTCAACCGTGAAGTCGCTGTGCGGCCTCGCCCGGAGAGGTCGCTTCAGCATCGTCGTATAGCGGTTCGCACCAGTGGGGCGACGTCCCGCCGGCCTTCTATCGTCTGCGCACAGGATGGGCTTCAGTGGGTGAGTTAGCCGCAGTTCTCGCCCTTCTCGCCGCTGTGTCGTTCGCGCTCGCCGCAACGCTCTGGCAGAAGGCTGCACTGAGCCTCACGGGTGTGTCCGTCCGCCACCCCACGTCGTTTCTCTTTCTGCTAACCCGATGGGTCTGGCTCCTCGGCCTCGTCGCGCAGATCGTGGGCGTTTGCCTGCAGGCGGCCGCCCTCGATCGAGGCCGAGTCTCGATCATCCAGCCGCTGCTGGTGACGACGGTGATCTGGGCGCTGCCGCTCGGCTACTTCCTGACGAATCAGGCGATCGGCGCCCGCGAGACGGTGGGCGCGGCGATCATCGTCGTCGGGCTCGCACTCTTCGCCAGCTTCGGCGACCCGGCCGCGGGCGTGGACAACGCGCCCGGATCCGATTGGGCCGCGGCGATCCTCGTCATCGTCGCGGCCTGCGCGGCACTGCTTCTGTTCTCGAACCGTGGGTCGCTGTCCACGCGGGCAGCCCTGCTGGGCACGATCGCCGGCCTCCTGTACGGCCTCTCCGCGACACTGATGAAGCCGGTCGTGGAGAGCCTGCACGCCGACGGGCTCGTCGACGTGATTGCCGGCTGGGAGTTCTGGGTCTGGGCCGGCGCCGGCATCGTCGGCTTCTTCGTGCAGCAGCTCTCGCTCGCGACCGGCCGGCTCGTCCCCTCGGTGGCGACGGTGTCGGTCGCGAACCCGGTCGTGAGCGTCATGCTCGGCGCGCTCGTCCTTCAGGAGCGGCTCGACAAGAATCCGCCGTGGCACGCGGTCGTCGCCGTCGGCGCGCTCTGCCTCGCGCTCCTCGGCGCGGTCGTGATCTCGTCGGCCCGGGAGCAGCAGAACGAGGCGGAAGATGTGGTTCCGGCTCCAGTGCAGCCGTCACTGGGCTAAAGGCTGGCTGAGCCCCGTTTCGTCCCGTGCGGGTGACGCGCCGCGACGCGTGGCCCGAGAGCCTGCCTGCAGACGCCGACGAAAAGGAGCCTCATGACGCTTACGCATCCGCAGACGAACGCCGCCCACGACGGGGAGCTTGCGGTGCAGCCCCTGTTCGGCCTCGAGGGCACGACGATCCCGAGACACGAGATGCCGGAGCAGGAGATGCCGCCGGATGTCGCCTATCAGGTCATCCACGACGAGCTCATGCTCGACGGGAACGCGCGGCTCAACGTCGCCACGTTCGTGACGACGTGGATGGAGCCGCAGGCGCAGACGCTCATGACCGAGTGCTTCGACAAGAACATGATCGACAAGGACGAGTACCCGCAGACCGCGGAGATCGAGGCGCGCTGCGTGAACATGCTCAGCCGGCTC
>Ga0081540_1004245_pt1 | contig 11003 bp, 13 predicted proteins | sample TabmetS2T1R1_FD_71024 | JGI IMG/M metagenome (GOLD analysis project Ga0081540, IMG submission 71024) | Tabebuia heterophylla rhizosphere microbial communities from the University of Puerto Rico - S2T1R1 | ecosystem: Host-associated > Plants > Roots > Rhizosphere ... | reverse complement strand
GGAAGCCGGTCGAGGGCCCGGAACGCCGACAGGCGTACGCGCGTCTCGCCCCTGGCCGGGCACGGGAACGTGTAGCGCGTGGTGAGCGCGTCGTACATGACGATCTGGGACTTGTAATCGGCGTGCCGGACGAATCGCCTGAGGAATCCCCGCCGAAAACGCCTAACGAAGCGCCCCTAATCCGAGGGCCAGGCTTCAGCCTGGCCCCGGCGCACTCAGTAATGGATCAAAGAAAAAACGTCGTAATTCGAGATCTTCTCCCGGCCCTTCAGGAAGTCCAGCTCGATGATGAACTGGAGCCCCACCACGTGGCCTCCGAGCTGCTCGACGAGCTCCGCGAGCGCCCTCGCGGTGCCGCCCGTCGCGAGCACGTCGTCGTGGATCAGCACGCGCGCACCGTCGCCGAAGGCGTCGGCCCGCAGCTCGAGCGTGTTCTTGCCGTACTCGAGCGCGTACTCGGCGCTGATCGTCTCCAACGGCAGCTTCCCGGGGCGGCGCGCCGGGACGAAGCCGCAGCCGAGCTTGTACGCGATCGCGGAGCCGACGAAGAAGCCGCGCGCCTCGGCGCCGACGACGATGTCCGGCCTGCGCTCGCCCGCCCAGTCGCCGAGCACGTCGATGAGCTCTCGTAGCGAGTCGGGGTCCGCGAGCAGCGGCATGATGTCCTTGAAGACGACGCCTTCCTCGGGCCAGTCCGGGACGTCCCGAATCTTCGTCTTCAGCCGCTCGATGTCTGCGACGGCCATGTCAGGCGGATGCTAATTGGCGAAGGGCACGCCATGAGAGGAGCTGTGACAACTCCTGGGCCAACTCGGCGAGCGCGCGCAGGTCGTCGAGCGCGGCCTCGCGCCGATCGGCGTTGCGCGTCCGCAGAGACGGGCCGACGAGCTGTCCGAGAAGCGACGCCTCACGGTCGGCCGCGGTGCGGAACGTCCGCAGGTTCCTGGGCCCGATCCCGTACGACGCGAGCTGTGCGCAGACCGCTGCGATCTCGGCGTCGCCGGCCGCGTAGCGCTTCTCTCCCCCACTTCCGCGCGCCTCGAGCAGCCCGTACTCCTCGAGCTCGCGCACGAGCTGCGGCGTCGCCCCGGAGCGCTCCTCGATCTCGGCCGCGCTCAGCTCCTCCTCGGGGCCTGCGAGGCCTGCCGCCCGCCTGCGGCGGCGCGCCTTGTTCGCCTCGGGCGACGCGAGCTCCTGCCTGATCACGCGGAGCGGGAGGAACTCGTCGCGCTGCAGGCGGAGGATCGTCCGCAGGCGCTCGACCGCGTCGTCGTCGAAGAGCCGGTATCCGCCGCGTGTCCGCTTCGGGTGGATCAGCCCCTGGTCCTCGAGGTAGCGGATCTTCGAGATCGAGACGTCCGGAAACTCGTCGCGGAGCTGGTTGCAGACAGCCCCGATGTGGAGCAGGCCGTCGCGCGTCGTCGTCTGGGCCGCTGCGCTCATTGCGAGAGGAACGTCAGCCGGTACTTGCCGATCTGGAGCTCGTCCCCGTCCTCGAGCGGGCCGGTCTCGATGCGGCGCCTGTTCAGGAACGTCCCGTTGAGGCTGCCGCGGTCCTCGATGAAGAAGCGGCCGTCGCGGCGCACGACGAGCGCATGGCGGCGCGAGACCGTGACGTCGTCGAGGAAGACGTCGCAGTCCGGCGACCGGCCCACCGTCGTCTCCTCCTTCTCGAGCAGGAAGTGCTCGCCCGCGCGTCCTCCGCCCGACCGGACGACGAGCGCAGGCCCCTCGCCCTTGATCTCGTCGAGGACGGGGTCCTCCTCGCCCTCTTCGGGCGTGTAGCTCATCGTCGTGTCCGAGCCGGCATCGTCCCGGACGAGCAGCGCGCCGCACCGCGCGCAGTAGTTCGACGTCTCAGGGTTCTGGAAACCACATTCCGCGCAGTACACGTGGCTCAAGCGGGCCCCTCCGACGGTGGCGCGGCCTTGCCGGCCAGGATCTCGGCGAGCTTGTCGACGTCGACCTGGTCGAGCACGCTCTTCCCCTCGCCTTCCTGGAGCCGCGCCACGCGCTCCGCGTTCAGCATGTCGATGCGACCGTGCAGGAGCCGCCGGCGGTATGAGACCTCCTGCTCCTCTGCGACCAGCTTGTCGATCTCGGCCTTGAGATCCTCGTCGGACATCGACGCAAGATTGGGAAACGGTTCCACGCGATCAGCCTTTCGTTCGGAGGGCGGAGGCGCTGGCAAGTAAAGCAGCAGCGCCCACAAGGTTCAACCTCAACTTGAGATATCGGCCTCCTGCTGGAGGACGTCCTCGACGAGCTGCCGCAGCTCTTCCTCGAGCTCGTTGGAGGTGCGCTCGTCCTGCCCCTCGGCGTAGATGTGGACGAGCGGCTCGTCGGGGTCGGGCAGCACCTGCGCCCAGCCGCGCGGGTCGTTGACCTTGATCCCGTCGAGGAGATCGAGGTCGCGGCCCTTGAGGCGCTCGGTCAGGACGCGCATGACGGTGCCCTTCTGGGCCCACGGGCAAGGCAGCTGGCGGTGGACGAGCGTCGAGACCGGCAGCTCGGCAACAAGCGAGGAAAGTGGCTGCTCGACGGGCGCCAGGAGCTCGAGGAGCTTGCAGAGGCTCGCCATCGCGTCGTAGGCGGGCAGGAAGTCCGGGAAGACGTAGCCGCCCCCGATCGCGCCGGCGAAGATGACGCCGTCCTGCGCGGCCGCCTTCGTCAGCTCGCTGAGAGACGCGGGCGTTCGGATGACCTCGAGGCCGCTGCCCTTGAGAATCCGGTCGACCTGGCCCGTGACCGTGACCGGGAAGGCGAGCTTCCCGCGGCGGCCGTTCGAGCCGATCAGCTTCAGGAACAGGAGCAGCGCCTGCTCGACTGGAATCTCGCGCCCGCTCTCGTCGATCAGGTACAGGCGCTCGGCGGCACGGTCGAAGACGACCCCGAAGTCCGCGCCGACGGCGTTGACGAGCTTCTTCGTCTGCCCGATCAGGCTGCGCAGGTTCGCCCTCGGGCCGAGGTCCTCGCTCGGCGAGAACGCGTGCGCGGCCACGACCTCGACGCCGAGCGGGCCGAGCACGAGCGGGAGGACGAGCGACGCGGCCGAGTAGCCGTAGTCGACGACGATCCGGAAATCGCGGTCGTGGATCGCCTTCTGGTCGAGCGTGTCGAGCAGCTCCTCCGCGTAGATCTCGCGCGCCCGCACCGGGTAGTCGACGTTGCCGACGCCGGCGCCGGCCGCGCGCCGGAGCTCGCCGCGGGTGAAGTGCTTCTCGACCTCCTTCTGGAGCGCCGGCGTCAGCTGGATCCCCGGCTCCTCGTAGAAGCGGATCGCAACCACCTCGGGGTCGGCCGCGGAGAAGCCGACGTGGAAGCCGGCCGCGTACTCGTGCGTCTTCAGCAGGTGCCGACCCACGGCACTCGGCAGCACCCGCAGGTCGGAGACGTCGACGCCCGTGGAGTTCAACCCGGCGATCATCGCGCGCTCGATCATCCGGCACGCGGCCGGCGCCTCCCGGCTCGACACGACCTGCGCGCCGCGAGGAAGCGCCGTTCCGAGGGCGACTGCCAGCTTCGCCACGACCTCGGGGGTCAGGTCGACGTTGACGAGGCCCGAGACGCTGTCCCGCTCGAACAGCCTCGACGAGGCGCGGGACTCCCAGATCAGGCTCTCGTAGATCTGCGCGCCGCTCTCGACCTCCTTGTACGGGTAGATGCGGACCCCGGGCATGAGGACGCTCTCCTCGCCGATCTTGACCTCGTCCCCGAGCGCGACGCCCTCCTGGAGGCGCGAGTGGGCGCGGATGTCGCACGAGCGGCCGACGATCGCCCCTTCGACGAGCGCGCCGCGTCCGATGTGCGTGGACGCGTCGATCACCGAGCGCGTCGTGCGCGCCCGCTCGAGGAGCGTGACGCTGGCGGACAGCACCGAGTAGGCGCCGACCTGCGCGTCGGGCGCGATGCGGCAGTAGTTCGAGATCAGCGCCGGCCCCTCGACGTGGTCGAGGTCGTCCAGCTCCACCCCCTCGCCGAGCCAGACGTTGCCGCGGAGGCGAATGCCGGGGATCCCGAGCACGACCCGCTCGTCGAGGGCGTCGAAGTTGGCCTGCTTGTACTGGTCGAGGTTGCCGATGTCCTGCCAGTAGCCGTCCATTACGAGCCCGTAGAGCGGCCGCCCCATCTCGAGCAGCAGCGGGAAGAGCTCCTTCGAGAAGTCGTACGGCCGGTCGGTCGGGACGTGCTGGAGCACCTCGGGCTCGAGCACGTAGACGCCCGTGTTGATCGTGTCCGAGAAGACCTGGCCCCACGACGGCTTCTCCAGGAAGCGCTCGATCTTGCCGTCGCCGTCCGTGACGACGATCCCGAACTCGAGTGGGTTTTCGACGGACTTGAGGCCGATCGTGACCGCGGCGCCGCGCTCTTTGTGGAACGCGGCGAGACGCGTGAGGTCGAAGTCGCAGAGCGCGTCGCCGGAGATGACGAGGAACGTCTCGTCGAGCTTGTCCGCGGCGAGGCCGACGGATCCCGCAGTGCCGGCGGGCGACTCCTCGACGGAGTACTCGATGTTCACGCCGAGGGCCTCGCCGTCGCCGAAGTAGCTCCGGATCGCCTGCGGGAGGAACGCGACCGTGACGATCACGTCCTCGAGCCCGTGACCGCGGAGGAGCTCGACGATGTGCTCCATGCAGGGCTTGCCGACGATCGGGACCATCGGCTTCGGCTGGTTCGACGTGAGCGGCCTGAGGCGCGTGCCTTCCCCGCCGGCCATGACGACCGCTTTCATCGCTGCCGTCCTCTGAGCGCTCCGAACACGTACTGAGTGCCTGCGGCGAGTGCCAGGGCCAGTCCGATCCAGAAGAGCCAGAGCGGCCAGTCGGTGCCGTCGTGCGTGACCATCACGAAGACGAGCGACGCGTACAGGATCCAGGTCGCGAGCTTGCCGAGGAAGTTGACGTTGAGCTCGTAGCCCTCGGGCACCAGCCACTTGTACCCGCCGATGAGCAGCGCGTCCCGCGCGATGATCAACACGAGCGCGACCCAAGGAAGGCGGTGGTGCACCGCGACGAGGATGATCACTGCGGCGTCGATCATCAACCGGTCGGCGAGGGGGTCCGCAACCCTGCCGAAGGCAGACTCGACGTGCCAGCGCCGCGCGAGCCAGCCGTCGACCTGATCCGTGGTTCCCGCGACGGCGAAGACGATCGCCGCCGGCCAGCTGTAGCCGCCGTCGGCGGGGATCAGCAGCGCGGCGAAGACCGGGATCAGGAGCAGCCGCAGGATCGTGAGCGCGTTCGGAACGCGCGCCAGCGGAGCGGAGACCGCGGGTGCGGACATCGTGGTCAAGGATAGAGCGCTTGGGATCGATCGACCCCGAATTGCTCGCCGTTCGAGGCTGATAGCGTCGCCCCGTGGCGAACCGGCTCACGATCCCCGGCTTCGTCAACGCGCACAGCCACGGCTTTCAGCGTGCGCTTCGCGGCCGCACCGAGGGCGGCGACTTCTGGGCCTGGCGCAACGCGATGCTCGAGCTCGCGGACCGTCAGACGTCCGAGCGCGTCCGCATCGACTACGAGCAGGTCTACCGCGAGATGCGCACGGCCGGCTACACCGTTGTCGGCGAGTTCCACTACCTCGGCTTCGAACAGGCGCTCGCTGCCGCGGAGGCCGCTGAGGCGGCGGGCATCACGTTCGTCCTCCTCTACGCCGCCTACGCGCGAGGCGGGCTCGACCGCTTTCGACAGGCCTCGACGACCGAGTACCTGAATCAGGTCGAGAACCTGCGCGGACGCGGAATCGAGGTCGGAGTCGCGCCCCACTCCGTCCGCGCCTGCACGCCGAACTGGCTGGCGCAGATCGGCCGCTACGCGAGCGAGCACGGCCTCGTCCTGCACGTCCACGCCGACGAGCAGCCGCGCGAGATCGAGGAGTGCATCGAGGAGCACGGCATCCGGCCGATCGAGCTTCTCGCGCAGCACGGCTGCCTCGGCCCGCGCACGACGGTCGTCCACGCCACACATGCGGACGACGCGGAGCTCGACCTCCTCGCGCAGAGCGGCTCGCGCATCTGCGTCTGCCCGACCACCGAGGCGAACCTCGGCGACGGCTACGTCCCAGTCGAGCGCATCCTGGAACGCGGCATCCCTCTCTGCATCGGCTCGGACTCGAACGCACGGATCGACCCGCTCGAGGAGCTCCGCGAGCTCGAGGGCATCGGGCGGCGCTCAGCCCTCCGCAGGAACGTCATCGACCCGGCCACGCTCCTCGGCATTGGCTCGCGCGAGGGAGCCCGGTCGCTCGGGCTCGACGCATGGCCGGACGTGAAGGTCGACCTGGAGCACCCGTCGCTGGCCGGCCTCCCGGAATCGGACACGCGAGCCGCGCTCGTCTTCGGCTGCGCCGCTGACGTCTTCGTCTAGAGAATCTTGACCCCGAAAGCGCTCGCCGCGAGCTCGACCGCGAGCCCGGCCGTCGTGTTCTCGTGGTCGCGGATCGGGTTGACCTCGACGAGGTCGAGCGCGTCCAGCACGCCCGCTTCCGCGACGAGCTCCAGCGCGAGGTGCGCCTCGCGATACGAGAGCCCGCCCCGCAGCGGAGTCCCGACGCCCGGCGCCACTTCCGGGTCGACGACGTCGAGGTCGACCGAGACATGGACGAACGACCCGCCGGCTACGTGCTCGAGCGCCTCGGCGATGACCGGCTCCACTCCTCGACGATCGATGTCGCTGATCGTGTAGACGGCGACACCGAGCTCACGCACGAGAGCCTGCTCCCCAGGGTCGAGGGAGCGAACGCCGACCACGGCCACGCGCCCCGGCTCGACCGCTGGAAAGCGCAGGCCGTCGCGCGCGAAGCCGCCGCAGAGCCCGAGCGCCGCGGCGAGCGCCATCCCGTGCACGTTCCCCGACGGGGACGTCTCCGGCGTGTTCAGGTCGCCGTGCGCATCGAGCCAGAGCACGCCGCCGGGCCTGGAAGCGGCCAGGCCGCTCAGCGACCCCATCGCGATCGAGTGGTCGCCTCCGAGCACGAGCGGGACGAGCCCTGCGCCCCGCGCTGCCTCGACCTCCGCGGCGATCCGCGTGCACGTCTCGAGAATCTCGTCGAGGAACCGGGCACGCTCCGTGCCCGTCTCGTGCGTCTCCGCGAGCGGCGCCTGGACGTTGCCCCGGTCCTCCACGTCGATGCCCGCCCGCTCGAGCCGCTCGCGCAGGCCGGCATAGCGGATCGCCGACGGTCCCATGTCGACGCCGCGACGGCCCGCACCGAGGTCGAGCGCAGCTCCGATGATCGCCACGCGGGTCGCCGGCACGGGCACAGCCTACGGCTGGCGCGGGGCCCTACGTCGCTACGTCAGGATCCACGTCGTCGGCCTTGCGGCGGGCCTCCTCGGCACCCGCGCGCTCCTGCTCTGCCTGCTCGGCCTGCTCCTGCGCGAACGAGGAGCGCTGTTCCGCCTGTGACGCCTGCCGATCGGCCTCGCTTCGAAGCTCACCGGCCTCCTCACGCTTGCTCTCGAGCTGCTGCTCCCGCGCGCGACGGCCGCCGACGATGATGATCCCCGCCACGACCAGCACGGCAATGATGATCAGGATGATCCACCACATGGGTCTCCTCTCTGTCGAACGCTGAGTATGCCCTGCGGAAGCGAGAGAAAACGAGCTGTGAGAGGAAATCCGTCGACCGGAAGCGGGCCGAGTAGGGCCACCTGTGAAGGCATCCGGGTTCCGTGTTCGGGTAGGGAGGGTTCCTAAGTAGAGCCCGGGCCTACTAACAGGTGGCCGCCGAAAATTGTAGCTACGTGGTCTAGCCCGACGACGATTGGCCGTCCTTTACGAAGTCGTAACGGTTTCGGGTTACGAAGAGTATGGGAGGTGGGTAAACGATCAAGGGGTCGTGCGCGATGCGGGGTTTGCTGCACGACCCCTTGATCTTGGAGGCGCTCCGCAACCCATCGGGGAACCCGCGAGAGGTGCGGCGGGATGGTTCACGGAGAGCAGCTGGACGGCCGCAGGAACATCCAGGGTACTCGCCGGCCACGCGCGGTTCAACCATCGGGCGGGCCTTGGCGGCGGTCAGAGCCCGGTCCGAGCAGTGACCCGCCCAGAGTCGACCGCCTTGACAAGCGCCTTGTAGTCGCGCTCGTTCTGCTCTGCGTAGGCCCTGGAGAACTCGAGGATCGCACGGTCGAACTTGTCGCCGGTGCCGAGGTAGGACACGATCGCGATCGGATCGCCGCTGCGGGCATGCGCGCGGGCGAGGGTCCAGCCGCAGAGATCGCCATAGGTCGCCATGGCCTGCGGGACCATCTGCTCGATCTCCGCCGAGCCCTTCCAGTCCTTGAGTTGGCGCCCGTAGAAGTCACGCGGCGTGTCGTCCAACGCCGACTCGACGTGCAGCCAGCCGAGGAAGATGTCGCTGGCGGCCTGCATCAGCCGCTGTCCAGCGACGACGCGCTCGCCGTGGTTCGAGTACTCGCTCCTTCCCAACACCTCTTCCAGCACAGACGCTTCTGCCTCCTTGAGCTGAAGGAAGAGCGGGTCCTCACCATCGCGCCCGAGTAGGAGGGCGATCCACGCGCGGGTCCCGACACTGCCGACGCCGACCACCTTCCGTGCGACGTCCACGAGCCTGAACTGCTCGAGTAGCACCCGGCGGTCGAACTCGAGGGTCCGCCGGTATGCGCGGAGGAGCTGGTGGAGCGCATCGAACAACTCGTCCCGCTTTTGACCCTGTGCGAGCTGCTCGATGGGCACGATCAGCGGTGACTGATCGACGATCCGCACCTGCCCGTCGACCGTCTCGGTGAGCTTCGAGAAGGCGGTCAGGCTGTCCTTGGTGCGGGCCTTCGCCAGCGCCTTCTCCGTTCGCTTGACCATCTTCGGCTTGAACTGGGGCGCGAGATCCTGGACGACGCTCTCGATTTCGAGCCGCGCGTACCAGATTTCCAGGTTCTTCATGCCCGCGAATTCCGCCATCGCCGTCCGGTAGCGCGCGACGGTGTCGAGCACGATCCGCTCCTCGTCCTTGCGGCGATAGCCGTTGTCGCGCGCCGCGACGACCATGCTCGCCGCGAGGCGCTTGACGTCCCACTCCCAGGGCCCGGTGAGCGTCTCGTCGAAGTCGTTGATGTCGAACACCAACCGCCGATCCGGCGCGCCGAACACGCCGAAGTTCGAGAGGTGCGCGTCCCCGCAGCACTGCACGCTGAGCCCGGAGCGCGGTGTCGGCCCGAGGTCGTGCGCCATGATCTTGGCCGCCCCGCGGTAGAACGCGAACGGCGAGACCAGCATCCGTCCGTACCGGATCGGGACCAGCTCGGGAACACGTGACTCCGCCTGGCGCTCGAGCAGGTCAACTGGATCGACCCGGTCACTCGGCGGCTCGAACACAGCGTGGCCGGCACGTGGTGCGCCCGCACGCGCGGCCTTGCCACGCTCGACCCGCTCGGCGACCGAGGGGTGCGGGACCGCCCCGTCGGCACTCGGTTTCCGTGTCCTGCGGGTGGGTCGCGACACCTTAGGTGCGGTTCCTGTCACCGTAGCTCAGGTGAATGTTTTACACCCCGTGGCGGCATCGAGGCGCTCGTCGATCAAGGCTTAGCGCCTCTCGGGTTTCGCCACCTCTGTGAACAGGTCGCTCTGCGCGGCACCCGAGCTGCTGACGCTGCCGCCGGGCCCCCGCAACACGTAGGCAAATCCGACCGCAAGCGCTGCGCCGACCAGCGGGCGGACCACGTAGACCCAGTACTCGGTGAAGGTGCGCCCGACGAGGTCGGGCCCGAAGGTGCGGGCCGGATTCATCGACGCACCCGAGATCGGGCTGCCCCAGAGGCCGGCGAGCGCGATATAGCCGCCGACGCCGATCGCTCCGAAGATGCCGATGTTCTGCGCGCCCCGAGGCCGTGCCCAGGATCACCCTCACGAGCCCCATGGTCAGCACCGCCTCCATCAGGAACGCCTGCCAGCCCGAGTACCCGCTCGCGGGATAGTTCGAGCCGTACTTCGCGGAGACCTTGATCACCTCGTGGAGGAACAACGCGGCCACCGTCGCTCCGAGCGCCTGCACGACGACGTAGCCGGGCACTCGCCGCCAGTGGAAGTCGCCGCGCAGCGAGAACGAGGAAAAGTTCTTTGGCAAAGTGTCGGATCCGGAGCGAGCCGTTCGTGGAAGAGGTGAGAGGCGGCCGAAGGAGGCCGCCGTAAGACAAGGAGGCAAGGGATGACGCGGTACCTGATCTCGTTCGATGACGGCTGGATGACGTTCCCCGAGGAGGATCTGCCTGCCGTGGCTGAGGCCGCGCTCGCTGTGGTCCAGGAGGCCCAAGACGCCGGAGTGTGGGTCTACGGCGCCGGACTGGAGAGCCAGAGGGCGAGCATCGTGGCCACCGATGGTTCGATCACCGACGGCCCGTACCCGGAGACCAAGGAGGTGATCGGCGGGTTCGCGGTCGTCGATGTGCCCTCACGCGAGGAGGCGCTGGAGTGGGCTGCCAAGATCGCCGTCGCCTGCCGCTGCGCGCAAGAGGTGCGGGAGATCCTGCCCGATCCGCCAGAGCTGGAGCAAGGAGCGCCTCAAGCCGGGTCGGCGCACCAGCCTGAACCTGCGTAGCGCTCGCTGCTTCATCCCATCAGGGCGATGCCGTCGCGCCGACGACAGGTTGAACTAGGCGGGTCGGGAGCGCGAGACCCGGGAAGGGAGGCAGGTTCGTGGGGAGGCCGCTCGCAATAGTCGTCGCCGCCGTGATCGGCGCACTCGTGTTGTGGCTCCTCATCGACAGGGCCTGGTTTCGATTCGGCGCGATCGGAGCGTTGCTCTTCGGCTTCGTGCTCGTCTTCTTGGTGATCTATCTCATCGACCGTCGGAAGATCAAGGAATCCGAGGACTTCATAGCCGAGCGTGAGCGCTTTAACTGAGACGTGGAAAGACGACGTGAGGCTGGCGGAGGCGGAGTCGCGCGGATCGTCCTCAACTCGAAGCCGTCGAGTAGGGGGGCGCCCCTCCGCGCCCCCCCCCCCCCACACCTTTCGCGGCCCCTGTAGCCGGCCCCGGGCCCCTCC
>Ga0081540_1004244_pt1 | contig 11005 bp, 21 predicted proteins | sample TabmetS2T1R1_FD_71024 | JGI IMG/M metagenome (GOLD analysis project Ga0081540, IMG submission 71024) | Tabebuia heterophylla rhizosphere microbial communities from the University of Puerto Rico - S2T1R1 | ecosystem: Host-associated > Plants > Roots > Rhizosphere ... | reverse complement strand
AATGAAAGCTTGTGGCCTCGTTCTCGTCCATCATGCCGTGTCGGGACCCTCTCCGGAGAGTGGTGGGACCGCCAACCCATTCCGAGCAAGGTAACAGGAGAAAGGCCGCTTCTGGAAGCATAGTGCCGCCGCGATCGAGCCACGCGGCTTGGTTTGCAGTACCGCCGGTCCGGCTACCGGCTGTTTCAGGCCTGCCATCAGATGAAGGGTTTTCCTCCGGTAACCGCGACCGTCGTTCCGGAGGTGTAGCTCGAAAGAGGATCGGCGAGCATCACGTTGGCCGTCGCCAGCTCCGCGGGCAAGCCGCGGACTCAAGCCTGGGCGGCAGGATTCGTTTCCGGAACCCGCGAATCCTTGCTGCGTTGCATTGCCATCAGTTCGCAAAAGGAGCAGCCAATGGCGGCAGCGAAGAAGACGCGGCGTGCACGTAAGCAGGACCGGGCCCGCGTTGCCAAGGGACAGGACTACGAAGTCCTGTACGTGGCGAAGAAGACTGGCCGCTCGGCATCGGCCGTGAAGAAGGCCGTCAAGAAGGTCGGCAACAGCCGCAAGCGCGTCGAGAAGCGCCTTGGTCGGTAGGCGCCGGCACGGCTGGCGACTGCCGCGTTTCAGATCCGGCCCGAGAACCGTGTAAAGGCGGTCAGCGTCTGCAGGGTCGGGGCGACGTCGCGAAGGTAGATCTCGTTCTTGAGGAACGCGATCTCGTCGTCGAGCGCGGTCTCGCAGACGTCGATGTACCAGCTTTTCGGACGACCGTCCGTGCCATCACTCCAGCGATAGCCCCGCCGCTTCAGGGAGTCCCTGAGTCCGCGGAAATCGGCGCACTCGGCTCGTTGAAGGCGGAGAACGTGTCACGGACGCAGATGATGCGGCCATCTGCCAAGTAGTCGAATTTGACCATCCCCAGTTCGATGATCTCGTCCCTGCTGTGATCGAGACCGGTGGTCTCGGTGTCGAGCAGGATTCCGGTCTTGGTTGCCTGTCCGTCGGCCGAGGCGAACTCGGTTCGCGGAACCAGGCGCCGCAGGACCCGGTAGTCCTTCGATCGGCTCAACACCTCGGCCATCGCTGCCAGATCCGATGCGTCCTGAAACATCACTCCTCGAAAAAGGTTGCGGCGGTCCGGACAAACCGGCGTGTCGCACAATACCGGGGGCACAGGCCACGAGGAATCGGAAAATCGCATGATTCGCGGTCTTTTCGGGGGTGTCGGTGTGATTGGGTCGGATTGCGGAAGGCCCCATCGGCGTCGTCAGCGTGTCAACAAATGTTGCCGCAGCGGCTTGCGAATGAGACCCACTGTGAAACCTTCGGCTGCTACACGCAGCTCCGAATCGATACCAGCGGAGCTTCGCCATGCTATCCATGCGACGTACCGAATTCGCAGCCTTCGTCGCCGACCTTCTGGACTTCATCGAGGAGAAGATCCGGGAGGCGATCGAGACCGAGACCTCGCGGCCAGCCGCGATTGCGGAAGCAGCCGGTGCCGTCGCCCAGCTGCGGGACCGGCTGCGCGAGAACGAGGACGTCCAGGCGACCTTTATACTGCTGCTTGACGCGCAGATGTACGATGCGCATGCCGCGCAATGGTGGGCGGATCTCGCCCGAATGGATCGCCCGGAGTTCGAGAAGCTCGCTGCGGTTCTGGTCGGGCCCCAGGGAGCGCTGGAGGCGCTGCGGAAGGTCGCCTCCGCGGCCAACGCGCCGTCGTAGCCTCGCGAACGGCCCAAGCAAGCTCGAGTAGGAACCCGGGTGGCCGGCCTAGGTTGAGCCGCATGACCGCAAGAGTTCTCTACGAAAGCGCCAACGGCGATGTCTGGCGGCTGGTCCGCCATCCGCACTCCGGACGCCCGGCGGTCGAGCATCAGCCGAACGCCGGTTCAGGCGGACGGGCGTCCTTGACCGAGGTCGGACAATTCCTTCGGGCGGGCGGCAACGGACCCGAACACCAGGCCCTGCTCGCGTTGATCGGCACGCTGGTCGACGAGTGACGCCTGCCCAGGGGGTCTGCCATGTTCTTTTTCTTTTCCAACCGACTGGGCTGTCTCGGCTCGCTGCTGGTCTCCGCCCTCGTCACCGTGGTGCTGCTTTTCATGTTCGGAATGCTGCGCTTCTGACGTGCGGCAGCGAACAGCCGGCCCATCCGGCATCAAGCCGCTCGAGCGGTCGCATGAGGTCCGCGCAGACGGGCGTTCCCGGAGCCCCCCACTCCGGAACATCGGCGCGCTCCGTCCGTTGGCGTCGGGGCGTTATCTGGAGGCCCTCACGATGATCGAAACGGATACTCTGCTGGTGAACTGCCCCCAATGCGGCGCTTGGCCGATGGCTGCAAGCCGGCCGAAACAGGCTTCGGGTCCGCAAGATCTGCGTTTCAGGTGCCCGAAGTGCCGTCACGAAGAGCGCGGCTGGCTGCGCCGCACGGCAGCCACGCAGCGCGACCGGAACGCTGCGTGAGGCGATGAAGATCCGCTCTCATTCGGAGAGTCATGTCGTCGAACTCGACGACGGCTCGCGGTGGCAGATCTATCCGGGCGATCTCGACCTGACGCTGAGCTGGAAGCCCGATACCGAACTGACCGTGATGCCGAGCCATGATGAGATCAGTTCGCACACGCTGGTCGGCGGTGGTGTCAACGTGCGCGCGATTCCCGCCGGGGAAAACTGGCCTGTAGCCGAGGTCAAAGCCGCGCTGGGGAAGGACGAATGAGGCGATGCGGCCCGCGACGCGCAGTCGCCTGGCCGCCCTCATCGGAAGACCCGCGTTTCGAGAGAGGCCGCCGCCTTTGGCTATCCTCGCGAGCGCTAGTTCTGAATAGCGGGTCCTGAGACCTTTGGCTATCCGCGACAGGCGCCGTAGTTCAACGGCGGGCGACGGTCTCTCCGGTTCAATGGGGTATCAGGATTATCGTTCCATGCGCGGCCGCAGGAACCTTGCACCTTGGTCGTCCTGGTGCAGTGATCATCCTGATGGGGGCGGAGATCACGCACGCCCATGCCAAGCACGGAGGTTCGCTTAAGCAGCGAAACTCGGGGGGGGGGGACGCGGGAAAACGCGCCCTCTCTCCCGCCCGGGCGAATCGTCAGGAAGGGCGCGACCGGGGCACGCTAGAAGCCTCGCGAGATCAGGCTGACCACTTATCCTCTTCACGCCGGGCTTCGTCGTCGTTAAGGCGCTCGGCTACGTCCTCGGCGACCGCCGGATCCTCGGCGTCTGCGATCGGCCTGCCATCCTGCTTCTTGATTTTCCGGCCTTCGGCATTCACCGGAAAATCCTCGGGTCTCAGGGGTTTCTTGGAAGCTGACATCTTCCCTCCCTCCTTGTGTATCCTTGTACTCCCCGCCGTTTCACCTGTGTCGCGCGATGAGTGCCGTTGCGCCGCCGTCTGGCGTGCTCATCCGGAGCTCGCGGCCGGTCTCTGATTCCTGGCTCCCACAGGATGCCAGCGCGTTGGCCGCCAGCTTAGAGGAATCCCGAGCTTCGTTTCCAGTTAAATGAGTTCTCGATCCGGAGATCCCGACAAGCCTTTCCAACGGACTTCCGCAAGCACCGCTATCGAACGCTTTTGCGGATAGGGCCGCAGAACGCTAGGCCAAGGCAGCCGCCTGGCGACCAGGAGGGCGAACTCCCGGCTCGCTCCAGTTTCCCACCCTTCTGATCGCCGGCCTCGGCGCGCTTGACTCCCGGATCGGCCGATCGGCGCTTACGCGGTAGCCGCCGTCCGCCCCGCCTCAGTGATGCGGTATTCGATATCTCCGGATGGAAGCGGTTCGGTTTCCACGAGACCCAGTTCCACCAGCCGCGCCACGGTCTCATGGTCGAACAGCGGTGAGCTGATCCAGGATTCGCAGAGAAGCCTCCGCAGAAAATCGCGTTCCAGATCGGTCAGCTCCATTCGACCTCCGCTCTCCGGCACGCGTTGCGACCGCGTCATCCAGTCCGGTCGCTGCCGGCTGCGAGAACAGCCTCGCCGGGAACGGAGCCATCGTCGTCCCGTTGACTTCAGAAGACAACCCTACGGGAGGTCAACATGGCCATGGAAGATCGCGAGACGTTCAGCCTGATCGGCAGCGACAAGGTCGAGGGCACGAACGTGTACGGGGCCGACGGGGAAAAGGTCGGCTACATCGAGCGCGTCATGATCGACAAGATCAGCGGCAAGGTGTCGTACGCGGTGCTCAGCTTTGGGGGCCTGCTCGGCATCGGCGACGATCACTATCCGCTGCCCTGGCAGGCTCTGAAATACGATACCAACCTCGGCGGCTACGTCGCCGGGATAACCGAGGACCAGCTTCGCGGTGCCCCCAAATACGCCGACGAGAGCACTTGGAATTGGAGCGATGCCGCGACCACGCGCTCCGTGAATGCCTACTACGGTGTGCCCGTGGCTTGAGGCGGCACAACGTGTCAGAGGCTCGGCCGGCCGCGGACGCGGCGCACGGCCGTAACGCAGCGAAAGGAGACTTGGAAGTGAGCGACGCCGTTCGTGTTCTGGTCGTGGAAGATGAAGCTCTGATCTGCAGCTTCATCGAGGACGCCCTGGCCGAGAGCGGTTTCGAGGCCTATTCGGTCAATTCTGGCGAGGCGGCCCTGTCCACCTTTCGCGACGGCCGGGAAGGATGCCGGGCGCTGCTGACGGACGTCAACCTCGGTGATGGCATCAGCGGATGGGAACTGGCTCGGCAGATCAGGGAAATCACGCCTAGCTTTCCTGTGGTCTACATGACGAGCGCCAGCGCCCCTGACTGGAAATCGCAGGGCGTCGACGGCAGCGTCCTGATTGAGAAGCCGTTTGCGCCGGCGCAGTTGGCGAGCGCCGTGTCCCAGCTACTCGATACCGGCACCTCGCCGGGCTGAACCAGGAATCGCGGTGAGGCTCCGATTCTTCGATCGGTCCCGCGACCGCGGATGTGATCGTCTGGCGCGATGGGGATGTCTTGGCCGCGGCGCGAGCGGCCGCTACCGCCGTCCAGTCCCGCAGCAAGCCTCTGTCCTCCTTCGAAAAGGACGCGCGCCGCTTGAGATCCTCCAGCGTCATGCCAGGATGGCATCGCTCGAAATCCTCGCGGATCAGCGACTCGAGGTGGATCGGGTCCCTCTCGCTGATTGAATCGGGATGCTGGCGCGAGTTGGTCCTCATGCTGCACCTGGACGCGCTCATCGTGGCCACTCGGATGCAGCACAACGGCAAGAGCGATCGTTGGTTCACGAACGGATCCACCGGATCTCGTAGCCGCACCCGGGGCGAGACGTCGGTGCGCGGGCTCGGTTATAACTAGGTGGTTGCAGCTACTCCCGGGCGCGATGGCGAGAAAACTGAAGACCTACCAAACCTCGCTGGGCTTCTTCGACCAGGCCATCGCAGCGCCGTCGATGAAGGCGGCTCCGGAGGCGTGGGGCGCCGACAGCAACCTGTTTCACCAGGGTGTGGCGAAGGAAACCGACGATCCCGAAATCGTCGCCGCGACGATGGCGAAGCCGGGCGTCGTGCTCAGGCGACCCGTCGGATCGAACGGTCCTTTCAAGGAGCATGCCGAGCTGCCGACCGATCTGGCCGACGGCGAGGCCGGAGCGAAACGGACGAGGCGTCGTGCGAAACCGAAGAAGGCCGCCCCTTCCAAGATCAGCGATAAGCAGGCCCGCAAGGCGGCGCTGGGTTCGAGCGGGAGCAGAAACGGCGCGAAGCCGAACGCCGCAAAGAGGAGGCCGCGAGGGAGAAGGACCGCGAGCGGCGCGAGAAGATGGTCGCCGAGGCGCAGGCGGCATTGGACAAAGCCCGGCGTGAGCATGAAGAGAACGTGAATGCCATCGAGGCCGAGCGCGCCGCTCTGGACGAACGCGAGCAAGCCGAGGAGACCCGCTGGGAAAAGCAGAAGTCGAAGCTGGATACCGCTTTGCGCCGGGCACGGCAGTAGCAGCGGAGAGCGGTCGGGAGAAATTTCACTTAGCCTTGGGTAGGCGCCCCTTGCCGCCGCACTTCGCGCAGCGGCCCGGAAAGATTCTGCGGCCGGGCGCGGTCTCGCGCGCCGGCTGGCGCCCCGTGCCGTTGCAGGCGTCGCACTTGATCTCTGCCGAGCCACCCCTCGTCATGCGTCGCCGGATCTGGCGAAGTATGTGGCGGGAGGACTGCGAGGTGGTGGCGAGAGCCGGGCGCTCGCGAGAGGTTTGCTCTTGGCGTCGTATCTTTTCGCCAAATCGAGCAGCCGCCGGCGTGTGAACGGATCGGCCTTCTCCGCCAGATCGCGCGCACGCTGCGCGAAGCCCCTGTAGAACTCTTCCATGACGCTACCCCCGCAACATCACTGAAAGCTGGATTTGAGTGCGGGGCTCGATTCGCGTCAAGACATCGCTTGTGCCCGCCTGGCAAACGGCACTAGGCTGAGCACGGCGGGGGAAGCCAGATGTCGATGCTGCACCTTATCCGGAAGCCGTGCCCTCACTGCGGGCGGCCGATGAAGCTCGTCCGCGACGAGGTCGCCAAAGGCGGGGAGCGCTACGTCTGTCCCGATTGCGACGACGATCCGCTGCACGATCCCGCCACCCGTAAGTGGGCGGACGGCCCGCTGCGGCCGCCGGCGAAATAGTGCCCGGCAGAATCGGCCCGGCCCTCGCAGAGCCGAGACTGGCAGGATCGTCGCGGGCGCACCAAGTTTGGAGATGCGAAGCATGGGGAGGCCCGATGTCGACGCTCGCAAAGCTGCTCGCGCGGAAGCAGGCGCTCCTGGAGCGACTGGAGAGCGATCCTGGGCCCAACGAGCGGGAGGAAATCCAGGTATTGCTCGCCCAGATCGAGACCGCGCTGAACCTGCTGGAGCCGAGAGATGCCGCCGGTTCGAGCGACGAATGAAGCGAAGTCGCCGCCCGTCAGAGCGCGCTCAGATCGTCCGGCACGTCGCCGAACTTCCGGATCAGCTTGGCAACGCCGAAGTCGCCGGTGGCGGGATCGCCGGTCCGGCTGAAGGCCACCGCGCCGGCGCAGCCGGGCTTCCGTGAGAGCGCTTCGGCGCGCATGACGGCGGCGTTGGCGCTCGGGCATTCCGTCGCCTCGCCAGGCGCGATGCCGTCGTCGGAAGGGACGAACGGCAAAGCGACGTAGTAGGTCACTTCAGACATCGGTCTCGGTCCTTGCGTTGGCGCGTCGGCGACAGCCAGCCGCGCGCGTAGCCTGTCGACACTTTCGTCCGGAGCTCTTCGATCTCCGCCTCGAGAAAGCCGTTCGCGACGATCAGCGCTTTCACCGCCTCAAGTGCCTCCCCGCCGCAGGCCTGGATGGCCTGGTCGGCGGCCAGCTCGAGGTCGCGCTCGGCGGGCGCGGCAGGTCCCTGGGGCGGCGGGCACGCCGAATGTTCTCTGTTTGTTCAATTGAGTCAAGGCCAGCCCTGGGCCAGGTCCGCATGCCCTCGATCGAATTCGCTCGGCGGGGCCGGCCGTGCCCCTTTGCGGCAGATCAGGAAAAGAAGCCTACAGGGACGGATCGCGAATTCGCCACGGCCCGCGGCGGCCAAGGTTCTCCCTGAAATCGTCCTTGCGAGGGGCGGTGATGTCGGAACCGGAGGCGGCCATTCGTCTTGAGTCCGAGCGTCTCGAATCGGAGTTCTGCGTACATGGCCCCGCGCGCCAACTGGAAAGGCTTCCGTCACCTGTCCGGTGGCGCTGTACCCGGCCACCTCCGAGTCCGAGAAGATCTCGTTCAACCAGATCAACCGGGCGACTGGTCACCGCATCAGATATCTCAAGGTCGACGCCGACACCGGTGACGAGGTGCCGAACGAGGACATCGTCAAGGGCTACGCCTTGGACAAGGATACCTTCATCGAGGTCTCCAAGGAGGAGCTGGAGAACGTGGCGCTGGAGTCCACGCGCACCATCGAGATCGACGAGTTCGTCGACAGGTCCGAGATCGACCCGCGCTACCTGATCCGCCCCTATCTCAGGCCCGACGGCAAGGTCGGCCACGACGCCTTCGCTGTGATCCGCGAGACCATCCGCGAGATGGACAAGGTCGCGATCGGGCGGGTGGTGCTGACCAACCGCGAGCACATCATCGCGCTCGAGCCTATGGACAAGGGCCTGGTCGGCACGCTGCTGCGCTACCCCTACGAAGTGCGCGATCCGCAGGAATATTTTGACGAGATCCAGGACGTCAAAGTCACCAAGGACATGCTCGACCTGGCGAGGCACATCGTCAATCAGAAGAGCGGCCGCTTCGAACCCGAGAAGTTCGAGGATCAATACGAGACGGCGCTGATTGAGCTCATCAACCAGAAGCGCGCCGGCAAGCCCATCGTCCCCAAGGAGCGCCCCGCGGCGAGCAACGTCGTCGACCTGATGGAGGCGCTCAGGCGCAGCGTCGGCGGCGCCTCGGCCGAGGCCAGTACTCCTAAGAAGCCGGCAAAGAAGGCGAGGAAAGCCGCGGCCGGCCAGAAGGAAATGCTGATGCCGATCGCCGGCAAGAGGCCGGCGAAGGAGGCTGCCACGAAGAAGCCTGCGGCCAAGCCGCAGCGCAAGTCCGCCTGAAGCAGAGTAGGAGAGGCGCATAGATATGAAGGAAGCCTCGGCGACGGAGGCCTCTGGGCTTGTGGGCGATCAGGATGGCACAGAGCTGGCCGTCGGCGCGACGCCGGGCGCCTCGACGCAAGCGGGCGGGAGGCCGCTTCGGTCTCCTTCGTCGGATGCCGCGATGCGCTGGGCCGACCAGTTGCGCAAGGTGACCGCCAAGGCTCCATTGCAGTCGTTGTTCGTCGCGTTCCTGCTGGGTGTTTGGGCGCCGGCGCTAGGATGGGTCCTCAGCACTCCGGTGTCGCCGATCGAATCCAACGTGCTGTGGACCTCGGCTTCGGCTTCATCGGGTGAGGCGCCCGGCGGCGGATCTTGACGCGCGATGTCGAACGCGCGCTCGCGGGCGGATCGGCGCGGTCACGCGTGCTCCTCGCACTCGCGGATGGCGCCCCCGTTGTGCAGCACGGAGATTGCCAGCCGCGCAGCGTCCAGCCGGGGCAGAGGACCCCCCTAGGCCCGAGGCGGACGCGCTGAGTCCGCTCGCAGCGACCCGTCTGCACGTCCCTTCATGATCCCGCAACGAAAGTCATCCGTGCACAGGCATGACTAGGTCGCGATCGCCGCGATGGCAGCCCTCCTCTGGTGGCGTCCGGCGTCCTCCCAAGGAAGCGGACTGCCGCCGGAACGTCTCGCCGGCGCCATGATGATCGGCTTCGGCCTCGGGTGCGCCGCCGGAGCGGTTCTCTTTGCGAAGGTCGGAAAGTGGTGCTTCGTCGTCCCACCCCTTCTCGCACTCACCGGCTGTGTTTCTGGCCGTCACCACAGAGGCAAAGTAGCTGGTGGGACGCTGCCGAGTGCGACGGGTCGGCGGCCACCGCCACCCCTCTGCCCTCGACAGCAGGGGGATGCGGTCCTCACGATCGCGCCGCCCCCACCGTGTCGGCCATTTCGGCGCCGCGGGTACCGAGGGGCTTGGGCCTGCCGGTCGTGGTGTCGCGAACGGTTTGATGCTCCATCTCGGCGTTGAGCTCCGCGCCGAGCAAGATCACGATCGCCGAAATCCAGAGCCAGGTCATGAAGCCGATGATCGCCCCCAGAGAGCCGTAGGTCTCGTTGAAGGTGCCGAAGTTCGCGGCGTAGAAGGAGAACAGCGCGGAGGCCGCGAGCCAGAGGATGGTCGCGGCCGCGCTGCCCCAGGTGATCCATGTCCAGCGCGGCGCCTGGCGGCTCGGTCCGAAGCGGTAGATGCAGGCGAGACCGAGCGCCAAGGCGACGAACAGAGCCGGCCAGCGTCCGATCCGGATCAGAAGGTCGACTGCGTTCGACAGGCCGACATACTGCAGGACCACCGGAACAACGACGACCGCACCCAGCGCCGCCAGAACGAACGCGATCCCGGCGACGGTGAAGCCTAGGGACATCGCGTTCAATTTCAGGAAGCCACGCTTCTCCTGTTCGCCGTACACGATGTTCAAGGTGTCGAACAGAGATTTCATGGCCGCGTTCGCGCTCCACAGCGAGATCGCCAGTCCGATCGCGAATGTGAAGCCGAGTGTCCGATCTCCCTTCGTGGCTACGCGCGTGAGTTGCTCGCGCGCCACGTCGGCCGCCCCACCGGGGATGAAGCCGGATAAGTCGTCGAGGTGCTTGGCGATGCTGCCTGGATCCGAAAACAACCCGTAGATGGCGACGAGGGCCGCGATCGCGGGAAAGATCGCGAGTATGCTGTAGTAGGTCATGCCGGCGGCGAGCGCGAGAATTCGATGTTCGCCAATATTGCCGTACACGCGCCAGAGGATGTCCTTCCATCCTTTGGCGGGAATCTCCGCCGGCGATTCTGCGTGCCGTCCGCGGTCTTCGCCCGCGGTCGCCAGGCCGGCGGTGGCATCACGATCGGTCTTCCGTCGTCCCTCGGGGAAGGCGTCGCTTTTCCGGGACCCGGCGGGGCGATCGGGCGAGGCGAGACGATCCCACAAGAACGCGACGGCCAAGAGCCCCAATGCAGTCGCGAGACTCCAGCCGCCACCGTCCGCCCGTCGCGCTTCCGTCCTCACGATTTTGGCCATCGAACTCCTCCGCGCACTTCAATCGCGGCGCTTGGGCCGGGTTCCTGTCCCCGGCATCTGGTCAGATTCGCAATGGCTCGGAGGTAGCGCAATCCGGACGCGTGCGGGCGAATGCGACCTCCAGCCCCTGAGGCCGCCCCGAGAAGCCGTTTGTGTGCCCGCTTGCGCGAGAGCGCCTCCGCCCTCATCACGGTGGCGTCGGCGCTGAAGCACTCAACGGCTTGGCCGATCCCCGGTCCAGGGGACGCGGGCCCGGGAATAGGCCGGCAACCTCGGATTAACCGCTGCGATTCCTTGCGCAAAAAATTTTCGCCGAACCCTTGAAACTTCTTTCGGCCTGCCAAATTTTTTCGGCGTCGCCATGGTGGCGGCCGGGACGCCTTCGGGGTCCCGCAATGAGACGGGCGCCCGGATGGTGTCCGGAGCCTGCTCGTACCCATCT
>Ga0081540_1004243_pt1 | contig 11008 bp, 8 predicted proteins | sample TabmetS2T1R1_FD_71024 | JGI IMG/M metagenome (GOLD analysis project Ga0081540, IMG submission 71024) | Tabebuia heterophylla rhizosphere microbial communities from the University of Puerto Rico - S2T1R1 | ecosystem: Host-associated > Plants > Roots > Rhizosphere ... | reverse complement strand
GGAGATCGTGGTCGGCATGCCGCATCGCGGCCGCCTCAACGTGCTGACCCAGGTGATGGGCAAGCCGCACCGCGCGCTGTTCCACGAATTCAAGGGCGGCTCGGCCAACCCGGATGCGGTCGAAGGCTCCGGCGACGTCAAGTATCACCTCGGCGCGTCGTCTGACCGCGAGTTCGACGGCAACCGGATCCACCTGTCGCTGACTGCCAACCCGTCGCATCTGGAAATCGTCGATCCCGTCGTGCTCGGCAAGGTCCGCGCCAAGCAGGACCAGCATGGCGATCCGCCGGACATGCGCATTTCGGTGCTGCCGATGCTAATGCATGGCGACGCGGCGTTCGCAGGCCAGGGCGTGGTGGCTGAATGCTTCAGCTTGTCCGATCTGAAGGGCTACCGCACCGGCGGCTCGCTGCACTTCATCGTCAACAACCAGATCGGTTTCACCACCTATCCGCGCTACTCGCGCTCCTCGCCCTATCCGTCCGACGTGGCGAAGATGATCGACGCGCCGATCTTCCACGTGAACGGCGACGATCCGGAAGCTGTGGTGTTCGCAGCCAAGGTCGCGATCGAGTTCCGGCAGAAGTTCCACAAGCCTGTCGTCATCGACATGTTCTGCTACCGCAGGCATGGCCACAACGAGGGCGACGAGCCGGGGTTCACCCAGCCGGTGATGTACAAGCGCATCGCCTCGCATCCCTCGACGCTGGAAATCTACGCCAAGCGGCTGATCGCCGACGGCGTGATGACCGAGGGCGAGGTCGAGAAGGCCAAGGCCGACTGGCGCGCGCGGCTCGATGCCGAGCTGGACGCCGGTTCCGGCTACAAGCCCAACAAGGCCGACTGGCTCGACGGCAAGTGGGCCGGCTTCAAATCCGCCGACCAGGAGGAGGATGCGCGGCGCGGCGTCACCGGCGTCGATATCGCCGTCCTCAAGGACATTGGCCGCAAGATCACCAAGGTGCCGGATGGTTTCCGGGTTCACCGCACCATCCAGCGGTTCCTGGAGAACCGCGCCAAGGCCATCGACAATGGCGTCGGCATCGACTGGGCGACCGGCGAGGCGCTGGCCTTCTGCACGCTGCTGCAGGAGGGCCATCACGTCCGGCTGTCGGGACAGGACTCTGAGCGCGGCACCTTCTCGCAGCGCCATTCGGTGCTGATCGACCAGGAGGACGAGAGCCGCTACACGCCGTTCAACCATCTCGGCCAGGACCAGGGCCATTACGAAGTCATCAACTCGCTTCTGTCCGAAGAGGCGGTGCTCGGCTTCGAGTACGGCTATTCGCTGGCCGAGCCCAACGCGCTGGCGATGTGGGAAGCGCAGTTCGGCGACTTCGCCAACGGCGCCCAGGTGCTGTTCGACCAGTTCATCTCGTCGGGCGAGCGCAAATGGCTGCGCATGTCCGGCCTCGTCTGCCTGTTGCCGCATGGCTATGAAGGGCAGGGGCCGGAGCACTCCTCGGCGCGGCTCGAGCGATACTTGCAGATGTGCGCCGAAGACAACATGCAGGTGGTGTACCCGACCACGCCGGCCAATTACTTCCACGTGCTGCGGCGTCAGCTGCATCGCGAAATCCGCAAGCCGCTGATCATGATGACGCCGAAGTCGCTGCTGCGGCACAAGCGCGCGGTTTCCCGGCTCGACGAACTCGGCAAGGATGCGACGTTCCACCGCATTCTCTACGATGACGCGCAGATGCTGCCGGACGAGAAGATCAAGCTGGCGCCGGACGACAAGATCCGGCGCGTCGTGCTGTGCTCGGGCAAGGTCTATTACGATCTCTACGATGAGCGCGAGAAGCGCGACATCAACGACATCTACATCTTGCGCGTCGAGCAGCTCTATCCGGTGCCGCTGAAGGCGCTGGTGCAGGAACTGATGCGCTTCAAGAACGCCGAAGTGGTCTGGTGCCAGGAAGAGCCGCGCAACATGGGCTCGTGGCACTTCATCGAGCCCTACCTCGAATGGGTGCTGAACCAGATCCACGCGCCGAACAGGCGTCCGCGTTACGCCGGCCGCCCGGCCGCCGCCGCAACCGCTACCGGTTTGATGTCGAAGCATCTGGCGCAGCTCAAGGCTCTGCTCGATGAGGCGCTGAACTAGGAGTCCGTCATGCCCCGCGAAGGCGGGGCATCCAGTACCCGACGTCGTTAGAGCTCGATCACAATTGTCCCGGCGTACTGGATCGCCCGCTTTCGCGGGCGATGACCACTTTGGAAACTGATGACTGCTGAAGGGCATTGAGGAAACTGACCATGACTGAAATTCGTGTTCCGACGCTCGGCGAATCCGTGACGGAAGCCACCATCGGCCGCTGGTTCAAGAAGGCCGGCGATGCGGTCGCGGTCGACGAGCCGCTGGTCGAACTCGAGACCGACAAGGTCACGATCGAAGTCCCCGCGCCGTCGGCGGGCGTGCTCGGCGAGATTTCGGCCAAGGACGGCGAGACCGTCGCGGTCGGCGCGCTGCTTGGGCAGATCAATGACGGCGCTGCCGGCGGCGCGAAGCCGGCGGCTGCCGCGCCGGCCAAGGCCGCCGCTGCCCCGGCTGCAGCTCCCGCCGCCGCGCCTGCGCCGGCTCCGAAGGCCGCCCCGGCGGATGCGCCGCTGGCGCCCTCGGTGCGAAAGCTCTCCGCTGAGACCGGCATCGATGCTTCGACCGTGCCCGGCTCCGGCAAGGACGGTCGCGTCACCAAGGGCGACATGCTGGCCGCGATCGAGAAGGCGGCTTCCGCGCCGACCCCGGTCAATCAGCCCGCCGCTTCCGTGCAGGTGCGCGCGCCTTCGCCGGCTGACGACGCCGCGCGCGAGGAACGCGTGAAGATGACGCGGCTGCGCCAGACCATCGCGCGGCGGCTCAAGGACGTGCAGAACACCGCGGCGATGCTGACGACCTTCAACGAGGTCGACATGAGCCACATCATGGCAATGCGCGCGCAATACAAGGACGTGTTCGAGAAGAAGCATGGCTCGAAGCTCGGCTTCATGGGCTTCTTCACCAAGGCCGTGGTGCAGGCGTTGAAGGACATTCCCGCCGTCAACGCCGAGATCGACGGCACCGACCTGATCTACAAGAACTACTACCACATCGGCGTCGCGGTGGGCACCGACAAGGGCCTGGTCGTTCCCGTCGTGCGCGATTGCGACCACAAGTCGATTTCCGACATCGAAAAATCGATCGCCGATTTCGGCCGCCGTGCCCGCGACGGCCAGCTCAAGATCGACGAAATGCAGGGCGGCACCTTCACCATCACCAATGGCGGCATCTACGGTTCGCTGATGTCGACGCCGATCCTGAACGCGCCGCAGTCCGGCATCCTCGGCATGCACAAGATCCAGGAGCGGCCGATGGTGGTCGCCGGCAAGATCGAGGTGCGGCCGATGATGTATCTGGCGCTGTCCTACGATCACCGCGTGATCGACGGCAAGGAAGCCGTGACGTTCCTGGTGCGCGTCAAGGAGAGCCTGGAGGATCCGGCGCGGCTGGTGCTGGATCTGTAACATCTATGGAGGTGCACCGCGCCAGCAAAGGCAAAGCGGGGTTCCCGCTTATCGTCAGTGTTGAGCCCGTGATGCTTGGCGTCCTGCGTGTTGTATTCGACGACGGATACGAAGGTGTTCTGGACCTGCGGTCGAGCATGGGCCACGCTGCCTGGCAGAATATTCGTACGAAGGAAGATTTCTACGAGGTCGAATTGGAGCAGTTCGGCAGCCACATATTCTGGCCCAAGGGGGGCGGTGCCCCGGAACTTCCTGCGGATGGCGTTCGAGTGAGCTGCGAGCGCCAGGAATCGTTGCTCAGATCGATGCGTTGGTAGTTGGGGGAGCAGATGGATAAAGTCGTCGTCATCACGGGCGGCAGCCGCGGCATCGGCCGCGCGGCTGCACTTGCAGCCGCCGCACGGGGCTATCGCGTCGTGGTCGGCTATGCCAGCAACAAGGCCGCGGCCGACGAAGTCGTCAGCATGATCGAGGGCAAGAACGGTAAAGCCATCGCAGTCAAATGTGATGTCGGCCACGAGAGCGACATCCTCGCGCTGTTCAAGGCGGCGGACGGCTTCGGCACCCTCGGTGCGCTCGTCAACAATGCCGGCATCGTCGGCAAGAGCGGCGTGCGCGTCGAGGATATGACGGCCGAGCGGATCCAGGAAGTGATGGCCATCAACGTGACCGGCGCCATGCTCTGCGCGCGCGAGGCGGTGAAGCGCATGTCGACCAAGTTCGGCGGCAAGGGCGGCGTCATCGTCAACATCTCGTCGGCCGCAGCAAGGCTCGGCTCGGCCAACACCTATGTCGACTATGCTGCCTCAAAGGCCGCGATCGATGCGCTCACGCTTGGTCTCAGCCACGAGGTCGCCGCCGACGGTATTCGCGTTGCAGGCATTCGCCCCGGCTTGATCGATACCGACATCCACGCCTCCGGCGGCGAGCCCGATCGGGCGCAGCGTCTTGCGCCGATGGTGCCGATGAAGCGCGTCGGCAGCGCCGAAGAAGTCGCCAATGCCATCGTCTGGCTGATGTCGGACGAAGCCTCCTACGTCACCGGTACCACTCTTGATGTGTCTGGCGGCCGCTAATACCTGACACATCCCTTCAGCGACAGGACTACATCATGGCTAGCTACGATCTCGTCGTCATCGGCACCGGCCCGGGCGGATATGTCTGCGCGGTGCGCGCGGCGCAACTCGGCATGAAGGTCGCCGTGGTCGAGAAGAATCCGACACTCGGCGGCACCTGCCTCAACGTCGGCTGCATGCCGTCGAAAGCATTGCTGCATGCTTCCGAGATGTTCGAGGAGGCCGGGCATTCGTTCGCGAAGATGGGCGTCAGCGTCCCCGCGCCGAAACTCGATCTGCCGTCGATGATGAACTTCAAGCAGCAGGGCATCGACGGCAACGTCAAGGGTGTCGAGTTTCTGATGAAGAAGAACAAGATCGACGTGCTGAAGGGCACCGGCAAGATCCTCGGCGCCGGCAAGGTCGCGGTCACCGGCAGCGACGGCAAGGCGCAGACGGTGGAGACGAAGAACATCGTCATTGCCACCGGCTCAGACATCGCGCGGCTCAAGGGCATCGAGATCGACGAGAAGCGCATCGTGTCGTCGACCGGTGCGCTGTCGCTGGAAAGAGTGCCGGAAAAGATGCTGATCGTCGGCGCCGGCGTGATCGGCCTCGAACTCGGCTCGGTGTGGCGCCGGCTGGGAGCGGAAGTCATGGTGGTCGAGTTCCTCGACCGCATTCTGCCGGGCATGGACGGCGAAGTGGCAAAGCAATTCCAGCGCATGCTCGAAAAGCAGGGCTTTGTGTTCAAGCTCAGCGCCAAGGTCACCGGTGTCGATACGTCCGGCAAGACGTTGAAGGTCAGTGTCGAACCGGCAGCCGGCGGAGCGGCCGAGACGTTCGATACCGATGTCGTGCTGGTCTGCATCGGCCGCGTGCCCTACACCGACGGCCTCGGATGCAAGGAAGCCGGCATCGCGCTCGACAATCGGGGGCGCGTACAGATCGATTCGCATTTCGCCACCAGCGTGAAGGGCGTCTATGCGATCGGCGATGTGGTGGCGGGCCCGATGCTCGCGCACAAGGCCGAGGACGAAGGCGTCGCCTGTGCTGAAATCATCGCCGGCCAGGCCGGCCACGTGAACTACGACGTTATCCCAGGTGTCGTGTATACCACGCCGGAAGTGTCATCCGTCGGCAAGACCGAGGAAGAGCTGAAGCAGGCGGGTGTGGCATATACGTCAGGCAAATTTCCGTTTACCGCGAACGGCCGTTCCAAGGTCAACCAGACCACTGAGGGTTTCGTGAAGATTCTCGCGGATGCGAAGACCGATCGTGTGCTCGGCGTGCACATTGTCGGCCGCGAAGCCGGCGAAATGATCCATGAAGCCTGCGTTCTGATGGAATTTGGCGGTTCTGCCGAGGATCTGGCGCGGACTTGTCACGCTCACCCGACCCGTTCGGAAGCCATCAAGGAAGCCGCGCTTGCGGTCGGCAAGCGCGCCATCCATATGTGATTTGGAACCCGGAACATTCCGGGTAGGGCATGGCCTGTATTCTTCTTGAAAAGACCATGCTTTGAACGTGAAATTTGAGCGGGGCGACCAATTCATGGACGTCGTTCCGTTCTAGAGATGACGATCGATGCTGCGCCGCCTGTTACAGCCGTTCTGGGTCCTGCTAGCGGTCATCTTCCTGATCGAAGCATGGCTGTGGGATCATCTCGAGCCGCTCGTCGCGCGCGTCGTTGCGCTGATCCCGCTTGCCGCCTTCAAGCAATGGCTGTCGGATCGTGTCGATGCGCTGTCGCCGGCGATGACGCTGATCGTGTTCGCTGTGCCGGTGATTCCGCTGTTTCCGCTCAAGCTGGTCGGGCTCTGGCTGCTGGCGAATCAGTACTGGCTGACCGCCTGCGTCGTGATCCTGCTCGGGAAATTCGTGGGCCTCGGCGTCACCGCGTTCATCTTCGACGTGACGCGCTCGAAGCTCCTGCAGATGGCGTGGTTCAAGAAGACCTATGAATTCATCCTGGCGCTGCGCGCAAAGGCCGCAGCCCTGGTCGATCCGATCAAGCAGCGCATCCGGGAAATCCTGCGCGGCAATGGCGACGGTTGGTCGTCACGCATGCTGCGGCTGATCGCGCGCTTCCGCAAGAGCGTGCACGAAGCGCGGTAGGGCTTGCCGTCATTGCCCGGCTTGACCGGGCAATCCAGTATTCCAGAGACATTAGTGACTGGACCGAAGGGCCACGGCGTACTGGATGCCCCGCCTTCGCGGGACATGACCGCTCTTCCTAACGAGCGCACCGCTCAATGCAGATGCAGCAGATGCGGCGCATAGAGGCCAAGCCCCGTGATGGCGATGCCGACGAGCGCCAGCGCGCCTGACACCCAGGCAAGAACCAGCATGCCGGTGATGATGGTGGCGGAAGCCAGCACGATGCCGATCTGGAAGGCGGCTGAGGCGATCTCGTAGTGATGATATTTCGCCGTGGCCTCGTCTCGCTCGTGCTCGGCGTGCTTGGCTCGCTTGGCGAGTTCTTCCGAGCCTTCGCCGGTTTCCGGCTCCGAGCGATAGCGCTGCGCGGTCTTGTTCCAGTCGTCGATCTGCTTCTGCAGCGCCGCCCTTGCGGCCTCGTCGCCGACTGTGCCGAGGCTGAGCTTGGCGTGTTCGGCGGTGGCCTGCACCACGGTGCGGCGGATGCTCTTGGCCTGGAAGAACGCCCAGAGGTTCGAGGCCTCGACATTCTTGCTGATGGCTTCGGTCTGCGCGCCCTTGCCGAGCGTTTCCGACAGCGCCAGGAACAAGGCGATCACGGCGATCAGCAGCGCGATCTTCTTGTTCGAGCCTGAAGCGTGCTCGGCATGCTCCGCGTGCTCCATGCTTTCATGTGCGCCCATAATTCTCTCTCCAGGGTGGACCGTAGCCACGATTGCCGAACGGCATGTTCAACGCAAGAGTTAAGCCATTTTGAGGTTGGCCCTTAAGGAATTTTTTTAACAGCCCTCCTAGGCTTTCCATATGACATTCGCAGAGTTCGTTGCCGTCTGCTTCTGGCCCGTCGTCATTCTGTTTGCGATCCTGTTTGTCATCGTCAAGGAGCAGGCGGTGTTTCGCTTCGTCGCGGTATGGGCTGTCGGGATCGGCATTCTCTATCTCGGTCTGTGGGTCTTCTATTCGCAAAGCTCGATCATCGCCGTCGTCGACGCTTATGTCCTGGCGGGAGTGCTGGGGTTCGCAATCATCAGGCATGGCTATGACCGGTGGGGGAAGGACAAGCGTGGCCATTCACCGCAGCCTTGGAAAGAGCGGCTCGCGGTCATCGGCCTTCTCGTCATCGGTGCAGGTCTGGTCTGGACATCGGCATCCACGCTGTTTTCGGATTTCTTCCGCCCGCGCCTGGTGCTCGAGGGACGTGTCGACAGTCTGCGGACGAGAGGGCGGCGTCCCGAGCATTTCGCCAATATTGCGGGCCGCACGGTGAAGGTGACGACGCCTGTTTACGAACGCTTGAAATTCAAGCCATACGTCCGCGCCGAAGTTGGCCAGGGTTCGAACTACGTGTTCGAGATCGAATATCTCGCGAATTAGAGCATGACGAGGTCAGATCGAGCCGTCACGACCGGCCATCCCGTGCTCCGGACGCAATCGGCGTGGCCTGCTGGGGCCGCGACCCATCCTACTTTGCATGGGGTTGTTTTCGATATTTTGTGTTTGGCCTCGTCAGCCGCGCGGATGTGCCGCACGGTACACTTCGAGCAGCCTTTCGCTGTCGATGCCGGTATAGATCTGCGTGGTCGAGAGCGAGGCGTGGCCGAGCAATTCCTGGATCGCGCGCAGATCGCCGCCGCGGCTGAGCAGATGGGTTGCGAAAGAATGTCGCAGCGCGTGCGGGGTGGCGCTGTCGGGCAGCCCCAGCGCGCCGCGCAGCCGCTCCATGGTGAGCTGGATGATTCGCGGGGAAAGCGGCCCGCCGCGCGCGCCGACAAATATCGGGCCGGCCGGCGGCAATGAATGCGGGCACATCGAAACGTAGTCGGCGATCAGGGCCAGCACGTTCTGCAGCACCGGCACCATGCGGGTCTTGTTGCCTTTGCCTGTCACGATGATGACGTCGCCTTCGCCGGGCTTGGGCACGTCGCGGCGTTTCAATCCGAGCGCTTCGGATATGCGCAGGCCCGAGCCGTAGAGCAGGGCCATCACCGCGGCATCGCGCGCCAGGATCCAGGGATCGCGCTCCTCGCCGGCGCGCTCGTCGGCATCGGCAAGGCGCTTTGCGGCGGCCATCTGGATCGGCTTCGGCAGGCTCTTTGCAATCTTGGGGGCGCGGATGGCGGACAGCGCTCCGACCTTGCCCTTGCCTTCCCGCTCGATATAGCGCCCGAATGAACGAAGGCCCGCCAAGGCCCGCATCAGCGAACGGCCGGCGATATCGTCGGCGCGGCGCATCGCCATGAAGGACCTGATGTCGGTGGCCTCCAGCGCCGCGAAACCCTTCAGCGTGACCTTCTCGCCCCAATGCTGGCTAAGGAAGGTGAGGCACTGGCGGAGGTCGCGGGCATAGGCTTCGAGCGTTTTCGGCGACAGCCGCCGCTCGGCGCGCAGATGCATGAGCCAGCGCGCCATCTCCTGCGCGAGGCCCTCGTCGGCGCAATCGAGCTCGATCGGTTGCAGCGCCGGAACTTCCCTGGCCATGAGCCGTGCCTTTATCCCCTGCCTTGGAGGCAGCGATCCCATTGATTATATCGCACTTCTTTCGTTTACCGTTCGCTAACTTGACCGCCCGGCGCTAGCCTTGCGCCGGATACCTTGAGCCTGATTCCCCTGATGGACCGCGCCACCCGCCAGACCAATTCATCGGCAACGTCGACGCGGATCGTCGACGTGCTGGTGCCGGTTGCGCTCAATCAGACCTATTCGTACCGCGTGCCGCGCGACATGGAGCTGAAGGCGGGCGATGTCGTCTGCGTGCCGCTCGGTCCGCGCGAAGTGGTGGCGGTGGTGTGGGCCGAAAACGCCAATCCCGATCCGCGGCTGCATAACCGCCTGAAGGATGTCGGCGAAAAGCTCGATGTGCCGCCGCTGAAGGGCGAACTGCGCAGTCTCGTCGACTGGGTTTCCAACTATACGCTGTCGGCACGCGGCATGGTGTTGCGCATGACCCTGCGGATGGGCGAAAATCTCGGGCCCGAACGGATGCGGCTCGGCGTGCGCCTCGTCGGCCAGGCTCCTCAGCGTCTGACGCCGGCGCGGCGGCGGCTGATCGAGGTGCTGTCGGACGGGCTCTTGCACGGCAAATCGGAAGCGGCGCGGGAGGCTGGTGTGAGCTCCGGCGTGGTCGACGGCCTGGTCGATGAGGGCACGCTCGCGATCGAGGCGATGCCGCCGCCGCTGGCCCCGCCGGCACCCGATCCATCCTTTGCGCAGCCGGAATTTTCCCATCAGCAGCGCGCGGCCGTGGACGCCATGCGCGCGCTCGCCGCCAATGGCTCTTTCCACGTCGCGCTGCTCGACGGCGTCACCGGCTCGGGCAAGACCGAGGTCTATTTCGAGGCGGTGGCGGCGGCGCTGGCGGCCGGGCGGCAGGTGCTGGTGCTGCTGCCGGAGATCGCGTTGTCAGCGCATTGGCTCGACCGCTTCGCCGCCCGCTTCGGCGTCCGGCCGGTGGAATGGCATTCCGAGCTCAGCTCGACCCAGCGCCGGCGCAACTGGCGGGCCGTGGCCTTCGGCGAGGCCCGCGTGGCGGTCGGCGCCCGCTCCGCCCTGTTCCTGCCCTATCCCGAGCTCGGCCTGATCGTCGTCGACGAGGAGCATGAGAGCGCCTTCAAGCAGGAGGACGGGGTCATCTACCAGGCCCGCGACATGGCGGTGCTGCGTGGCCATCTCGGCGGCTTTCCGGTGGTGCTGGTCTCGGCCACGCCGTCGCTCGAGACGCTCGCCAATGCCGAGGCCGGGCGCTACGCCGCGCTGCATCTGCCGGAGCGGCACGGCGCAGCGCGGCTGCCTTCGGTCGCGGCGATCGACATGCGCCGGGAATCGCCGCCGCGCGGCCGCTTCCTGTCGCCGACCCTGCGCGAGGCGGTGGTCGAGACGCTGGCGGCGGGAGAGCAGGCGATGCTGTTCCTGAACCGCCGCGGCTACGCCCCCCTGACCCTGTGCCGGCAGTGCGGCCATCGCCTGGAATGCCCGCACTGCACCGCCTGGCTGGTCGAGCACCGGTTGGCCGGGCGGCTGGAGTGCCATCATTGCGGCCACCGCGCACCGCTGCCCAAGGCCTGCCCGTCCTGTCACGCCGAGGGCAGCTTCGCCGCCTGCGGCCCGGGGGTGGAGCGGATCGCCGAGGAGGTCGACGCGACCTTGCCGGAGGCGCGCTGGCAGATCGTCGCCTCCGACACCTTCTCGGGACCCCAGGCGATCGCCGGCCTGACGGCGGATCTCGACAGCGGCGCGGTCAACCTGCTGATCGGCACCCAGATCCTGGCCAAGGGCCACAACTTCCCGGGCCT
>Ga0081540_1004242_pt1 | contig 11009 bp, 12 predicted proteins | sample TabmetS2T1R1_FD_71024 | JGI IMG/M metagenome (GOLD analysis project Ga0081540, IMG submission 71024) | Tabebuia heterophylla rhizosphere microbial communities from the University of Puerto Rico - S2T1R1 | ecosystem: Host-associated > Plants > Roots > Rhizosphere ... | reverse complement strand
CAGATTGTGCGAGGCCGAGATCATGACGCCGAGATCGGCGCGCATCGACTTGGTCAGCATCGCGACCGCCGGCGTCGGCATCGGGCCGAGCAGCAGCACGTCCATGCCGACCGAGGTGAAGCCGGCCACCATGGCGTATTCGATCATGTAGCCGGAGAGCCGCGTGTCCTTGCCGATGACGACGCGGTGGCGGTGCTCGCCACGCTGAAACACCAGGCCAGCCGCCTGCCCCACCTTGAGTGCGAGCTCCGGCGTGATCAATCCATTGGCGCGGCCCCGAATTCCGTCGGTACCGAAATATTTGCGGCTCATATATCCCCCGGCCATTCCAGGTCTTCTTCAGGCCATCAGCGGCCGCGAATCCCCGAACGCTCCATCCTAGCTTGCTGGGGTTATAATCCCTCGGCCGCTAAAATGGCTTCAAAAAATATGATGAATCATTACGGCCGGAAGCGCCATATCCGCACATATGGCATTGACATTACTCAGCTTTTGGAGAAACCGGGTGCGCCGGAGCAGGGCCGCTAGCTGCGCCGCTTGACGTGGTGATCGCCCTTGGAGGGCGGCGGCTGGGTGACATTGACGGGGTCGGAGGCCGGGAAGGTCTCTTCCAGACCCTCCTCCAGGGCGTCGTCGAGCCGGCGCTTTTCCTCGCGATCGGCGGAGCGGGCCTCGTCAGGAGCAGCTACGCGCGGTCGGGTCATGGAATGTCCTCCCGTTCGGGAATGGCCTCGCGAGATGCGATTTGGCTGGCCATCCAACCATGCTAGATGACAACGCAACGAAGAAGTTCAAGAAGGGTCGGGACACTCCATGAAGCACATCACCTGCATTGAGGATCTGCGCCAGTTGCACAAGCGCAGGGTTCCCAAGGCATTTTTCGACTATGCCGACCGCGGCTCCTACACCGAGGACACGCTGCGCGCCAATTCCGAGGATCTTGCACAGATCAAGTTCCGCCAGCGCATCCTGGTCGACGTCTCAAAGCGCGATCTTTCCACCACGATCCTCGGCGAGCCCGCCGCGATGCCTTTGATCCTCGCCCCCGTGGGCCTGCTCGGCATGCAGCATGGCGACGGCGAGATTCACGCCTGCCGCGCGGCGCAGGCCGCCGGCATTCCCTTTACCCAGAGCACGATGTCGATCTGCTCGATTGAGGACATCGCCGCCGCCGTCGACAAGCCGTTCTGGTTCCAGCTCTACGTGATGAAGGACCGCGGCTTCATCAAGGCGCTGATCGAGCGCGCGATCGCGGCGAAATGTTCGGCACTGGTTTTGACCGTCGACCTGCAGGTGATCGGCCAGCGCCATCAGGACATCAAGAACGGCATGACGGTGCCGCCGGAATGGTCGCTGGGCAAGCTGATCGATTTCGCGACCAAGCCGGGCTGGGTCTCCGGCGTGCTGCGCGGCAAGCGCCGCACCTTCGGCAATCTCGCGGGCCACCTGAAGGTGAGCGAGGACATCACCGCGCTGTCGACCTGGATCAACTCGCAGTTCGATACCTCGCTGAACTGGAAGGACATCGACTGGATCCGCTCGATCTGGCCGGGCAAGCTGATCCTGAAAGGCATTTTGGACGTCGAGGACGCCGAGATCGCGGCCAAGACCGGCGCACAGGCCATCGTCGTCTCCAACCATGGCGGCCGGCAGCTCGACGGCGCGCCGTCGTCGATCGAGGTGCTGCCCGAGATCGTCGACACCGTCGGCTCGCAGATCGAGATCATGTTCGACGGCGGCATCCGTACCGGCATGGACGTGGTGCGCGCGCTCGCGCTCGGCGCCAAGTCCTGCATGATCGGCCGCGCCTATGCCTATGGCCTGGGTGCCGGCGGCGAGGCCGGCGTCGCCAAGGCGATCGACATCCTCGCCAAGGAAATGCTCACGACGATGGGATTGTGCGGCGTCAACACCATCGCCGAGATCGACGATAACGTGCTGGCGGTATAGGTATCGCATTTGCGTCGCCGCTTCCCTTCTCCCCTTGTGGGAGAAGGTGGCGGACGCAGTCCGCCGGATGAGGGGTTCTCCCCGCGGAAACAGACCCCTCACCCGTCTCAATCGCGCTTTCCGCGCGATTGATCCACCCTCTCCCACAAGGGGAGAGGGGAAGAAAATCCGTCACATCGGCGGGGTGATCCCGTCCCGGCCGACATTGACGCGGTTGGCTTCCAGCGTGCCGTCGTCCTTCTTCACCGCGCCGAAGATGATGATCTTGGCGCCCGGCTTCAGTTCCGACTTATCGCCGGCGACGAAGGTGACAACAGGGGTACCCGGCGGCACCACGACTTTCTTTTCACCGTCCTTGTACTTCACCAGAATGTTCTGGCCGTCGGTGCCCTTCACCGTCTGCGCTACGGTGGCGTTTGTCATGGTCGAGTTCGGGCGCTGGTCCCAGGGCCGGAAACCTTCGGCCGCGCCGCGCTGGTTCTCCGGGAAGATATGCACGGCGACCGCCTTCTGGGTGCCGTCCGGCTCCGGCATTCCGGTGACGCCGATATAGGAGCCTTCCTTGATTTCCGACAGTTCGGTCTTGGCCACGCCGAACACCGCGACATTGTCGGTGAGGCGCACCTTCATATCAGCGCCCTCGCGCGATTTGATCGACAGTATTGGCCCGTCGACGGCCTCGATGGTGCCGCGAATGCGGACCGTCGGCGGCTGCTGCGCCCAGGCCTCCGTTGCCAACAGAGCGACAAGACCCAGCGATGCCGCGCGCAGGCGCGGCCATGAAGACGATTTCAGCATGATATTCCTCCCGAGGTGTATTTGGCGCCCAACTCAACGCAAACACCGGATGGGAGTGCCTATTCCAAGGGCGCCCGGTTCTTCACTTCCCTTCTCACCTTGTAAGGGGAGAGGGAAGAAAAGTCACATCGGCGGGGTCAGCCCGTCGCGGCCGACGCTGACGCGGCTGGTCTCGAGCGAGCCGTCCGGCAGCTTCTTCATGAAGGCGATCACCTTGGCGCCGGGCTTGAGGTCGGACTTGTCGGCGGGAACGTAGGTCACGACCGGCGTCTCCGGGGAGACCACGACTTTCTTCTCGCCGCCTTTGTATTTGATCATCAGGGTGTGACCGTCATTGCTCACGACGGAATCCGCCACCGTGGCATTGGTCATGGTGGAATTGGGGCGGAGGTCATAGGGCCGCGAGCCCTCGCCGGTGCCGCGCATGGCTTCCGGAAACACATGCACCTCGACTGCGTTCTGGCTGCCGTCCGGTCCCGGCACCGTGGTGGTGCCGATGAAGGAACCGACCTTGATGTCCGACAGCGCGATCTTGGTGATGCCTACGATGTTGATGTCGCCGGCCATATGCAGCCTGACATCCTCCCCGCCACGCGATTTGACGGCAAGCACGTCGCCGTCGACGGCTTCGATGGTGCCGCGAACGCGCGTCGGCGTGGGCGGCTGCTGGGCGATCGCGTAAATCGTGGAGCCCGCGACCATCACGACGGTGGCAAGCAAGCGAACGAGCTGAAGGCGGTTGACGGACATGCGGGAACTCTCCAGTGGCGATCCTGACGTAGCCATTGACCCCGGCGTTCCAAAAAAATTCCGGCTCAAGTCTTCGCGATCGGCCGATCATGTATTCGTGAGATCGGCCTCGACGAGCGCGCGAAGTTCCGCCGTCACCTCGGGGCGCCGGCCGAACCACAATTCGAAGCCGCGCACCGCCTGGTGCAGCAGCATGCCAAGCCCGTCGGCGGTCTTCAGCTCGCGCGCGCGTGAAGCCGCCAGCAATGGCGTGTCGAGCGGCACGTAAACGAGGTCGGCGACGACGGCGTCTGACGGCAACCGTTCGACATCGAGTTCGAGCGGCGGCTGGCCGTGCATGCCGAGCGATGTCGTATTCACCAACAGCCCGGCACGCGGCAACAGATCGCCGATGGCCTCCCATGCAACGGGAACAATGTTCGCGCCGAACTGACCGGCAAGCGCGCGGGCGCGCTCCACGGTGCGGTTGGCGAGATGCACGCGCTTGATGCCGCGATCGAGCAGCCCGAACAGAACGGCGCGCGAGGAGCCGCCGGCGCCCAGCACCAGCGCATCCTCAGCTCTGTCCCATCCACTCGCGCAGGCGTCGAGATTATTGATAAAACCTTCGACGTCGGTATTGGTCGAGCGCAGCTCGCCATCGGCGAACCACAACGTATTGGCCGCGCCGACCGCGCGGGCGCGGTCGTCCGGCTTCGTCAGCGCCAGCACGCGCTCCTTGTGCGGAATGGTGACGTTGGCGCCGACAAAGCCGCGGTGCGACAGGCGGAAGATGAAATCCTTGAACTCGTCGGGCGGAACCGCCTCGATGACGTAACCGCCCTCGATGCCAAGCGTCCGCAGCCAGTAATGATGGATCAGCGGCGAGCGCGAATGCGCGGCCGGCCATCCGATCAGGCAGGCGGCGGGGGGTTTTGCTCCACTTGTCATGCCCGTCACATCAGGCAAGCCGGGCCGAGAGTCAATGCTGTAACGGCCCCGTCGTCATCAGGCGCTCCACTCATAGACCTCTTTCTCGTACACCTCCTGAAAGCCGGCGCGTTGCAGATTCCGCCAGGAGTGTTCGAGCATGTACAGGGTCTCGGATACTTCGATCGTACAGCCGAGCACTTCAGCGCGTTCGATCCGCTTCGCGATCAGCGCCTGCTGAGCGCCGCGCCTGCGATGGCTCTCGGCGGTTGCCGCCGCCATCAGGTAGCCGATGTCTTCAAAAATGCACAGCGCTGCAATCCCCACCGCGCGTTTTCCGTCGAACGCCATATAGTGGAAGAAACCTTCCTGACCTGCCGTCCGCACGTAGTCCGGCCAAATGGTCTGATCCGGAGGCTCGCGCATCGCGGCGATTTCATCCGCGCCGACTTCGCGCACCTCAAGGTCGGTGTTGAACGGAACCGGTGAACGGACACTGCGGCATAGCGTCGGATAGCCGGTCCATTGCACGCGCGTAAGTCCGCTCGCCCCAAGCCAGCCGCGCACAGCCTCCATCCCGGGGCCTGGACTGAGCCAAACGAAAAATCGCTCGATCCCCTCAGCGGCGAACAGATCGGCGATACGCCGGATGCTGTCCGAATCCATGCCGGGCTCGGCCCCGCACAGATGGACACGATTCATGTTGCCGGATGCGAACCGTGCCTGCCGGTCGGGGTCGATAGTGATGTAGCAGCTTCCAAACGGTGGGCCGTCGAAGCGCTTTCGAATGAAGCGGACGGGCGGCCGCAGGCTGTCCAGCCGTTGCACCAGACGTTTCATTTTTAAGGAAAGATCGAAGGTGTTCATGGACTGCTCGGGATCATGCCCCCCAATTCGAGAGGCATGATCCCGGCATCTCTCACGCCGCGACGCGGTGCGCCGCGATGATCTGGTCGGCGGCACGGCCGGTGACTTCGGCCATGCGGTCGAACTGCCTCGTGAAGCTGCCGGCGCCGGCGGTGGCCGAGCGCAATTCCACGATCAGGTCGCCGATCTCCGCTTCCGGCATGGTGGCGCGCACGCAATCCCATCCCGGCCAGTTGTCGCGGGTGTCGAAGCCCAGGATCTGGCCGCGCCGCGCCGACAGGATGGCGTTGATCTTCGCCGTCGCCTCCGTCGGGCAGACGATCTCCACCATGTGGATCGGCTCCAGCAGCACCGGCTGGCACTGCGGCAGCGCCTCACTCATGCCGATCCGCGCCGCGGTGCGGAAGGCGAGATCGGAGGAATCGACGCTGTGATAGGAGCCGTCCGTCAGCGTGACGTGAAGATCGATCACTGGAAAACCGAGCGGCCCGCGCGCCAGGCTGTCGATCACGCCCTCCTCGACCGCGCCGATATAATTGCGCGGCACCGCGCCGCCGACCACCTTCTCGTGGAACTCGAAGCCGCTTCCGCGCGGCATCGGCTTGATCTCCAGCACCACGTCGCCGAACTGGCCATGGCCGCCGGACTGCTTCTTGTGACGGCCGCGCTGGGTGGCGGATTTGCGGATGGTCTCCTGATAGCCGATCGCGGGCGGTTGCGATTTGACGTTGACGCCAAAACGGTCCTTGAGCCGCTCGAGCGCGACGCGCAGATGCATCTCGCCCTGCCCCCACAGCACGATGTCGTGGGTTTGCGGATTGTGGATCATCGTCAGCGACGGGTCCTCCTCGTTCAGCCGCAACAGCGCCTGTCCGAGCTTGACGTCGTCCTTGCGGTCGGTCGCCGCGAGCGACATCGCCAGCACCGGCGGCGTCGGCTCGATGCGCACCAGCGTGGCCGGCGCGGTCTTGCCGCTCGAGAGCGTGTCGCCGGTCTTGATCGCGTCGAGCTTGCCGAGCGCGACCGTGTCTCCGACCTCGGCCGCGGCGCGCTTGGTGTCGTGTCCGCCGCTCACCGCGAGAATACCGGAAACCCGCCCGGCCTCACCGGATGAAGATTGCAGCGTCGCACCGTCATCGAGACGGCCGGCGAGCAGCCGCGTCAGCGACAGCTTGCCGCCGTGCTGCAGATGCAGCGTCTTGAACACATAGGCCAGCGCTTCCTTTTGGGCTGGTACGCCGAGCCGCTTCGCCGTCTCGGCAACGCCGGGCGCTTCATGCCGCAGCGCCTTCATCAGCCGCAGCACGCCGTTTTCGCGCGCCGCAGCACCGAGCAGCACCGGGCAGATCACGCCTTCGCGCAATTCGCGGGCGAGGTCGTCGAACACAGCGTCACGCGGCGGCTGGATGTCTTCCAGCAGCTGCTCCATCAGCGCGTCGTCGTGGTCGGCGAGCTTTTCAAGCATCGAGAACCGCGCTTCCTTCTCGCGGTCGAGATTGCCGCCTTCGAGTGCTACGACCTCGGACGGCTTGTGTTCCCGATAGACGAACGCGCGCTCCAGCGCGAGGTCGACAAATCCTTCGATCAGCTCGCCGTTCCAGATCGGAATCTGCCGCAGCACCAGCGGCACGCGCGAAGCCGGCTGCAGCGTCGCCAGCGTCTCGCGGATGCGCTTGTTGGCGCGGTCGATCTTGTTCAGAAACAGAAAACGGGGAATGCCGAGATCCTCGAGCTCACGCAGGATGATCTGCAGTTGCGGCAGCTTCTTCTCGTCCGCCTCGCAGACCACGACCGCGGCATCGACCGCGGGCAACGCGGCGCGCATGTCATGCGCGAACTCGATCGAGCCGGGACAATCGATAAAGGTGTAACTGTCGCCCATGAAGGTGGTGGTGGCCGCGGAGAGGCCCACGCCCATCTTGTGGTTCCGTGCCTCGGGGCTGGAATCGCCGACGGAGGTTCCGGCATCGACGCTGCCGGCATTACGAATGGCGCCCGTTCGCGCCAGTATGGCTTCTAGAAGTGTGGTTTTACCGCTCTGGAAAGGGCCCACCAGCGCTATGCACCGTGGACCGCGGGGACTTCTGACGTCCTGTCCCATTGCCGCCTCCTTGTTTGGAGCTCGGCCCGTGATTGGGTCGGCGACTCCTGATGCTCCGCCTGTCCCGAGGTTTTGGCAAGCGGGAAAAATTCGCTGCACTGCATCCAGTCGTATATGTTGGCGTCCACCTCGGGCACACCGGGTATTAGATAAACTTCGGGACCGCTCGCCGTCTCCCCGATCTGGAACTCAAAAGTTAATTCCGATCAGCCGGCGGCGGCACCCGATCCGTCCGAACGCGGATCGAGCATGATTCGCAACGCGACGGCGAAGCGTTCGATATCGACGCGCCCGTCCCACGCAAGCTGCAGCGAAATGCCTTGCAGGACCGCGACCATGACGCGGGCGGCCGAAGGCGGATCGAGATGCTGCGGCCAGCGCCCCTGTCGTTGCGCCTGCGCGATCATCGGCGCCAACACGTCCACGGCCTGGGAAACCCCCGCAAGCGCTTCGCGCTTCAATCGCGGATTGGAAAGGCTCTCCGCCCAAAGCTGCACGGCCAGATGGCGCCAGCGCCTTTCCTTCGGGTTACGCAATTCGAGCACGAAGCCTTCGACGAGGCGCCGCAGGCCGGTGTCGATGTCGGGCGCGGCCAGCGCAAATTCCATGCGCCGGCGTTCCATCGCGTGACGTTCGGCGGCGATCGCCATCGCGATCTCGGTCTTGCCTTTGAAATAGCCGTAGATCGCGCCGGGACTAAGCCCTGACTCCTCGACGATGTCCTGCACGGTTGCCGCATGAAAGCCTTCGCGCGCAAAGCATGTCAGCGCGGCATCGAGGATGCGCCCGCGCTGCTCGTTGGCGCGCGCCGCTGATATCCTAGGCATCGCCGACTTCCGCAAGCACCGTGTGATAGAAGCTGTAGCCCTGCATGTTGCGGCCGGCTTGCCCCATCACCCGCGCCCGGTATTGATCGGCGCCGAGATCGCTCACCAGCCTCAGCCCGCGCTCGCGCAGGAAGTGCGGCAATTCGTTTGGCAGCAAGCCGAACCGCCAGGGTTCGCCCGAGCCGTCGACCTTGGCGATGACCTTGTCCGCGCCATCGAACGCGACGCTGCCGTCGATCGCGCCCTCATGAACATAGGTGAAGATGAACCGGCTGCGCGGCGCAAGCCGGCCCGCCCAGCGCATCACGCCGCAGACCGCCTCGCCGGTCAGATACTGGCTGACGCCTTCCCACACGACAATCGTGCGCAGCAGCGGATCGAAGCCGGCATCGCGCAGACGCTGTTCGAAATCATCGACCTCGAAATCGACGGCGACAAAGGTCACCCGGTTCAGATCGGCGCCGGCGGCCTGCAGCCGCTCGCGTTTCACCTTTGCCGTTGCGGGGTGATCCACTTCAAAAACCCTGACGGCATCGAGCGCGGCAAGCCGCCAGGCCCGCGTATCAAAACCCGCACCGAGCAGCACGACCTGCTCGGCCTGTCCGGTCGATTCCTCGATCCAGTCGTCGATCAGCCGCGTGCGGGCGATGCCGGAGGTGCGCGCGCCCGGCCATTGCCGGTCGATGTAGCGCGTCAGCATATCGCCCATCGGACGTACCGCGAGCAGTCTGGCTGACAGCCGCAAGCTTCCCGGCAACAGCGCGACGGCCAGTGGATCGGTAAACACGCGTCGTCCGGCACCCTTCGCATGCTCCGACGCCCGGAACATGGCCATGTATTCGGCGGTCCGGCTTGGCTGATGCTGCAGCATTTTGCGACCTCCACAAAAAGAACGTTTATTCTTTTTAAGGCCAAACGCTATCGCGGTCAAGACACCCGTGGCGAAATGAAGGGCGGTTAACTTAGCGCTACGGCGGCGCCACATTGACCGTCGCGAAGCAATCCATCCCCACGCGGAGAGGTGGATTGCTTCGCGGAGCCTGTCATCGGGTGCGCATTCGCGCGACCCGTTGGCTCGCAATGACGGGAAGCAGTGTTAACTAGCGCCCCGGCCGCAGCTCCAGGCTTTCCAGTCCGGCGGCAACGCTGACGCCAACCTGCCCCTGCACGCTCAGCGGCTGCAGCGCGATCGAATTGGCGGAGCCGCCGACCAGCACGTTGCCGCCGACACCGACGCCGAGCGTGGCGCTGCCCTGCGCGCCGGCGTAGTCGCCGGAGAGTTCGCCCGGCCCGAGCCGCGCTACCGGTGCGAACACGCCCCAGGCCAGCGCCGATTCCTGGGTGATGCCGAGATCGAGCCCGACTTTGCGGATGGTGGCGATGTAGCGATCCTCCGGCATGCCGTCGGCGCGCAGCACGCAGCCGAGATTGGTGACGGAGCCGACGACGAAACCGATGCTGGCGCCGCCGCGGCACTCCAGCACGCCGACCTGCACGCGCTGCACCTGCTGCGCATGGGCGCTGCTGATGGAAGCAGCCAGCACGACGAGAGCGGCAAGGATGATGGAGCGACGCATGAAGTAATCTCCGGCTGAAAAGGTGATGCGAGCAGAGAATAAGAACAAAGCCGTGCCCACGGCGCTCGCCGTTCTATGCCACAACATCCCCGGCCCTGCCAGAATTCGCAGAAGCCACGCCAGTCCGTTTGGCAGGCGAGCTTCATTACGAAACGAGATTGCGGCTCGATATCACGCATGCGGGATTGGGTGGACCAAGCCTCGTGGTGCGGCCGTAGACCTCACTGATCGCTTCGCCTCCCGTTGAAAGGACTTGACCATCGTAATATAGGTATATATCTATAGCGATGTGAGAGACCTGCTCCGTACCATCAAACCTGCGGTCTTCCTGGGGTCCAGCCGAAAGGACCTGCAAGCATTTCCGGCGGCCGCTCGTAGCGGGATAGGACAGGCCCTTTTCGAAGTGCAGATCGGAGAGCATCCGCGTAACGCCAAGCCGTTGAAAGGATTGAGCGGGGTTTTGGAGATTCGCGAAAATTTTGACGGCGATACCTATCGCACCGTCTACACAGTGCGTCTGGAGGGCATTTTGTACGTCCTGCACGCGTTCCAGAAAAAATCCACCAGCGGAATAGCAACCCCGCAGCGGCACATGGATCTGATACGCCAACGCCTGCGCGATGCCGAAGCCATTCACCAAGCAGCCAGGGGAGTTCGATGATGAGCGCAAAAAAACTGCCCGCCCACGAAATCGGAAGCGGCAATATCTTCGCTGATCTTGGCCTACCTAATGCAGAGGAGCATCAGCTCAAGGCTGCACTGGTGGTGCAGTTGAAGCGCCTGATCACCGAACGTGGCCTGACCCAGATCGCGGCGGCGAAGCTGATAGGGATGAAACAACCCGACCTCTCGAAACTGCTGCGTGGGCAGTTCCGGCTGGTTTCCGTGGAAAAGCTGATGCGGATGCTCACCGCCTTCGATCAGGATGTGGAGATTACCTTGAAGCCGCACCGCAAGCGCGGCACGGCCGGCCGGATTACTTTCATTTCGGCCGCGTAGATATGTTGTCCGCCACGGCGAACAGGCCCGCTTGCGCGGGCCTTTGCTGAACGTGTCATCCTCAGCCGCGACGGTGATGGCGGCGGTGGCCGTTCCGGCGCGGGCCGTTGCCGTAGAACGGCTGCAGTTCGAGGCCGGCGATGCCGGCGGCGACGTTCAGGCCGGTCTGGCCCTGCAGGCTGATCGGCTGCAGCGCGTAGGCGTTGGCGGGACCGCCCACCAGGAAGTTGC
>Ga0081540_1004241_pt1 | contig 11012 bp, 10 predicted proteins | sample TabmetS2T1R1_FD_71024 | JGI IMG/M metagenome (GOLD analysis project Ga0081540, IMG submission 71024) | Tabebuia heterophylla rhizosphere microbial communities from the University of Puerto Rico - S2T1R1 | ecosystem: Host-associated > Plants > Roots > Rhizosphere ... | reverse complement strand
GTGCTTCTATGTGCTGCTTGACGGCGAGGTAGCGCTCTCTCGGCTCGTTGGCGGTGACGACGTCGAGACGAACCGCACGAATCAGATCGGCGTTTATTCCGGCGCCTGGCAGGCCTATCTCGGTGACCGCGTGCCCCAGGTTTACAACAACTCGATGCGCGCCGTCGTCCCGTCCCGGTTCTTTGTGCTGGACGCGGAGAAGCTCGCAGAAATGATGCGCGAGTGGTTCCCGATGGCCGTACACATGCTGGAGGGGCTGTTCTTCGGCATCCAGAACGTTCAGCAGACGGTCGCCCAGCGGGAACGACTGCTGGCCCTCGGCTCGCTGTCCGCGGGCCTGACCCACGAGCTGAACAATCCGGCTGCGGCCGCAGTTCGGGCGACCTCGTCCTTGCGGGATCGCGTCGCCGGCATGCGTCACAAATTGGGCCTGATCGCCATGGGACCGTATGACCGCGAGACGCTGACCACCCTCATCCGCTGCCAGGAAGACGCCGTAGAACGCGTTGCCAAGGCCGCACCGATGACTCCGATGGAAGCGTCCGATCGGGAAGACGAGATCGTCGACTGGCTCGAGGCGCACGACATCGCCGGCGGGTGGGACATCGCTCCGACGTTCGTACAGGCTGGTCTCGACGTGCCGTGGCTCGATCAGGTAGCCGCCACCGTCGACCAGCAGACCCTCGAAGGGGCAGTCCGTTGGCTGAACTACACCCTCGAGAGCGAACTGCTCATGAACGAGATCGAGGACTCCACTACTCGAATCTCGACGCTCGTCGCCGCGGCCAAGCAGTACTCCCAGATGGATCGAGCGCCCTTCCAGACCGTCGATGTGCACGAACTGCTCGACAGCACACTCCTCATGCTGGGTCGCAAGATCGGCGACAAGATCACGGTCGTCAAGGAGTACGACCGCTCGCTGCCGCCGGTCCCCGCGTACGCGGCTGAGCTCAATCAGGTGTGGACGAACCTGATCGATAACGCGGTTGCGGCGATGGAGGGCGAGGGCACGCTCACGATACGAACCGGTCGCGACGATGGTTGGGCGGTCATCTCGATCTGTGACACCGGTCCGGGCGTTCCGGAGGAGATTCGCGCGCGCATCTTCGAGCCGTTCTTCACGACGAAGCCAGTCGGTGAAGGTACTGGGCTTGGGCTCGATATATCGTGGCGAATCGTGATCAACAAGCACCACGGTGACCTAAGTCTCGAGTCGGTTCCGGGTGATACACGATTCGTCGTCCGGTTGCCGCTCGATCCGCCGCGCGACGACGCTGACTCCGCGGCCGTTACCGACCTGGACGGAGAGGACCGCTGATGCCGGCTATCGATCCCATGGTGGAACCGAGTGGCGCGGGATGCGTCGAGTGCGATGCGGCCAGCGGCTGGTGGGTCCACTTGCGGAGGTGTGCGGAATGCGGTCACATCGGCTGCTGCGACACGTCGCCGTCGCAACACGCGAGCGCCCACGCGGCGGCCAGTGGTCATCCGATCATTCGAAGCTTCGAGCCGGGTGAGGACTGGTTCTGGGACTACCGGACATCGCAGTACGCCGAGGGGCCGCCCCTAGCCCCACCCGAGAGCCACCCGCTCGAGCAGCCGACGCCCGGCCCCGCCGGTCGGGTTCCGGCTGACTGGCAGAGGCACATCCACTAGCTGAGGTTCTGTCTCTCCGCGACGCTAAGGTTTGTATGCAGATTCCGTTGCCTGGACACCGGAATCTGCATACCAAGCGTGGGGAGGCGGCTAGACCTCTCCACTCGCCAGATCGCGCAGCCGAGCGAACACCGCCTCCCCAGAACTACGTATGCCGTCGTGCTCCCATTCGCTGGTTACCCACGGCCGCAGGTTTCCGATTGCAGCGGCCGTCTCGAGCGACAGCTCAGCCGGAACATAAACGTCGTCGTGGTAGATCACGGCCGCGACCGGCACCTCGTTGCCGGCCAAGCGATCGGGGTCGAAGGGCGGCGGCCAGTCGTCACGCTCGGCGAGCAGATTCGCCGCCTCCGCGAACGGGCGTAACGCGGAGATCTCCTCGAACATCCAGGGGTAGATCATCTCGCCGGTGAACAGCAGCGGATCACGATTTGGGCCGAAGGCGGGGAACTCCTGCAGCACCCGCTGCGCCGCCCACGCAGTCGCGCCGGCCCCGCGCGCGTAAATCGGTTCCTGGAGCACCGCGTACAGCGGGCTGTCGACGAACCCGGTAGCGGCCATCACCTGGTACCGGAACGGGTCGGTCAGCTGGCCATCGATGAGGGCCCGCTCGAATAACCAGTGCAGGAACTCGAAACCGTCACCCATGCCAAGGCGCTGGCCAAGGTACTGCAGCCGACGCACCGTGAGCCGGTCGCCGTCGGGCAGCCGGGTGTCCTGCGAACCGAGGATGTCAGCGACGGCACGGACGATCGCCTGGTCCTCTGGATAGCGGGCGTAATAGTCAGCGACCCGGCGCACCACCTTGGGGTAGGTGAGCGCGTACACCTCGTCGGCGCTGGCCGTGAGGCCGGGCAGCCCGCCCGTCACATAGCAGGCCCGCAACGCCTCCGGAGCACGTGACAAATACGTGACGGTGATAAATCCGCCGTAGCTCTGACCCAGCGTGGACCACTGCGCACCTTGGCAGACCTCTTGTCGCAATATTTCGGCGTCGCCGACGATCGCGTCGGCGCGGAAATGGATGAGGTAATCCGCCAGGGCTTTCGACGTCGGGAAGCGATCGGCTGCCTGGGCGGACACAGGAGTACTTCGGCCGGTTCCGCGCTGGTCGAGTAGGAGTAGCCGGTACGAGGCAAGTGCGGCCCGGATCCAGGCGTCGGGATACAACGGGCGCGGAGACGCGCCGCCGGGGCCGCCCTGCAGAAAGAGCAGCCACGGCAGATCGTCAACAGCCTTGTCGACGTCACACAGCTCTCGTGCGAACACCTCGATCGTCTCGCCGTCAGGCTGCGCATGGTCGAGCGGGACTGTGACCGTGTGTTCGGTCGTCGTGTAGCGGCGCGGGTCGATCACGGGCCCGGTGCGCTTCGGCGTCGATCAACGGAGCGGTCACGTTTCTGAAGCATTTGAGATCGGCCTTTGGTCATAGGACGAATCCTTCTGGGAAAGGGTCACTGGGGTCGAGCAGGTATTGCGCCATACCGGTGATCCACGCCCGTCCGGTGATTCTCGGGACAACGGCCTGTATTCCGCCCAGCGATACCTCCGACACCAACCGGCCGACGAATCGGGTCCCGAGCAGGGACTCGTTGACGAAGTCGGTGTTCATTGGAAGCTCGTTTCGAGCGTGCAAGGCCGCCATGCGAGCCGACGTGCCCGTGCCGCACGGCGAGCGGTCGAACCAGCCGGGATGAATCACAGTGGCATTGCGGGCATCGGCGCCATCCCGCCCGGGAGCGACCAGCACCACGTGCTTGCAGCCGGCGATGTCCGGCTCGACCGGGTGGCGCGGCCGCCGCTGCTCGTTGATCGCATCCATGATCGCTAGCCCGGCGGACATCATCCGGTCCTTCTGGTCGAAGCTGAAGCCCAGCTCGGCGATCGGCACGATAGCGTAGAAGTTGCCACCGTAGGCCATGTCGTACCTGACCGGTCCAATGCTTGGTACCTCGACGCAGGCATCAAGTTCCCCACAGAATGACGGAACATTCTCGATCGTGACAGCATTCGCGTGACCACGATCGACCTGCACCTCGGCCACGACAACGCCTGCCGGCGTGTCGAGGCGCACCGTCGTGATCGGCTCGACGACGGGGACCATGCCGGTCTCGACCAGCACGGTGGCGACGCCCATGGTGCCGTGCCCGCACATCGGCAGGCATCCGGACACTTCGATGTAGAGCACGCCCCAGTCGGCGTCCGGGCGAGTCGACGGCTGGAGGATCGCGCCGCTCATGGCCGGGTGCCCGCGCGGCTCGGTCATGAGCAGCCGGCGGAGACCGTCTGATTCGGCCAGGAAGCGCAGTCGCCGTTCCGCCATGGACGCGCCGGGCAGTACTCCGATGCCACCGGTGACGACCCGCGTCGGCATTCCCTCGGTGTGCGAGTCCACCGCAGTGAACATCCGGGCTGCCCGCACCTCAGGTCACCGATTCCGGGCGCAGAAAGTCGATGGCGCGTTGCATATCGGCGTCGAGCTGGAGCCGATGCGGAGTAGTGAGCGGCCCGCGGGGCGGACGGCATGGACCGCCGTATCGGTCGACGCGATCCATGCCGTACTTGATCGCTTGCACGAACTCGGTACGCGAGTCCCAACGAAACGCCGGCACGAGATGCTCGTACAGCCGGCGCGCCTCAGCTAGCTCGCCGGACCGCGCCAGCTCGAACAATCGCACCGACTCGGCCGGGAAGACGTTGGGAAAGCCGGCGAACCATCCGGTCGCGCCCATGAGCACCGCCTCGAGCAGCAGGTCGTCGGCACCAGCGCTCACCGCCAACGAGGGCGCACGTTCGCGGATCTCGAGAATGCGCCGCACGTCGCCGGAGAACTCCTTCACGGCCACGATGTGCTCGATCTCCGCGATCTCGGCGAGCACGTCTGGCGTGAGGTCGACCTTGGTGTCGATCGGGTTGTTGTAAACCATGACCGGCAGCCCGACGGCGGCCACCGTCGCGAAGTGGTCAATGATCTCGGCGCGGCTCGCTCGGTAAGTCGTTGGCGGCAGGCAGAGCACGGCGTCGGCACCGATGTCCCGGGCGTGCTCGGTCCACATTCGGGCTTGGTGTGACCCCGGCGCGTGTACGCCCACTACCGTGACACCCGAGTCGCCGACGGCCCACACCGCCGTCTCGGCCACCGCGCGTCGTTCTTCGTCGGTCAGCGACGCGTACTCGCCGAGCGAGCCGTTGGCGCCCACGCCATCGCACCCAGATGCGATCAGCCATCGGCAGTGCTCGGCATAACGCTCGAGGTCGACGCGCAGTCCGGCCGGAGCGGAGGGATCCTCGACGTAGGGGAGTGCGGTAGCGACGATCACCCCGTCGAGGGCGATGCCGATCGTGGGCGAGGTCATGAGCCCTCCAAGGACGAGTTGGCCACTTCGGCCAGGCGGATCGGGAACGTGACGGATCGGCGCGGTCCGTTGTCGAGCAGCGGACGCGCTATCGCCGTTTCGGCTAAGTCAACGACATTGCGAAGACACACTCGGCCTTGGCAGAGCCCCAGCCCGACCCGGCTCGTCAGCCGAAGTGCTCGCAAGCCATCGGCCCCGCGCTCGGCCGTGGCCCGGCGGAGCTCCCGCACGGTGACCTCCTCACAGCGGCACACCACCGTGTCGTCGGTGAGCCACTGCTGCCAGCCGGGCTGGACGGCATAGACATCCGACATGGCAACGCCGAAGCTCCGCAGCCGCGCGCGTCGGCGCTTGATCCGGGCCGGGATCGGTAACCGCTGGCTGACGTACGCTGCGGCGGCATAACCGGCCAGTTCACCTTCCGCCGCGGCCAGGTCCGCGCCACCGATCCCGGTGATCTCGCCCGCCGCGAAAATGCCCGCCACCGAGGTGGCCTGCTCGTCATCGACCTCGACGAACCCGTCGCGCAGGTGCGCACCGGCACCGATCGCGAGGTCGAGGTGAGGGGAGAAGCCATACCCGATGCAGACGGCATCGACGGTCACCCGACGGGTTCGGCCCCTGATCGGCCGCCAGGACGAGTCGAGTGTCGCCACGGTGACCTCAGCGACCCGGTCGCGTCCGTGCGCCGCTATCACTGCGCGTCGCGTGCGATAAGGCACTCGTGCTCGCGCCAGTACCGACGCATATCGGGCGAGTTCCGCGAGCTTGCCGGGAGCTTGCGCGACTGCCCAGGGCCGCCGCCGCCAGGCGATTGTCGATCCCGCCTCGAGAACGGCGACGACGCGCGCTCCCACGCGTAAGAGCGACGTCGCGACGGGCAGCAGGAACGGGCCCGAGCCCGTGACGATGACCCGCTGGCCAACGGCGATCCCGTGCGCCTTGGCCATTGCCTGGGCCGCACCGGCCGTTACGACGCCGGGCAGATCCCATCCTGGAAACGGCAAGGCGCGGTCGTACGCGCCGGTCGCGAGCACTAGGGCGTGGGCGTCGACCTGCCAGCTGCGGCCGCCAGCCGAGTCAGCTGGACCGGTACGAAGGAACAATCGCCGGCCGTCTATTGCCCAGACCGTGGTATTCGGCCGGTGATCAATGCGCGGATGCCAGTGCTTGGCCACAGCCTGAGGCAGCGGTTCGGAGAGAGCGTGCCGGTGATACTGCCCGCCCGCCGCCGCACCGGCGTCGACGAGCAGGACCGATGCGCCGCATCGTGCTGCGGTCGATGCGGCGTGCAGTCCGGCTGGTCCGGCCCCGACCACAACCACCGTCATGGGGTCACCTCGGCTTCCTCGGGCAGACGCACGCCGTACTGGGTGGCGATGACGTCGCCGTCGGCGACCAGGCGCTGGCACGCCCGCACGTCCGGGAGACCGTTCACGACGATGAGGCAGTCGAAGCACACGCCGATGCCGCAGAAGATGCCGCGCGGCCGCCCGCTGCGCCGTGTCGTGCGCCAGGACGTCTGGCCCAGCTCGTGAAGTACCGCAGCGACGGTCTGGCCGCTCCGGGCAGTGGCCGGGCTCCCGTCGACGATGACGTTCACGCGACCCGGCCGAGACCGGGCCGGTCAACGCGGAACGACGCGGGGGCGAGGTGGGGCGGCACGCCCGTGAACAGCTCAGCCACCAGGCGACCGGTTGCGGGCGCGAGGCCGATCCCGGCGCCTTCGTGACCGGTGGCATGCCAGACGCCGGGCACGCGCGGATCCGGCCCGATTACCGGCAGATGGTCGGGGAGGTACGGCCGTAGCCCGCCGTAGGCGCGCATCAGGGGGACGCTACGCAACGCCGGGAAGAGCCGGATGGCCTTGCCGGCGATCTCCCGCAGGATCGCCGGGTCGATCCGATCGGAGAACCCGACCCGTTGCCGGCTGGAGCCGATGAGGATCGGACCCGCAGCGGTGGATTCGACCACCGTCGAGGTTTGTAACCCGGCCTCGCCGCTCAGCACCGCGCCGACGTAGTCGGCGTCGTAAACCTTGTGCCGCACCGTCGGCGGCAGGGGCGCGGTGACCAGGATCAAGCCCTGGCGGGGTTGCACCGGTACCGGAGCGCCGAGCCGATCACTCAGCTGGCCGGCCCACGGGCCGGCTGCGTTGACGATGGCCGTGCACTCGATGTCCCCCTGGTCGGTGATCACGGCACGAATCGCGCCATCCTGGCGGTGGCGACGAATGCCGAGCACGGTTACGCCGGTGCGCACCAAGCCGCCGCGCTGCCGCACGGCGCGAAGCATCGCCGTTGTGGCGAGCACCGGGTGAACTTGGGCATCCTGCGGGTAGTACACGGCGTAGCGAACCTCAGGCGTGATGTGCGGCTCGAGGCCACGCACCTCGTGGATATCTATCGGCTGTGCGTTTACTCCCACGGCGCGGTGCGCGGCCGCGAATTGCGCAAGTGCCGTGGCGGTATCGTCCTCCGTCGCGACGACCAGGCCGCCCTTGTCCTCCCACTCGACGTCGTCCGAGGCCCCGATTCGCGCCAGTAGATCGGGCCACTCGGCCCGGGAGGCTCGGACGAGGTCCAGCTCAGGCCCGGCCGGCTTGTCGGACACCAGGACGTTGCCTTCACACCGACTCGTCGTACCCGCGCCGAGTCCGCCACGATCCAGCACGGTTACCGGAACACCCCGAGCCGAGAGCGCCTCGGCACATGCGGCCCCAATGATGCCCGCGCCGACGACGACCACATTCTCGGCACCGTGCGGCGCGCTCATCGTAGCCACCCGGTCGTCCCGCTTGCCGCCACTCCCGCATCGTTGCACGGGTACTCGCACAACCCGCCAACCGACTGCGTGGCCGGCGACTTCACGGTGGCCTCCGGGAGCCATGCGACACTCGACCCGTGCGACGACTGGTATTGATCCGCCACGCTAAGGCCGCGGACGGTGATCTCGACCGGAGGCGGCCGCTGACCCCCGAAGGCATGACGGCAGCAGAGGGAATCGGCCGGTACCTTGCCGACAACGGACCCGCACCGGACCGCGTGGTGACGTCGCCAGCCCTCCGTGCCGCCGAGACGTGGGCGGCGGCCGCGCGAGCGCTGACCAATCCACCCGAGCCCGACGAGGACGAGCGCATCTACGACAACACCGTCGACTCCCTGCAGGACGTGGTTCGCGACACGCCGCCCGATGTCGGCACGCTCGTAGTGGTTGGGCACAATCCGTCAATGCGCGATTTCGCCCACGCGACAGACGATGGGACGGGCGACCCGGATCTGCGCAAGACCCTGGCCGACCGATTTCCGACGGCCGCCGTCGCGGTGTTCGACATCAGCGAGGATTGGGCCACGCTCGACCAGGGCACACTGTCCGGGTTGCACCTCAGGTCGCGTTAGCGTGACCGACCTGATACGAGTCGAGATCGGTGACGGCACGGGCGACCTGCCGGCCGCGGTGGCAACAATCTGGCTGAACCGGCCACCGATGAACGCGCTGAACCGCCAACTGCAAGAGGAGCTACGCGGCGCGGTTGCAGAACTGGCTGCCGACGATGCCGTCCGAGCGGTCGTGATCTACGGCGGGGAGAAGGTGTTTGCCGCCGGTGCGGACGTCAAAGAGTTCGCTGAGATGAGCCATGCCGACATGGTGCGCGACGCCGAGCGGCTGAGTTCCTCCTTTGACGTGGTGGCGCGGCTGCCCAAGCCTGTCGTCGCCGCCGTCACCGGATACGCGCTGGGCGGCGGGTGCGAACTGGCCCTCGCCGCAGACTTCCGGGTCAGTGCCGACGATGCGCGCTGGGGCCAACCCGAGATTCTGCTGGGAGTCATCCCGGGTGGCGGCGGAACGCAACGCCTACCTCGGTTGATAGGGCCCGCGAAGGCCAAGGATCTGATTTACACCGGACGGTTCGTCCCGGCCGATGAAGCCCTCGAGATCGGGCTGGTCGACGTAGTGGTCCCCGCCGCCGAGGTGTACGCCACCGCTGTCAAACTTGCGGCGAAGTTCGCTACCGGTCCCGCCCTGGCGTTGCGGGCGGCCAAGTCCGCGATCGACGGCGGGATGGACGCCGACCTGGCGAGCGGGCTCCGCCTCGAATCCCACTTGTTCGCCTCGCTGTTCGCCACATCTGACCGCACTGCGGGGATGACCTCGTTCATCGAGCGCGGGCCGGGCCGGGCCGTGTTCTCAGGCAGTTGACCTACCCCGTGACCCAGCCCAGGGCGCACCCTCCCGCGTCGCCCGCGCAGATCGAGGCCGCGTGGTCAGACCCCAAGCTGGCCAACGTTCTGTATCACGACTGGGAAGCGCAGACGTACGACCAGAAATGGTCGATTTCGTTTGATCAGCGATGCATCGACTACGCGCGTGACCGCTTCGAACACGTCGCCGGTCGCGAGGGATGGCCCTACCGCACCGCTCTCGAGGTGGGATGCGGTACCGGCTTTTTCATCCTGAACCTCATGCTCGCCGGGGTGATCGATACCGCACCCAGCACTGGCCACGTGACGGACGTGTCGCCCGGGATGGTCGAGGCGGCCCGCCGGAACGCGGAATCGCTGGGTTTTCAGGTGGCCGGCCGGGTTGCGGACGCCGAACGCTTGCCGTTCGATGACGCGACGTTCGAACTGGTCGTCGGTCATGCGGTGCTGCACCACATCCCGGACGTCGAGCAGGCAGTGCGCGAGGTCATACGAGTTCTCAAGCCAGGCGGGCGGTTCGTGTTCGCGGGCGAGCCCACGAGATGGGGCGACATCATCGCGCGGCGCTTGTCCCGCGCGACATGGTGGGCGGCGACCCGTATGACCCGACTGCCCGGACTCGAAGCGTGGCGTCGACCTCGGTCCGAACTTGACGAGTCGTCGCGCGCGGCCGCCCTGGAAGCAGTCGTCGACCTGCACACATTCATCCCGAACGAACTCCGCCGCATCGCGCTGCGAGCCGGCGCGGTCGACGTCGTGGTCCGTACCGAGGAGTTGACGTCGGCCTGGTTGGGCTGGCCGGTGCGCACCTTCGAGCACGCTGTCCCGCGGGAAAAGCTGGGCTTCCGCTGGGCCGACTTCGCCTTCACGTCGTGGCGCCGGCTGTCCGCTGTCGATCGGGTGCTGGAATCGGTGGTTCCGCCCGGATTGTTCTATAACGCCGAGGTGACCGGATTCCGGCCGTGACCGGGCATCGCACGGCTGGCCTGGACGGCAGTGAGTCGGCCCGGCCGGGAGGCAGGCAGCGTGGTGACCCCGGCCGGGCCGCGAACCCGGCCGACCTGGCAAGAAACACGAGACGCCGTCCAACCGAGGGGTCGTGGGGCGGCGACAACTACTGCCCTTGACGTTGGTCGACCCGGGTTGGGCTTGCAGCCCACTATCGGGCCGCGATAACAGTGTGAGCTTGCCCGCGATGATCCGCAAGGACCCACGCCGGAGCCGCTCAGCTCCCCCTTGGGTGAACCAGGCCGTGCCGCCGCTTCTGTCGCCCGCAGTCCGTGGGGTGCGCGTGATCAACTGCGGCGGTCATGCCACAGTTAGTGCCCCAGCCGCGCCGTTTGTGTTGCTTGAACCGAGCCGAAGCCCTGCGGCCGTCGCGCTGTCAGTGGTCAACAGCGGCCTGGAGTTACTCTTGACGCGCCATTTTTGCTTTCGGCAGCAGGGGATTCCCGCTTGAGCGCCAGGAAGCATACGAGCCCTTCCAGTGTCCTGGCGCAGGACACTAGGTGGCGATCCAGCACTCCCACGTCGCGACGGTGGTGAAGCCGAGTCGCTTGTATGTGCTGTATCCGTCCTTGCTGGATTGCAGCCACGCCCACCGGCCGCATAGCCGTCGCGGACGATATGGGCGCTGATCGCCGCTCCGTATCCGTGGCGGCGGTGTTCGGCCGGGGTGGCGATGTTGAATACCCCGACGTGGTCGCCGACAGTGAGGCCGAGTCCGGTAGTCACCGGGTTGCCGTCGACCTCGCCAACGTAGTAGGCAAGTCCGTCAGTAGAAGCCAGCGGTTGCCCA
>Ga0081540_1004240_pt1 | contig 11014 bp, 6 predicted proteins | sample TabmetS2T1R1_FD_71024 | JGI IMG/M metagenome (GOLD analysis project Ga0081540, IMG submission 71024) | Tabebuia heterophylla rhizosphere microbial communities from the University of Puerto Rico - S2T1R1 | ecosystem: Host-associated > Plants > Roots > Rhizosphere ... | reverse complement strand
CCGCGATCGCCTGGGCTTCATACGCGGCTGGCGTCCCCCGAGTGGCAATTGCCGGCGTCCTCGCTGTCGTCGTGGCAAACTTGACGGCCCAATGGCTTAACGCTGACAGCGAGTCGCTCCATGCCGGGCTCTATGGATACAACGGCGTCCTTGTCGGACTTGCGCTGGCGACATTTCTGGCGCCGAACGCACTCATGTGGGTCTACGTGGTGTTGGGGGCCGCAGTTTCGGTCATCACGATGCTTGGGACCGTCAACGCCCTTAAGCCCTGGGGTGTATCCAGCCTCACGTTCCCGTTCGTGCTCACGACGTGGCTCCTTCTGCTGGCCACATATGGATTTTCCGGCCTCACAGGAGCTGCACTACCGGCTGGCGACGTTGTCGTTGCGTTTCACCCCTACGAGGCCAGCCCGCTCAAGTTGATCGACCTCTTCCAGGGTGTGCTTAAAAGCATCTCACAGGTGTTCCTGAAGGCGAACGGCGTGGCCGCCCTTCTGTTGCTCGTTGGCCTGGCCGTGAACTCATGGGCTGCCGCCGCATTCGCTCTCGCCGGTGCGATACTGGCAGTTCTGACGGCCCATCTTTTTGGCGCCGAAAGCGAGCTGATCACCGGCGGTCTTCTCGGCTTCAGCCCTGTTCTGACGGCGATCGCGCTGGGCGCCGTATTCTACCGACCGAGCTGGCGGGTCGCTATCTACGCCATGCTGGGCACGCTGGTTACGGTCATCGCACAGGCGGCGCTGAACGTTGCCTTGACGCCCTTCGCTATCCCCGCGCTTACCGCGCCCTTTGTGTTCGTCACATGGATCTTCCTACTTCCACGCCAGTGTTTCGAACCAGCGTCGGCTGCAACGAAGGATACCGCGACAGCGCGCACGACCTAAATCTTTGCTTTTTGGAAGCCCACATGTCTGAACCGGGTCTCCTAGTACTCGCGGAAGAACCCGGACGTCATCGCATGGATTTCAAGTTGTTCCTGGTGGAGGACTGAACCATGGGACTCGTCGGAATACTGCTCGGGCTCGCGCTGTTGATGTGGCTTGCCTATCGAGGGTGGAGCGTACTCATGGTGGCGCCGGTGGCTGCCATGCTGGCCGCTGCGATTTCGGGTGAGCCGCTTCTCGCTCATTGGACGCAGACCTTTATGCCCGGTGCTGGCCGATTCGTTACGCAGTGGTTTCCGATGTTCCTGCTTGGCGGGTTGTTCGGCAAGCTGATGGACGACAGCGGTTCGATCACCTCTATCGCGCGTTTTCTGACTGAACGGTTGGGAACACACCGCACAATACTCTCAGTGGTGCTGGCTTCGGCAGCGGTTACCTACGGCGGCGTGAGCGTCTTTGTTGCCTTTTTCGTGTTGGTCCCCATGGCGAAAGAGATGTTCCAGGCTGCGAACATCCCGCGTCGCTTGATGCCGGCGACCATCGGTCTCGGGGCGTTCACGTTCACGATGTCGGCAATGCCAGGAACGCCGTCTGTCAACAATGCCATTCCGATGCCGTACTTCGGCACAACGACCTTCGCGGCGCCGGGTCTGGGTATCATCGCTTCGATCATCATTTTTGTTATCGGCATGTGGTGGCTCCGCCGTGCAGAAGCCGCCGCGCGCAGGGCCGGCGAGGGCTATGATCGCAATTCGGAAGTGTCTCCCGCCATCGACGAGACCGTTCGTATGCAGGCGTCAGCTGCCGGCGATTTTGATCCAGCTGAATTTCAGCATGGCAAGCACAGTGCTAGCCTACCCCCCTTTGTGATTGCCGCATTGCCGCTGGTTGTAGTCATCTGTACTAACTTCCTACTGTCACTAGTCGTCCTCCCACGGCTGGATTTTTCGTTCTTGGCCAAAGAGGTGTGGGGCGAGACCACGATCGGAGCGGTGGCCGGCGTCTGGTCGGTTGTTATTGCGCTCGCGACTGCGACCCTGACCGTCATTGTCCTCAACTTCAGGCGTTTCCCGGCGTTGCGGGAAAGTTTGGATGCTGGCGCCGCTTCCTCCGCCATGCCAATCCTGATGATTGCCAGTCTCGTCGGCTTTGGTGCTGTCATTGCCGCGCTGCCCGCGTTCGCGGACGTACGTGACGCGCTACTCGCGGTTGGCGGAGGCCCCCTTATCTCTCTCACGATCGCCGTGAACGCGCTCGCTGCGCTTACCGGTACCGCTTCCGGGGGAATGGCAATCGTGCTCAATATACTCGGCGACACCTTCTTGCGGCTCGCCGCCGAGCACGGCATCGATCCCGCACTGATGCATCGCGTGACCACGATTGGCGCTGGCACGCTCGATGCGCTGCCACACAATGGCACAGTCCTGTTGCTGTTTCAGATCAGCGGGCTGACCCACCGCGAGAGCTACTTCGATATGGTGATGACCGTGATCGTCACCTGTATCATTGCACTTGCCGCTGTCCTGATCCTGGGCACGGTGTTCGGGTCGTTTTGACGATGGAGGTTCTCTCGTGTGGGGAAACGATTTCAACTCCAAGTTTGAACCACTCCAATCGCCCGGATTGTCCGTTTTGCTCGCCCTGATATCCCGATCCGCGCGCGGTATCTCGTTGGCATGAAGGGTGCCGAAACAGAAACAATGATCAATCGCGAAGCAATCTAAGCTCGGTTCTCGACCGAACTTCAGAACGGATCAAGTTGGTCCCCCAACTAAAAACTCCGTTCTGGTAGGCACTGTCGTAAGTCCCTGAAAGGCTTGGTGGGCGCACCAGGGCTCGAACCTGGGACCCGCTGATTAAGAGTTCAAGACGATCTGTTCGCTGCTGTTTCCAAACGCGCACTGCGCTACTACGATCCTTCAAGAAGTCCTTTGTTTATCGAGCTTTCTCGCATAGCTCCGCAGTCCTTCGCACTCAGACCTCCAAACATCTCGATTTGCCAACACCGTCTGAAAACCGGTTTAGTGTGTCAGGACATCCATCGTGGCCGACGTTCGCATTCTTCTGACTGACAAGAACATCTGAAGCGGAGGGTCCCCTCGACCCGGTATGCGTGATCCGCATCACGGTGAAACTGAACTGCAGGCTTACTCTGGGATTGAAAGGGGATCCCTCCCGCTCGACCCTATGCACAACTCGCATTTTGAAATTACCGGTACCGGCCACCGCGGCGGCCGCATTTTTTGCCCGGGTCAAAGGCGAGCTCGAATGGAAGCCAATACGCCTGTCGTCCTGTCGATGATGTTTACGGCCTGCTGAGTCTTGCCTTGCGCCAACGGATATTTTGTACACTGCTCAGATAACTGAACCAGCCGTTTTCTTTCGCTCATCAAGATCATGCTGGTGTTGTCGATGGCAAACTTGACGATACCCCGCATCGGACTGTTATCGCCAAAGTCGGTCAGATCTTTCTCCATCGTGATCAGATACTCATAGCTTGCTAGTTCTTCGGAGATCTGGAGAAGTTCCCGGATGATCTCGTTAATACAGCCGGCGTCGCCGCTGGAAACATCAGGGCGCTTTGCGGTTTCGACAAGGTCGTTCATGAGGTTGCCAAAGAGCGGCTTAAGGCTCTCCGCCTGCCTGAAATCGTTCTCGGACAGGATACCCGCACAACACACACTGGGTAGGAACAGCCCAAGCGCCAAGCTTGCGGCCAGCATCTTTCGCTGCACTCGCGCCGGGCACGAAAGTCTCGTGGTGCCGATCAGCCCGTGCATCCCAATTGGTCCCTTCCTGCCGCCCCTTGTTGTTAGCCGGTCGATTCTGTGCAAATATCCGACATCGTCGACTTCAGTTCATCAATTGTATTGCGTGCAGATATGTCGACGTCTGAACCGCTCCGAACGCCGGAGCATAAAAGCATGACCGACGGACCGCAACGGGCATTTCGCGCCGCGGCCCTTGACCGGGCTGCGTCTCCCGAGCAGCTCGATCATGTCGTCGTTATCACCAAGCCCGCTGATTGGATTTTTACCCTTGTGCTGTGCATCGCGCTTATGGCGGCCGTGCTGTGGGGCATCTTTGGGCGCGTGCCTACCCGCGTCTCGGGCGAGGGAATCCTGATCAGCAGGGGCGGCAAGGTCGTCGACGCCGTATCCGCCGCTGCCGGACGGCTGCAGGCGGTCGCAGTCGCGGTAGGCGATCACGTCAGTAAGGACCAGCCCATCGCCGAGATCGTTCAAACCGACATCAAGCAAAAGCACAACGCAGCCACCGAAGTGTTTGATGAACGCGAGCGGCAGCACGCCGATCGGGTGTCGAAAGTTGCAAGCGAGCTCGCCGCCAAGAGCCAGAACTTTGCAAAACTTGAAGCCGCCCTGCAACAGGCGATCAAAGCAACGAGCCAACGCATCGAATATCTCACCGTCGACGTCAAAAACCTGGAGGATTTGCTAGCCAAGGGATACACGACGCGGCGCAATCTGGAAGAGCGACGCCGCGAGCTGACCGATGCGCAACAACGCCGTACTGACGCCCAAAACGAGATTTTGAAGTTGCGGTCGCAGAAGACGGATCTGGAGACGGAGCGCGGGCGCGAAATTCAGCAGTCCCAGTTTGCCCTCAACGATGCCCGGCGACAAATGAATGCCGCCGCCGAACAGCTGAGCCAGAACACCCAGGTGATCAGCCCGATGGACGGGCGGGTTTTGGAAGTGAAGATTTCGCCCGGTTCGGTGCTGGCCGTCGGCACAGCGGTGATTGCGATCGAAAGCGAAGGCGCCAAGCTCCAAGCCGTCGTCTATATTCCCGCCGAACGGGGTAAATCCATCAAGCCGGGCATGCAGGTGCATCTCGAGCCGAGCACGGTCAAGCGCGAGGAATTTGGCATGATGCTGGGCAGCGTGGTCAGCATCTCGGATTTCCCGATGACGCCGCAAGGCATGGCCGCACTGCTCCATAACGACAGCCTGGTTTCACGCTTCTCGCGCGAAGGTGCACCTTACGCCGCGACGGTTGCGCTCGATGAAGACGCCTCCACCGCAACCGGATATCGATGGGCCGTTGGCGAGGGGCCGAACATTCATCTCACGAGCGGAACGTTGGCGCGGGCCGAGATCACAACACGCCGGCAGCGCCCCCTCGATCTGGTGATACCGCTGCTCAAGCACCTCACGGGAATTGATGGATAAGCCTACTTCAAACGAGCTAACCAGCAAGCGCGGGCGGCCCAAATCTTACGTCAACCGCATGGCGAGCTGGTTGCCGCGCCGAAGCATCCGGCGGACGCCCATCATCCTGCAGATGGAAGCCGTCGAATGCGGTGCGGCAGCGCTTGGCATCATTCTCGCCTATTACGGGGCCTGGATTCCGTTGGAGCAGCTTCGTATCGCATGCGGCGTATCGCGCGACGGCAGCAAGGCGAGCAATATCATCAGAGCGGCGCGCCGATACGGGCTGACGGCGAAGGGCTACAGCGTCGAACCTCCGGCACTTGCCGAAATGGCAATGCCTTGCATCATTCACTGGAACTTCAACCATTTCGTGGTCCTGGAAGGAATTGACAAAAAGCGCGCCTACATAAACGACCCCGCGAGCGGGCGGCGGCGGATCGATCTGGAAGAGCTCGACCTCGCCTTCACCGGCGTTGTCCTGGTGTTTGAACGCGGCGAAAAGTTCGAAAAGGTCGGCAGCAAACCGAAGGGCATGCGCCTGCTCATGCGTGAGCTGCGCCAATCCAAGAAGGCGGTTGCCCTGCTGGTTGTTGTCAGCATCGCCGCAGTCGTGCCCAATATTGTTGCCGCGGGCTTCTCAAAAATCTTTGTCGATGACATTTTGATCCAGCACACGCGCGGCTGGCTTGTGCCGCTCCTGATCGGCATGGCGCTGACGGCGGCCTTGCGGGCCGTTCTGACCATCCTACGCCAATCGCTGCTGTTGCGGCTGCAAACCAAGCTCGCCGTCGTGATGACCAGCCGCTTTCTGTGGCGCGTCATGACGCTGCCGCTGGAATTCTTTACCCAACGCCACGCCGGCGATATTTCGAGCCGTATTGCAGCCAACGAACAGATCGCCCAGCTGCTTTCAAGCGGCATCGCCTCCAATGCGCTCAGCCTGATGTCGGTGGTCTTGTTCGCCGCGGCTATGGCTGTCTACGACGTCACCCTGACCGCACTTTGCGTCGCAATCTCTTTGATCAATGTCCTTCTCCTGCGGCTTGTCGCTCCACGCCGCCAGGAACTGAGCTATCGGTTGGGGCTCGAACAGGGAAAGCTGCTCGCGGCGACCGTGGGCATGGTGCGGACCATCGAAACAGTCAAGGCAAGTGGGTTGGAAGATGACGCCTTCGGCAGGTGGGCCGGCCTTCAGGCCAAAAATCTCAACGCGGAACAGAGGATCAGCGCCTCCGCCATCATATTGGACATGGTCCCGACCCTGCTCACGGGCCTCATGATCGCCGCGATTCTTGGTTTCGGAGGCTGGCGGGTCATTCAGGGTTCGCTGACATTGGGAGGCCTCGTGGCCTTCCAAACCTTGGCAATGAGTTTCTCCGAGCCTTTCGTCAATCTCGTGAACTATTTCGGCGGCCTGCAAACCATGAAGGGAGCGCTCGAAAGGCTCGAGGATGTCTACCGGTACCCGCTAGCGCCGCCAACGCCGACACATGTGGATGCGTTCCCGCCCAAGCTTGCCGGCCGACTCGAACTTCACAACGTCAGCTTCGGCTATTCAGTGCTTGAGCCGCCGCTTTTGGCGGATCTTTCGCTGGTGATCCCAGCCGGTTCACGGGTCGCGCTGGTCGGTGTGTCGGGCAGCGGAAAGTCAACCCTCGGCAAACTGATCTGCGGACTGTACCGACCCTGGTCGGGCGAGATTCGTTTTGATGGATGGAAGCTGACGGATGTTCCTGCGGACGTTTTTGCGAACTCCGTCGCCTATGTCGACCAGGACATCTTTATGTTCGAGGGAACCGCACGAGACAATTTGACGCTCTGGGATTCAACAACCGATGAGCGACACCTGCTGACAGCGGCCAAGGACGCGCTGATTCATCAAGACCTCGCGATCAGACCGGGCAATTATGACTGCTACGTCAATGAAGGCGGTACGAACTTCAGCGGTGGTCAGCGTCAGCGCATCGAAATCGCCCGAGCTCTGGTTTGCAATCCCTCGATCCTTGTCTTGGATGAAGCGACGGCTGCACTTGATCCGATCACCGAAAAATCCATCGACGACAACTTGCGGCGCCGAGGCTGCAGCTGCATCATCATCGCCCACCGCCTGAGCACGATACGCGATTGCGACGAAATCATCATGCTCGAACGCGGTCGCATCGTTGAACGCGGCACGCATGAAGAGCTTCTTGCGCTTCAGGCCTCCTATGCCAAACTGGTGGCGCGCGGATGACGGATCGATTTGCCAGCGAAAATTTTATTGGGCATCAGCGCGAGGTGCCGATCGGCCTGTTGCACCGGACTGTGCTCGATGCGCGTCGCCCGATGCTTCTCAGCGACCACGAACACGTTCTTCAAGTGGCCGCGGGTCACGCCGATTTGTTTGCAGTTCAGCCGACAGGCACGCGCCAGCATTTGTTCCGTGTCGAAACTGGCGACGGCATTCTGGACCTGCACAATGCCTGCGAAACCTCGGGCAGCCGGTTGCAAATCATCGCCGTCGGAGCCCCCGGGACGGAGCTTTTGGAGGTGCCGCGCAGTGCTGCGTCCTTTGGACGTGTGTCTGGCTGGATTGCCCACTTGGCGACGTTCATGGCCCGCTCGGCGGCAAGCGAGACCATTTCCGAGCAAGTGACCGGTGAGGCGATTGAACTGCAGCCGGGCGAGCGCCGTCGCAGTCCGATGCGGGACCTCGTATGGGCACACCTCGAAACCGGGACGGCAAAGCTCATGAGCCTCGGCCCGAGCTTCGCTCCCGGGCAGCCTCCCCTCCCTTTGACCGGTGGAGTGTGGGTGGAAGCCGGCGAGCACGGGTGCAAATTGCGTCTCGATGCGAATCCGCCGGATGCCCTGCTCCTCTGGCCCGCGATTGATCGATTCCAGCTGGCAGTTATTGCCCATCTTGAGCGCAGCCTGGCAGAGGGCGCCATTCGAGAGCGGGAACAGCTAGCCCGGCGTGGCGAACTCATTGTGTCGCAAACGCTCGACTCGTTTGAGCGGCTCTCTGACGTCGTGGTCAGAAAACCCGATCGCGCGAAATCAGAGTGGGACCCGACGGATCCTCTGCTTTGCAGTTGCCGCATCGTCGCAGAAGAACTGGGAATACCGATTACGCTCTCGCAGCGAGCTCAGCCCGCAGGGCAGACCTTCAGCGAGATTTTGGACATCGCTCGCACGGCCCAATTGCGGGTCCGCCGTGTGGTCCTGCGCGATGTCTGGTGGAAGACCGATGTTGGACCGCTCCTCGGTTGGCTCGGAGACCAACGCAGTCCAGTGGCTCTGGTGCGCAATCGGGCGAACACCTATACGATGTTCGATCCGAAAGGCGGAAGGCATCGCTTGGTCGATCGCTCCGTTGCCGGCGAGCTCAATCCGGAGGCCATCGCTTTCTATCCAGCGTTGCCGTCCCACCCTCTTCGATACCGTGATCTACTTGCCTTTGCGATGCGAGGCGTCTCAGGCAGCATCGCGCGCATCACGTTGGCTGTTCTGGCAATCGGGCTACTGTCGCTGATGCCGCCGCTGCTGACGAATGTCCTGGTCAGTTCGATTATCCCGCGCACCGAGATCGATCAGCTCGTTGTTTGTGCGCTTGCGCTGACGGTCACGGCTATGGCGATGGCCAGTCTGCAGATGATGCAAGGACGGGTCACGTTAAGACTCGAAGGTCTGCTCGACTATAAGCTGCAGGCCGCGCTGATCGACCGACTGCTCCGCCTGCCCACTTCTCTGTTTCGCGAATATACAAGCGGCGACTTGGTCGATCGCGCCATGGGCATCAACGCCGCTCGCCGGATCTTCACCGGACGGGTGCTGCGCGGCTTTACGGCCGCGTTCTTTTGTCTCTTCAGCATTGGGCTGATGCTCTACTATGACCTCCGACTGGGCAGCATTGCACTGCTGCTCACGATGATCAGAGCGGCTGTGATTCTTGCCACGAGCGCCCTGCGACTCTACTATGAAACCAGACATTTCAACCTGCAAGGCAGCGTCAGCGGCTTTGTGCTGCAATTGATTACGGGGGTCAGCAAGTTGCGCGTGGCAGGCGCAACGGCACGCGCGTTGGCGCGATGGTCGCAACAATTTGCCGTGCAGAGGCGCTATTTCATCGTCTCGCAGCGAGCGGCCAACGCGCTGGGCACCTTTGACACCGCCTTTCCGATGCTGGCGAGCTTGACCATCTTTGCGCTTGCCTCCTACACAAACAGTCACGTCCTGCTCGATCTCGGCGCTTTTCTCGGCTTTCTGGCAGCGTTCGGACAGACCATGGCCGCGATCGGCAGTTGGGCCTCGAGCGTCAGCGAAGCACTGGTGGCGATTCCACACCTCACCCGCCTGAAGCCCGTGATTTCCACCCCGGCCGAGATCTCCGGAGAACGGCGATCGCCTGGAGAACTATCCGGAGAGATCGAACTTTCCGGCGTGGTCTTCCGCTATGCGCCAGGCGGGCCGAAGGTCCTGGATGACGTCAGCCTAAGCATTGCGACCGGTGACTATGTCGCGATCGTCGGTCCCTCAGGCAGCGGGAAATCGTCGCTCTTGCGTTTGCTGCTCGGTTTTGAGCGGGCGGAAGCCGGCACGGTGTTTTACGACGGCAAGGCGCTCAACACGCTCGACATCAGCGCGGTACGCCGTCAGCTTGGCGTGGTGCTGCAAGATACCAAGCTCGCAACCGGAAGCCTTTACGAAAACATTTGCGGCGGCGTTGATTTGCCGCTGGAGAAGGCGTGGGAGGCCGCCCGACTGGCGGCGCTGGATGCCGACATCGCGCAGATGCCGATGGGCATGCATACGCTGGTTGCGGAAGGCGTGAGTACGCTGTCAGGCGGTCAGCGGCAGCGACTATTGATCGCCCGGGCTCTTGCGCGTTCGCCACGGATTCTTCTGTTTGATGAGGCAACCAGCGCGCTCGACAACCAAACCCAAAGCATCGTCGGCGCCTCGCTGGAACGACTGAGCATCACGCGGATTGTGATTGCGCATCGCCTCAGCACCATCCGCAATGCAGATCGTATTGTCATGCTTTCGCGCGGCAAAATCGTGCAAGCGGGAAGATTCGCAGAACTCATGAGCGAGCCGGGGCCGTTTTCGGATTTTGCCGAGCGGCAGTTGGTTGAACCGGCTCACCGCCAGCCTGACGGCGGCGGACAGCGATCCTGAAGTATCATGTGCACTTCACAGTCCTGCGAACCGAAATAGGGACTAGCACGAGCCCGCGTGAGTGAAGTCGTCTGGGAGGCCACAGGGCGACCTCCAGAAGAGCACAGCGGTTGTGTGGAGCGGACCTGGGGCGGAAGGTCTCTCACCTTCCAGGATTTACAGGGTTTCCTGATCGCTTTTGGTAGACCCGGCCGGTCCATCCCCTGTGGGATGAGCATCTCTCGGCAGGTGGCACGGGTACGCTCGTAGCGCATCGACACGGTGTCGAGACCCTCTTCCCACAATTCCCTGAGCGAGGGTGCTCGTGTCCATGAAGATTGTCGATTGAAATGAGTACCGCACACCCCCGGGGAGCAGTCAGGGGTGTGCGGGCTTCCGTAAGTTAGCCGATCGAGCTGGTGTTCGACTGCGCGAGCAACTGCGCGACGCTAGCAGCGCCACCGGCACCGAAGACGCTGGAGCCGCCCTGAGCCACACCAACCTGCGTGGCGTTGTTCGCCTGTGCGACGATATTGTTGGACAGATTGGTAAAGTCGAAGATCCCGCCGCACACCGCGTCGAGTTCCGCATCGATCAGTTCATACACTACTTTCATGAGTTCTCTCCTTGGGGGTTGTGGGTGAACAACATCTGGCTCGAAGCAGCCAGTGCCTCACTACGCGTGAATGAGTACCGCACACCCCGGGAGCAGCCAGGGTGTGCGGGCTTCCGTAAGTTAGCCGATCGAGCTGGTGTTCGACTGCGCGAGCAGCTGCGCGACGCTAGCAGCACCACCAGCACCGAAGACGCTGGAGC
>Ga0081540_1004239_pt1 | contig 11015 bp, 9 predicted proteins | sample TabmetS2T1R1_FD_71024 | JGI IMG/M metagenome (GOLD analysis project Ga0081540, IMG submission 71024) | Tabebuia heterophylla rhizosphere microbial communities from the University of Puerto Rico - S2T1R1 | ecosystem: Host-associated > Plants > Roots > Rhizosphere ... | reverse complement strand
GCACCGACGCCAAGGTCAGGGAGCTGATGCCGAACGACGGGCATCTGCAGCAATGGCTCGACATGGCGAAGTCGCGCATCAAGTTCCAGGGCCTGCCCGCGCGCATCTGCTGGGTCGGGCTCGGCGACCGGCACCGCCTCGGGCTTGCCTTCAACGAGATGGTGGCGAAAGGCGAGCTCAAAGCCCCGATCGTGATCGGCCGCGATCACCTCGATTCCGGCTCGGTGGCGAGCCCCAACCGCGAGACCGAGGGCATGAAAGACGGCTCCGATGCGGTGTCGGACTGGCCGCTGATCAACGCGCTGCTCAACTGCGCCTCGGGCGCGACCTGGGTGTCGTTCCACCACGGCGGCGGCGTCGGCATGGGCTACTCGCAGCACGCCGGCGTCGTCATCGTCTGCGACGGCAGCGCCGAAGCCGACCGGCGCATCGCGCGCGTGTTGTGGAACGATCCCGCCAGCGGCGTGATGCGCCACGCCGACGCCGGTTACGAAATCGCGATCGAATGCGCGAAGGAGCAGGCGCTCAAGCTGCCGATGATTTGAGACGCTACAACGTCACGATCGGCTTGAATCCGCCCCAGAACATGCGCATGCCGTCGAACGGCAGCTTCTTCGGATCCATGTATTCGACGAGCCGCTTGTCCGCCATGACCTTCTTGTTGGCGCGATTGCGGTCGACTTTGGTCTTGTAGACGATCCACGAAAACACGACGACTTCGGTGGGCTTGAGCTTCACGGCCTGCGGGAACGACGTGACCTTGCCGGGCTTGACGTCGTCGGCGACGCATTCGTGGTACTCGATCGCGCCGTGCTCGAGCCAGATCTTGCCGGCCTTGGTCGCCATCTTGCGATAGGCCGCGAGCTGCTTGCGCGGCACGGGCAGGACGAAACCGTCGATGTACATGGCGACTCCTCATGGGGTAGGAACCTTGGAGTTTCGCGCACATGATGAGGCGACGCCATGACAGCGCGTAGCTGAGGTCGCTCGGAAACGAGTGAGGCCGTGCCGCGTGGGCCACGCGGCACGGCCTCGGGCCCGTGGATCTTCCGCATTCCATGCGGAGGGGCCGAAAATAAGAGACCCGCAGCGTCGTGTTCGCAAGGGACCGCCGAGTGCCTTGTCGAACCCCACGCTGCGGGTTGTCCCGACTCCCCCTGTGTTCCGCACCGTTTGCAGGCGGTGTGAGTACGGAAAACGCAGTTGTTGCGGGTGAGCTCACGATAGAAAAAGCAAGATCCGCACGCATCGGCAGATGACCCACGCACACTCGGGAAAATCCCCCAAAACGGAATCGTTCTGTGACGGATACGACAGATCGGCTCGGACTCGATTCGAGCGCGGAGAAAGCGGCAGTTGCTGGCGTGCGCTGCGAGCTCAACGGTGAGCCCGTGGGCGTCGAAACGCTCAGCACGGTTGCGTTGCTCGCGTACGGGCATTTCAGCTCGATGCAGGTGCGCGGCGGCGGCGTGCGCGGTCTCGATCTGCATCTCGCGCGGCTCGACGCGGCGACGCGCGAGCTGTTCGGCACGGCACTCGACGTCGACGCGACGCGCCGCCACATGCGCCACGCCGTCGCCGATCGCCGCGACGCCTCGCTGCGCGTGAACGTGTTCTCGCGCGAGCTCAGGCTCGACCATCCGGCCGTCGCGGCGAAGCCCGACGTGCTGACGACGCTGGGCCCGCCGCGCAAGGCCGCGACTGCGCCGGTGCGACTGAAGTCGGTCCGCTACGCGCGCGAACTTCCGCACATCAAGCATGTCGCGACGTTCGGGCTGTTCCACCAGCGGCGACTCGCGCAGCTCGACGGCTACGACGACGCGCTCTTCGTCGATTCGGCGGGCGCGATCTCCGAAGCGTCGGTCTGGAACATCGGCTTCTTCGATGGCAAAGACATTGTCTGGCCCGATGCGCCTTCGCTCGCGGGGATCACGATGCAGCTCCTGCGGAAGGGACTCCGTGGCCGCGGCATCGCGACGATGTCGCGTCGTGTCGCGCTCGCCGACATCGGCCGCTATCGCTCGGCGTTCTTGTGCAACTCGTCCTGCGCGGCCTTGCCGGTTGCGTCGATCGACGATGTCGAGCTCGCGGCCGATGCGCGACTGACGGCGTTGCTCGAGGCCTCCTACGCCGACAATCCGATCGAGGCGCTCTAGGCTCCGAGACGATCGAGCAATGCCATCGCGGCGGCCGGCGCACGTTCCTTCGCGCCGTTGATGAAGTAGACGAACACGTCGCGCGCGCCCGTCGACCTCGCGGAGGGTTCGACGCGCGTGAGATCGGCGGGATCGCCGCCGTCGGCCCATTCGCGCGCGCGGCGCGCCCATGCGTCGAGCGCGGCAGGCGCATAGCCGGCCGTGTTGGCCGCTTCCGCGCGCATCAGGCGCGCGTAGACGAAATCGCCGGTCACGTCGGCGAACGACGGATACTTCGGCGAATCGGTGAACACCGTGGCGACGTTGCGGCTCCGCGCGAGCGAGACGAACGCCGCGCAGGCGAAACTCGGATGGCGCACTTCGACGACGTGACGCAGCGCGTAGCCGTCGAGATCGCGCGGCAGCAGATCGAGGAACGCCGCGAAATCGTCGGGCTCGAACGCCTTCGCCGGCGCGAACTGCCAGTTGATCGGCCCGAGCCGGTCGCCGAGCTCGGCGAGCCCGCCGAACACGAAGCCGTTGATCGTCTTGCCGGCGCTCGCGAGCTCGCCGCGCTCGGTCGCGTAGCGCGGCGCTTTCAGCGAGAACACGAAGCCATCCGGCGTCTGCGCGCGCCACGCGGCATAGCTCGCCGGTTTCTGCGCGCCGTAATAGGTGCCGTTGACCTCGATCGCCGTGAGCTGGCGGCTCGCGTACTCGAGCTCGCGCTTCTGCGTGAGGCCTTGCGGGTAGAAATTGTTCCGCCAGGGCGCGAAGGTCCAGCCGCCGGTGCCGGCGCGAATGCGCGAGGGCTTGCGCGCCGGTGCGGCGAACAGGTCGGCGCTGGAACGGTCGCGAGCGGGCATCGTCGAATCTTGCCACAGGCGCACGCGACGCATGCGATCGTGGACAATGCGCGACACGGAGGACCGATCGATGGCGAGCGCGAGCGAACCTCATGTCCTGATCCTCGGCGGCGGTTTCGGCGGCCTCTGGGCCGCGCGATCGCTCGCGAAAGCGCCGGTGCGCGTGACGCTCGTCGATCGCGCGAACCATCACCTGTTCCAGCCGCTGCTGTATCAGGTCGCGACGGCGGGCCTCTCGGCGCCCGACATCGCCGCGCCGTTGCGGCATCTCCTGCGCCAGCAGGAGAACGCGGAAGTCCGGCTCGACGAAGTGCGCCGCATCGATGTCGCGCAGCGGATCGTCGAGCTCGAAGGCGGCATGCTCGATTACGATTTCCTCATCGTCGCGACCGGCGCGACGCACACGTATTTCGGCCACGACGAATGGTCGCGCAACGCACCGGGTCTGAAAACGCTCGACGACGCGTTCGTCGTGCGCCGCAAGGTGCTCGAAGCGTTCGAGGCCGCCGAGCGCGGGACCGACGCCGAGGCGCGCAAGGCCTGGCTCAATTTCATCGTGATCGGCGCGGGGCCGACCGGCGTCGAGCTCGCCGGCACGCTCGCCGAGATCGCGCGGCACACGCTGCACCATGAATTCCGCCGCATCGACCCCAAGCAGGCGCAGGTCCATCTCGTCGAAGCGGGTCCGCGCGTGCTGCCGTCGATGCCGGAGGCGTTGTCTCGGAGCACGCAGCGCCAGCTCGGGCGGCTCGGCGTCGAAGTGCATCTGGACGAAGCCGTCACGGCGGTGGATGATCGCTCGATCACGCTCGGCGGCCGGCAGATCGCGACGCGCACGGTGCTCTGGGCAGCGGGCGTCGCCGCCTCGCCGCTCGGACGGCAGCTCAGCACCGAGTGCGATCGCGCCGGTCGCGTGCCGGTCGAGCCGGACCTGTCACTGAAGGGTCATCCGGAAGTATTCGTCGTCGGCGATCTCGCGACCGTCACGCAGGACGGCAAGCCCGTTCCCGGCGTCGCGCCGGCGGCGAAGCAGATGGGCGCTCATGCGGCGCGCGCGATCCGCGATCGTCTTGCCGGCAAGTCGCCGAAGCCGTTCCGTTATCACGATTACGGAAATCTTGCGACGATCGGCCGCATGGCCGCCGTCGTCGATCTGCGCGGCTTCCACCTGTCGGGCGCGATCGCATGGTGGTTCTGGCTGATCGCACACGTGTTCTTTCTGATCGGCTTCCGCAACCGCCTCATCGTGCTGATCAACTGGGCGTGGTCGTACTGGACGTACCAGCGCCACGCGCGAATCATCTTCGGGCGCAAGCGCGAGGAACCGTCGCGCTAGAGCTTGAGGCTCCAGGTCTCGGCGACGAGATCCTTGCCGAAGCTGTGGTGCGATTCCTCGGAGGTCTTGCGGAAGCCCGCCTTCACGTAGAGATGCCGCGCGGCATCGAGATTGGACTGCGTCCACAGCGCGACGCGGCGATAACCCGCGCTGCGCGCGAAGGCGAGACATTCGTCGATCAGGCGCTTGCCGAGGCCGCTGCCGCGCGCTTCGGGCTCGACCAGCAGCATGCGCAGCTTCGCGGTCGTCCTGTCCTGCGCGACGAGAAAGATGCAGCCGAGCCGGACACCGTCGCGCTCGGCGATCCAGCAGCGCTCGCGTGCGCGATCGAAGTCGCGGACGAACTTCGCCGCGATGTCGGCGACCAGCGCTTCGAACGCCTCGTCCCAGCCGTATTCGCGCCAATAGATCTCGCCGTGGCGCTGCACGACCCAGCCGATGTCGCCCGGCCGGTGGCTGCGCAGCGCAATCGGCGAGACGTCCGCGCTGCCGGAAAGATCGTGCTCGATCGTGCGCATCGCCTCGAGCACGCGGTGCCGCCGCGGCGGCGCGAGCGGCGACAGCATCGCGCGCATCTGGCGTTGCGAGCGCCGTTCGAGCGGCGCGAACGCGCGGCGGCCGGCGGTCGTGAGCACGAGCACGTGGCGACGTCCGTCGTCGTGCGCCACGGACCGCGCCAGCCATCCCTTGGCCCGAAACCGCTTCAGGATGCGGCTGAGATAGCCCTTGTCGAGTCCGAGGTCGCGCACGAGATCGGCCGCGCCGGCGCCGCGGCGATGTGCGAGCTCGTACATGACGCGCACTTCGGTCAGCGAGAACGGGCTGTCGAGCAGGCCTTCGTCGAGCACGCCGATGCGCTGCGTGTAGAAGCGGTTGAACCGGCGCGCGGCTTCGATCTGTCGGGTGAGCATGCAGGAGACATGCTTGCGCCGATGGTTGACGAAGTCAACTATAAGCTCGCGATCCCAGAAAATTACCCTCCGACTCGCGACGGACCGTCTCGCGTCGAAAGCCGGTCCCGGCCCGGGGTATCATCCGGCGGAGGAGGAGCCTTTCGATGCGCAGACTCGCACTGGCGCTGTTATGGGCGCCCGGCATCGCGGCGGCCGCGGGACTCGAAGGCCGTGTCGGCCTCATCGTCGACGGCAAGCCGCTGCGGCCGGAGGAAGCGGCCGAAGTCGTCGTCTATTTCCGTCCCGCGGCGCCGATCGCGGTGAAGCCGCCCTCGACGCCGTTCGAGATGTCGACGCAGCGCAAGCAGTTCGCGCCGCGCATCCTGCCGGTCGTCGTCGGCAGCGAAGTGCGTTTCCCGAACCAGGATCCGATCCTGCACAACGCGTTCTCGACGTCGAAAGACAACGCGTTCGACGTCGGTCTCTACGGCGCCGGGGAGGCGCAGACGGTGACGTTCAGCCACGCGGGTTACGTGCGCGTCTACTGCAACGTGCACCATTCGATGGTCGGCCACATTCTCGTGCTCGACACGCCGTTCTTCACGCGGCCGGGCGCGGACGGACATTTCCGTTTCGCCGACCTGCCGAAGGGGAAGGGCGATCTCGTCATCTGGCACGACCGCGCGACGCCGTGGCACGAGGAAGCCGTGCCGGGCGAGACCGCGCCGGTCGACGTCACGCTCGATCTCAACCAGCGCCGCATTCCGCAGCACATGAACAAGTTCGGCAAGCCCTACGGACGGAGCGCGAATGGCGATTACTGACCGCTCGCGCCAGCGCGGTTTCACCGTGCCGCTGGCGCTCCGGCTGTTTCTCGGAACGGCGTTGCTGATCGTGTTCGCGGTCGGCGCGGCGGTGCTCGTCACGTATCTCCAGGGACGGCGCATCGCCGAACAGGCGGTCGGCAAGGCGCTGACGACGAGCGCGGCCGTGCAGCGCGAGTTCGAGCAGCGACGTCTCGAAACGTTGCAGCTCGCGGCGCGCCTGATCGCGGCGGACGCGGGTTTCGTCAAGTACATCGCCGACGCGGCGGGATCGAGCAATCTGCCCGGCCTCGGCGGCGACTCGACGCCCGACACGAGCTCGATGCGCGACCTGCTCGGTGAGCGGCAGAAGGATTTCGGCCTCGATCTCGCCATCCTGCTCGACGCACGTGGCGAAGTCCTCGCGCGCACCGACGAGGCCGAGGCATTCAAGGCGACGCTGGCGAAGGATCCGCTCGTCGCGCCCGCGATCCGCGATGCGGCGCCGTTCTCGGGATATTGGCGGCAAGCCGACAAGCTGTATCAGGCCGCCGTCATTCCGCTCGCGCAGGACCAGGATCTGGTCGGCTTCCTGCTCGTCGCGCTCGCGGTCGACGATGAGCTGTCGAAGTCCGTCGCGCAGGTCAGCGGTGCGCAGATCGCGTTCCTGCTGCCGCGCGAGGATGGTGCTGCGCTCGTCGCGAGCTCGTTCGACGCGCCGAAGTCGACCGAGCTGAAGCAGGTGCTCGGAACGCGCAAGGCCGAGCTCACGCCGGCCGTGCAATCGGGCAAGGTGCTCGATCACGTACCGCTGCATCTCGCGGGACAGGACTGGATCGCGCACTTCGCGCCGACGGCGACCGCCGACGAGCCGCAGCTCGGCACGGTGGCGGTCTTGAGCTCGAGCGACCAGATCGTCGGCAGCTACACGGCGATCCTCAACTGGGTCATTCTCGCCGGCCTCGCTTCGCTGGCGGTCGCGCTGCTGCTTTCGTTCGTGCTCGCGCGGCGGATCCTGCGGCCCGTCGCGACGATGGCGCAGGCGGCGGAATCGGCCGCGGCCGGCGACTACCGCACGCGCATCGGCACCGGCGGCAGCGATGCGCTCGGCCGGCTCGCGCGCGCGTTCGACACGCTGCTGTCCGATCTGCGCGAGAAGAGCGACATCGAAGGTTACGTCGGCCATCTCGCACGCTATCTGCCGGAACCGACCGCGGAAAATCTGCCCGCGGCCGCGCCGGCGCAGCGCGCGCCGACGCCCGCGCCGCCGCGCCGCGACACGATCGCGCTGCTCGGCGTCGAGTTCCGTCATCTGCTCGGTTCGACCGATGCGGCGCGTCCGCCCGCGCTGCTCGCGACCGACATCGCCGGCGTGCGCGGTTTGCTGCAGCGCGTCGCGACGGCGCACGGCGGCGAGCTCGGCCCCGCAGGCGGTGCGCGCTGGCAGCTTGCGTTCAGCGGCCCGAAGCGCTTGCGCGATGCGGCGCGCGCGTGGGCGACGATCGTCGACGACAGCGCGCAGGCACGCGTGCCGACGCCCTGCGGCGCGCTCGCGGAGAGCGACGTCGTCTGCATCGGCGGCGAGACAGGCGATGCCGTCGTGCTCGGCGCGGCGACGGCGCAGACCGATCGGCTGCTGTGCGATGCGGCGGCCGGACAACTCCTGATGACGCGCGGCGCGGGCGATGCGCTGAAGGCGCAGCTCGCGCCGGATGCGCTGGCCGTCGCTGCGGGCACGTTCAGCGGCAAGCGCTATTACGCGCTGGCGCCGAGCGCGCTGCCGTCGCTGTCGGCCGACGCGGCGACGACGGTCGTGCGTGCGCGGCCCGCCGCGTCGCCTTCGTCGGCGGAGCAGGGCGAGCTCTCGCCCGGCGCGACGCTCGGCGGGCGCTATCGCATCATCTCCTCGCTCGGCGCCGGCGGCATGGGCGTCGTCTACAAGGCGCACGACCTCGAGCTCGACGACATCGTCGCGCTCAAGATGCTGCGGCCCGGCGTGCTGCTCGACTCCGAGCAGCTCGATCGGCTGAAGAGCGAGATCAAGCTCGCGCGCAAGATCACGCATCCGAACGTGCTGCGCACGTTCGATTTCGGCGAAGTCGATGGCCGCCCATACATCTCGATGGAATACGTGCGCGGTCTGACGCTGCGCTACCTGCTCGGCGAGACCGAGCGCGTGCCGTACTCGGCTGCGCTGCGCATCGCGCGCCAACTCGCGATCGGCCTTGCGGCCGCGCACGAGGTCGGCGTGCTCCACCGCGACATCAAGCCCGAGAACCTGATCCTCGAAGCGAACGGCAACGCCAAGCTGATGGACTTCGGCATCGCGCGTCCGGCGCGGCGCGCGGCGCCGGGCCACACGCAACCCGGCACGTTCATCGGCACGCCGAACTATTGCGCGCCCGAGCAGCTCACCGGCGAGGACGTCGACGAGCGCGGCGACATCTACGCCTGCGGCGTCGTCATGAGCGAGATGTTCTGCGGCGGCTTGCCGTTCACCGGAGCGAACACGATGGAGATCTATCAGGCGCAGATGCGCAACGAGCCGATCATGCCGTCGAACCTCTGGCCCGAGATTCCGCACGAGCTCGAGGCCGTGATCCTGCGCTGTCTGCGCCGCGACCGCGAGGAACGCTACGCGAGCGCGCGCGATCTGCATGCGGCGCTGACGGCGCTGCGGGCGTGAACGTGCGTCGGGCCGTCGTTGCGATCGCCTGGCTGGGGCTCGCCGCGTCGGCGTCGTCGGCGACCGCGCAGGACGCCGTGCTGAGCGCCGAAGAGCCCGAGCCGGCGCAAAACTGGGGCTGGTTCGGCGATTTCTGGGCCGGCTACGACCACGTTTCGGGCTTGCCGAACAATCGTGACGATCTCAGCCGCGCGCGTACGCGGCTGCGCGTCGGCGCGTTCTGGAACGTCTCGCCGACGTGGGAGATCGCCGGCGCCGCGCGCGGCGCGCTCGGCACCGACGCGAACGACGACAACCGCCGCAACAACGACAACGAGCGCAGCGACAGCATCGGCCTCGACCAGCTCTTCGTGCGCTGGCGTCCGGGCGACAACACGAGCGTGACGCTCGGCAAGACGCCGCTGCCGCTCGAGCTTTCGCCGATGGTCTGGGACAGCGACATCCGGCCGGCCGGCGTCGCGCTCGATCAGTCGTTCGCGATTTCCGAGTTCGATCGGCTGCAGATCGTCGCGGGCTATTTCGCCGGACAGCATCTCTACGGCGACGAATCGCGGATCGGTGCGGCCGAGATCGCATGGCGCTGGCACGAAGGTGCGCCGACGCATGCATCGGCGCTGCTTTCCTACCTCGATTTCAGCGACCTCGACGAGCTGACGAAGCAGGGCCTCGCGCGCACGAACTCGATCGTCGCCGGGCGTCTCGTCAACGATTATCGGCTGCTCGATCTGCAACTCGTCGGCCACACGGAGCTCGGGCGCTGGCCGATCGATGCGCGCTTCGACTACGTCAACAACCTGGACGCCGACGATGCGAACGAAGGCGCGCGCATGAGCGTCGTCGCCGGCGACCGCACGCAGCCGCGCGGCTGGGAAGCCGGCTACGCGTTCCAGCGCATCCAGCGCGACGCGGTGATGGCCGCGTTCAACTCGGACGACTGGTGGTTTCACAGCGCCGTGCGCGGGAGCCTGCTCTGGGTCGGCTACGGGATCGACGCGACGTGGAATCTCCGGCTCGCGGGATTCCACGAGCGGCGCGACGGGCTCGACGAATACATCGACCGCATCCGCGTCGATCTGACCGCGCACTGGTGAGCGTGCGCGGCCTGCGTTTCAGTCCTTGCTGATTTCCGCGGCGGCTTTTTCGATGATCGCGCGCACGCGCTTCGCTTCGGCCTCCGACCACAGCGCGCCGCGCATGACGAGCGCGCGTTTCAGCGTGTGCATCGCCTCGCGGATCGCGAGCGGCGCCGCGAATTTCCGCGCGGTGCGCGCCGTCACTTCCATGCGCGCCATCAGCGCCTCGACGGTGTCGCGGTTTTCGTCGAGCCAGGCGCGGCCCTCGTCGGTGACGGTGTAGAGCTTCTTGTTCCCGCCCTCGCTCGTCTCGACCCGCGCGTAGCCCATTTCCTCGAGCATCGTCAGCGTCGGATAGACGGCGCCGGGGCTCGGCGAATAGCTGCCGCCGAACATCTCCTCGATCGTGCGGATGAGCTGATAGCCGTGGCGCGGCTGCTCGGCGATCAGCGCGAGCAGGATCAGCTTCAGGTCGCCATGGCCGAACATGCGACCGAAGCGGCCGCCGCCGTGGCGGCCCCCGAACGGCCCGCCGAGATCGTCGTCGCCGCCGAAGTGGCGGAAGCGGCTGCGGCCGGCGAAGCGGAAGCTCTGGTCGCCGCGGGGGTCGCAGCGGTCGTGGAACCAGCGGTGGAAATGCATAGTGGGGCTCCGATAGATCTTAAGTTGCAGTCTTAAGATATATCGTAAGACTGTTACTGAACCTATCAAAGGACCACGCATCATGCACTTGCACCACTGGTTCTCGCGTCACCGTAGCGCCGAATTCGCGTTCCACTTCGGCGGCCGCGGCCGCCCTTCCGCCGGCGACGAGGACGACGGTCTGGGCGGTCCCTGGGGCCGTCGGCATGGCGGAGGGCGCTTCGGTCGCATGTTCGGGCACGGCGATCTCAAGCTGTTGCTGCTGTCGCTGATCGCCGAGCAGCCGCGCCACGGCTATCAGCTGATCCGCAGCATCGAGGAGATGTTCGAAGGCACCTACGCGCCGAGCCCGGGCGCGGTGTATCCGACGCTGACGATGCTCGAGGAAATGGGCTTTGCGCACGTCGAGGCCGACAACAGCGGCAAGAAGCTCTACTCGGCGACCGCCGAAGGCCGCGCCTATCTCGAGGAGAATCGCGACAGCGTCGAGGCGCTGGTCGAGCGCACGCAGATGACCGCGCGCATGATGTCGCGCATGGCGGCGCCGATGGCGATCCGCCAGGCGATGCACATGCTCAAGC
>Ga0081540_1004238_pt1 | contig 11015 bp, 11 predicted proteins | sample TabmetS2T1R1_FD_71024 | JGI IMG/M metagenome (GOLD analysis project Ga0081540, IMG submission 71024) | Tabebuia heterophylla rhizosphere microbial communities from the University of Puerto Rico - S2T1R1 | ecosystem: Host-associated > Plants > Roots > Rhizosphere ... | reverse complement strand
TCTCGCAGTTCGAACAGGTGGTCGTCAATCTCGCGGTCAACGCGCGCGACGCGATGCCCGATGGCGGCAAGCTGACGGTACGCACCGCCAATGTGACGGTCGATGAAGCAGCCCAGCTCCCCCACAAGGGCATGCCGGCGGCCGACTACGTGCGGATCGACATTTCCGATACCGGCACCGGAATCCCGGCCGATATCGTCGACAAGATTTTCGAACCATTCTTCTCGACCAAGGAGGTCGGCAAGGGCACCGGCCTTGGGCTCTCCACGGTGTACGGCATCGTCAAGCAGACCGGCGGCTTCGTCTACGTCGACTCTACGCCCGGCGAAGGCACCACCTTCCGCATCTTCTTGCCGCGTCACCGGCCCGAACTGGAAGCGCAGCCGGAGGCGCAGGTCACCAATGGTGCGGCCAGAGAAGGGGCGGCCGAGCCGTCGAAGCCGCGGCCCGACCTGACCGGGCAGGGCACCATCCTCCTGGTGGAAGACGAGGACGGCTTGCGCTCCCTGAATGCGCGCGGCCTGCGTTCGCGCGGCTACAGCGTGATCGAGGCCTCCAACGGCATCGAGGCGATGGAGGCGCTCGACGAAAAGGACGGCGCGGTCGATCTTGTCGTCTCCGACGTCGTGATGCCGGAAATGGACGGCCCGACGCTGTTGCGCGAAATGCGCAAGCGCAATCCGAATCTCAAGATCATCTTCGTCTCAGGTTATGCCGAAGAAGCCTTCGACAAGAGCCTGCCGGAAAACGAACAATTCGCCTTCCTGCCGAAGCCGTTCGCGCTGTCCGCGCTGGTCGAGAAGGTGAAGGAGACCATGACGGCGTCGTGAGCTTGGGGCCGGGCAGGCCGAGATGCAGGCCGCGTCCTGGAACCTCGTCGTGCTCGCGCCTGTGGAACGGCAGATGCTCTTCCGGGCGGCGGGTGAGGGCGCTCGCCACAGCTCGTAATTGCTGCTAACCCACTGCCAAATCGTCACATCCCCGCGACTGAGGGCCGCAGCCGCGGTTCCCGATATTGGCTTCACTTTTAGGCATCTGTGCCCATCTTAGGGGCGCTTCCCCAATCCTGGGGACTGAGGAAAAACACATGAATTTCTCGCAAGGCACGCGCGGAATTATTCGGGCACTGGCCATCGTCCTGTCCGTGGCGCTCCCGTTGGCGGTTGCGGTATCGGAGGCTGACGCCCGCGTCGGCGGTGGCGGCAGTTCTGGTTCGCGGGGATCGCGAACCTTTTCGGCGCCCCCCAGCACCACCACCGCGCCGGGCACGGCGCAGCCGATGAACCGTACCTTCACCCAGCCTGGAACCCCGGGCGTGGGCGCGCCGGCGGCTGGCGCCGCGGCGAACAAGGGCGGCTTCTTTAACCGGCCCGGCATGGGCATGCTCGGCGGTCTCGCCGCGGGCTTCCTCGGCGCCGGCCTGCTCGGCATGCTGTTCGGCGGCGGCTTGTTCTCCGGCCTCGGCGGCCTGTCCTCGATCATCGGCCTGCTGCTGCAGGTAGCCCTGATCGTTATCGTGGTGCGGCTGGCGATGTCGTGGTGGCAGCGCCGCCATACGCCGGCCTCCGCCTATGCGGGCGCGCCCGCCGAAGGCACCGGCGCCCAGACCAGCTTCCGCTCCGGACTGAGTGGCTTTGGGCTGGGATCGAACCAGCCGGCGCTGGAAATCCAGCCGGCTGACTACGAAGCCTTCGAGCGTCTGCTCGGCGAGATCCAGGCCGCGTGGTCGAACGAGGATATCGCCAAGCTGCATACGCTGGCGACGCCCGAGATGGTGTCCTACTTCTCCAAGGATCTCGAGGCGAACAAGGCGAACAACGACGTTAACAAGGTGACCAACGTCAAGCTGCTGCAGGGCGACCTCGCCGAAGCCTGGCGGGAAGGCGAAACCGATTTCGCCAGCGTGGCGATGCGTTTCTCGCTGGTCGACAAGACCCTGGAGCGCACCACCGGCCGTCTGGTCTCGGGCAGCGAAACGCCGATCGAAGCCACCGAAGTGTGGACCTTCGTCCGCCGGCGCGGCGCCGATTGGGAACTCTCGGCGATCCAGCAGACCAGCTGATCGCCACAACGTGACGAGCAAGGCGCTGCGGTTCGTTCCGCGGCGCCTTTTTCTTTGTCATGTTATTTGTCGTCGGCATGATCCGTTTGTTCCGAATGCAGCGCGATGTTCTTCATCCTGTACGGGAATAATGCTTGCCACGGTGGGTTGATGACAAACGATCTATAAAAACAACAGGGAGGACTTCGATGAACAGCCTTGCTCGAATCATTTTGCCGGCATGCTTAGCCGTAGCGGCCATATCGGCTCTCGCCAGCGCGCCCGCGCAGGCGCAATCCGCCGACACCAGCTTCTTCCTGACCGGCAACGGGATCGGCAATGGCGGCAATCTCGGCGGGCTCGCCGGCGCCGACAATCATTGCCAGACATTGGCGCAGGCGGCCGGAGCCGGCGGCAAGACCTGGCGCGCCTACCTCTCGACACAGGCCGCCGACGGTCAGCCTGCCGTCAATGCGCGCGATCGCATCGGCAAGGGGCCGTGGAAGAATGCCAAGGGCGCTGTTGTCGCCAAGGACGCCGCCGATTTGCACGGCGCCAACGGGCTCACCAAGCAGACCGCGCTCAGCGAAAAGGGCGAGGTCATCAACGGCCGCGGCGATACGCCCAACCGCCACGATGTGCTGACGGGGTCTCAGCCCGACGGGTCCGCATTTGCGGCGGGCGAGGATCGCACCTGCAAGAACTGGACGAGCTCGACGCAAGGCGCGGCGATGGTCGGTCATTCCGACCGCATCGGCCTGCGCGACGACGACGCCTCGAAATCCTGGAACTCCTCGCACCCCTCGCGCGGCCCGGATGGCGGCTGCTCGCAGGCCGACCTGAAGAGCACCGGCGGTGACGGGCTGCTCTATTGCTTCGCGGCGAACTGAGCGGCGTAGATACGACCCGTTAGCTCGGATGGAGCCAACGGGTCGCGCGAATGCGCGCCCGATGACAGGCTCCGCGCAATCCGGGGCCGAGCTGGAGAATCCCGGGTTGCGCTTCGCTCCACCCGGGCTACGAATTCAAGTCTCGCAATGGGGCCGCCGTCTAGGCGGCCTTTTTCTTGGCGCGCTTCTTTTTCGCGGCCTTCTTGACGGTCTTTTTGGCTTTCTTGGCCGCCTTTTTGCCGGTGAGATATTCGCCGACCTTCTTCGACGAATGGCCCACGGCGGCTACCGCCGACTTCAGCCGGGCCGGCGTGACCTTGAACTTCTTCGACCAGTAGCTGACCTCATAGGGCTGGCTCATCGCGATCCGAGCCCTGTCGGCGGCCTTGTGCTTCTGCAGCTTGAAGTAAGCCTCGACGTTCTTTGCGGAGCGTCCTGCCTTGCTGACGGCGGCTTTCAGTTTCGCGGGCGTGACCTTGAATTTCTTCGACCAGTAGGCCACCTCGTAAGGCTCGCTCAACGCGATCAGGGCGCGATCGGCGCCGCCGCGCTTCTTCTTGTTGTCCGCCATCCCTGTTCTCCTGTCGTGCTGAGAAAATCGACGCTTCAAACGGGAGGCAACCTATCACGACTATTGGCATTCGGACAGATTCGGCGCCTCATGGAAATCTGCGCACCGCGTTCACGCTGCAACGGTCGCGTGGGATGCCGCGTTTGGCGTGACGAACGAACCGCGGGATGATTTGTTATATCGGTCAAACCGGCAGCGGAGGTGCGATCGATGCGTTACGAGCTCTATTACTGGCCAATGATTCAGGGCCGCGGCGAATATGTCCGCCTCGCGCTGGAGGAGGCCGGCGCCGGGTACGCTGACGTTGCCCGCAGCGGCAACGGCATGGCCACGATGACGCGCATGATGGAAGCGGGGAAGGGAACGCCGCCGTTCGCGCCGCCGTTCCTGAAAGCGGGCAAGCTAGTGATCGGGCAGACCGCCAACATCCTGCTCTATCTGGGATCGCGCCATGGGCTGGCGCCGAAGGCGGAAGCCGGCAGACTCTGGGTGCACCAGTTGCAGCTCACCATCACAGATCTGGTGCTGGAAGTCCACGACACCCATCACCCGCTCGGGCCCTCGCTGTACTATGAGGATCAGAAGGCGCCGGCGAAGAAACGCAGCGATGAGTTCTGGAAGGAACGCGTGCCGAAATATCTGGGTTACTTCGAGGACCTGCTGGCGGCCAATGGCGGCACCTACATTACCGGCCGCCGCCTGACCTACGTCGACCTCTCGCTGTTCCAGATCGTGGAAGGCCTGCGCTATGCGTTTCCGAATCGCATGAAGGCGTTCGAAGGGGATATCCCCGGGCTCGTCGGCCTGCACGACCGCGTGGCGGCGCGGCCGAACATCAAGGCCTATCTGGCGAGCGATCGAAGGATTGCATTCAACGAGGAGGGGATCTTCCGAAGGTACAAGGCGCTGGATGCCTAGTCGCGTCATTCCGGGTCTGGTCCTGTGGACCATCCCGGAATGACCGCTCCGCGTTCACATGCTCCGTCCATCCATCGGCGTCATCTTCAGCTTCGACAGTTCGATGCCGTCGATGCAGCTCACATTCACTGCCACCACGTCGCTGCCATCAGGCTTCTTGCCGCGTGCGAAGACGTCGACGCCGCAATCGACGCAGAGCTGGTGGTGGATGGCGTGCTTGTTGAAGAGATACTCTTTCAGGTTTTCCTCGCCGGCGCGGAGCTGAAAGCTCTTCGGATCGAGGAAGGCGAAATGCAGCCCCTTCTTGGTGCAGATCGAACAGTTGCAGGCGGTGACCATCGAGAGATCGCTGGTGCATTCGAAGCGTATCTGGCCGCAATGGCAGCCGCCGGTATAGGTCTTGCTATCGGGCATCGCATTCCGCCTTGTCTCTCACCAAAGTCCGGGCACCAGACGATAGCGCACGCGCTCGGCGTAGTCAGCATAATCAGGCAGTCCCTCGACCAGCGCGCGTTCCTCGATGCGGGCGCGAATGGTGAACAGAACGGCAAACACCGGCGCGATCGCCACGCCCCACCATGATCCCAGCAGCAGCGGCACTCCGAAAAAGAACAGCATGATGCCGCTGTACATCGGATGACGGACGAAGGCGTAGGGGCCGCTCGAGATGACGCGATGGTGACGTTCGGCCTGCACCTTCACGACCGGCGCGGCAAAGGAATTTTCACGAAACACCCACATGATGAACGCGGTCGAGAGCAGATACATCGCAAGCCCGAGCGCCTGCAGCACGAGCGGAACGTCGGATGCCTGCGCGCGCCGGTCCAGCCCGATCGCGACCAGCCAGATCAGCATCACGACGACGAACGTCAGCATGAATCTCTTGTCGGCGGCCGGCTGGTCGGCCTGAAACGTCAGCCGCATCCGCTCGGCGAGCAGCGCGGGATCGGTCTTCGCGAGCCACAATCCGCAGGCCGGGCCGATGATCGCGCTGATGACCAGGAACGCCCACGCCGCCGGCCAGTCCAGCGTACCTGCGGATGCGAACAACAAGGCGCCGAGCGCGGCGACGAAGATGGTATTCTGCAGCAGAAGTCTTGCGATCATGCCACGGGTTCCATTCCCCCGTGGCGGTACTATCGCGCGGTTTTTCGGCAAACTTGCGGCGTTGCAGTTTCCAAGGGCCGTCATACCCGCGAAAGCGGGTATGACGTACGCCGCGGCCTATCGACTATATCACTGACGTCTCTGGAATACTGGGTCACCCGCCTTCGCGAGGGCTTTGCATAAGTCGCGCGCGTGGCTGGATTTGACGTGTTGGGTGGGAGGCTGGGGACGTTGGCCGCTTCGCTTGAGGTGAGAGTGGTTGGCGCCTGATGGTTCAGCTGGGTTGAGGTGTCATCCTCGCCCATCGCTGGAGGTTGATGGCGGTAGCAGCGAGGTGGAATGCTGTGGCGTTCCTCATCAAGCCTCGATATCGAGCGCGTGCGAACCCATAGACGCGCTTGAACAAGGCAAATAGCGGCTCAACCGGAGCCCGGCGATGCCTGAGAACCGCGTTACGGCGCACCGCCCATGATCCCATCTGATGCCAGCGCCCGTTCCTACGCATGATGCCGTCACGGATACCCATCGCCTTCAGCCGCGCTCGGCGGGCGTGGGTATCATACGCCTTGTCGGCGTAGACGATTGCCTCGTCGCCGCAGATTAGAGCGTCGGCTACGACGGTGTCATTGACGTTGGCGGGCGTGAACTCGAGGCGCCTGATGATGCGGCTGTCCTGATCCATCCCCACATGCATTTTGTAGCCGAAGAAATATTTGTTCTCTTTCCGCGTCCAGGCGGCCTCGGGGTCGTGCGGGCTTTTGACCAGTTTGCTGGCGGGTCGCCCGTCACCGTCTGGTGGCAAGGGCCGCTCCGGCGGCTCGGGCGGGTTGACAGCTGAGCGAACCAGCGACGCATCGATCAAGGTCCCGCGCTTCAAAACGAAGCCGGACTTCTCGATCTGCGTCGTGATTAGGGCAAAGGCGCGCTCTACCAGTCCGCTCTTAGTCAGTTGCTCGCGAAAGCGCCATAGCGTGGAATGATCCGGCACCGGCTCACTAAGGGACAGGCCTAGAAAATGCCGGAACGACAGCCGGTCCGCCAACGCTTCCTCAAGTCCAGGATCAGAGAGCCCATACCATTGCTGCAGCAACAGTGCCTTGAACAGCACCAGCGACGGGTAGGCCGGAGCCCCCATCGACCCACCACGCAGGCCGCTCAGCAACGATTTGACAGCGTCCCAGTCGACCAGTTCCGACACCCGCTGCAGCGGTGCGTTGGCGCGAGCGGCATCATTCACCAGCCCATCCGTAAAGCTCAATTGGCCGATCTGCCGCTCCGCCATCGGAACCCTCCAGCGAATCTCTCGCCAAAGAGAATCATTCGACGCCAACTTTTGCAAAGCCCTCGCCTTCGCGGGTGACGACAGTCGGAGGGATTGGCTCAGGCCAGCTGGTCGATCCGCGTTCCCTGACCTGGCGGCAGGGGGGCTACCTGCGTCGGCTGCGGCGTGCGGGTGCCGTCGGCGGCCGCGCCGTTCTGGACGTCCGGGGTCTTGTCGGGAGCCTTGACGGGGACTTCAGGCGGTTTGACCACCGTTGCAGGGACAGCAGAGACATTCATTCGGAAGCATCCTTTTGGTTGCCTCCGACACTGGCCGGGTTGAAGCGAACGATTGGTGAATCCCACGCGGCAATCCCGCACCGACGCCGTCAATCCCGTCCAATGGTGAACGGACGGCTCGCGAAATCGTTAGAATGCGACGGATCGGGAGCTCTGGATTCTGTTTTGACGCGTTTTCTTGACGCGAACCGGCGTCCACTTCGCTCGGAAACGCTATGGACCTACTCGTCCTTGCCGCGGGTCACCACGATCGAGGCGTCGGTCTTGGTGCGCGTGCATTCCATGTTGAGCCGGCGGAAGCGCATGGAAACCTTGTCGCCGCGGAGCAAGCCCATGCGCTTGATGCAGCGGGAGGTGCCGGTCAGTGCGTCGGGCTTTGGTATCGTGAAAATGATGGCGCCGGCCGAGGCGATCAGTTCGAAGAATTGCGGCTTGGGCTTGCGGTCCGCCTTGGCATAGAGTTCGACGGAATAGTTGCGGCCGCGGCATCCGAGCGACAGCTCCTTCGCCGCCGGATGCGTCAGATAGATCATGTTGCCGGTATTGACGCTGATCTTGAGGCCGTCGATCTGGTTCTTCAATTCCTTGGCGGTATCCTCGCAGCGGTCGGCCCGCGCCGGCGATGCGGCGACCGCAGCAACCAGCGCCAGCGTGGCGGCAAGCAAGGTCGGTCGGCGAAATTGTGGTCTCAAAGCCATGGTGAATGCCCCTTTGCGCCATTGAACCCCGCGCGCGGATTTCCTGCAAGGGCCGCGCGCGGAAGTCAACTCGCGGGCGGCAACCGTCAGGATATGAAGGGAAGAGCCGTCCGAACGGCTGCAGAATACCCGGAGCTTCCCCAAGCTTCCTTTTGTCCAAAAAATGCTTAGAACGGGTCTACCGCCGTGGCGCCGTTCTGGCCGCCGCCGGCACCAACCCGAGATCATGCCATGAACGTCCCGACTGCCTTTCCCGACCGGAAGCCTGTTCCGCCTTACAAGCACACGCCGCTGTTTCCGCTCGGCGCCGATACCACGCCGTACAAGAAGATCACGGCCGAGGGCGTGCGGGTCGAGAAGGTTTTGGGCAAGGATATGCTGGTCGTGTCGCGCGAGGCGCTGCGGGCGCTCTCGGAAGCGGCCTTTGGCGACATCAATCATTATCTGCGCCCCGGGCACCTGAAGCAGCTGCGCTCGATCCTGGATGACAAGGAAGCCAGCGACAACGACAAGTTCGTGGCCTTCGACTTCCTGAAGAACGCCAATATCGCCGCCGGCGGCGTGCTGCCGATGTGCCAGGATACCGGCACCGCGATCATCATGGGCAAGAAGGGCTGCAACGTCATCACCGATGGCGACGACGAGGCGGCGCTGTCGGAAGGCGCGCGCGACGCCTACCTGCGCCGTAACCTGCGCTATTCGCAGGTGGCGCCGCTGTCGATGTACGAGGAAAAGAACACCGCCAACAACATGCCGGCGCAGTGCGAGATCTACGCCGAGGGCGATGACGCCTACAAGTTCATGTTCATGGCCAAGGGCGGCGGTTCCGCCAACAAGAGCTTTCTGTTCCAGGCGACGCCGTCGGTTCTGACCAAGGACCGCCTGCTGGCGTTTTTGAAGGAAAAGGTGCTGACGCTCGGCACAGCGGCGTGCCCGCCCTATCACCTTGCCATCGTGATCGGCGGCACCTCGGCCGAACTTTGCATGAAGACCGTAAAACTTGCGTCGGCGCGCTATCTTGATGCGCTGCCGACCCAAGGCTCGGCGGATGGTAATGCGTTCCGCGACCTGGAGATGGAGCAGGAAATTTTGAAGATGACGCAGTCGCTCGGCGTCGGTGCGCAGTTCGGTGGAAAATACTTCTGCCACGACGTGCGCGTGATCCGGATGCCGCGCCACGGTGCATCGCTGCCGATCGGGCTCGGCGTCTCCTGCTCGGCGGACCGCCAGGTGCTCGGCAAAATTACAAAAGACGGCGTCTATCTCGAGGAGCTCGAGCATAATCCGGCGCAATATCTGCCTGCGGTCGAACAGTCGCTCGGCGGCGAGGTCGTCAAGATCGACCTCAACAAGCCGATGAAGGAAATCCTGGCGACGCTGTCGCAATATCCGATCAAGACGCGCGTATCGATGACCGGCACCATGATCGTCGCGCGCGATTCCGCCCACGCCAAATTGCGCGAGCGGCTGGAGAAGGGCGAACCGCTGCCGGATTACTTCAAGAACCATCCGGTGTATTACGCCGGTCCCGCCAAGACGCCCGACGGCTACGCCTCCGGCGCGTTCGGCCCGACCACCGCAGGGCGAATGGATTCCTTCGTCGACCAGTTCCAGGCGGCGGGCGGATCGATGGTGATGGTGGCGAAGGGCAATCGCGCGGTCGCGGTGCGCGAGGCCTGCAAGAAGCACGGCGGCTTCTATCTCGGCTCGATCGGCGGTGCGGCGGCAAACCTCGCCGAGCACTGCATCAAGAAGGTCGAGGTGGTGGAATATCCCGAACTCGGCATGGAAGCGATCTGGCGCATCGAGGTGGTGGATTTCCCGGCCTTCATCATCATCGACGACAAGGGCAACGACTTCTTCAAGGAATTGAATCTGGGGTGAGGGCGCTCGGCCTCGACGGGTTCAGCATGGGCTGGGTCGCCGTACTTCTTGACGGCGACCTTCACGAGATCAGGTTCTGCCGCGACATTGCCGATGCGCTGTCGGTCGGCTTTGATCGCGCTGCGATTGATATTCCCATCGGCATGACCGATGACGGCGAGCGGGCCTGTGACCGCCTCGCCCGGGAGAGGTTACGGCCGCATTCGTCACGCGTGTTCACGGGTGCGCGGCGCTGGATCTGGAAAGACTTCAACGATCCCGACAAAGCGAACGAGGAATGCGTGCGACGCGGCCAAAAGAAGGTCTCACGCCAGCTTTGGCATCTCGGCCCCAAGATCATGCAGGTTGACGCCTTCCTGCGCGCGCATCGCTCACTGGACGTCCGCGAGGTCCATCCCGAACTGGTGTTTCTGAGGTTGAACGCAAACAAGCCCTTGCCGTCGAAGAAGTCCGAGGAAGGAGATTCTGTTCGCCGAACATTGCTCAGGCGAAGCGGATTTCGCGATATCGATCGATGGCTTACCAAAACGCGGATCGGGACCGGTGCAAAGCGTGACGACGTCCTGGACGCCTGCGCCGTCGCGATTGCCGCACGCGAACCTGTAGGCAGTGTGGGATTACCGTCGCCGGACAAGTACGGCCTGCCGATGCAGATCTGGCTGTAGCGCGATACTGGTCGCATCGAACCGAAACCAGGATCACTTCAACTGCAGTTCGTCACCTGGTTGGAGCAGACCGGCCGCACACGCCGTCGTGGCTTCCCACTATGCCCCAACACCGCTGCAGGCGAGGATGGGTTTCCGGCCTACCCCCCGCCGCGGCATCCGTCGAGAAGCAATCTCACTGCGGCTGCGACGCGCTCGCGCAGGTCCTTTTCTGATCTTGTGGTCTTGCCGCTGAGGATCATCGTGCGGGCGGGGCCATCGACCACCGCATACAGGAACTGCTCGGCGACGAAGCGCGCATCCATCGTTGATCGGATCTGGCCGTCGCGCATGGCGTTGGAGAAGATATCGGCAATCAGCTCCCGCGCGTGATTGGCGTTCTCGTGGCAGGCGAGAGCCAATTCCGGAAACTGATGCGCTTCGGAAGTGATGAGCCGATCCAGCGCGATTGCCGCAGGCGCCAGCGCGCGTTTCGAAAGCTCGACGCCGATACGGATCAGCGTCGCTTCGATCGGCCCGTCCCGGTTGGATTCGGCAACGGCCGGCGCCAGAAGATCATTCACCCCTTTGTGGATGACGGCCGCAAACAGCGCTTCCTTGGACGCAAAGCGGGCATAGAAGGTCTGCTTCGAGATCCGGGCCGTCGCCGCGATGAGATCGATGCTCACCGCCTCGAAACTC
>Ga0081540_1004237_pt1 | contig 11018 bp, 7 predicted proteins | sample TabmetS2T1R1_FD_71024 | JGI IMG/M metagenome (GOLD analysis project Ga0081540, IMG submission 71024) | Tabebuia heterophylla rhizosphere microbial communities from the University of Puerto Rico - S2T1R1 | ecosystem: Host-associated > Plants > Roots > Rhizosphere ... | reverse complement strand
CAAAACCACCAAGCAAAAGCTGTGAAAAAGCCACTCCCCCCTCCGCCCCCCCCGCCGCCAAAGGGGGCCGCCTCTCTCGCGCCTGACGTAAAAGCGGTCCTGCTTACCGTGCAGGAGACCGAGCAGGCCATCACAATAAGGTTCAAGGGCGCGGCCCTCTTCGCCCCGGGCAGTGACACTCTGGAGGATCGGTTTCTGCCGATCATCGACCACGTCTCGACGGCGCTCACATCGGTGCCAGGAACCTTGTCGGTTATTGGGCACACCGACAATCAGCCAATCCATAACCTGCGTTTTCCGTCGAATTTCGAGCTGTCGCTCGCCCGAGCAGAGGCGGTGCGCGATCGCATCTTGACGACCCTCGACGCTCCCGACCGGATCACCGCCGACGGTCGCGCGGACAAAGAGCCGATCGCCGACAATCGCACACCCGAAGGGCGCGAGGCGAACCGCCGCATTGACCTCGTTCTGCTGCGTTCGGCGGTGCGCCCGTGAACGAGCTGCTACGAGAGCTGATCAAACTGGCCCCGGCGCGCTGGACGGTGACGCTGGGCGGCGCATTGGCGCTCGGGTTTATGGTCTGGTACCTCGGCCCGGTTATCGTTTTTGGAAGCTATCGACCGCTCGAGGGGACTGTCGCTCGCCTGCTAGCCGTGGCGACCATCCTGGTCGTCTGGGCAGCTGCCAACCTGCTCTCCTATCTGCGCCGAGAGCGGGCGAACAAGAAGATGATCAGCGGTTTGACCGGGACCGAGGAGCCGGGAACCGCAGACATCGCGGCTGTGCGGCAGCGTCTCGAAGAAGCGCTGCGGCAATTGCGGCGCTTGCGGGGTACCGATCGCCGCGGCGCGCAGTATCTTTACGAGCTTCCCTGGTATTTGCTGATCGGGCCACCCGGATCGGGCAAGACCACCGCGCTGACCAATTCCGGTCTCAAATTCCCGCTCACCGAACGCTTTGGCAAGAAACCGCTGCGCGGAGTCGCGGGCACTCGCAATTGCGACTGGTTCCTGACAGACGAGGCCGTGCTGATCGATACGGCAGGCCGGTACACCACCCAAGACAGCGACGAGAAGGCGGATCAGGCGGCCTGGCTCGGATTTCTCGATCTGCTCAAAGAATTTCGGCCGCGTCAGCCGATAAACGGCGCGCTCGTTGCGATCAGCCTGGAAGATCTGGCGACCCTGCCCGAGGATGAGAGGACCGCGCATGCACGAGCAATCCGCCAGCGCCTCGCCGAGCTGCTGGAGCGGTTTAAGGTCCGGTTTCCGGTTTATGTGCTGTTTACCAAATGTGATCTGATCGCCGGCTTCGTCGAAATTTTTGAGACCCTCACGCGTGAAGAGCGCGAGCAGGTCTGGGGTATGACATTCCCGTTGGATCGGGATGACGACGCGGAACCGGTCGTGTCGCAATTCGATGGAGAGTTGCGGCTGCTTCTGGACCGGCTCGACGAGCGGATGATCGAAAGGGTTCAGCAAGAGGCTGACATTCGCCGACGCGGGCTGATCTTTGGTCTACCGACGCAGCTGCTCTCGCTTGCCGATGCGGTGCGAGAATTTCTCGAAGAGATCTTTCTGGCGAGCCGCTACGAAACCCGTCCGCTATTGCGCGGCGTGTACTTTACCAGCGGGACCCAGGAAAGGACCCCGATCGACCGCTTGATGAGTGCAATCGCCCAGCGCTTCGGGTTGGAGCGACACCAGCTGGCAGCTTTCAGCGGTCCGGGACGGAGCTATTTTCTTACGCGGCTGCTTCGCGAAGTCGTGTTCGCCGAAGCAAGCATCGTCAGCACGGATCCGCGTATCGAACGTCGCCGCAGGTTCACCCGCTGGGCCGCCTATGCGGGCGGCGCGCTGATCTTTGCTCTCGCCTGCGGCGCTTGGACGGTGAGCTATATCGAGAACAGGCGCGCGGAACGTCAAGTCCAGGCTGCTGTCGACGCCGCGATGACCGAAACCGCGGGACTCGATACGCCGGTGCTGCGCGACGACGATCTGTCCCACATATTGCCGGCGCTCGATCGCCTGCGCGGCTTGCCGGACGGTTACGATGCAAAGAAGCTCGCCGTACCGCTTTCGATGAATTTTGGACTTTACCAGGGGGCCCGGCTTCACTCCGAGGAGGTTGCCGCCTATCGCCGCGGCCTCAATCTGCTCTTGCTGCCCAGATTGCTGTCCCGACTGCAGCAACAACTAATCGCCAACATGGCGCAGCCCGACTTTCTGTACGAGGGTTTGAAAGTCTACCTGACGCTCGGCGGACGACACCCTGTCGATGCCGCAACGGCGAAGCAATGGATGAGGCGGGATTGGGAGAGTGCTTATCCGGGTTTGAGCCAGGCAACGACCCGCGATGCGCTGTTGCGTCATCTGGACCAGCTGGTGGAGGCGCCGCTCGACGAATATCCGCTCGACCGTACCGTCGTCGATGAGGCTCGGCGGATGCTTCGACAGTCTCCCCTGGCCGCCCGCGCTTACCTTGTGCTGAAGGAACGGGCGACAGCGGATTCGACGCTTCCCGATTGGCGGATTAGCGACCACTCGGGCCCAGCCGCCGATCGCGTGTTGATGCGGTCCTCCGGAAAGTTGCTGTCGGATGGTGTCCCTGGCCTCTTTACCCGGGAAGGGTTTCATCGCGCCGTCCTTCCCAATGTTGCCTCTTCGGTTAAAGCGGTTCAGGGCGAAAGCTGGGTTTTGGGTGAAACGAGCCAGGCAGACGGCGCCGGCCGGAGCGATGCGCTGGAGAGAGATGTGCTCGCTCTTTATTACGATGATTATACCCAACACTGGGAGACGATCCTCGGCGATCTCACCGTGCTGCCGCTGCGCAGTATGGCGCAAGCTGCCGAAGTGCTGAACTTTGTCTCGGGCGCCAGCTCGCCGCTCAAACTCGTGTGGCAGGCGATCGATCGGGAAACGCAATTGAGCAAACCCCCGGAAGCGGCCGGGCGGGCAGCCTCATCCAAGGCGCCGACGCCGGGCCCGGGGAGCTTGATATCCGCCGCGAGTGCGCAGCCAATCTACGGGCAGCCGGTCGAGGACAGGTTTCGCCGGTTTCACGAGTTCGTCGCCCCGGAGCGCGGCGCGGCGCCGTTGGACCAGCTTCTCCGGGACATGTCCGCTCTCTACCTGCAGATCAACCGCCTGATCGTCTCCGCTCCGCCTGGCTCTCCGGGAGAGGCGAATGCGGTCGCCGACGCAACAACCGCGGCGCGCAAGGTCGAAATGGAAGCCTCGCCATTGCCGCCGCCAGCGGCAGCCTTCGCCAACTCGGTGGCGCGCAACTCGGCGGCTCTGATCGCGGGAGGCGCAAGAAACCAGATCAGTCTGCAATGGGCACAACTGCTGCCGTTCTGCACTCAGGCGCTCGAGGGGCGCTATCCGGTGCGTCGCGATTCCGCAGTCGACGTCGCCCCGGAAGATTTCACCAAATTGTTTTCGCCCAGCGGCGTGATCAATACATTCTTCAATACAGAGTTGCGCCAGTTCGTGGATACTTCTCGTACCCCCTGGCAGGCTCAGGGGGCAGAGGCGGGCGGCATCAGCCTGTCGAACGATGCCCTTCTTCAGTTCCAGCGCGCGGCGCGGATCAGAGACACCTACTTTTCGACAACCGCGGCGCCCAGCGCCAAGCTCGAAATCATCCCTCTCTCGATCGATCCCGGGTCGACGCGGGTCGTGATCAACGTTGAAGGTCAAGAGATAGCTTATGATGGCAGTGCGTCCCGCCCGACCGTCGCGCAATGGCCGGGCCCGACCGGCGTGCGCCAGTCGAGTGTGACCTTCGAACCGAGATCCGAGATCAAGCCGGCAGATCCCAAGCCGGGCGACACCAAATCGACCGAGGTCAGACTTTCCGAGCCGAAGCCTGATACTGTGACAATCACCAGGACCGGCGCTTGGTCCTTGTTCCGGTTGCTCGATGCGGGTCGCCTGGAGAGCTTGGGTGGCCCCGATCGCTGGCGTGTCACCTTTGCGGCGGGCGGACATCGCGCGGTTTTCGAGCTGCATGCGGGAAGCGTTCTCAATCCATTGGCTTCGCGCGATTTGGTTGAATTCAGGTGTCCCCGCACTCTGTAACCGACTGAAAGAGCCGCGTGGAACGTACCGTCAGATCCAGGACCATTGCCGAGTTGACCGGCGGGCTGTCAGTAGCCGGTTACGCGGCAACGCATATCGGGCTCGTTCGGAGGGTCAATCAAGACGCGGTTCTCGATCGCAGCGAAATTGGCCTTTGGGCAGTGGCCGACGGGGTCGGGGGAGGCTATGCCGGCGAGCGGGCAAGCGGGCTGATCGTCGCCTCTCTCGAAAAACTGCCCGCGCCGGTTGACGCGATTGGCTTTGTCGAGGATGTGCGGCGGTCGCTCGACGAGGTGAATCGTCGGCTGCGCACGGAAGCTGCCGTCAGCGGCGATGGCCGCGTCATCGCCAGCACCGTTGTTTGTCTGTTGCAGTTCGAGCGCTGGTATTGCTGCCTTTGGGCAGGCGACAGCCGTCTTTACCGGCTTAAGGCCGGAAATTTAGAGCAGCTGACACGAGACCACTCCGAGGTGCAGTCCCTGTTGGACTACGGACTGATTACGCCCGAGGAAGCGCGTCAGCATCCGCAGGCGAATGCGATCACCCGGGCGGTCGGCGCGGATGACCTCCTACAACTCCAGACAGTGGAAGGCGAGATCGAGCCAGGGGATGCCTTCCTGCTGTGTACGGACGGGCTGACCAAGGTGGTCGAAGACTGGGAAATCCGCATTGCCTTATCGATATTGGCGGCGCCTGAAGCGGTCGACTCCCTCATTGAGACGACCCTTCAGCGCGGAGCGCCCGACAATGTGTCGGTTGCCGTCATAAGGATTGCTTGAAGCGGCCATGGCTGAGCCGGATCTGACGTCGCTGCCGGACCAGAATGACGAGCAGACTCGTATCGTCAGCAGAGCGCCGCGCACGGCTCTAGCGCCGCAGAGTATTCTCGGCAACAACTATGTCATTCTCGAGTTGCTGGCTCGCGGCGGCATGGGTGAGGTTTATCTGGCAAAACATGTCGAGCTCGGGACCGAGCACGCGATCAAAGTAATCCTCCCGAGGCTTGCCAAAGATCCGAAGATCGTAGACGCATTTCGCGAGGAGGCCCGCAAGCTCGGCCGCGTGCACAACGATGCGATCGTCCGCTACGAGGGGTTTTTTCGGGATGAGCACGATCTGCGGTATCTGGTCATGGAGTTCGTCCGAGGCCAATCGCTGGAGCAGGTGCTGCGCCGCAAGCGGCTCGAGCCCGACGAGGTTCTGCGCTTACGCGATCGTCTCGCTCTGGGGCTCGCGGCGGCGCACGAGAAGGACATCGTCCATCGTGATGTTTCACCCGAGAATATCATTCTCCCCGGCGGAGAGGTTGACCGAGCAAAGCTGATCGATTTCGGCATTGCCAAGGCAACCGACACCAGCGAGGCGACACTGGTCGGCGGGAAATACTCCTATATGTCTCCGGAGCAAGTCGGCCTGTTCGGCGGGCGCGTCGATTTGCGCTCGGACATATACAGCCTTGGTCTCGTGCTCGCGTCGGCAGCGATCGGCTTCGGCAAGAAGCTCGACATGGGCTCGTCGCCGATCGGCATTGTCGCGGCCCGGGAGCAAATTCCCGACCTTTCGGGGGTTCCGGCAGCGTTGCGCTCAGGCATCGCCGCGATGCTCGAGCCGCGCCCCGAGGACCGGCCGCCCTCAATGCGGGCCTTGCTGGATTCGCAATCGCCCCAGACGGCCATCGCTTCACTGCCCAAAGCGGGGGGCAAGAGCACCTCACCAAAAAGGGGTCACGCTCTCGCGTTCGCGATAGGGGCGATTTTCGTCGTGTCATTGGCGATCGCCGCTGGGATCTTTCACTGGAGAACTGTGCCGCCCTCTGTGGAAGAGCTGCGCGCCCAGCTCGCCGCTGCTACGGAGGGATATGAGTGCGGCGTTCTGAACTCCGAGATCGGCACGGATAGATCTGCCCGGGTTTCCGGCCATTTGCCGACGCAGTCCGATATCGATGGGCTGCGGCGCAAGCTGGACGCGATCCGCGGCGTCGAGATGCTCGATTTCGGTGTCGGGCTGATGATCCGCCCGTATTGCCAAGTCATCGCACTATTGACGCCATTATTGGAGCAGCCGGGCCGCCCCGCCCCGAGCCTTGGTTTGGCGGTGCCCGGCGAGGCGCATATTAGGGATCGCTTGATGCTCGAAGTCCGGGCGCCGGGGTTCGATGGATATCTTTATGTCGATTATTTCGACTCTGAGGGGAATGTCGGTCATCTGTTTCCCAATGACAGAGACCTCTTCAATCTGAGGCCGGCCCGGAATGTCTTTGTGTTGGGGCGGCCCCCAATGAACCGATGCTGGGTCTTCGATGGGGGCACAGGGCGGCAGCTGATCACGCTCGTCGCTGCTACGAAACCGCTTTTCCCCGGGCGACTTCCGGAAGCCGAAGATGCCCGCGGATACATCGCACGCCTCTCGGACGCGATTGGGAAGCTTCCTTCAAATACGGCAGCTGCCGCGGTGCTGTTTTTCGAACTCCATGAAGCGACGGCTTCCTCGAGCCAGGCTGCCGGATGCCCTTCAGGCTGACTAGTCGCACGTGGCGGCTCGTGCTCGCGAACGAAAAGATATCCGAGGCCGATAACCGAGCCTGTCAGCCGAGGAGTTTTGCGAATTGTTCGACCGGGGGTAATCCCGGGTATGCGCGGCAACAGGCTGCGATCGTCCGAGATCCTGAGGTCCACCAGAGACTGTAGCAGACTTCGCAGTGATCGAGGAGCTGCCCGAGCAGGCTGCCAATTACCGGCGCCGGTCCAGCTTCGGAAACGGGTGCCTCCATTTCGGTCCCATAGCCTTCCCCGGCGACAGACAGAGATGCGTCAGCGATTTTCGTATCGAAGGCTGCAAAATCGAAACCCTCGCCAAGGCTGGAAAGCGCAAGAGCCTCCATCTGTTGGAACCATTCCGTTTGACTGGCGGCAACCTCGAATGGCAGGTCACGGGCGTCGAGCGATGCCAGTATCGACAATGGGTAATAGCGGCCGAGGCGGTCCACGCTTGGCATCAGCACTCCGCAAAACGGCCGATCACCGCAGCACCCTGCCGATCCGCAAAAAGACCAAATCGGGCCGGACAAATAGGTTTCGAGCCACGCGTCGCCGAGAGCTTCGCGGCTCTGCTGGAGCCCGGCATCGAGCCAAGCTTCCCACGGGCCAAGGAGCCTCGATGGCACCCTGCGGCTGATAAAATCACCATGGCTGGGCAGCTTGCCGAAGAAGCCGGGATTTACGTACTGTTCCGTCACTTCTCGTCCAAACTCAAATCGGGCAAGCTCAAATCGGGGTCACAACCGATACGACGCATCGCGCGCGTCCTCGATAAGCGGCTCATGCCGCAACCACGTATTCCAGCCGAGCAACGGTTCAATCAAACATCCCTTATCGAGCTCAATGCTCGGCACTTCATTGCGCATCAGGCACAGCTCCACCCGGAAGCTCAGATCCGGGTTGATATAAAGCCGCGTCAGATCGGCGAGTCGCCGCAGATTGGCGCCGCTCGGCATGAAGCTGCTGAAGGCGGCATAATCAATGGGACCGATTTCGATCGTGAAGCTGCTTTGGACATCCCAATAACTTTCACCGATGACGGCGTCTACCGAGAGTCTGGCAAAGCGGTTTGTGCGATCATCGGCCGTAATGCAGGTACGCTCTTCGCTCGGCAGCGAAAGCCACTGGCCATCAAACGGCTGCACCCGGATCGGCAGCCGAAAAAAATCCGAGAGCACTGCTGCGAGACTTGCAGAATTTCTCGGGAAATGGCTGAGCAGCCCGGAATAGTGCAGCAGCGGATGTTCCGGGATTTCAGTTCGTCCCAACAGGTGATCGGTGCCGAACCCAATAAGCGAACGCAAGGCTACCGTAGCGCCGTCCTGGCCATCCTCGATATTTCGCTCGACCGATATCGGAACCCGATATTTTCCCCACGCCCGGTAAAAGAACGCGACCAGGCGGTCGTTGAAAAGATCGAAGAAGTCGCGCAGCGCGGTATTGCGGTTGCGCAGCTGACGCCATACAGTGATGCCGTAGTGCTGGGGCAGTACCGAAGACGGCCCGCTTAGACCGAGAAACGTTACCGTCATTGCGGTGGGTTGGCGGGGTTCGTCCTCGACGGCGTCGATCTCGCAGGCCGGGAAAGACAGCCGCGTCGCCGCTCGAAAACGCACGATCCGCTGCCTTGGATCGGCCTCCTCGCCGACCATTGGGCTGCCATGCATTTGCTGCTTGCGCGCTCGTTTCGCATGCTGGCGCTCGAGCAGGCGGACTGCCTGGAAGAACCGAAATTTCCAGGGCTCGACAGCAAGCCGCCCAATTACAGAAGGATCCGTTGTCCGGCGCGGGCTGACCATGTCCGTAAAATATCACTGCGACCGCGCACGACCGCGGTCATTCGCGAGAACGAATTCAACGAGACGTAAAGCGCCAGGAAACGTTCGAGAACCGATGCGAACAAAAAGCCTTGGCCATTTTCGAACGGAGCGGGCTCAAACTCGGCACGCACGTCCAGACCGCGGCAGAAACCGCCGATACCCGGTCCGGGCACGCGTGCAACGGCCGGAACACTCGAAATGCGAATAAGGCTGTCTATCAGCGAGCGCGTCTGCGCCGAATCGTGGAAATCGTACAGTTTGAGAATAGCGCGCAACGCATCGGCTCCGTCATCCGCGCCGCTGATCGACAGGTGGTTGAGCGCGAGGTGGGAAACCAACCGCCATCGGGTCCCCTGCCCGAGGGGGGGTCGCAAGGTGGGGGTCGGCGCTGTTACACATTCGATCCGGGATATCGCCGAGGATGCCACGACGAGTTCGAGGTGCGGATTCCCGCCGCCAAACGGCAGTCGAGACGCGAGATCACGGTTCAGGCACACGGTATCGACAGACACAATGCGCTCACTCGGGCCCGCGGGTTCAAAATCAAGATCTACAAATGACAGAAAGACATCGGTCCCGCCGTCGCCGCTCTCGGACATCCGGCGAGAGGCATGCCAATAGGCGCTCGGTTGATCCCCAGGGGCTCGCCGCAGGCCGAAGAATGGCTGATAGCTGAGAGTCGACCCATCGGAAGAGGATGTCGCAACCGCTTCAATCGAATAGACTTCGGTAGCTCCCGCGCGCCGAGCGTCGGGTACGACCCGATATTCGGCGGCGCGATGGTCGAGGCGGATGGGCTCAGCCCGTTGGCGGAACAAATTTATGATGGGTGTGCACCCCAAAACAAAATTATCCGCCGAGATCGCGCGCTCGAGCTCGGTGTTTGTCCGATTGAGATAGATAAAGATCTCAAGGGTGTTCCGGTCGGAGACCAGCGTCTTACCGGACAGCTGGGTCAGGTCGAAGAACAGAAATTTTTCCGGAAACGCGAAATACTCCGTCAACAAACGGTATCCGGTAAACGAGCGCACTGGATAGGGGAGGAGCACCTCCGCATCCTCGAAGCCGACCGGGCAGATGCAATGCGGGGCACAAAGAACCGGCGCGGGATCACCCGGATGATCGGCCAGCGCAATCGAGATCGCGTGGTTGAGGATCAGCTCGTATAGCTTATAGGCGTGGGGCGATTGCGGCCGGATAAAAAAGCGCAGGCGCTCCGGCGCGAGTGCGGCAAAGCCCAGCTCGTCGTTGGTGCAGCGCAAGGTTATCCGCAACACACCCGCCGTGCCGCTCGCGTTCGGGTTGGCAGGGGCGACGATCGGGCGTCCGGTTAGTGAAGCGGCTTCAATAGCGATTGGCCAAAGAGTCACCGGGTATGCAGTTTGAAACCGACAGCTCTCTCCGCCAACCGCGGCCGCCTCGATCGCCGTGCCTGCCTCGACTTCGAGCGGCGTCGCGAGATCGGGCCGGCCGGTGAACTGGACGATCGCCATAGGAGGAATCGGGGCGAGATAGTGCGGATAGAGCACTTCCAAGAGCCCCTGGGTCAGCTCCGGGAAATCGTCGTCGAGCTTGCGATGGATGCGTGCGGCAATAAAGGCAAAGCCTTGCAGCAGCCGCTCGACATGCGGATCGTCGGTCGCTTCGCCTGAGAGGCGCAGCCGGCCCGCGATCTTGGGATGTTGCTCCGCAAACTCTCCCGCCAGCTTGCGGATATAGCCGAGCTCGCGATTGTAGTAGGCGTGAAGCTCGTCAAACATCGCGGGGCTGGGAAACGACTACCCCCTGGGTCGAGGGATCCAGGACAGAATCGAAGACCAGAGGCTCCGGCGCCGGCTTTGCCTGCGCCAGCGCCTCGATGCGGAAGCGAAGTGTGCGATCGATCCGCTCGGCATCTTCGACGAGAGTCACATTTACCCGGAGGAACCGTGGCTCGAACCGACGTATTGCCCGCTCGACGGCGCTTCGCAATCGCTCACGATTATCTTCGGCGCTGAGATCGGCGCTGGTAACCGTCAGCACTCCATAATTCAGGATCGACGTGTCGAGTTCCGACAGACCCCTAGACCAGCTGACGCTGCAGGCGCGGGTGTTGAGAAGCGCCTCGAGATCCCGCCGCAACGCGTCGCGGAACTCTTCGAGCGCTTTACGGCGCGTCTTTGCCGGATCCTGACTGGCCGCCGGGTCATCATCGAGAAGACGGTCCAATAGCGACATCTCGACTGGGCTATCATTGTCGTTGCGCGCCACGAGCTAGCACCCGGTCACTGGCCTGTCGTTTCGTGGGCGAACTCGAGACGGCCGAGTTCGTGGATCGGGATATCCATCTCGCCGACGAGGAAGGTTCGTTGACCGACTCCACGAACCGGCGATCCTGCCTCTTCCAGCCATTCCGTACGCCGGCCAAGACGAAGCGCATCGTCGTCTCCCGCCGGATCTGTTGTATACAGGGCCGGAAGAAAGACATCGCCCTCTGGACCGCCCCGAACAGCCAGTCGAGCCGGGCGCCAGATCAGGTCGCGTGCGGAGGCCAGCGGCCGCATCTCCAGCAGCGCGAGATCTACGACGGACACCCAGCA
>Ga0081540_1004236_pt1 | contig 11018 bp, 13 predicted proteins | sample TabmetS2T1R1_FD_71024 | JGI IMG/M metagenome (GOLD analysis project Ga0081540, IMG submission 71024) | Tabebuia heterophylla rhizosphere microbial communities from the University of Puerto Rico - S2T1R1 | ecosystem: Host-associated > Plants > Roots > Rhizosphere ... | reverse complement strand
TGCCGATCATCCGCCAGGCCGGCGGCATCCCGCGCCTGCTGCGGCTCGAGCCACCGCACTGGCGGCTTTCGGAAGACATGCTGCGCAGCGCCTTCAATCCCAAGACCAAGGCGGTGCTGTTCAACAATCCGCTCAACCCGGCCGCGGTGGTCTATCCGCGCGAGGACCTCGAGCTGTTGGCGCGGTTCTGCCAGGAGTTCGACAGCGTCGCGATCTGCGACGAGGTCTGGGAGCACGTGATCTTCGACGGGCGCGAACACATCCCGCTGATCACCATTCCCGGCATGCGCGACCGCACCATCAAGGTGGGCTCGGCCGGCAAGATCTTCTCGCTGACGGGATGGAAGATCGGCTTCGTCTGCGCGGCGCCGCCGCTGTTGCGGGTCGCGGCGAAGGTGCATCAGTTCCTCACCTTCACCACCGCACCCAATCTGCAGGCCGCAGTGGCCTATGGGCTTGGAAAGGCCGACGATTATTTTCTCGACATGCGCAAGCAGCTCGCGAAAAGCCGCGACCGCCTGACCAAGGGTCTCGAAAGCATCGGCTTTCCGGTGCTGCGTTCGCAGGGCACCTATTTCCTCACCGTCGATCTGTCGCCGCTCGGCCTCAACGAGACCGACGAGGCGTTCTGCCGCCGGATCGTGACCGACTACAAGGTGGCCGCGATTCCCGTCTCGGCCTTCTACGAGCAGGACGCGGTGACGTCGGTGGTGCGGTTCTGCTTCGCCAAGAGAGATGAAACGCTCGACACCGCGCTGGAGCGTCTGTCGGACGCCGTGCATCGCCGGTAGAGAGGTCAGTGATGGTCCGCATGGTCAGCCGTCGTCTCGCTCGTCTTGCCGTCGCGACGGCGGCCTGCCTGTCGCTTGCGGCGCTGCCCGCCAAAGCGGATGAGCGGGTCGTCAATTTCTACAACTGGTCGAACTACGTGGCGCCGGATGTCCTCGAGAATTTCACCAGGGAGACCGGCATCAAGGTGGTCTACGACACCTTCGACGCCAATGAGACGCTGGAAACGAGGCTTCTGGCAGGCAAGTCCGGTTATGACGTCGTCGTTCCGACGGCCTATTTCCTGCAACGGCAGATCACGGCGCACGTCTTCCAGACGCTCGACAAGTCGAAGCTGCCGAACCTCGCCAATGCCTGGCCGTTCGTCACGCAGCATCTCGCCACCTACGATCCCGGCAATCTCTACGCCGCCAATTACATGTGGGGCACGACCGGCATCGGCTACAACGTCAAGGCCGTGCAGAAAATTCTGGGACCCGACGCCAGGATCGACAGCTGGGAGATCGTCTTCAAGCCGGAGAATATCGCCAGGTTCAGAGATTGCGGCGTCCACATGCTGGATTCCGCCGATGATATTTTCCCGGCTGCGCTCGGCTATCTCGGGCTCGATCCCAATTCGACCAAGCAGGCGGATCTGGAAAAGGCCGCCGATCTCGTCGGCAAGATCAGGCCCTCCATCCGCAAGTTTCATTCATCGGAATATTTGAGCGCGCTGGCGACCGGCGAGATCTGCCTTGTCGTCGGCTGGTCGGGCGACATCATGCAGGCGCGCAGCCGCGCGGTGGAGGCCAAAAACGGGGTGGAGATCGGCTACGCGATCCCGAAAGAGGGCGCGCAGATGTTCTTCGACAATCTCGCAATTCCCGCCGACGCCCAGCACGTTGCTGAAGCTTATGAGCTGATCAACTATCTCTACCGGCCGGACGTCGCCGCCAAGAACTCGGACTTCCTGTCCTACGCCAGCGGCAATCTGGCGAGCCAGAAGCTGGTTGATCCGAAAATCCTGGGTGACAAGAACATCTATCCCGACGAGGCGACGCTGTCGAAACTGTTCGTCATCACCGCACGCGATCCCGCGACTCAGCGCATCATCAACCGGCTCTGGACCAGGGTGAAGACGGGGCGGTAGTGACCTGCGTCAACGATTATGGTCGTTTCGATGAATGGACGATTGCTGACAATCGGTCTATTTTTGTAGCCGGCCGCTATTGTCCGGTAGCGGAGGTTCAATCGAGTGGCAGAACATCCACGTATCTCACTCGCGCCCGATGTACTCGCTGGCAAGCCTGTCATTCACGGGACTCGGCTTTCGGTCGAGTTTGTGATCGGCCTCATGGCCGATGGCTGGAACGAGGCAGATATTCTCGCCAACTACCCGAATGTAACGCATGAGGACATTTTGGCGTGCTTGGCCTATGCGCGCGACATGTTGAGCGCTGAGAAGGTTCACCCCAGCGCTGCCTGAACATGCGTTTCCTGGCTGATGAGAATTTCCCGGGCGCAGCAGTTGCGGCGTTGCGCGCGGCTGGGCATGATGTTGCCTGGATCGGAATGGAGGCGCCGGGCGGCAGTGACCCGGAAGTTCTCGCACGGGCTGCCCGCGAAGAACGGATGCTTACCTTCGACAAGGATTTCGGCGAACTAATTTAGCCGGTGCGTCGAAGTTCCCGCCAAAGTGTGGGATTATCTTGATCCGCACCCCTATGCCACGACCCGGAAATGCTGGAACGCAGCTTTCCAACTTGATCGTGTCACGCAACGACCGGGCCGGCCATTTCTCGGTTGTCGAGCCAGGGCGCGTTGGAATGCGGCCGTTGAGAAGGTCGGTACGATAGCATCGCCTACCGCCATCTCCGGTGCAGCCAGAGCCATTGCTCCGGATATTCGCGGATCCAGCCTTCCACCACGGACGTGATCGCCTGCGTGGTGCCTTGAATGTCGATCTCGCCCTGCGCGTTGCGCACGGGCTTGACCTCTTCGCTCAGTTCGGCGCGGAAGCGGTTGCCCGGAAGGCGGATGATGCGCACGCCATGAACCGGGCATTCGACCTGCCGGAGCAGCCGCGCCAGCATCGGATTGGCTTTGGTCTTGCGGCCGAAGAAGGTCACCTCGACGCCATTGGTCAGATATTGATCGACCAGCATCGCCACGTGCTGGCCTTTCTGCAGGGCCTCCGCCAGCCTGAGCGGCGCATCGCGTCCGGCCGGGATCAGCGTGCCCATCTTCACCTGGCGCATCTCCTGGATGATGCGGTCGGCGGAGGCGATGTTCGGGCGGCGATAGAGGATCGCGGCGTCAAGCCCGTGCGCGACGGCGGCGAGCGCCGGCAACTCCCAATTGGCCAGATGCGCGGCGAAGATCAGCGCCGGCTTGCCGTCGTCGCGGATCTGGTCGAACAGCTCGATGCTGCGCTCGGGGAGCTCGATCCGGCTCTTCTCCGGATGCTCGCGATCGTAGTCCCAGACTTGGTCCATATGGGCGAATTCGGCGCCGACGCGGCCGAGATTGTCCCACACGCCCATCAGGATCTGTTCGATCTCCTCCGGAGATTTCTCGGGAAAGGCCGCGGTGAGGTTGGCGCGGCCGATGCGGTGCTCGCGCAGGCGCGGCCCGATCAGCTTCGTCACCCGCGCGAAAAAATCCGAGGTCTTGACCGGATCGAAATAGCGCGTAGTGCGCAGCATGCCGACGGTGGCAGCCCCGATCAGGCTGCCGGCAACCGATTTGGCAGCCTCCCGCGCGCGGGCCTTCGTCCTCGCAGTCAGCAGCGCCATGCGTCCGGTCAGGCCGGTTCGCGGGTCAGGATCAGCGAGGCGTTCTGGCCGCCGAAGCCGAACGAGTTCGACATCACCGCAGTGACGCGGGCATCGCGCGCCTTGTTGCCGACGACGTCGAACAGGATCGTGGGATCCGGATTGTCGTAGTTGATCGTCGGCGGGATGCGCTGATGCTCGAGCGTGAGCAGCGAGAAGATCGCCTCGACCGCGCCCGCGGCCGAGATGGTGTGGCCGACCATCGACTTGTTGGAGGTGACCGGGATCTTCTGCGCGAGATCGCCGAACACGGCCGATGTCGTGTTGAACTCCATCTTGTCGTTCTCGGGCGTCGCGGTGCCGTGCGCGTTGATGTGGTCGATCTGGTCCGGCGTCATGCCGGCATCGGCCAGGGTCTTGTTCATGCAGCCGATGATCGGCTTGCCATCGGGCGAGGAGCGGGTGCGATGGAAGGAATCGGTGAGCTCGCCGCAACCGGCGACCACGCCGAGGATCTTTGCGCCACGCGCAGTTGCCGCCTCATAGCTTTCCAGCACGAGCGCGCCGGCGCCTTCGGCCATGACGAAGCCGTCGCGGTTCTTGGAGAAGGGGCGGGAGGCGGCCTGCGGCGGATCGTTCTGGGTCGACAGCGCCGAGAGCAGCGAGAAGCGCACCAGCGCCTCGGGGTTCACGGTGCCGTCGGTCGCGACACACAGCGCCGCGTCGGTCTCGCCGCGGCGGATCGCCTCGACGCCGAGCTGGATCGAGGTGGCTCCGGACGCGCAAGCTGTCGACAGCGAGATCGGCGAGCCCTTGGTGCCGAAGGTCTCGGCGAGGTGGGCTGCGACCGAGCCGAACATGAAGCGGTGATGATAGGCGGTGTACTTGCCGCCGCCGGAGATGCGCAGCAAATCGTCATAGGTGAGGTCGAGCGCGCCGACGGCGCGGCCGAGCTCGCGACGCTGCGGCCATTCGACCTCGACCGGCGCAACGGCGAGGAAGAGGGGACCCGGAAAATCGGCCTTGGCGCCGATGCCGGCCTGCTCGAGCGCTTCCTCCGTCACGATCTCGGCCATCCGCTCGGACAGGGCGGTGGAGGAGAACGGATCGGCGCTGACGAAATCGACGGTGCCGGCCATCGTGGTCTTCAGGCCCTCGATCGGAAAGCGCGTGATGGTGCGGATGCCGGATTCGCCGGCCACGAGCTTGGCCCAATTGTCGGCCTTGCCGGCGCCGAGCGAGGTCATGATGCCCATGCCGGTGACGACGACGACGGGACGCCCGAGTTTGTCGCGTGGTGCAGTCATGTCGATCCCCCGATCTGCTAGAGCGTCATCCTGCCAAAGCGCGGACGCGCTTCAGCTCACCGCCTCGACCAGCGCCATGCCTTCGCCGCGCCAGTGTCCGGCCCCCACGACCACAATCTGGGTGGGCGCCCCCTGCATTTCAATCTCGGTCCCCGTCGAATCGTTTGGCGGGAACAGCGCGCCGCGCGAGATCGACAGCGCAGCGAGCGCGATGCCGAGCGGGAATTGGGTTTCCATGGTGTGGCCGAACATCGTGCCGGTCGAGCGCACAGGGAAGTCGGCATGGTTCTTCAGGAAGCCGCGCTCCTCGCTGGTCGCGGGCTCGGCGCCGGTCGCGCCCGATATGATCGCGCCCTTGCCCTCGCGCTTCGGCAGCTTTTCCCAAAGCTTCTCCAAGGTCGCGGCCATGTCGCCGGGCTGCTTGCGCCGGGCGAGGTCGGCGACGACGCTCGACAGTTTTGCGAACGGTTTTGCGCCGCGCGCTTCGGCATGCGCCTTCGATTCCAGCACCAGGAAGGCACCGGCCGAGCCGAGCGCGAAGCCGGCGTGGTCCTTGCGCGCCCACACCGGCGCGAACTTGTCCTTCAAATTGAAGTCGCCGAATTCATAGAGGACCATCAGGTCCTTGCGCTCGCCATTGTGCGAGCCACCGACGAGGGCAATGTCGCTCTCGCCCGAGGCGATACGCGCCAGCGCAATGCGGGCCGCGTCGGCGCCCGCGACCTCTTCGCCCATGAAGGTGCGCGAGGTCCCGCCGAGACCGTGCACGATGGCGATGTTGCCGGCGAGCAGGTTGGAGAGCTGCGCCAGGAACAGCGTCGGCCTGAGGTCGCTCATCAGCCGCTCATTGAGGAAGCCGGGGGCGTTCGCCCCCTTGGCCTCGGCCGTGAGCACGCCGGTGTCGACATTGAGATCGCGCTCGCCGCCGCCGGCGGCGACCACCATGTCGATCTTCGCCAGGATGTCCTTGTTGCCCTTGATTCCCGCGGAGTCGAGCGCAAGGCCGGCCGCGTAGGTGCCGATGCGCTGCCAGGCTTCCATCTGGCGCTGGTCGCCCTTCTTCGGGATCTGGCTGTCGAAGCTGACCGGCATCAGGGGATGCACGATGCAGGGCGCAAAGCCCGTCTCGTCGACATTGATGCGCTTCTCTTCGAGCGCAGCCCAGTTGGCGTCGAGGCCCTCGCCGAGCGAGGTGGCAAGGCCAATGCCGGTGATCCAGACTTCCGTCTGGCCGGGCTTCGAAGCAGTCTCAGTCATGGCGATACGGCCTGTTGCGGAAAGCCGACGCGCTCGGCGACTTGCGCCATGTATCCGCGCATATCCGCATTGGGGAAGGGGATCAGCGTGAAAGTGAGCGTCGAATTCGCGCGCAGCTTGCCGCCGACCCTGATCTTGGCCTCGGTCATGGCGTAGCCCGAGCCCTCATGGGCCAGTGTGGCTTCGATGCTCATGAGATCGCCTGGGAACACCGAGCCGCGGACCTTGGCCTCCTTGACGGCGGCCAGGATCGGCATGCGCTCGAACTTGAACACGCCGAGTTGAAGCCAGCCCGAGGCTTGCGCCATCGATTCGATCAGGAGCACACCGGGCATCAGGGGATAGCCCGGGAAGTGCCCCTCGAAGATGGTGCTCTCCTTGGGGACCTGGGCCTCGACGACGATCGTCTTCTCGTCGACCTTGAGGTCGACGATCCGATCGATCATGTGGAAGTATTCGAGTTGCATGACCGCGCGCTTAGGCGCTCGCGCCCTTGGCCGCAACCAGTTCGTCGATGCGGGCGCACAGATTCTTCAGCACGAAATACTGCTCGGTGGTCGCCTTGCCGTCGTTGACCTCCTGGGTCCACTTTTCCAGCGGCAGCTTGATGCCGAACTGCTTGTCGATCGCGAACGCGATGTCCAGGAAATCGAGGCTGTCGATGCCGAGGTCATCGATGGCATGGCTATCCGGCGTGATCGTGTCGCGCGGGATGTCGCAGGTTTCAGCGATGATCGTGGCGACCTGATCGAATGTGGAAGACATCACTAAGCCTTTGATATATTGCGGATATTTGTCAGATTTCCAGAGTGGCACGGTGGGCGGGCATCGCGCCCCAGATGACGCCCTCAAACCCCCCTCTGGCCGGGTCGAAAGCCCGTATATCGGAGCGCCGCCCTGAGTTCAATGGAGCCGGACGGGCCGCTCCGACAGGACTGGGGATGCTTCCCGGCGCCGTTTCGGCCGGGGACCAGCCGCGAGATGGGCCGAGATGGGCCTAGATGTGCGGCGTCGTGATCTTGACGCAATCGCGACGGCCCATCAGCACGCAATCCTGGGTCCGCCTGAGGTCGGCGATGCTCACCGCGAGCCAGATCCCGATCGCGGTCAGCGCCACGGTGAAGGCGAGGGCGGCAATGTTGGCAAGCATGCGGTGGCGGAAATCGTCCGGCTCGGTGCGGGGCTGCTCGTAGCGCGACAGGTCGAGCGGCTCGGGCGCAACGCGGAGCGGCTGCACGGTACCGCTGCCCCGGTGGACCGTCGGGGAGGGCGAATTGCGCGGCCTGAACTGGAGCACCCGGTGCTCGTCATCAGAGCTTATGGGCCGCTGGGTCTTCATGTGTGAGGATCAACTCCGAAGCAGCGATTTTAGATAGCACACGTGGTGAAAGCGTTGCAGAAAATCTTCTCAACGCGCACGTGCATTGTCGGTTCGCACTATTCGCCTCGGGGGCGCTGCGGACGAGCGCGGAGCCGGTTGTCATCCCTGAGTCAGGAAAGCGTGGGTTGCGCTGCAGCAACGACGACGACGTTATCGCTGTATGCATCGGCTTGTGATCCCGCTTCCGGAACCGAATGCATTTTGCAGCTGTCGGGCCCGTGTCATAATCCGGGAACCGGGACCACCGGTTGCGAAACAACGCGAGGGATCTTCGATCATGACCACCACCAACGCACGCGAGCCGAGAGTGCATCCGGTGCCGATCCTGTCGCTGCGGCCGACGCAGATGACGGTCGGCATGCGCGAGGTCAAGGAGAAGCGCAAGCGCTGGCGCGAGCATGGCAGGAAGAAGCAGTCCGAGCTGCTCGGCACTCACATGATCCCCGTCGTCTACGGGCCGGACCTGCGCTACTACGTGATCGACCATCATCATCTCGGTCGCGCGCTGCATGACGAGGGCATCAAGGAGGTGCTGGTGACCGTGGTGGGCGATCTCCGAATGGTCGAGCGCGAGGCGTTCTGGGGCGTGATGGACAACAAGCGCTGGGTCTATCCCTACGACGCCAAGGGCGAGCGGCGTCCGTTCCGCGATCTGCCGAAATCGGTCGCCGATCTCAAGGACGACCCGTTCCGCAGCCTTGCCGGCGAGCTCCGTCGCATGGGCGGCTTCGCCAAGGATACGACGCCGTTCTCCGAATTCCTGTGGGCCGACTTTCTGCGCCGAAAGCTGACGCGCAAGGCGGTGGACGCCAATTTCGACAAGGCACTGGAAAAGGCATTGTCATCGGCCAAGAGCAAGGACGCAATCTATCTGCCCGGCTGGTGCGGGCCGGCGGACGATGATTAGGCGCGCCCTCCCGCATCAATCGCGCTGAAAAATCTTGGCGCCGGGATAGGCGCGTCGGGCGTAAGTGACGACCAGCGCGCGGTCCTGGGTGTCCAGGAAGGGCGTTCGGATCTGGCTCGACCCGACGATGAGGTGCCACAGGCCATTGAGCTTCCGGATGACGATTTTCATCTGCGTAATTCCTTGATAACTCCGCATTCCAGCGTTGACTCTCGCGGCGGTTCTGCTCTTCACGATCATCATCGCGTGCGCGAAATTCCCGAAGCGACTCGCGTCCGCTGCAAGACAATCGCGATACTTTGTTAGTTGGTCACGGCGCGCGGCCCGATAAGGTGGCTCTCATCACAGGCGCTTGAGCGACATCATTTTCCGCAGTGATGAAACCGTCCTGAAACACAGCCGCCCCATCTGTTGTCCCGGGGGGACTCGGGCTCACACAGGAGGCCAAAATGCGCCGTCTGGTTTTCGCGATCGCCTTGCTCGCAGTTGCTTCGGCAGGAATCTCGGCGTCGTTCGCCGCAGTTCAGCACGCCAAAACCTTGACGTTCGCCGAGCGCTTTGCGCCGGCGCTCGATCTGATGGCGAAGCAGTAGCAAATTGAGTGCGTAGCCGCTGCTGTCGCAGCGGCGGCGCGATCACTTCGCTTGTTGCGGACCGGGTGACGATAGCAAGCGTTCCATCTCTGCGGCGGCCTCGCCGTTGCGGACCTTTTGGAGCAATGCGTGGCGCTCGGCGCCGGCCGGCATGTTTTTCGCCGCGGCACGGGCGTCCTGCGTGAACTTGTTCAGGCGCTGCTGGAGTGACAGGGCCGGTCGCGTGCGGTTGCGCTTCTTGGTCATGATTTGGCCTTTCAGGCGCCAAGACAACCACGCACGGGCAGGCGGCGTCCTTAACTTTTGTTGGAACCGGGCAAGCCGATCGCGGTTTCCATTGCACGCGCTGCGGCGCCAATTGGTTCATGCCAAGCAAACCAGCGAGCTTTCCTGTGCCCAGCGACGCAATCCGCGCGGCGCTCGTCAGACGCCTGCGCATTTCCTCCGGCATCTCTGAAGACGACGTCCAGGAGATTGAAGCTCTTCCGATCTCGGTGCGGCAATTCCCGGCCGAGACGCCGGTGGTGCGCGACGGCGAGCGGGCGACCGATTGCTGCCTGATCGCCGACGGCTTCTGCGTGCGCTCCAAGACGATCGCCAGCGGCAAGCGGCAGATCCTCTCTATCCACATTCCCGGCGAAATTCCGGATCTGATGAGCCTGTTCCTGCATGTGATGGATCATGATCTGTCGACGCTGACGCCGTGCACACTCGGCTTCATCAGTCACGAAACGTTGCAGAAGCTTCACCGGCGCAGCCCGGCCATCGCCGAGATGTTCTGGCGGGACACCTTGATCGATGCCGCGATGTTTCGCGAATGGATCGTCAATGTCGGCCAGCGACCCGCACTTTCGCGGCTCGCACACGTCATGATCGAATTGCGCGAACGGCTCAAGGTCATCGGACGCATCGACGGCAGCAGTTTCGAGATGCCGCTGACCCAGGAGCAGGTCGGCGAGGCGCTCGGCATCACTGCGGTGCATGCCAATCGCGTCATCAAGCAATTGCGCGAGGAGGACGTCGTCGAGTTCCACCGCGGCCGCGCTACCGTGCTCGACGAACGGAAATTTTTGGAACTGGCAGATTTCGAGGACCGTTATTTGCACCAGTCGCCAACACTTTGAGCCTTTGAGGCGGATATGCCCCGATTCTATTTCGACATTCGTGAGGATGGTCGCTTCATCCTCGACGACGACGGCAAGGATTTCGCGAACGCCGATGGTGCGCGCAGGGAGGCCGTGCTGACCGGTACGTCCATCGCACGCGACGCCTTCGTTGCCGGGAGCGCCGATCAGGTCGAGCAGGTCCTCGGTGACGCTGAACTCGCAGGAGCCGGTGGCCCGCAGCCGCAGCAGCGCGACCGGGTCGAGCTGGCGGAGGCTGACGTGGGTGGTCAGCTCGTACTCGCGGCGGTTGAGGTCCTGGTAGGCCTGCTCCATCCGGCGCACGTCGAGGTAGAGGCGTTCCCCGGCGAGCAGCCCTTCACGGCCGGCCTGGTAGCCGTAGCCGAGGAAGGTGCGGGTCGGGTCGCCGAGCTCGTGCTGCAACGCCCGTTCGGCCTGCTTGGCGATGTCGTAGGCCAGCTGGAAGCACTGCTGGTAGAGGCCCCGGACCTCGCGGCGCAGCCACGCGTACAGGTCGGCGCTGGTGGTCTTGCCCTTGCGCGGGTCGGCGAGGAACTCTTCGACCTCTTCGGCGTTGCGGATCAGCTGCTGATGGTTGTGCCACTCGCGTTCGGCCAGCGCCTCGCGGATCTGGGCGGCGCGCCATTCGGTCTGCAGGCGCACGTAGCCGTTGATGGGCAGTGCCGGCACGCTCGCTGTGGCAAGCAGCACCTGCTGCTTGCGCGTGAAGTCCTGGTTGCCGGCGCGGTCATTCTGGGCCCGGGTCATCAGCACCAGGTTGCCAAGCGACTCGGTGCACTGGCCACGTTCCGCCGGGTCGGGGAACCACTGGCGCCAGCGGCTGTTCGCGGCCGGTTTGCGCGGCAACAGGTGCTCGACCGTCATCTCGTCGACCGGCAGGTCCTGC
>Ga0081540_1004235_pt1 | contig 11020 bp, 10 predicted proteins | sample TabmetS2T1R1_FD_71024 | JGI IMG/M metagenome (GOLD analysis project Ga0081540, IMG submission 71024) | Tabebuia heterophylla rhizosphere microbial communities from the University of Puerto Rico - S2T1R1 | ecosystem: Host-associated > Plants > Roots > Rhizosphere ... | reverse complement strand
TACCGGTTATCCGAGATTACCAGGTGGAGTCCCTCCCGCGCCGCAAACCCGCGCAGCCAGACCTTTTCCCGCTTGATGCCGATCAAGATTTTCGGGATCGAACCGATTAGCCGGAAGATAGTGCTGGCGCGGTTTTTGCCGTATTTCACGCGATACCCGGGTATATCTACGAAGGTCAAAGACGCAAATTCCTCCTGTAAAAGCGCACGTTGTACGCCGGTAGCAGCGATGATGACCTCACATCTTTGATTTAGTAATTCCTTAATTATTGGAAAACATCTTGTTGCATGACCCAGACCCCAGGGTAGGGGAGCAAGCAAAACCTTTATCTTATCGTAAGCAGGATTGTTAATTTTTGCAGAATGGAGCAAAGCGCAGATACTATTTTCTGTCCAAAATAGTTAATTTAGTAGGATTAAGCCATGAAAACCACGAAAGAGGTATTGATTCTGTTGTTATTATTTAGTACCATTGTACTCTTCGCCTGCAACGGCAGCCGGGGGATCGGTGGCAGCAGCAAGAAATGTGGCTGCGGGATCAATAAGGGTATGTCTGGTTATTAAAATCTAATAGAATGAAAACTTGTAACAGGGATTTGCTTGTTCTGGTGAAGGACGAACACATGAACGAAAAATCGATGGAGCGTGAATTGGAGAAGTTGAATGACCTGTTGTTCCACTTCGAAACGATCGAAAGCTTTTGCACGGCACACGAGATATTCGATGTCAACCGGCATAAGACCCTTTACAAACGCGACAACATCCAGCGCATCGTTCGTGAAAAAGAATTGAAGCCGTTCTTCTTTATATGCAACAAGAATTAAATCTGCAATAAAAACTACCCGAGTTTCTTCATCGCGGCCCTCAATTTACCGATCATTTCCGGAATATCTTCCAGTTTACAGGTCCCCACGCTAAGCCGGTACCAGGGTGAGTTCTTTGCGGCGCCAAACGCCGAAAAAGGGACTACCGCCAGCCCGGCCTCATCGAGGAGATAAGAGGTCACCGCTGCCTGGTCGCCAAGCACTGCGCCCTCCCGCGTCCGCTTACCGGTGAGATCGACCTTGATGGTCAGATAGATAGCCGCTTCCGGCGCAAGCACATCCACATCATAACCTTCCTGCTTCAATGCTACAAAGCCTTCATAGATCTTCCGTAGACGTTCGGAAACCGCGGAACGAAAAGTCTTCAGATAGGCGTCGATCGCTTCCTTCCTGGTCAGGAATATCGCCGTCGCCTTTTGTTCGGCCATCGGCGCCCAGGAACCGATATGACTCATTATCGCATTCATCTTAGCGATGATCGCAGCCGGACCAAAGGCCCAGCCGACACGGACACCCGTCGCCGCAAAGGCCTTACTGATGGCGTCGATGAATACGGTGTATTCCCGCATCGCCGGATAAAGCGACACCGGGTTAAAATGTTGGATCGATCCGTATGTCAGCTGCCAGTACATCTGATCGTACAGGACGTACAGTTTCTTTTCGCCTTCCCCGCGCCTGTTGTTCTCTTCGAGCACAAGCTCGCAGATCGCGGAAAGGTCCTTCTTCGAGATAGTGGTCCCCGTAGGGTTCTGGGGGCTGCAAAGGCAGATCAGGGTCGCCTCCCGGATATAGGGTTGCATTGCCCCAGCGGTCGGCATGAAGTTATTCTCCGGCGCGGCCTCGATCACGACGTGTTCGCCCTGGCTAAGATGGGTATAGTGATTGTTGTTCCAGCTGGGAACGGCATAAATCACCTTATCCCCCTTATCGACCAGGGTGCGGAAGAGGGAATAGATCAGCGGTCGTCCGCCGCTGGCCACCAGAATTTCTTTCGTATTGTAGGTCAAACCTTCCCTGTCCTGCAGGAAGGTGGAAATGGACTCCCGAAGGTCGAGATTGCCCTCCGCCGCCGGATAATTGGTGAAATGCTTTCGGTAGGCGTCGACGATCCCATCTTCCAGCTCCCGGGGGATCGGGAAAATGGCCGGGTCGAAATCGCCTACGGTAAAATTGTAGATCTTCGCGCCCTTCCGGATCTTCTCGCGGATCTCGCCTCCCAATTTGACGATCTCCGACCCAATGAGCGTTTCGGCCAGCTCGGAGAGCTTTAGCGGATGAGACAGCTTGATCGCCATGAGCCAACTATCGGAATCGAACCGACGACCCTTTCATTACGAATGAAATGCTCTACCAGCTGAGCTAAGTTGGCGGGAAGCCGCTTGGGCGAAGCCCAGCGGCTCATCGGGGTGCAAATGTAAGAAAATCTTATTCGAAGTCCAAAACCACGCCATTGATACAGAAACGCAGCCCGGTGGGTTGCGGACCGTCATACGAGTAAATTGGGTTGTTTTCTTTCACAAATGCTATATTTTAAGCTTTTTTTAAGACCTGTACATTATATTTGTCAACTCACAGGGTAAGTTAGTTCGTATTATGTTCAATTTAATTTTATTTGGCCCTCCCGGCAGCGGGAAAGGGACGCAGTCTGAGCGATTGATCTCCAAATACGGGTTGAAGCATCTTAGCACGGGTGACATCCTCCGGAGCGAAATTGCCGGCCAGACACCGCTTGGGCTCGCTGCTAAAAGCTTCATGGAGAAGGGACAGCTCGTCCCCGACGAAGTGGTGATCGAAATGATCAGTTCGGCCCTCGACAACAACCCGCAGGCGCACGGCTTCCTGTTTGACGGATTTCCCCGCACTACCGCCCAGGCCGAAGCCCTCGATAAGCTGCTTAATCAGAAGGGGACTTCCATTGTCGTCGTCCTGGCCCTCCAGGTTGGCGAGAATGAGCTGATCAAAAGACTGCTCAACCGGGGTCTCACCTCCGGCAGACCCGATGACGTGAACGAAGAGATCATCCGCAACCGGATCGCCGAATACGAGAAAAAGACGGCTGCCGTGGCCGATCACTACAAAAAATACGACAAAGTAGTGTACATCAAGGGCGAAGGCGAAGTGGATGAGATTTTTATTTCCCTTTGCGCCGAGATCGACATAAGAGATAGGGCCTAGCGGGCCCGGAGGGCCCGCGGCCAAAGGCACCCTACCGCATCTCTCCCGGCTTCACATTCAACGTCGTTTTCCTTCCATTCCTCAACACCCCCATCTCCACCGGCCGGTTGATCACATCCGCATTCAACTGCTTGTGCAGCTCATCCACCGTCGCAACCGACCTCCCGTTAAATGCAACGATAATATCTCCCTGCCGGATCTCATTGTTGTAGACCGGCTGATCCGGCACCACCTCATAGACATACACCCCGGTTGACCGATCCAGCCGGTTGGCAGCGATCATCCTGCCGGTTAAATTCACCAGCTGACCCGCGATTCCCAGATAGGCCCTCTTGACCCGGCCTTCCATGATCAGCTTTCCTGCCACAAAGGCGGCAAGATTCGAGGAAACCGCAAAGCAAAGTCCCTGGGCCGATGCAATCGTCGCCGTATTGACTCCGATCACTTGCCCAAGAGAGTTGACCAGCGGACCCCCGGAGTTTCCAGGATTGAGCGATGCGTCGGTCTGAATGATATCGTCGATCAGCCTTCCATTGCTGGCCCGGAGGGTGCGGCCCAATGCGCTCACAACCCCGGCCGTAACCGTATGCTGCAAACCCAGCGGATTGCCGATAGCGATCGCGATCTGACCCGGCTGCAGAACCTCCGAATCCGCAAACGACAAAGACTTCAGTCCCGCGACATCGATCTTCAGCACCGCAATATCCGTCGACGGGTCGGCACCCTTGAGCTCGGCATTCACCATGCGGCCATCCGCCAACGAGACCCGGATCTCCCGGGCGCCTTCAATGACATGATTGTTCGTGACTACAAAACCATCGGTCGAAATGATAAAACCGGAACCCGACGCAGGAACAAGTGCTTGCTCCTGCTGCCTCATTCGCCCCCTGCCGGGGTCGGCAGGCTTCTGAACCTGAATGTGAACAACCGCTTCCGCTACCTGGCCTACAACACCGGTGATCGTCCGCGAGTAGCTGTCCAGCAGTTCGGCGTCTCTTCGAGGCGCATAGTCGATAAATGAATAGCTGTTTTCCATACTGGGATCAGGACAAAACCCCGACCAAACTTAATTTACTGTCAGTCTGGCGGGATGGGGCGACAACTGTTGTTTTAGTATCTTCGTTCTTATAAACGATTGTACACTTATGCCGAAGCTTGGAAACTATATCGCCGGTCATTGGATTCCCGGTGATGGGGACGGCCAACCTCTCTTTAATGCCGCTACCGGGGAAATTATCGCTCACGCCACGACAAAAGGACTCGATTTTGCCGCGATTCTCGATTTTGCCCGGCAGACGGGCAACCCTGCGCTCCGGCGAATGACCTTTCCCGAACGCGGCCGGATGCTCCGGGCTCTCGCGCTCCATCTCCGCGACCATCTTGAAACCTTCTACCGTATCAGCTACCTCACCGGCGCCACCCGCGCCGATAGCTGGATCGACCTGGAAGGCGGTATCGGCAACCTTTTCTCCTATGCATCGCTGCGCCGCAAATTTCCCGATGAACCCTTTTGTCTCGATGGCGAAGGACTATCCCTTGGAAAGGGGGGTACGTTCATGGGCCAGCACGTGCTCGTACCAAAACAGGGGGTTGCGATCCATATCAACGCCTTTAATTTCCCCGTCTGGGGGATGCTCGAAAAGATTGCAGTCAACCTGTTGGCGGGCGTGCCTGCGGTTGTAAAGCCGGCTACCGTCACCTCTTTTCTTACCGAAGCGGTCGTTCGGGAGATCATTGCCTCAGGCATTCTCCCTTCCGGGGCCCTGCAACTGATCTGCGGCAGCGCCGGCAGCCTGCTGGATCATGTCACCTCCCAGGATGTCGTTACTTTTACCGGTTCGGCGTCCACGGGCATGCAGTTAAAGGCTCATCCCCGCATCCTGGCAGAAAGTACTCCCTTCAATATGGAAGCCGACTCGCTCAACTGTCTTGTCCTCGGCGGGGACGTAGAGCCAGGGATGCCCGAATGGGATCTCTTTATAAAAGAGCTCCGCAGGGAAATGACCGTGAAGGCCGGTCAGAAATGTACGGCGGTGAGGCGCATCTTCGTCCCCGAGAACAAGCTCGACGAGGCCCGCAAGGCGCTGATAAAAGCCATCGCACAGACAACGATCGGCAACCCCGAGAACGAGAAGGTAAGAATGGGGCCGCTCGCAGGACAATCCCAGCGGGAAGAAGTAAGGGCCCAGGTAACAAAGCTCCTTGCATCCTCCCAGCTCATCTACGGATCGCTCGACAGCGTGGAGCTTATCGACGGCGACGCAACCCGGGGAGCCTTCCTCAGTCCGCTGCTCCTGTTGAACGAGCATCCCTTCAGCGCCGAAGAGCCCCATTCGATCGAGGCCTTTGGCCCCGTCAGCACGCTCATGCCCTACAAGGATATGGATGCGGCCGTTGAACTATCCCGGAAAGGGAAGGGTTCGCTGTGCAGTACTATCGTCACAGCCGATCCCGATATTGCCAGACAGTATACGCTTGGCGCGGCTACACACCACGGACGTATCCTTATTCTCAATAACGAATGCGCAAAGGAAAGCACGGGACATGGCAGCCCCCTGCCGCTGCTGGTGCATGGCGGACCCGGCCGCGCGGGCGGCGGCGAGGAAATGGGTGGGATCCGCGGGGTAAAACACTATATGCAGCGTGTCGCGGTGCAGGGCTCCCCCACGATGATCACTCATCTCACCAACACATACCAGCCACATGCCGGACAGGCGCTGGATGAAAAGCATCCCTTCCGGAAATACTTTGAAGAACTGCAAATAGGCGACACGGTTATAACGCACAAACGGACGATCACCGAGGCGGATATCGTCAATTTCGCCAATATCAGCTGGGATCATTTCTATGCTCATACCGATCACACCTCCCTCGGGGGGACGCTCTTCGAAAAGCCGGTGGCGCATGGCTATTTTATCCTGAGCGCCGCGGCCGGCCTCTTCGTCGATGCCGGCAAGGGACCGGTGATGCTCAACTACGGCCTGGAAGAGTGCCGGTTCCTGAAGCCCGTCTATGCCGGCGCTACCATCGGCGTGAGGCTGACCTGCAAAGAAAAGATCGCCCAGGAGAAAAGGGAGGAAACGGATATCCCCCGCGGGATCGTAAAATGGTATGTGGATGTCTATGATCAGACAGGAGAAAGCGTGGCCATTGCCACGATCCTGACTATGGTGCAAAGAAAACCCTAAAACAATATCGCTATGCTCAAACAGATCCACGAAGGTCATATAAAAGCCGAACGCCACAATGGCGTCATGACCATCGAATTCTCCACCCCGCAAAGCAATTCTCTTCCCGGCGTTATGCTGGAAGCCATCGCCCATGAGATCCATGCCGCCGGCAACGATCACGATACAAGAGTGGTCGTCCTGCAATCCGGCGGCGAACGCGCCTTTTGCGCCGGGGCCTCTTTCGAAGAGCTGCTGTCCATTGAAACCACCGACCAGGGACTTCACTTCTTCATGGGCTTTGCGCACGTGATCAATGAAATGCGCAAATGCCCCAAATTCATCATCGTCCGCATCCAGGGCAAATGTGTCGGCGGCGGCGTCGGGATCGCGGCCGCGGCCGACTATGCCATCGCGGTTGAAGGCGCAGACGTCAAGCTAAGCGAGCTGTCCCTCGGCATCGGGCCCTTTGTCGTCGGCCCGGCCGTCGAAAGAAAGATCGGTCTCTCCGCCTTCAGCAGCCTGGCCATCGATGCGGCCATGTGGCGGGACGCGGAGTGGGCGAGAAGAAGGGGCCTTTACGCGGAGCTGCACGGCACCGTAACGGGAATGGATGAGTCCATCGCCCGCCTTTCCAACCAGCTTGCCCATTCCAACCCGGAGGCCATGAGCCTCATGAAACAGGCTCTTTGGAAGGGCACCGAGAATTGGGACCAACTCCTGCGGGAACGCGCCGCCGTCAGCGGTAAGCTGGTGCTTAGCCCCCATTGCCGCCAGGCGCTTCAGAAAATAAAAGGCGGCCGCTAGGGCCGCCTTCTTCACTTAGAGGTCATCATATTGGTAAAGGGGGTCCATCGGCGAATCCCCGTCCATATCGAAAATGGGTTTTATCAGCCCGTCCCTGAGCCCATACACCCATCCATGAAGCTGCGGCCGCTGCTCGTGCTTCCAGGCGCGTTGAATGATCGAGGTCTTTGCCAGATGCATCACCTGCTCCTTCACATTGAGCTCCACGAGCCGGTCGGCCCGGGCATCCTCATCCGCGATGGCATCCAGCTCCTTCGCGTACAGCCGGTAAACATCTTTTATGTTCCGTAACCACATATTCAGCACATATTTGAAATCATGGTTGGTCATGGCGGCCTTTACGCCGCCGCAACCATAGTGCCCGCAGACAATGACATGGTTTACTTTCAGATGGGTCACCGCATAATCAAGCACGCTGAGCAGGTTCACATCCGTATGAATGACCAGGTTCGCAACATTGCGATGGACAAAGATCTCGCCGGGCTGTGTTCCGGTGATCTTGTCGGCAGGTACCCGGCTGTCACTGCAACCGATCCAAAGGAATTCGGGCGTTTGTAAATGGGAAAGCCGTTCGAAATACTCCGGATCATCCGCTTTTATTTCCGAGCTCCAGGCTTTGTTTTCCAGCAAAAGCTTTTCTATCGGCGTCATTGATTTGTGATTTTCGTTTGCAAAGATAGGGTTTGTCAGGCTGCGTTGTGCTTTACCTCGACCGGGTTGTTCTTCCGCACCTCCACCCGGATATTCTTCAGATGGGCATGATGCATGAACTCATCGATCACATCCAGCACGTCCTTGTCGATAAAGTCCGCGCGGGTCATATCGATGAGGACGAAAGAACCCTCCGGCAAGGTCTCGAGCCGCTGCTTTACAATGGGTTTATTGAGGAAACTCACGTCCTTCCTAAAGCGAAGCAGGTATTTATTGCCGTCGTGAACGACCATCACGGCAGAATGAAAATTGCTGCGAACCAGAAAGAAAAGCGCAACCCCGGTACCTATCAGGATGCCGATGAGCAGATCGGTCAGCAGGATGGCCACGATGGTCGCAACAAAGGGGACGAACTGGTCCCAGCCCTTGCGGTGAAACTCTCTGAACAGGGTGGGCTTTGCCAGTTTATAACCCGTCATCACCAGGATCGCGGCGAGGGCGCTGAGCGGGATGGCGTTGAGCAGACCCGGGATCAGAAGAACGGACAATAGCAGCAGAATGCCGTGCAGGATCGTCGAAAGCCTTGTCCGCGCGCCGGCATTCAGATTGGCGCTGCTGCGGACGATCACTGAGGTCACCGGCAACCCTCCCAACAGACCCGAGACAAGATTACCCACACCCTGCGCTTTCAGCTCCCGGTTGGCCGGCGTGCTCCGGTTGTAAGGATCCAGCTTATCGATCGCCTCGATGCTCAGCAGGGTTTCCAGGCTGGCGACAAGGGCGATGGTCAGCGCCGTCACCCATACCTGTGCGTTCCCCAGGTATTTCCAGTCCGGCCAGCGAAAAAAGGCCGTGAAATCTCCAAGATCCCCGGCAACCGGCAGGCTTACGAGATGATGCGATTGCAGGCTGTGCGCCGATCCGCCCTGTTCCAGGGCCTCGCTGATGGCGATACCCGCGATGACGACCACCAGCGCACCGGGTATGAACCGGAACAGCTTTTTCGACTTAAAGAAAGGCAGGTCCCACAACAGCAATATGCCGACGGATGCAATACCGATACCCGCCGCCGCAGGCGCAAAGCCTTGTTTGTACCCCAGCAGGTGCGGCAGCTGTTTATACATGAGAATAATCCCGATCGCCGCCAGCATTCCCCGGATCACGGAGTTGGGGATGTAGTCGCCAACGATACCCGCCTTCAGGGATCCAAAAATGATCTGCAGGATGCCCGCGATCACTACCGATAGCACAAAGGCTTCATAGACCGGCATTTTGCCGATGGCTACGGCCACGATGGCGGTAAGCCCTGCCGCGGGGCCGCTGACGCTCAGCGATGAGCCGCTGAGACTGCCGATAACGATACCGCCGGCCACGCCGGCAATGATGCCGGAAAACAAAGGTGCATTGCTTGCGAGCGCTACGCCGAGGCATAGCGGCAACGCCACGAGAAAGACCACCAGGGCAGAGGGGATGTCCGCTGCCAGGTGCCTGGTTAGCTTTTTCATATTGATGAATTAGTTACGGAAATAGAATTCCTTGCCTGCTTCGCAGGCATTGATTTAAGCGCTTATTTCTGCGCTTACGCGCAACGAGCTACCAGCTCGTTTGGCGGTGGCGTCGGAATATCATCCGCGTGCCGGAGGGGTAATGCGGGAGAATGAATGGAAGGAAGATGGGTAAAGGGAATATGCGAATAATGATCGAGGGTAGGAATAGAAACGGGCAGAAAGTCTTTTTGCCAATCATCGCCGGTACGGCTCGGGTCGGGATCATCGGCATGCCTGAGTTCCTCCGTTGCCGTTCCGCCAAGCAGCCAGGACATGGTTTGCTTCAACGGCGCCAGCTGTACGCTTAATACCAGGAGGAGAAAAGCGGATATGATCTTGCGGGTCTTCAAGCGAAGCAAAAATAGCCGGATACGAAGAGAACAGGAAACCCTGCCTCTTCGTTTTAACAAAATTCTAAATATTCAACCCGCCGCAGGCGCTGATCACCTGGCCCGTTATATAAGAGCTTAGATCACTGGCCAGAAAGAGGGTCGCGTTGGCAATCTCCTCTGCGCGGCCAAACCGGCCCAGGGGTATGCCTTCCAGGAATTTTTTAGCCCCGTCCCCATCTTTCAGATAATGGGTCATATCTGTCTCCACAAACCCGGGAGCTATTGCGTTGCATCGGATATTGCGGCTCCCCAGTTCCTTTGCCACCGACTTGGTGAAGCCGAGGATGCCGGCCTTGGAGGCGGCATAACTGGACTGACCGGCATTGCCGCTTACCCCTACGATCGAACTCATATTGATGATCGACCCGCTCTTCGCCTTCATCATGGGGCGGATCACCTGTTTGGTCATGTTGAACACACTGGTCAGGTTGATATTGATCACCTCCTGCCATTGTTCCGGGGAAAGGCGCAACAGCAGATTATCCTTCGAGATGCCGGCATTATTGACACAGATATCCACCGTTCCGAATTCCTTTACCACTTCATTCACCATCGTTTCACACTCCGAAAATACGCCTGCATTGCTTTTATATGCACGGGCCTTTACTCCAAAAGCCTTCAGCTTTTCTTCCAATGCTTTTGCCTTTTCTTCACTGCTCAGATAACTGAATGCCACATGCGCGCCGTGCCCGGCCAGTTTGAGTGCCACCGCCTCACCGATGCCCCGGCTTGCACCGGTGACGATCGCTACTTTGTTTTCGAGTAATTTCATGTGTCAAATATATACCTTTAGCGCATAATGCATCGCCCCAAAAATTTATCGATCCTTCTGTTGCTGCTTTTTTCGGTGGAGACGCTCAGCGTCAGCTGGCTCCTGAAAATTCCGGGTGCGGGACCCTTCTGCTCACTGCCATATCTTTTCTCGGGGATCGCCATTGCATTCGGCTTGATAAAGGCGCCGCAATTACAACTGCCTGCCTTCCCCGGAAAGGCATGGACGATGCCGCTGAACCATTACCGGATGATCATCACCGGCCTGATGGCGCTGGCCACCTGGTCCTGGTGTCAATATTGGTTTGAAGAAATGCCCATCGATATCACAAACGCCGATATGCTGCCGATCATAAAAGTCATGGGTCTCCGGTTCATTGCCGGACAGCACGGTCATGTCTACGATATCATTCCCTGGATCTGGAAGGGGACACAGCCGATCTATCTGCCGGCGATGTGGCTGCCCTATGTTCCGGCGATTTTCCTCGGCTTCGATATGCGCTGGATCGCCGTGGCGGGTTTGCTGTTTGGATTTACGGTCTTCATTTTTTTGTTCCGGCCCGGGAGATACACCAGCTTCTTTCTCGCCGTCCTCGCCTTTCTCCTCTTCTGGTGGCTGGTGGCGGATAATACCCCGGGTATCGTCAGCGTCTCGGAAGAGGGCATGGTCATCGGTTATTATGTATT
>Ga0081540_1004234_pt1 | contig 11021 bp, 9 predicted proteins | sample TabmetS2T1R1_FD_71024 | JGI IMG/M metagenome (GOLD analysis project Ga0081540, IMG submission 71024) | Tabebuia heterophylla rhizosphere microbial communities from the University of Puerto Rico - S2T1R1 | ecosystem: Host-associated > Plants > Roots > Rhizosphere ... | reverse complement strand
ACGGTGCGAATGGGCATTCCGATTCTGGTCTCGCGTTCCGGCTTCACCGCCTGGGGTGTCGAACTGGCACGGCAGGTCGGGCTGACGCTGGTCGGCCGCACGCGCGGCAAACGCTTCATCGCGTTGTCTGGGCAGGAGCGCCTCGTCTACGACCAGAACCTCGATTATGTCGAGGAGGAATCCGCGCGCCACAAGCGCAAGGGCGAAGCGCGTGACGACTAGCGCGACGCCAAGAGGCGCGCCGGCGACGTCAAGGGACACGCCGGCGACGTCAAGGGACGTGCCGGGAATTCCGGGCGTACTGCTCGCCGGCGGACTCGCGCGGCGCATGGGCGGCGGCGACAAGCCGATGCGCCGGATCGCCGGCCGCACCATCCTCGATCGAGTCATCACGCGGCTGGTGCCGCAATGCGACGGGCTGATCATCAACGCCAACGGCGATCCCGCGCGCTTCGCCTCGTTCGGACTGCCTGTTGTCGCCGACGATGTTGCGGATTTTCCCGGCCCCCTCGCAGGCATCCTGGCCGCGCTCGATTGGACCGCCGCAAATCGGCCGAATGTATCGCTGGTGCTGAGCGCCGCGGCGGATTGCCCGTTCCTGCCGCGGGATCTCGTTGCACGCCTGCATCGGGCGCTCATCGCCGAGGACGCGCAACTTGCCGTCGCCGCCTCCGACGGACAATCGCATCCGGTGGTCGGGCTGTGGAGCGTGGCGCTGCGCGATGAACTGCGCCATTCATTGGTCGTCGAAGACATCCGGAAGATCGACCGCTGGACCGCACGCTACCCTCTCGCGACCGTGACCTGGCCGGCAACGCCGCTCGATCCGTTCTTCAACGCGAACACGGTGGAAGATATTGCGGAAGCCGATCGGCTCGCGGCGCTGGACGGCGGCTGATTACGCCGCCAGCGGCACCGTCCAGGCATCATAGCCATAGACCCAATCCGCATCGGTCTTGCCGCGCAGCCACGTATTGGCGCGGGAAGTCGCCTGAACGCGGGACGTGCGCTCCTTCCTGGTAGCCTCGAAGCGGCGGAAGGCCTCAGCGATGCCGTCGCGGTCGACACCGTCGAGACAGCGCGACAGCACGGCGGCATCCTCGATCGCCATCGCGGCGCCCTGCGCCATATAGGGCGTCATCGGGTGGCAGGCATCGCCAAGCAGCGTCACCTTGCCGTCGGTCCAGCGATCGAGCGCCTCGCGGTCCACGATCGCCCATTTGTGAACGTCCGGGCAGGCGGCCAGCACCTGCTCGACCTGTCGGTCGAATCCGACAAACGCCTTGCGCAACTCCCTGACGTCGCCCTTGGCCGACCAAGACTCGATGCGGAAGTCCGGCTCGGGCTGGCTGGTAACGAGATAGATCTCGCTGCGGTCCGGCTTTACGTAATAGATGACGATGTGGCGGTCCTCGCCCCACCATTTCGTGCAATCGTCGATCTTCTCGCCATTGAGCAGCGAAGCCGGATAAGTCGTGCGATAGGCAATGCGGCCGGTGTAGGTCACGGGCGCGGTATCGAACAGGATGTCGCGCACGGCCGAGTGCACGCCATCTGCACCGACCACCGCGTCTGCCGTCACGGTCATGCCATCGGCAAAGCTCAGGCGTACGCCCTCAGACACTTCGTCCAGCCCAACCAATTTGTGATTCAGTTTCACAAATTCGGCAGGCACCGCGCTCGCCAGTGCCTCATGCAGGTCGCCGCGATGCGCCAGCAGATAGGGCGCGCCGAATTTTGCTTCGGCGCTTTCGCCAAAGATCATGTCGAACTTGACTTCGCCGGTGCGCCAGTCGCGGTTGTTCCAGGAGCGCGGATAGAAGGACTGCTTACGCATCCGCGTCTCAAGACCAAGCCCGCGCAGGACCTTCATGGCGTTGCAGCCGACCTGAATGCCGGCGCCCAGCCGCACGAACTGTTTTGCTTGTTCATAAACAGTGACGTCGATGCCGACCTTGCGAAGTGCGGCCGCGGTCGCAAGTCCGCCCATGCCTGCGCCGACGATAGCAACATTGAGAGGCTTCGGCATCCCCATCCCCATTTTCACGCGGGTCTGAAGCCCGCTTGTTCCAACGCCCTGCGGCCTGCTTCGGAGGCCAGCGCATCGAGAAACGCCTGCACCGCTGGCCGCTGCTTGCGCGCCTTCACCAGCGCGAAGTCATAATGCTCTTCAGCATAGGGAATGAAACCCAGCCCGGCTGCATGCGCGACCGGCGCAATGGTCATGCCCCAGTCGGCCCGATGCTGCGCCACCGCCGCCGCCACCGCATTATGCGAGCGCGGCTGATTCCAGTAGCCGTCCGGCCGGGCGCCATCGAGCAGGCGATCGATCAGGATGCGGGTGCCCGCCCCCTGATTGCGGTTGACCATGATGCAGGCAGCGTCAGTGAGCGCGGCGCGCACCGCGCGTTCTGCATCCAATCCCTCGAAGCGTGTATCGCCCTTGCGGAAGACGATGCCCTGCATGCGCCGCCAGCCCGGCACCAGCTCGAGGCCATCGGTGAGATATGGCGTGTTATAGGTCTCGCTCTTCTCGTCGAACAAATGGATCGGTGCCAGATCGCACTCGCCGCGCTTGGCCGCCGCAAGACCGCCGAGACTGCCGACCGCGATCGAGCGCACGACGAGGCCCGAATGCGCCATCGGCGCCGTGACAAAATCAAGCCCCGTGCAATGGCTGCCGATGATGACGAGATCGGGCACGCGCACATGCGGCGTGAACAACGTGACCTCGACTTCCGAGTTGGCGGGCATCTGATCGGCGAGAGCGTCGATCTTCAGGAAACCGTCGGCCTGCGCAAAGGACGTGATCGCACCCGAGCCTTTACCGCTGGGATAGGCGATCAGGCCTTCGGCGCCCTCGACCAGCGACACCATGACGAATTCGGTACGGCCGAGTTCCGAGGCAATCCGCACCGGCACGCGCGCGGAAACCTTGGCGTCGCTGCGCGGCGGCAGGCCGGCCATCCTGCGCAGCACCGGCACGATCATGTCGTGAAAGGTGAACATCGCCGAGGTTGGAAAGCCCGGCAGGATCACGACCGGCTTGCCGTCGCACACCGCAAGGCACAGCGGCTTGCCGGGCTTCAGCGCCACGCCGTGGGCGATGATCCCGGGTTTTCCCAGCTTTCCGATAATGCGGTGAGAAACGTCGCCGGCGCCTTTCGACGTACCACCTGACAGCACCAGCATGTCACTCGCTGCGAGCGCGCCGCGCATCGCGGCTTCCAGCGCCTGCTCGTCATCGGGGATCGCACCGAGGAAATTTGTCTCGCCGCCGTTCTCGGCGATCGCCGCAGTGACGACCGCGCCATTGGTGTCGTAGATCGCGGCGGGCCGCAGCGGCGTGCCCGGCTGCACCAGTTCGTCGCCGGTCGAGAGGACCGCGACGCGCGGGCGCCGCGCAACCACGACTTCCGCAATGCCGCAGGCAGCCAGCATGCCGATCTCGCGCGAGCCGATCATGGTGCCGGCGCGCAACAGCGACTCGCCGCGCGCGATGTCGGATCCCGCGTAGGAAACGAACTGCCCCGGCGAGACCGCACGGCGAACCTCGATCGCGCGATTGCCCGATGGCTGGGTGTGTTCGACCATCACCACGGCGTCCGCGCCGCGCGGCACCGGACCGCCGGTTGCAATTGGCGTCGCGGTGCCCGACAGCACCGGCCGCAGCGGCGCCGTGCCGCAGGCGATCACTTCATCGTTTAGGATCAGGCGCACCGGTGCGCCCTCCCCAGCCGCGGCAAGATCGGCGGAACGCACGGCAAATCCGTCGACATTGGAACGGTCGAAGGGCGGCACATCGATCGGCGCGGTCACATCCTCCGCCAGCGCGCAGCCGAGCGCGTCGGCGAGTTTGCGGCGCTCGCCGGGCACGGCGCGCGGAAACAGCGCGGCCTCGAAGCGCGCAATCGCCTCCTCACGCGACAGGATGGTCAGGAACTGGTCCTGATCGATCGCTGCGTTTGCGGCGGGCTGTGGGGAACTCGCGTTGGTCATCTCGATGCTCTCTTCATTCCCTGAGCATATAGGCATCGACCGCCGTGCCCGCCGCAAATCCTTCGGAGCCGCCGGGCACGACGAGCCAGGCCTCGGCACAGGCAATCGCCTCAAGCGAGAGTTCGCCGGCGGCCAGCGTCGCCCAGGCGCCGTCCTTGCGCTCCAGCAGCACGACTTCGGCAAGGCCCACACTGGAAGCGATCTTGCGCGCCAGCGGCAGACCGAGCGTCTGGCGCGGCCGGCGACCCGCCAGGCGATCCAGCGCCGGCTGCGCCAGCGTCCACCACGCAGCACAGGCCTGATCCGGCGCGCCGGGCAGCACCACAACCGGTGTCCTGCCAATGCGCCCGACAGCGGAAGTGCGTCCGGGTTGCAGGGCAACGCCGTGCGCGACGACTTCGCCGCAACTGGCCAGCGCGAGCAGCGTCGCATCGCGGCGGCCGACGCCGCTGCCGCCGATCGTAATGAGCAGATCGCAGTCTTTCACTTCGAGCGCAGGTGCGATCGATGCCGCCTCGCGTCCCGCAGCTTCAACCGCGCCGACCTCTGCCCCTGCGTTGCGCGCGCTCTCCGCGATCAAATCTGCCGTAAGCGCGCCGCCGGGAATATTGACAATGCGAACTCGCGGCCGGCGCACGCGCAGTCTTGTCAGCCCCGCGGCGCGCGCGATCAGGAGATCGCGCGGCAGGATGCGGCGACCTGCAGCGGCAACGGCGCTGCCTGCGCCAATATCGCTGCCGGCGCGGCGAACGCCCTGCCCCGGCACGGCTTCAGACGTGATTTGCGTCATCGGACTCGATGTGTCGACGGCGTCCGCGTCCACCACGCAATCGCAGCCACCAGGCATTGCCTCACCGGCCTCGACCCAGACGGGCGAAGACGTCAGCGGCAATGGCGAATAGGACGACGCACCGACGAGATCGCGCGCGCGAAATGCAAAGCCGTCAACAGCGGCGATATCGCGTAGCGGGTGCGCTGCAAGCGCCGGCATCTCGGCTGCGACACAGCACAACGCCTCCGCCCATGGCAGTTCCAGCGGCGCGACCGGCTCCAACCCGTCAAGCAAAGCATTGAGCGCAACGTCGAGCGGGGTGAGCGAAGCCGGCAGTCGCTGGAGCGAGGTCATGGTTCGCCTAATGCCCTGAATCCGGCTGGAAATACAGAACCAAATACCGCCCGAGGAATGGACCTGGCGGCGATGTCCCCACCTGTGGGGACAAACAAGGGGCGGCCGTCAAACTATCTGGATCAACGTCATAGCCGCGGCGACCCAAAATAGTTGCAAATGGGACCAATTGGCGCTATCGAGCCGCCAGCAGCAAGAAGCGGCCAAAGCGCCGGTGCTCCAGGGAGGAACGGATGTTTTCCAGGAAATTTTCCGCAGCTTCGATCAGCGCGGCGGCGATGCTGGCGTCGACCGCGGCGCTCGCGCAGGTTTCCGACGACCTCGTCAAGATCGGCGTCCTGACCGACATGAACGGTCCGGCCTCGACGCCGACCGGCCAGGGTTCGGTGACCGCGGTGCAGATGGCGATCGACGATTTCGGCGGCAAGGTGCTGGGCAAGCCGATCAGCATCGTGATCGGCGACCACCAGCTCAAGCCTGACATCGGCGGCGGCATCGCGCGGCGCTGGTATGACGTCGAGCAGGTCGACCTGATCGTGGACGTACCGGTGTCTGCGGTGGGACTTGCGGTGCAAGGCATCGCCAATGAGAAGAAGAAGCTGTTCATCACGCATTCGACCCTCGCCGCTGATTTCCACGGCAAATCCTGCTCGCCCTACGCGATGCAGTGGGTCATCGATACCCGCTCGCTTGCGGCCGGCACCGCACAGGCGGTGACGAAGCGCGGTGGCGACAGCTGGTTCTTCATCACCGACGACTATGCGTTCGGGCATGCGCTCGAGCGCGACGCCACCGCCATGATCACCAAGGGCGGCGGCAAGGTGCTGGGCTCGGTGCGCCCGCCGCTGGCGACGCCCGACCTGTCGTCCTTCGTGCTGCAGGCACAGGCTTCCAAGGCCAAGATCATCGGCATTGCCGCGGGCCCGCCCAACAACATGAACGAGATCAAGACCGCCTCCGAATTCGGCGTGTTCAAGGGCGGCCAGCAGATGGCGGCGCTGCTCGCGCTGATCACCGACATCCATTCGCTGGGCCTGCCGGCCGCGCAGGGCCTGTTGCTGACGACCTCGTTCTACTGGGACATGGACGACAAGACGCGCGAATGGTCCAAGCGCTATTTTGCGAAGATGAACCGGATGCCGACGATGTGGCAGGCCGGTGTCTATTCCTCCGTCATGTCCTACCTCAACGCCATCAAGGAAACCGGCACCGACGAACCGCTGAAGGTGGCCGCGAAGATGCGCGAAAAGCCGATCGAGGATTTCTTCTCCCGCAACGGCAAGCTGCGCGAAGACAATCTGATGGTGCACGACCTCTGGCTGGTGCAGGTCAAGAAGCCGGAAGAGTCGAAATATCCGTGGGACTACTACCAGATCCTCGCAAAGATTCCGGGGGAAGAAGCATTTGGTCCGCCGAATCCGGAATGCCCGCTGGTGAAGAAGTGAGATCAGCGAATGGCGAATAAGGAGTGGCGAATGGCTTCCATTCGCTATTCGCCACTCGTGTTATTTCGCTGCTCCAATCTCCTTCAGATACTTCATCACGCCGGGATGGATCAGCTCCGGCTTCGGCGCGGCGGCAACGGTGTTTGCCGCCGTCGTCTCGCAGCCCTGCGCGAGCTTCTTGCAGAACGCGGCCTCGACGCCGTGCAGCGTGCGCGCGAGATGATAGGCAACGTCGTCGGGCAGGTCGGCGCGCGTCAGGACAAAACTCCAGGAGCCGACGGAGTTGACGGCTTCCGTCTGGCCGGGATAGCTGCCGGCCGGAATCGTCAGCGGCTTCAGGAACGTGTGCCTGGCGCGGACACGCGCGATCTCATCGGCGTCAGGCGCGATGAAACGCGCGCCGCCCGGCGCTGAAGCCACCGCCGCAAATCCGGGCCAGCCGATGCCGGCGCCCCAGAGCGCGGCGGCGCGGCCGTCCTGCACCATCGCGGGTCCATCGCCGGCGCGATCGAGATAGATCGACTTGAAGTCCTCGTCCTGCTTCAGTCCGATGCCGTCGAGAATGTAGCGCGACAGGATCGGCAGGCCCGAGCCCTTGGCGCCGAACGCCACCGGTTGGCCGACGAGATCGCGGATGGTCTTGTAGGGGCTGTCGGCCTTGACCACGAACATGCCGGGGCTCGAATACATCGCCGTCAATATCTTCAGCGGCGTCGCCGGCCGGCCGATCCCCATGAAGGCCTCATAGGCCGGCTCGCCCGCCACCGTCGCGATGTCGAGCTCGCCCTTTTCCATCAGCGGAATGTTTTCGTTGCTGCCCTTGGTGTTGCGCGTTGCGATCGCAAGCTGCGGATCCGCCGCGTTCATCACCTCGGCAAGGGCATCACCATAGAGCGGGAAACCGCCGCCGGGCGTTGCGGTCCCGAAACTGATCGCCGTTTTCGAAATAGTCTTGCCTCCCTCTTGCGCCACGGCCTGACCGGGCAGCAGCATGGCACCGAGACAAAGCACATGAGCCAGCTTCATTTGCAACTCCTCAAGGCGCGATCGATGCGCCAAAGTGACTAATCAACGCGCAGCCGGGGCGGTAGGCAAGGCCAAGGTTTTATGGAAGCATGTCGGCAATGACAACGACAAGAAGACTGCGGGAACACATGATGAATTTTGCACGTGCAGCATTTTTTGCCTTGGTTTGCCTCTCCAGCTCGATTTTCACCCTCTCTCCCGCCTCCGCCGCCGACTATCCCAACCGGCCCGTCAAATGGCTGATCGGCTTTGCCGCCGGCGGCCCGGTGGACATCGTGGCGCGCATCATGAGCCAGTGGCTGTCCGACCGCCTCGGCCAGCAATTCGTGGTCGAGAACCGCACCGGCTCCGGCGGCAACATCGCCGCCGCCGCCGCGATCGCCTCACCGCCCGACGGCTACACGCTGCTGTTCGTCGCACCCAACAACGCGATCTCGACATCGCTCTACAAGAAGCTGCCTTATGACTTCCTGCGCGACACCACGCCGGTGGCGAGCATCATGCAGCTTACCAACATGCTGGTGGTCTCGAACGACATGCCGGTGAAGACCGTTCAGGAGTTCATCGACTACTGCAAGGCCAACCCGGGCAAGATTTCCTATGCCTCCTCGGGCAACGGCACCTCCGTGCACATGTCGGCTGAACTGTTCAAGGCGATGACCAAATGCGACATGTTGCATGTGCCCTATCGCGGCTCGGCAATCGCCTTTCCCGACATCATCTCCAACAAGGTGCAGCTGATCTTCGACAACCTTCCATCCGCACTCGAACAGGCGCGCGGCGGCAGTGTTCGCGCGCTCGGCGTCACCTCGCCGCAGCGCTGGCCCAGCGTCCCGGACGTTCCGGCGATTGCCGAGACCGTTCCCGGCTTCGAGTCGGTCGGCTTCTACGGCATCTCCGCGCCCAAGGGCACGCCGCCGGAGATTATCGACCTCCTTAACAAGGCCGTTGGCGAAGCGCTGAAGGACCCGAAGCTGATCGCCCGGCTCGCCGAGGTCGGCGGCATTCCCAAGCCCATGGCCCCTGCCGAGTTCGGCAAGCTGGTCGCCGACGAGACCGAGAAGTGGCGCAAGGTGGTCGAATTCGCCGGGGTTTCGGTGGATTAAGGGTGCCATTGCGGGACCATCACGCACACTGTAAACGGGGTCCGCACCGTTGCCGGCCGCTACCCCGCGGCCGCCTGCGGCGGGGCCTGTAGCTCAATGGTTAGAGCCGGCCGCTCATAACGGTCTGGTTGCAGGTTCGAGTCCTGCCGGGCCCACCGCCTTCACTCGCTTCGCGGCCTTCGGCTCGGCAAGCCGGCACAGTTCACTCCTGCGCGCAGCGGATGAAGGCTGCCAAGGCTCGAAAGCCAGCCCCTGAACACACAAATCGCCCATCAATCGTAGAGCGACAATTCCCGCCATTCCGGCGGCAGCGAATCTTGCCGGCACGCATCCGGTGCCGGTTGTGCCACAGCCTGCGCCGCTGACGTAGCTGGCCTGGAGGGTCGCACCGGCAGATGCTGAGCCGCAGCGCCGATGACCATCGCAGCAAGGACGCTCGCGATCAGGCCCAGCAGGGGATTGAGCCACGCCAGGAAGTCGCTCAATCGAACAATCCAGTTCGGTGTCATGTGCCGACTGTCGCGCCGGACGGCGGACTCGACAATCTGGAATGCATGAAGCGGGCCTTCGGCCGAAACGAAGGCTCGGCTCCTGACTCAATCCACTCCCCGCGCCCCACCGCCCGTTCAACCCGTCTTAACCATCGCCGCTGCGGATTCCCGGCAGGAGCTCTTTCGCCCGGGGGCGGGGCGGGAAGATCGATTCAATTTGAGACAACTGCTTAGCGGGACCGCGAGACTTGTCTGCCAGTCTCCTTGAAAACATCAAGAGAGAGGCTCGACAGGATGTCGACAAAAAACCTCATCAAGAATTCCGCCGCGACGCACGCATCGAAGACAATGGCGGCGTTGCTGGGTTGTGCATTGCTGCTCGCTTCTGCGCCGGCCCACAGCTTTCTGGCTCGCCCGGCCATCTTCGCCGCGCTCGGCAATGCCACGGCGGCGCCGGGCGGTTGGCTGAAGTTCTGCGCCAGGGATCCGGAAGAGTGCAAGCCGGCTATCGATGCACCGCGCGACGTCACCCTCACGCCTGATCTTCTGCAGCAACTGTTCAGGATCAACGCGTACGTCAATGATCGGGTGAAATGGACCAGTGACGTCGAACTCTATGGGCAGGCAGAGCAGTGGGCCTATCCTCTCGACCGCGGCGACTGCGAGGACATGGTCCTGCTCAAGCGGCGTCTGCTTGCCAGGGCGGGCTGGCCGACGACCTCCTTGCTGATCACGACGGTTGACGATCCGAACGCGGGGCGACATGCGGTGCTTACCGTGAGAACCGACCGCGGCGAAATGATCCTGGATAATCAGACGCCGGAGATCCTGTTCTGGTACGAAACCGCTTACCGCTACGTGTCGCGGCAAAGCCCGACCGATCCTAACCTCTGGGTCGCATTCGCCGAGCAGCCCATGCGGCCCTCGACTTCCACAATTCGATAAAAATGTCGAAGTTTGCGGCTCGCCGGAAGTGAGCCAGCCTCTGGCGCAGCGGCCTAATACCGTCTTGATAACGTATTGATCCTATCATCTAATTGCTGCTGGAGAATCGACCGTACCGATTTGTTGCGAAAGGCGCGTGCAAGGGCAGCGATGGGCTCCGACGACAGCCCAGCTGAGAATGTCGCAGGAGAAGCATGATAAACCTGTTCCTGAGAGCACGCGCACATGATTACTTCAAGGCGCGTTCTGTCGCGCGCGATCTCAAGACCGATCAGTCGCGAGTCGAGGCGGTCGCAGTTGCGATCGAAACGGCACTGCGTTCGTGCGAAGCGGAGCACGCCGGTCTCAGCCGGCGCATGGAAGATGTTGGCGCGCGCACGGCGATTACCGCCGGCAACGATGTCGATGAATATTTGAGCCGCGACGCCACCGACCGTCGAAACCTCGCATTGCTCGAAACCGAAATGGTCAACGGGAATCTCCGGCTCAAGGAGCTCACGCTGACCATCGGCCACTTCAGGTTTCTCAAGGCGGTGCTGTTATCGAGGTTTCCCGATGCGAAGCTCCCGGTAACGCGCTCCGAGGGCGCAGCTTCAGGACAAGGGACCTGAAGGAAGCTCCAACCGCCTTCGCGTTTGAAGGCGCGCATATGCCGACATCGAGATCCGAAGCGATCAACGTGTGGACGTTGACCTGTGAACCGCCGCCGAAGATGATTCCGTTGCGGTTGATGACATAGACACCGCCAATCGCATTCATGTTGCCCAGAATCTGGCTGGGCGCCGTGGTCGCTTCGTTGATCCGGTTAAATGCGATCCAGTCGGGCGCCTGCTGGTTGAAGTTCAGCGTGGTATTGCGGCCGATGCTGAACGAATCCCAGTTG
>Ga0081540_1004233_pt1 | contig 11024 bp, 11 predicted proteins | sample TabmetS2T1R1_FD_71024 | JGI IMG/M metagenome (GOLD analysis project Ga0081540, IMG submission 71024) | Tabebuia heterophylla rhizosphere microbial communities from the University of Puerto Rico - S2T1R1 | ecosystem: Host-associated > Plants > Roots > Rhizosphere ... | reverse complement strand
CGATACCGCCGCGGCCATCTCGGCAAAGCCGACATAATGCATGCCGCCCTGGATGATCGGATGCTGGATGCCGAACAGTTCAGTGATTGCTGTCTTCACGTGAAAGCTCCGTTTCCGATCAGTGGACGATTTCGAACAGACCGGCCGCGCCCATGCCGCCACCAATGCACATGGTCACCACGCCGTATTTCGCTTTGCGCCGACGGCCTTCGATCAGGAGGTGGCCAGTCAGCCGCGCGCCGGTCATGCCATAGGGATGGCCGATCGCGATCGAGCCGCCATTGACGTTGAGCTTGTCGGGATCGATGCCGAGCTTGTCGCGGCAATAGATCACCTGCACCGCATAGGCTTCGTTGAGTTCCCAGAGGTCGATATCGTCGATCTTCAGGCCGTGCCGCTTCAAGAGCCGCGGGATCGCGGCAACCGGCCCGACGCCCATCTCGTCCGGCTCGACGCCGGCGGCGACGAAGCCGCGGAAGATACCGAGCGGCTTCAAGCCCTTCTGGGCGGCGACCTTGTCGCTCATGATCACGCAGGCCGAGGCGCCGTCGGAGAGCTGGCTGGCATTGCCGGCGCTGATCGTCTTGCCTTCGAACACCGGCTTGATCTTGGCAAGGCCCTCAGCGGTCGTATCCGGCCGCGGGCCTTCGTCCTTCGTGAGCGTCACCTGCTGGTACGACATCTGCTTGGTGTCCTTGTCGACCACGGCCATCCTGGTCGTGAACGGCACGATCTCGTCGTTGAAACGGCCACCCTGCAGCGCGGCGCCGACGCGGCGTTGGCATTCGAGCGAATACTCGTCCTGCTGGTCGCGACCGATGCTGTAGCGCGCGGCGACGACCTCGGCGGTCTCCAGCATGGACATGTACATTTCCGGCTTCATCGCCATCAGCTCGTCGTCGACGGCGTGGAAGCGGTTCATGTGCTCGTTTTGCACCAGGCTGATGGATTCGATGCCGCCGCCGATCGCGATCTCGACGCCGTCGTGCATCACCGAGCGCGCAGCGACCGCGATCGCCTGCAGGCCTGAGGCGCATTGCCGATCGATGGTGGTGCCGGCAACCGTGACCGGCAGGCCGGCGCGGATCGCGCCCTTGCGCGCGACGTTCATGACCATGGTGCCCTGCTGCATGGCGCAGCCCATCACTACGTCCTCGACCTCGCCGGGCGCGATGCCGGCGCGCTTCACAGCTTCAGCCATCACATGGCCCGCCAGGGTCGGCCCCTCGGTATTGTTGAGCGCGCCGCGGTAGGCCTTGCCGACGCCGGTGCGGGCGGTGGAAACGATAACTGCTTCAGTGGTCATGCTTGCCTCGTTGTTTAAGCCGCCGCGTCGAGCTGCGCATAGCGCTGCACGTGGTAGGCGGGATCGCCGAACTGGATGTTGATGGAGGAAATCCGCTTGAAGTAATGGCCGATTTTCAATTCGTCGGTCATGCCCATCCCGCCGTGGAGTTGCACCGCCTGGTCGGCGATGAACCTGCCGGCATAACCGATCTTCGACTTGGCACCGGACGCAAGCCGGGACAGGCCGGCCTCATTTGTAACGAGGCTGAGACTGAGATGCTGCATCAGCGAGAGCGCTTCCTGATGCGCGATGAACGTGTCGACCATCCGGTGCTGCAACACCTGGAACGAGCCGATCGTTGTGCCGAACTGTTTTCGCGTCTTGGAGTATTCCAGCGTCGCGTCATTCAGTTCGGCCATCGCGCCGACCGCTTCCGCACAGAGCGCGCCAATGGCGCGGTCGCGGCAGCCTTCCAGCGCAGCCGCGCCCTCGCCCTCTTTGCCGAGCAAATGGCACCGGACGTCGCGCAGGCTGACTTCGGCGGCACGGCGGCCATCGATAGTCTTGAAGCTCTGCAGGTCGAGGCCGGCGGCATGGCGATCTACCACGAACAGGCTGACGCCGCCGCTATCGTGTCGATCGCCGGACGTGCGCGCCGAAACGATCAAGTAGTCTGCCCAAGGCGCGGCGACCACCGCAGTCTTATCGCCGCGCAGCACGTAATCCTTGCCCTCGCGCTGCGCCGTGGTCGCGACGTTGGCAAGGTCGAAGCGCGAACCTTTCTCTGTCCAGCCGAGCGCCCAGGTCTTCATGCCGGCGACGATGTCGGGGATAAACCTCTGCTTCTGCTCCTCGGAGCCCAGGCGTTCGATCAGGCCACCTGCGAGCACCACCGTCTCGAGAAACGGTTCGACGACAAGGTGACGGCCGAACTCCTGCATGATGATCATGGTCGAAAGCGGTCCGCCGCCGAGACCGCCAGCGTCCTCGGAGAACGGCGCGGCGAGCAGGCCGAGTTCAGCGAATGCCTCCCACTGCTTGCGGCTGAAGCCCTCTTCGCTCGTCACGATCTTGCGGCGCGCATCGAAATCATATTGATCCCGCAGCAGGCGCTGGACGCTGGATCGCAACAATTCCTGCTCTTCCGTGAACTGGATATCCATCCGATCCTCTCGTTGGGTTGCTGCTAGAGACCGAGCACCGCCTTGGCGATGATGTTGCGCTGGATTTCGTTCGATCCACCGTAGATGCTGAGCTTGCGGGCGTTCAGGTATTTCTCCGATACGGTGTGACCGTATTCGGGACCCGGCATGAAGTGATTGGCGCTGGCCGGATGCTCGCGGATCGCCAACCCGTAATTGCCTATCGCGCGATGGGTCAGCTCAGTGATGCTCTGGAAGATCTCGGTGCCGCGAATCTTGAACAGCGATGCCGAAGGACCTGGATCGATCCCGCGCGCCATCTGCGCCACCACGCGGAGTTCTGTCGCTTCCAGTGCCAGCACGTCGAGTTCGATCCTGGCGATGTCCCTGACAAATTCGAGATGCGCTGGATCGTCTGCTGGAATCTCGGCTTTCACGATCTTCTTGAGCTTCTCGATGTAGCGCGTCGAGCGGCCGATGCCGGCCATGCTGGTGCGCTCATTGCCAAGCAGGAACTTGGCGTAAGTCCAGCCCCTGTTCTCCGCGCCGATCAGGTTCTCTACGGGTACGCGGACGTTTTCGAGGAAGACGTCGTTGACTTCGTGCGAGCCATCGATGGTGATGATCGGGCGCACGGTGACGCCCGGCGACTTCATGTCGATCAACAGGAAGGAGATGCCGGATTGCGGCTTCGCCGTTAAATCGGTGCGGACCAGGCAAAAAATCCAGTCGGCATGTTGGGCCAGCGTGGTCCAGGTCTTGTGACCGTTTACGATGTAATGGTCGCCGTCGCGCACTGCCTTGGTACGGACCGTGGCGAGGTCGGAGCCCGAGCCCGGCTCCGAATAGCCTTGGCACCACCAGTCTTCGCCCGAGAGGATGCGCGGCAGAAACTTGTTCTTCTGCGCCTCGTTGCCGAACGTATAGATGACCGGGCCGACCATGGTAACGCTGAACGCTAGTGGCGGCATGGTGCCGGCGCGGGTGGTCTCCTGCTCAAAGATGAAACGGCGCGTAATCGACCAGCCGGGGCCGCCAAATTCCCTGGGCCACAGCGGCGCGATCCAGCCCTTCTTGTGCAGGATGCGATGCCACAGCAGCATCTGCTCCTTCGTCAGGTCGGTCTCCGGGTTCGGAACCCGCATTTCCGCCGGATAGTCGTCAGCGATGAAGGCGCGCACCTCATCGCGAAACGCCGCATCTTCCGCAGACAGCGCCAATTCCATTGGAAACGCTCCCTACCACTTCTCGCCAAAGGGACGGATTTCCAGCTCGAACGTCCACGCACTCTTCGGCTGCTGATAGAGCTGCCAATAGGAAGCTGCGACCGACGCCGGCGGCATCAGCAAATCGGGATCGTCGAGCGCGTTGGGGCCGAGTGCCTCGAGGCGGCGTTGCCGTACCCATTCGGTGTCGACGCCGGAGTCAATGATGAGATGTGCGACGTGGATGTTCTTCGGGCCCAATTCGCGCGCCATGGCCTGGGCTACCGCGCGCAGCCCGAACTTGGCGCTGGCAAAAGCCGCATAGCCGCTGCCGCCGCGAAGCGATGCGGTGGCGCCGGTGAAGAAGATATTGCCTTCCCCACGCTGCAGCATCAGCCGCGCCGCCTCGCGACCCGCCAGGAAGCCCGAATAGCATGCCATCTCCCAGACCTTGCGGAACACGCGCTCGGTGGTATCGAGGATCGGGAAGTTGACGTTGGCGCCGATATTGAAGATGCAGGCCTCCATCGGCGCATGCTTGTCCGCATCGTTGAGGAACGAGATGATCTCCTCTTCCTTGCGCGCGTCGAGCGAACGGGCATGGATCTCGCCGCCGGCGGCCTCGATCTCCTTGACCAAGGGCAGGAGCTTTTCGCCATTGCGACGGCCAGCGAAGATGGTGAAACCTTCAGAGGCGAATTTCTTGGCAATCTCGCCGCCGATAAAATCGCCGGCGCCGATCACCGCGACCGTTTTGTTTCTCTTTTGCAAGGATGTTCTCCCGCTTTGCCAGGCGTTGAAGCGATCCCGCCCGCCTTACTTGCGCAGCGATTTCGCCAGCTTGTGTTTCAAGAGCTTGGCTGCCGAAGTGGCTGGCAGCGCGTCCATGAGGATGATCTCGGACGCAAGCTTGTAGGAGATCAGCTGCGTTCAAGCAGTCTTGCGCTTTGCTGCGGCCAATTGCGCCACGACTTCTTCTTCAACATCGCGCAAACTGTCCTTGCCGAAAAAAATCTCATTGCCGACAAAGAAAGTGGGCGAACCAAACGTGCCGCGCGCCACCGCGTTGTTTGTGTTCTCGATCAGCTTCTTCTTGACGTCGTCCTGCTGGGCGCGGGCAATGATGCGATCGATTTCCAGCCCGGATGACAGGAACGTATCGCGGAAGACCTGCGGATCGTCCATCTTCTTGGGCTCGACCCACATGTGGTGATAGGCGGCGCGGAAGTATGGCTCGAACAGTCCTTCGAACTCGGCCGCGACCGCACCGCGCATCAGCGCAAGCGTGTTCACCGGGAAGAACGGATTCATCCTGAACTTCGTGATGTTGTGACGGCGCAGAAAACGCTCGGTCTCAAGCGCATTGTATTCCGGCTTGTTCTTGATTCCGCGCAGCGACTCGGCGGGAGACATGTTGCCGGTCGCCTTGTAGACGGCGCCGAGCAGTACCGGCACGTAGTCAAATCGGACGCCCGTTCGCTGCTCAATGGCAGGCAGCGCAAGTTCGGCGAGGTAAGCATTAGGGCTGCCGAAATCGAAATGGAACTCGACCTTGAGCGGAGTTGCCATGAAGCGCCCTTCCCTTTGCTGAGCGACAGTTGCCTGCCGCCCGAGGATTGATCACGCCGCAATCGATATAGTTCTATTATAGAACTGTCAATATGATATTTATCATCCAATGATTTATTCGAGCGGAATTGAAGCCGCATCTTGTTGAAATACCATGAGTTCTAATTTAGAATTTATTTGTGTTGCCGCTGCAGATTCGCTGGAGACGTTGATGAAATGGGATGCCCTCGAAGAGGAGCCGTGCTCGCTGGCCCGCACCGTGGCGGTTATCGGTGACCGCTGGAGCCTGCTCATCCTGCGCGAATGCTTTCTTCGTCTCCGAAGGTTCGACGAATTCCAGTCGTCGCTTGGGATTACCCGGCACCTGCTCGCCGACCGGCTGAAGAAGCTCGTACGCTTCGGCGTACTGCGCAAGATTCCCTATCAGGACGCACCTAAGCGCTACGAATATATCCTGACGCAAAAGGGGCTCGACCTCTATCCAATCATCATGTCAATCGTGCACTGGGGCAACATCCATATGGTCGACTCGCGCGGGAGGCCGTTGCTGCACGAGCACAAGAACTGCAAAAAGATGTTCGATCCCGTGATGGTCTGCTCTGAGTGCGGCGAGCCGCTGACGGCGAAAGAAGTGCTCGTTCATCCTGGACCGGGGATCCGGAAGATGGGGTCGGAACGACGGAATTAGGCGACCTCAAAGGTCCATGCGGGCGAGCTTTTTTTGGCCTGACGGCGAAGCTTCGGCCCGGTCTGATTGCATTCCCCATCTATCGTAAACTTCTATCGCTTGGAACTTGGAACACCGTTGACCGATAACTAACCTGCAGGCGACCGCTCCAGTGGAGTGTCCAATTCCCAAGTACCTTGTGCCCCTTCCATCCCATCGGTTCAAAGCCTCACTCGTCCACTTTAAGCCAAAGTTTACCCGGTGCAGCCTCGGCATTATTCCAAGCGCCCCGCGCACAATGGAAGATAGACCTGAGAACAGTAGTCTCATCGCACCAACTAGCTGGTAGCAGCAATTGCTCTACAGATGCGGCAATCGTTCTGGCGCAGCCGCAGCTCCGATCAGCTAGATCATCATAGTGCCCACATCCAACCGGATGGAGAGAAGGATGATCTGGAGAAGTATCGTCAATACCCGTGCGATCGCGCCGGCTTCTGCGCGCTGGTCCACAAAGTCCAGTTTTGGTCGCAAGACAGCTGAGACAGTCTCTGACTTCGCCAGCGTCGCTCACAACCTGGTCATGGACATACGCGATAGCTACCGGCCTGGGCTGCACCGCATGCGTGGCCCCGGCCCGAAATGGCGCACCAAACGTCAGCCTTGGCCGATATCCGATTCTGAAGCTGTATTGGCGGCCGCCAAGCACCAGCTGTCGCAGGTGTACCCAAGCCGTCGTATCACGCCTAACCTCAACCGATAGCCGGCCCGAGGTTACGAAACCATGCGTGTTCGCTGGCCGACCACCCGAACTTGGATGTGGCTCAACGCCGCTACCCGCTACCTCGCATTGCTCGGGCTGGTGGCCATGATGGCCAGTTCGGCGCATGCCGGCGTCGTCCTCGAAGAACGCAAATTACCGATGAAGTTCGGCTGGGTCGCCTGCCAGCCGAATTGCCGAGGCCGGGTCAGTGCCGTCGGAATCGTCACCGCCGAGACCCCAAGGGATTTCGATGATTTCGCGCGCGATCGTCAGCTCAAGGGCGAAACCGTTGTGCTGGATTCCAGCGGTGGCTCGGTCAACGACTCGATCGCGCTCGGACGGCGGTTCCGGGAGCTCGGGATGTTGACGACGGTCGGGGTGACCGTGCTTGCTCGCGGCGAGCGCGCCAACGTGTCGCCCGAAGCCTATTGCGAGTCCATGTGCGTTTTTCTGCTGCTGTCGGGCAAGTCACGCTACGTGCCGGAACAGGCGCATGTCCGCGTGCACCAGATTTGGGTGGGCGACCGCACTGACAATGCACGGGCCGCGAGCTATAGCGCAAATGATCTCATGATCGTGGAGCGCGATATCGGACGACTCGCCAAATTCACTTTCGACATGGGCGGTACGGGTGATCTCTTGGCACTGTCGCTAAACGTGCCGCCCTGGGAGGATTTACATGAACTGTCTCGGGAGGAATTGCGACTGACCAATCTCATCACTGCTGACATGGTCGCTCAACTGGGCGGCTCCAATGCAACGGCGCCCGAATTGAGGCCCGAATCGGTAAAAGTCCGCTTCGGACGTACTGCGGCGGCTTCTCCTGGGCAGGAGTAGCGAGCAGTCTTTCGAAGGCACTCCTTGGAAATGCCAAAGGATACCGCAATTTCGAATCGGAACGTCTTGACCTGCCCTGCTCCGCGTCCACGGAAGAGCAAGCGCCTCAAGGTCCGCTTCAAAGCCAAAAGCTTGCATGGGCTCGCGCTGGTGCGGCATCTGCTCGGGGATCCGACAGCTGAAATACATCGCGATGTCCGCAGCCGTCATGAGCGCTGTGTAGCGCGAGTTGGATGGATGGCGACGACATCTCGCACTTAAACGGCGCGGGTAACCAATGCGGCCACTCGCCTCTGGAAGCCACTGATCTGTCTGAGCGCATCCCGCCGCTCTGATTCTTCAGGCAAGCGTTGCGCGGCTTCCCATAAGTTCACTAGCAAGCGCGCCATGTCTATCAGTTCATTGAACTCAGGCATTCCAACCTTGCGTTGGCTCAATTTTGAGTCCTCTTTAGGAATGGATCAATGTGAGGGAGATCGCGACTTGATGGCCCGATCAGTAAGGGAAGAGAGTAAGTGCAAAGTATCGATGCAGTTGCCGTCCACGAACGCTGACGCAGCAAAAGGTGCTCTTCTCCACGTACACGGCCTAGCACCGATCTCCTGTTGTTACCCATGTCGAATATGAGGATCACCCAACGATTGCGGCATCCCACTTGTCATGCACCTGTCACACTGCTTGACCGACGCGATCTGCATTTCGGCGCTGAGTATATCCAGCATACCTTTTCCCACGGGACCGGGTTGTAATCCTTAGGCGAGAAACCGCTGCTATCATCCTGAACCGTGCTACTCCACGCCCGATCCACTCCTGAGAGCGGACGTTAATGGCCTCAGTTGCCATGTCTGCTGGGAGCCAGAAGCGGACTATGCACAGCAGCATGATTTTCAATCATCGCATCTCTTCTTCGCCGATGATCCTAACAACGACGAATGAAGCGACCCATTTGCACGCAACGCCAATCGAAATCCCGGGCGCAGCAGTGGCTGCAGCCACGCGCTGTTAGCCCTGTCTCGTCGCGGCGGCCGCTGATAATCATCAGCAGCACGCCGACGGCGATCAGCGCCCCCATACCAATCGTCGTCGCAGGCAACAGCAAAAGATAGATCAGGCACAAGGCGAAGCCGACAAATGTCGCAATCAGTCGCGAAATTCCCGCAGACAGACTGTGGGTGCGCGTATCCTTGTGGACGAAGACAGTGGAAATCACCGCCCACAGCACGCCAACCGACGTGCTATGCCAGCCAACCAAGACCGGAAGCAGAAAGATCATGACCCAAGAGGTGCTAAGACATGCGATAGCCATATCGATGGCATACGCGACATCGATGAACTCCGACCGCGCGGCACAAAATCGAAGCCGATCCCCGGACCGCACAACGTCGACGGCTTCTTCACCACCTCGCCAAACGCGGTGGTCGAGCCGATCCATCCGAAGGCCATACCAGTCGAGGAGCGTGATGCGTGCTCCGTGGGATGAGAAGGCGCTACAACGGCCGTTGCCGGATGATGGGCTGAAGATTGTAATGCGGGGGGCGGACAAGGAAGACAAGGCAGCGGCATGAATGCCCTGGCTTCAGGTCCGCGAACCGTAGTTGTACGGACTACTCCAATCCTATGAACCGACTGTAGCATTGACCCCACCCAGCGCGGTGTTTTCATCCCGAACAATCTGGGGCTGGCGGAGGGCCGCGCGAGTGCGCGGCCCTCTTGCCGTTGAGCCACTTGCACTGCGGCTCGCCGCGAGCGCGTGTCCGTCAAGTTCGCGGACTTGGCTGAGGTGTTGGCTGCGAAGTTTGTGGCGTGGCGGGCTGTTGCGGTACCACGATCTGCTGCTGGTTGCCGTCGGCGTGGGGTATGCAAGTCCCTACATTGCCTAGCAACCGTCTAGCTTCAAGATCGCGAGCCTTCCTGTAATCCCGTCGCCGATCAATCTTCGCTGCGGCCGACCGATCCCAGGCATCGAATGCATCAGCATAGTGCTGGCGCATTTGTTCTTCGGCGGCGAGACATTCGCTGAACTTGTCGAAAACCAGATCAGTGTTTACCGGCGTGACGCCGCCTACCAAGACGACAAGCATCCATTTCACAGCTTTCATAGCCTCGTTCTCGCCGACCTAGCGGAACGGTGAAACACAGCGCAAGTTCCAAGTTTGGTACAGCAGGCTATCTCGCCCCCGAGTAATTACCTCTTCGACGTCCCGTAAAACGCGTTGGAACTGTCTCTTACCCGTCGTACAGTCCGCTTTGGGTTGGATTACGGGCCATGGTGCAGGAGTGGTCAGTCCAGGTCGGACGCAGGTTGGCGGCGATAGTGGCCGCCGACGTGGCTGGCTATTCGCGGCTCATGCATCGTGACGAAGAGGCGACCCACGCCAAATTGTCGGCGCTACTCGCCGACTGCATCACGCCTGCTATTGCAGAGCACGGCGGCCGCATCGTGAAGAACACGGGCGACGGGTTCTTGGCGGAGTTTCCAAGCGCGGTGGCGGCGGTTCGTGCTGCTTTGCAGTTTCAGACCCGTGTCAACGAGCAAGCAAGCGCCGAAGTGGAAGACAGGCGCATTGCGTTCCGCGTGGGCATCAACGTTGGTGATGTAATTGTCGAGGCTCACGACATCTTTGGAGACGGCGTTAACATCGCAGCGCGGCTTGAGAGCATCGCAGAACCCGGTGGCATCAGCGTCTCGTCTACTGCTTACGACTACATCCGGGGCAAGGTCGGCATTGAGTTCGTCGATCTGGGCGAGCAAAACCTCAAAAATATTGCCCGCCCGGTTCGAGTTTATGCTGCCACTTCGGTCGGCGTAGGGCATCCGGCCCCCGCACAAGCGGGTCACTTGCCTGATCCATATAGCAAGCCGCCGCCTCTCCCCGACAAACCGTCCATCGCCGTGCTGCCGTTCGAGAACATGAGCGGCGATCCCGAGCAGGAGTATTTCGCCGACGGGATGGTTGAGGAGATCATCACCGCGCTGTCGCGGTTCAAATGGCTGTTCGTGATCGCCCGCAATTCCAGCTTTACCTACAAGGGCAAGGCGGTGAACGTGAAGCAGGCCGGGCACGAGCTGGGCGTGCGCTATATCCTTGAGGGGTCTGTGCGCAAGGCAGCGGGGAAAGTTCGCATCGCAGGACAATTGATCGATGCGATTACAGGGGCGCACATCTGGGCGGACAGGTTCGAGCGCAACCTGACGGACGTTTTTGCTCTCCAAGACGAAGTGACGGTCGCCGTCGTCTCGGCCATTCGGCCAAAGATTATTCAAACAGAAATCGCATTGTCCGCGCGGCGGCGACCGGAGAACCTCACTGCGTATGATTATTATCTCCGCGCCCTGCAGCATTACCTCGCGACCCCCGAAGAATTGGCCGAGAAGATCAAGCTGGCTCATTGCGCTTTGGAGCTGGCCCCTTTGTTCCGCCCTGCAGCGGCTCTGGCAGGTGTCGGTCACATGCAAAACGTCCTTTTCGGCTATGCTGACGATCCCCAATTCGACCGCAGGGAAGCCGTTCGGCTTTCTCGCTTGGCATTGAGCCTCGACGATAGTGATCCAGAC
>Ga0081540_1004232_pt1 | contig 11024 bp, 10 predicted proteins | sample TabmetS2T1R1_FD_71024 | JGI IMG/M metagenome (GOLD analysis project Ga0081540, IMG submission 71024) | Tabebuia heterophylla rhizosphere microbial communities from the University of Puerto Rico - S2T1R1 | ecosystem: Host-associated > Plants > Roots > Rhizosphere ... | reverse complement strand
GCCGGCCCGGATGTCGCTGACGATCCGGACCGGCGCGTCGTCCTCGGCAAGGGGGGCGGGAATCCTTCCCCGCCCCCGGTGCGATGTCGGTGTGGCCACGCCCCTAGTGTGGCAGGCGCCGGAACGCGTCGTACGCGGGCTTCTTCTTCCCGGCGACGGTGAAGAAGCCGGACTGCCAGCCGCCAAGGCGCGACTCGTCGCGGAGCAGGAACCAGAGCATCATCGTGACCCGCGGGTTCTTGCGGGCGATCGCGTACGCCTGGGTCAGGTACTTGGCCTGATTCGCCCACGTGACGCCGAACGACCTGTCAGGCGGGCGCGTCTGGTAGCCGTACTCGGTGATCCAGAGCTTCTTGTTGCCGTAGAGCTTGCTCAGCAGCTTGGTCAGCACCGAGATGTTCGCGAGCGTGACCGTCTGCTTGCCCTTCGGCATCGTGCTCGGCGACTCGTTCGGGCGGCCGTAGTACGGGTGGTGCGCGTAGACGTCGAACTGGCTGCGCTTCAGGCCGTAGCGCCGCAGGTCGGCCAGGAACGCGAGCGGCGAGATCGACGGCCGGGGATTCCGCGCGGCGTTGTTGCCGCGTGGATCGGTGGCGCCGCAGCCGACGACCTCCTTGGCCAGGTGCGAGGCGTGGATGCCGCCCCAGATCGCACGGCAGATGCCGACGTACGCCTTGGCGCCGACCGGCGCGTAACGGCGCCCGACCTTCGCCCATTGGGGCTTCAGGAAGACCGGGTTGTTCGGCTCGTTCCACGCCAGCCACTTGCGCACGGGCGGCAGGACGACCCCGTCGTCACGCTTGAACTTGCCGCTGTAGCGCTTGGCCGCGGCAAGGGCGAAGTTGCGCAGGTCGGCGAGTTTGACCGGCGCTCGGTTCGTGCCCTTCAGCTTGCCGTTCGCCCACTTCGGCGTGCCGACGATGGTGAACAGCACCTGGATCTTGTTCTTCGCCGCATTCAGCAGCACCCGGTCGTGGACCGACCAGTCGTACGCCGGGTCGCTCGGGTCGGTCGGCTTGTCCGGCCGGCGAGGGGCGACCACGTTCCAGTCCAGGTTCAGCCGGATGATCTGCGCCCGCAGCTTGACGAGCGTCGGGAACGTCTTGTCCGGCGTGGCGATCGGCTGCACCGGGTCGTAGATGCCGACGAGCATGCCTCGGGCTGCGCCCGCCGGTTGCGGCTTGGCCGTCGCGGCCAGCACGCAGAGAACGATCGTGATCAGGGCGATGCACGTTTTCTTAAACCGCAATTGGCTCCCTTCCGAGGCTGGGCAACATCCGCCGCAGCCCCTCTTCGAGCTTGATCTCCGGCTCCCAGCCCAGCACCTGCCTGGCTCGGGTGATGTCGGGCTGGCGAACCTGTGGATCGTCCACGGGCAACGCCTCGTAGACGATCTCGCTCTTAGACGATGTGACTCGGATGACTGTTTGCGCGAGTTCGAGAATCGAAAACTCGTCCGGGTTGCCGAGGTTGACCGGCAGGTGCTCGTCGCTCTCGGCCAGCAGGTGCAGGCCGCGGATCAGGTCGTCGACGTAGCAGAAGCTCCGCGTCTGCTGGCCCTGCCCGAAAACCGTGATCGGCGCGTTCTCGAGCGCCTGCCGCATGAAGGTCGGGATCGCGCGCCCGTCGTGCGAGCGCATCCGCGGCCCGTAGGTGTTGAAGATCCGGACGATCGAGGTGTTCACGCCCTGCTGGCTGTGGTACGCCATCGTCAAGGCCTCGGCGTAGCGCTTGGCCTCGTCGTAGACGCCGCGCGGCCCGATCGGGTTAACGTTCCCCCAGTAGCTCTCGGGCTGCGGATGCACCTGCGGGTCGCCGTAGACCTCGCTCGTCGAGGCGAGCAGGAAGCGCGCCCGCTTGAACTTGGCGAGCCCGAGGGCGTGATGCGTGCCGTACGAGCCGACCTTGAGCGAGTGCAGCGGCTGGCGCAGGTAGTCGATCGGGCTGGCCAGCGCCGCCAGGTGGTAGACGGCGTCGACCGGCTCCTCGACCTCGAGGTGCTCGACCATGTCGTGGTTCAGGAAGACGAACGAATCGTCGCGCAGGTGCTCGAGGTTCTCCAGCGAGCTGGTCTCGAGGTTGTCGACACAGAGCACTCGGAATCCCTGCTCGAGCAGGTGCTCACAGAGATGGGAGCCGAGAAACCCGGCTCCCCCGGTGACCACAGCGGTGGGCATCAACTGAATGCTATCGGCGTGTCTGGCCGGATCCGGGCTATTCGGCCGTGCCTTACGAAGTCCTTACGCCGTCTCTTGGCAATTGCGCGGAGGCCGTCTATCGTCGCCGCTTCTGTCGGCACTCGGAAGAGGCGCCTGCTCGTCGGGAAGACGATGGCGATCAGCGCCAACGGCGCCCAGGCGAAGCTCGAGGTGGGCGCGGGCCAGGACGCAAGGGGCCTGGCGGAGCAGTTCGAGCGGGTGAAGGCCGGCGCCTAGGCGCCGCGCAACAGGAAGATCATCGTCGGGTTCAGCGGGAGCAGCGCCCGGAGCACCGGCTTCGGCGCCGAGCAGAGCACCCGGGTGGCGAGGCTCATGCTCTCGAGCTCGCGCAGGACTCGCATCGCCGGGATCGTCGCCTCCTGGTGGCGAAAGCCGGCCTCCGAGAACAGCCGGGTCGCCTGTCCGCGCGTCGGCAGGTTGCAGTCGTAGTGCGACCCGCGGCGCGCGGCCCGGACGTACGGGTCGCGCAGCGCTGCGGGGATCCAGCTCAGGAACGGCAGGCGAAAGTGCGGCTCGACGAGCCCCCAGCGGTTGGGGACGGCGAGGTAGCAGACGCCGCCCGGGGCGAGCACGCGGCCGATCTCGCGCAGGTGGCGCAGCTGGGCCGCCCGGTCGCCGACGTGCTCGATCACGTGGTTCGAGAGCACGACGTCGAACGCGTTCTCCTCGAACGGCAGCTCGGTGCCGGTGACCGCCTTGAAGCTGTAGCCCTCGTTCGTCTGCCGCTGGTCGTTGACGTCGACCGCCCAGACCTCGCCGTCCGGGCCGACGAGCTCGCCGAGGTTGCTCGCGATGTAGCCTGAGCCGGCGCCGATGTCGAGCAGGCGCGCCCCGCGCAGGGGCCGGACCGATTCGACCAGGCGCGCGATCTTCTGCGCCTTCAGCCGCCGCGAGTCGCCGTCGAGGATCGCGTGGGGCTGCCGCTCCAGGACCTCGGTCACGGCATCCGTCTTAGCAGGCTAGGCGGCTGCGGCCGGTGCCGGCGCGGCATCGGGCCGCCCGGGGAGCAGATCGGAGCGGCCCGTCACGTCGGCGTAGGTCTCGAGCGTCGAGTCGATCACGCGCTCCCAGCCGCAGAGCTCCGTGATCCACTCGCGGGCGTTGTGGCCGAGGCGGTCACGCAGCGCCTTGTCGCCGAGCAGCCGGTCGATCGCGGCCCGCAGCGCCTGGGGGTCGCCTGGCTCCACCAGCAGGCCGGTCTCGCCGTCGCGCACGAGGCCGAGCAGGCCCCCGGTCGCGCCGGCCACGACGGCCTTGCCGTGCGCCATCGCCTCGGCGCAGACGACGCCGAAGCCCTCGCTGCGGGACGGCACCACGACGACGGCGGCCCGGTCGTAGCGCTCCATCAGCTCGGCGCGCGAGATGAAGCCGAGCGCATCCGGGAAGAGGTGGCGCAGCGGCCCGTCGCCCGAGACCACGAGGTTGAGGCCCTCGCGCGCGGCGGCCAGATCCTCGACGCCCTTCTCGGGCGAGAGGCGGCCGGTGTAGAAGACCTCCGTCGGGTCGAGCTCGACCCCCGGCTCTGCCGGGATCTCGATCCCGATCGGGATGAAGCGGATGTTGCGGATCCCGGCGCGCTGGGCCGAGGCGACGAGCGCCTCGGAGATGCAGATCGTCGCACGGGCCCGGTGGCAGATCGCCCGCACGAGCCACGGCGCGCGCCGCATCAGGAAGAAGTCGTCCAGCACGCCGCCCGAGATCGAGCCGAGCAGGCTGACGACGAAGGGCTTGCCGGAGAAGAGCGCCACCACGCCGCCCGCGAGCCACTGGGCGTGCACGAAGTCGGCGTCCTTCGCCGCGCGCCGCAGCGCGCGGACCATCGAGAAGGCGAGCAGCGGGGCGATCCAGGGGCGGCGCTTGACCGCGTGGATGATCCCGCCGCCGTTGTACGCCACGCCGTAGTCGTTGTAGATGCCGGGGTGCACGACCTCGACCTCGAGCCCGCGCGCGCGCAGGCGCTCGACCGGGTCCGACACGAAGCGGCCGGCGAAATCGTCCGCATGGCGCGGGTACGAGGTGGTGAAGAAGACCACCTTCAGCGGCCTCGTCTCGGCCGTTGCCACACGGCGGCGCAGCCGCAGCGGGAACCTGATTGCCGGGGCGCTCATCGCCCCGCATATCGGCATGGCTCCTCCCTGACTTGAGGGATCCGCCCTCCGCGCCGATTAGCCTCCTGTGGATGGAGAAAGGGGCAGCCGGATGAGGCGCGCGGCCAAGCCTGCCGTCACGCTGGCGATCACCGCGGCCTGCGTCGCCTACCTGGTCTGGAAGATCGATCTCGGCCAGACCGTGCACGTGCTCGGCGAGGTGCAGCCGGCCTACTTCGCCGCCGCGCTGGCGCTGCTGTTCGCGACGATCCCGCCGCTCGCCTGGCGGTGGCGGCTGTTGCTGCGGGCGCGCGGGCTCGACGACCGGCTCGGCTGGCTGATGCGGGCCTACCTCGTCTCGTACGCGGCCGGCCAGGTGCTGCCGACGTCGCTCGGCGGCGACGCGACGCGGATCTTCGAGACGACGCGGCGCCACCCCGGCCGCGGCGGCGCCGTCGCTGGCTCGGTGCTGCTCGAGCGCGTGCTCGGCGGCTTCGCCACGCTCGTGCTCGCGGCGCTCGGCTTCGTGCTCGCCTACGGCCACTACGACGTGGGCGCCTACCTCTGGATCGAGCTGGCGTTCATCGTCGCGGCGGCGCTCGCGAGCGTCGTGCTCTTCTCGCGCTCGGCCCGGCCGTTGCTCGCCCGGCTCGTGCCGGTCCTGCGACGCCTCTGGCTCGAGCGGCCGGTGCGCGCCGTCTACGAGGAGATGCACGCGTACCGCAACGACCGCCTCGTGCTGGCGAAGGTGTTCACCGCCACGCTGGGCCTGCAGGCCGTGCGCGTGCTGACGATCTGGCTCGCTGCCAAGGCGGTGGGCGTCGACCTCTCGCCGCGCCCCTTCTTCGTGATGGGCCCGCTGCTCTTCCTTGTGATGCTCGTGCCGTTCACGATCAACGGCTTCGCCCTGCGCGAGACGTTCTTCGTCAGCTTCCTCGGCAACCTCGGCGTCGGCGCCGACCAGGCGTTCGCGACCGGGTTCCTGTTCTTCCTGCTCTCGACCGCGCTGGCCCTGCCCGGCGCGGCGATCCTCGTCTGGCAGAGCTTCCGCGGCGGCTCAGCGGTCGGTGCGCCGGCGGCCCCGCCCGCCGAGGTCCTTGTTGGACTCCATGTCGAACCACATCGCGAAGAGCGTGAACTGGGAGCCCGAGATCAGCAGCAGGGCGATGAGCACGACGGTCGCGGGCGTGATCCCGTTGCCCATCGCCCGTAGCACGACGATCGCGATCCCGAGGCCGAGGCCGATCAGCGTGGCCAGGAAGCCGAGGAAGTAGAAGAAGACCAGCGGGTGGAAGTCGCGGATGATGTATTTCTCGCGCATCCGCCAGAAGAAGCCCTTGACGAGCAGCCAGGAGATCGTCGGCACGACCTTGCGCAGCCGAATCCCCGAGCGCTCGCCGACGCCGTAGATCGGCCGCGAGGGGTAGTCGCGCACACGCGCGTTCCAGACGTTCAGGTGCACGAGCAGGTCGTTGGGGAAGCCGTAGCGCCGGTAGATCCGGTCGAGGTCGAGCAGCTCGAGGTAGTCGAGCGAGATGGCCGTGTAGCCGGACTGGGAGTCGGCGACGTGCCAGTAGCCCGACGCGATCTTCGTCAGCAGCGAGAGCACCGCGTTGCCGAGGTAGCGGTAGCGCGGGATCACCTCCCACGCCTGGCCGGTGAAGAGGCGATTCGCCTTGGCGTAGTCGACCTCGCCACGCGCGACGGCGCCCGTCAGCATCTCGAGGTCGCCGGGATCCATCTGCGCGTCGGCCGCCATCACGGCGGTGACGTCGATCTTGTCGTCGCGCGCCTGCTTGTAGCCGGTGATGATCGCGCCGCCGACGCCGAGGTTGCGCTCGTGCTCGATCAGCTCGACGCGCGGGTCGCCGAGTGCCCGGACGGCCCCGGCCGTGCCGTCGGTCGAGCGGTCGTCGACGACGTAGATGCGGTCGACGAACTGCGGGATCCCGCGGATCGTCTCCGCGATCAGCTTCTCCTCGTTGTGCGCGGGGACGACGACCGACACCCGCTTTCCGTCGAGCACGGTTGAACGCTACGAACGGGAGCGGACGGCCTCTCGCGCCGGCTCGTACAGCAGCGCGGCGACGAGGCCGAGGATCAAGCCGATCAGTCCGGCGACCAGCACGGTGTTGCGGCGGCTGCGCGCGGTCGTCTTGGTCGCCGCGGCGAGCGTGGTGATCACCGGCGCCTCGACGTCCTTCGCGAGCGCGAGCTGCTGCTGGTTGCTCGTGAGCTGATCGGTGGTCGTCAACAGCTGAGCCTGCAGACCGTTGAGCTGGCCGAGGGCGATCAGCCGCTCGCTCGTCGAGAGGCCGGAGCCGGAGCCGAGCGCCGCCTGCTGCGCCTTCAGGTTGGCGTTGAGCGTTCTCAGCGTCGCCTTCTCCTGGTCCACCAGCAGCTGCAGATTCTGGATCTTCGTCTTCGAATACCCGGCGAGGGCGTTCGAGAAGACGACCGTCCGCGCCAGGTCGTTCGCCGCGCGCGCCACGGGGCGCCGGGCGTGGCCCGTGACCGAGATCGCCACCAACGGGTTCTGTCCGAGCCGCGAGATGCTCCCGCTCACCGCCTGCGTCGAGATGTGCCCGCGCAGCTGGCCCGGGCGCAGGCCCGAGTCGCGGGCGACCCGCTGGATGGTCGACTCGGCGGTGACGATCTCCTTCACCGTCGAGGGGTTCGTCGCCTGGCTCTGAACCTGCACGCCGCCCTGGGAGAGCGGCTGGCCGAGGTAGACGACCGCCTTCGCCTTGTAGACCTGCGCGCCGCCGAGGGAGATCAGGTAGCCGACGATGATCCCGGCGGCCAGGCCACCGAGCGGCAGCCACCAGTGGCGGGTGATCGAGTCCCAGTGGCGCCGCAGGTCGACGTCCTGCTCGGCGTCGAGATCGGGTGCGTCGGTGGGCATCGGCGGGTGAGCCTACCCTCGCAGCCGCGGCGCAAGGGCGAAGATCCGCGCGTAGCCGACGAGGTAGAGCCGCCGCCGGTCGGAGACCACGGCGGCGTACGAGCCGCGCCGGAACGACCAGAGCAGCTTGCCCGTGCGCGGGTCGAGGGCGTACGTGCGGCCCCTCAGCGACGAGACGTAGACGACGCCGTTGATCACGATCGGCGAGCCCGAGATCGGCCCGTTCGCGCGGTACTTCCAGCGCACGTCGCCGGTCGCCGCGTCGAAGCAGTAGAGGTCGCCGGTGAACGAGCCGGCGTAGACGCGCTGCTGGTACACGGCAGGGGACGAGTAGACGTAGCCACCGGTGCCGTGCGACCAGCGCAGCTTCCCGCTCGTGGCGCCGAAGGAGTAGACCTTGCCGTCGGTCGAGCCGATGTAGACGCGGCCGTAGGCGACGGCGGGTGTGGCGTAGAACGTCCCCCGGCTGCCGAGCCGCTGCTGGGCCGCCGTGCGCCAGACGAGCTTCCCGGTCCGGGCGGTGAGCGAGTAGACGTGGTGGTCGTACGACCCGAAGTAGACCCGGCCGCCCTCGTAGGCGATCGCGTCCTTGACCTTGTCGCCCGTCTGGAACGTCCAGCGGGTCGCGCCCGAGGCCGCGCTGAGCGCGTAGACCTTGCCGTTCCAGTCACCGACGTAGACGACACCGTCCACCACGAGCGGCGACGACTCCGTCGGCCCCATCCTGAGGCGCCAGCGCACCTTGCCGGTGTCGGCGTTGATCGCCACTACCTCGCCGTCGAGTCCCGACCGGGTCGCGTTGCACGGCGGCTTGTTCAGGAAGGTCATGTAGACGGTGTGGTTGTCGACCGCCGGCGAGGCGGCCGTGCAGCGGTGCGCGCGGTAGGCCCACTTGGTGCGCACGTGCTGGATGTCCACCGCGAACAGGATCCCCTTCGCGTTGGCGAAGTAGAGGCGGCCGTAGGCGACCGCGGGCGGGAACTCGACCAGCGAGCCGGCGCGGAAGAACCAGAGCGGCTTGTAGGGCGGCTGGACGAGCATCTTCTCGGCGTTGCCCTGGCGGGTCGCGTCGAAGCGGTACATCGGCCAGCGGACCTTCGCGGTCGGCGGCGGGGCCTTCGGCTCGGCCTGCGTGGTCACGAACTCCTCCGTCGAAGAGCCGCGGACGTCGTGGCCCTGGTGCTTGCGGTAGAGGCCGAAGGCGACCAGGCCGCCGACGACCAGGAGCACGACGCCCGCCGCGGCGAGCAGGATCTTCGTCATCGCCGGCGGCTCTTGGGCGCCATCGCGTAGAGGCGCGAGAAGCCGTGCAGGAGCAGGAGGCGCCCGTTGCCCGCGACCGGCACGAAGGCGCCGTCGGGCCAGCGGGTCACCTGCCTGCCGGTGCGCGCGTCGAGCGCGTAGATCCGGTGCTGGCGATTGGCGAAGTAGACGACGCCGTCGACGACCGTCGGCGCGCCGCCGATCGAGCCGCCGGTGCCGAAGCGCCAGAGCACCGAGCCGTTGGCCGCCGAGAGGCAGTAGAGCGTCCCGTTGTAGGAGCCGATGTAGACGCGCCCGTTCCAGACCGCGGGCGAGGAGTAGACGTACGAGCCGGTGCCGAGCGACCAGAGCCGCGAGCCGCGGGTCGAGAACGCGGTCAGCGAGCCACCCGTCGAGCTCGGCACGAAGACGCGGCCGCCCGCCGTCGCCGGTGTGCCGTAGACGCGTCCGTTGACGGAGCCCGACCAGCGCAAGCCGCCGTTGCGGGCCGAAAGCGCCAGCACCCGCCCGCCGTAGTCGCCGATGAAGACCGTGCCACCCGCGTACGAGGCGCTCGAGGTGATCTTCGTGCCGGCGCCGTACGTCCAGCGGGCGCGGCGCGTCTTGAGGTCGAGCGCGTAGACCATGCCGCCCCAGGTGCCGAAGTAGTCGACGCCGTTCAGCACCAGCGGGGAGGACTCGATCGGGGCGCCGGTCGTGTAGCTCCAGCGGATCTTCCCGTTGTGCCGGTCGAGCACGTAGACGTGGCCGTTCATCGCGTGGACGATCACGTCCTCGCCGTGCACGGCGGGCGAGGAGGCCATGATCCCGCCGAGATCGCGGCGCCAGGCGCGCTTGCCGTTGCGCATCGAGTAGGCGCGGACGCTCGCGTGGTAGTTGGCCACGAACGCCACGTCCGCGTCGACCACGGCCGGGAACTCCATCAGCCCGCCGACGGCCGTGCTCCACACGACCCGGAACGGCGGGCGCACGCGGATCTCGTCGTGCGATTGCGTCCGGCCCGGGTTGGCGCCGTAGAGCGGCCACTGCAGCCTCGCCTGGTAGACGCGCACGCCGACCTTCGGGCGGCCGCGGAACTGGAGCCGCTGCCGGTAGCCGTCGTAGCCGCGCTTGACGACCTTCACCTGCAGGCGCGCGTGCCGGGCGATGCGGATCTTCGCCACGCCCTTCGCGTCAGTGCGGCCGGCAAAGCGGCCGACCTGGACACGGGCCTTGGGCACCGGCGCACCCGTGTCGCCGTCGAAGACGATCACGTGCACCTTCGAGCGCTTCGGCGGCGGCGCGGCAGGCTTCGGCTTGGGCGGCCGCTTCAGCGTCGCGGGCGCCGACTCGGTCGTCGGCGGCGAAGCCTGCCTGGCCGCGGAGCAGCCGCCCGCGACGAGCGCGAGCGCGAACACGACGGCGAGCAGGCGCACTCGCCCCAGGCTAGAGACCCCGACGGTTGCCATACGCGTCCTAGCGGGTGCCCTCCGCCTTCTCCCACATCAGCGGCGCGCCCTCGCGCAAGTAGCGGACGAGCGCCGCCATCGTCGCGGCGGTCATCAGCAGGTAGTACCAGGCGATCCCGGCGCCCGGCACCCCGAGCTTGAGCTTGCCCGCGGCCGCGAGCGCGAGCCACAGCGCCTGCGCGGCGAGCGCCGCCTGGTAGGGCCAGCCGTCGCCCCAGAGCGCGATCGACGTGGCCAGCAGCGCGACGTGCAGGAAGCCGCTCGCGTAGCGCAGCACGCGGTGCGAGAGCAGCTCGAACAGGTACATCGGCGGCACGCCGCGCAGCGGGCCCGCCTCGAACAGGTAACGCCACGACCACGGCAGCATCCGCACCTTGCGCCGGAACTCGTCCTCGCTGTCGCGCGAGGGCTTCTCGAACGCCAGCGCCTCCGGCTCGTAGACGGCCCGGCGGCCCTTCTGCACCATCAGGCTCGGGAAGCCCTGGTCGTGCCCGAACGGCCACTCGACGTAGTCGGAGCGCCGCACGGCGTAGATCGCGCCGTTGCCGCCGGTGATCGACCCGAGCGCGGACTCGCTCTCCCGCAGCCACAGCTCGTAGCGCCAGTACAGGCCCTCCTTGTTCGTGCCGTCCTCGCGCTGGAAGCGGACCTGGCCGCAGACGTAGGCGACGTCGGGGTCGGCGAAATTGCGCATGAGCTTGCGCAGCGCGTCCGGAGCCCAGGTGGCGTTCGCGTCGCCGAAGGCGAGGATCTCGCTCTCGGTCTCGCGCACGGCGCGGTTCATCGTCGGCAGCTTTCCCGCCCGCTCGGACTCGAGCAGGCGCACGCCGTCGTAGCCGCGGACGAGCTCGTGCGTCCGGTCGGTCGAGCCGTCGGAGGCCACGACGCGCTCGAGCTTCTCCGCCGGGTAGTCGAGCTCGAGCAGGTTCTCGACCCGCGCCTCGATCACGTCCTCCTCGTCGTGCGCGGGCACGATCAGGGTGACCGTCGGCTCGATCGGCTCCTTGCGCACGGGCCGCCCGCGCACGCGCCGCAGGGCGGCCGCCGCGACGGGATAGCCGACGTGTGTCCACGCCAGTCCGGCGGCGCTCGCCCAGAAGAT
>Ga0081540_1004231_pt1 | contig 11026 bp, 14 predicted proteins | sample TabmetS2T1R1_FD_71024 | JGI IMG/M metagenome (GOLD analysis project Ga0081540, IMG submission 71024) | Tabebuia heterophylla rhizosphere microbial communities from the University of Puerto Rico - S2T1R1 | ecosystem: Host-associated > Plants > Roots > Rhizosphere ... | reverse complement strand
TATTTTACAAGCTAGGATCGCCCTTTCCATAGTCCGGGAGATCAGGAATGAGTCCGCGGACACGTTCGCGGGTTTAAGGAGACCGGCAAGAACCATCATTTGGGCCGGAGAAAGCTCAAAAGGGACAGGTTGTGATCTGGATCACAACTTGGAGCCCCTGATAAATGATAGTTTGGAACTGATGGTGCAGGTCAACTCAAACGACGAGGTTGGATCATGCCCGCCTTATTCGACCTCCTCTACCGCGAATATTGCCGTGCCCGCCTCGCAGAAATGCGAAGGCAACTTCTGATCTCGCCGCCTGAAAGGCATGAGATCCCGGAAGCAATTTGCGATGCCAAGGATGATGTCGATGCCAGCCCGGCTAGCGAGAGCCAACGTACCGAGCGTCATCCAGGCGATTCCTGAGGTCGATAATGCAGCGGCCGATTGAAGCCGATCGGATCGGCTTTGCTTCTGCGTTCCACGGCAAGCGCCCTGGGGTCATCGGATAGCAAGCGCGTACGAGGCTTGCTATTGTCCAGGCGCGCGCCCTCCTCGTCCGTCATGGTGTGTACTTAGTCGCCGGTTGCCGGAATGACCGAATGCGTCATCACGGAAGTTGGCCATCATCAATGTCTCGTGTTTGCGGATCGGCAAAGGATGACACGATTTCTGCAAATGGCAGTCCTTGGTTTTGGGCTGATATGTTCGACAGAAGTGCAGGCAAAATGTGCTTGCCAGTGCATCAACGGATGGATGCAGTCCGTTTGTTCGAGCCCTGGCGATACGGTTCCGGCAGTCTGCCCAATGACGGCGTGTTCGATGACGGGTCCTACAGTTCTTCCAGTTCAACCTCCTCAACTTCCACGGCCCGGGACGTCCGTGTGTTCGCAGCAGCAAGGACGCATCGTTTGTCGTTAAGGAGCCGAACAGGTTAGCCGACGGCCCGCCGGCATGAACCGGCGAACGCTGGGCCTCTCGATACCGTGAACTGACTTCACCGCGGCGGTTCCGAAGAAACGCTCCTGCAGCCATTTTCCGGTTTGAACGAAGACGCCCGGAAACAATCTCCTGCCATTGTGTGGGTGTGACGGGCTCAAGAGGCGCTTTGCTTCTCAGCGCGTTCCTCCCAAGACTTGGGCCGCCGAACGCCGGCGGCCCTTTTTTGAGCGGAGCTGTCGTCACCGGGCGGCGCCAAGCCGCTGCCGGTTACGCTTCCGGCGCGAGCGGCAACCCGTCCAGCCCGAAAGACATGGCTGACGGGTCACACCTCGGACACGCGTGACAACCTCGTGCCAGCGCTGCTCGCGGCAACGATCCACGTTGAACCAGAACCACCCTATCCCCTGCGACGGCGCATCCCGAGCAGGTCGAGGCCCCAGAAGGCAATGAGGATCAGCGCGCACGTGCTCACCCCCAGCAACAATATGATTGCTTCCAGCATGACCGAATCACTCCGCTGGTGACACAAAAAGCATGCACTCTGGTCGCGAAATTGTCATCATTCAGTTGCCGCCAACGTCCGGACGAAACCATTTTCCCGAGCCGACGAAAACGTCCTGAAACAAAGGGCTGCCTACCTGGTTGTTAACAAAACAGGGACGGCCAGCATGCAGTTTTTCCTCGATCTCATTTGGAATGAGTCGCGCAGTAGATTCCTCGCCACAATCCATGAGCGGGAGGCCGGTCAATGATCGAGCTCTCAGCAGCTATCCTCGCCCTGGTCAGCGTCGGCATCTTCGCCGCCCATGCGCTGGATGCCTACCGCACCAGCTAGGCTCGCAGCATTTCGCCTCGAGGGCCGCAGGCGTTGCCGTAGTGGCGTCAGCCAGACGCAGGCGGACTGTCGTCGCCCTCCCTGCTCCCGAGCTTAAATCGGGAAAAAGCGGCGTGATTATATCGGTTTCAAGTCAGCGTTGTTTGCATGCGCAATGGTTGCGGCGCTCGCCAGCACCTCGCCAGCCCTGATCCTCATCAAGCCTGATCCTCTACCGGCATCAAAGGATGTCCTAATTGCGCGGGCCGGCCTTCCCGACGACACACACAGCATCGATATGGAAACGTACAATCCGAGCCATTTCCGGAGCAGAGATCGGCTGCGGGGGAGATTGAGTGTTCACCGGAGGGACCGAAAGATGTTCGCCAGCATTGCCGGCGTAGCCCTCGCGCTACAATTGGGAGTACCGGCCAACCCGCTGAACGAAACCATCCCCTTGGCGCAGGAAATCCGCCACCGCCGTCACGGCCATCCGCCGCCGTGCGGCCACGGCTTCGATCTCGATGACCGGGACAGCAGGTGCTACCCGAACGGGACGGTGCCGCCGCAATTTCAATCGGGCCGCTATTATCCCCTGGAGTACGGCGGCGGCCGGCGGCCGGTACCATGCGGTCACGGCGCTGACGTCGATATTCGCGATGGGCTCTGCTACCCGACGGGCACCGTGCCACGGCAGTATCAGGAAGGCCGCCCGGGTTATCACTATCGACGAAACGGCTACTTCGAAATGCGATAGCGCGGCGATGCTGAACATCTGTTTCGCCGCGTAGCAGCTCTCTCGTGGCAGCCGTTGCAGGGACTTACGCTTCCGATACTTGAAATGCGTTCATCGGATATTCAGGGCGTGTTTTGATATATTTGCATCAATGCAACTTTAGCCCCTCGATCGTGATCGGGCGACCGGTCCGCGCGTCGCGGAAGCGCCGGCAGCTTCCAGTTTGATCGGAGAAAGACCATGATCGTCAGCATTGCCGCCGCAGCACTGGCTGTTCAGTTGAACATGACGCCTGGAAGCGCTGTTGCACCTGACATGGGTGCACCTGCCGCGCCTCAAACCGTGCAATACGGTGTACCCGCCCATCCGCCGCCATGCGGCCACGGCTGGGATCTGAGCGCGCGAGATGGCCTCTGCTATCCGAACGGCTATCTGCCGCCGCAGGACCAGGCCGCACGGCAATATCCGCGTTACTATCGCGGCGGCGGCCGTTACCCCGTTCCGTGCGGTGATGGCGCCGACGTCGACGTCAGGGATGGCCAATGTTACCCGAACGGGATGGTGCCGCCGCAATACCAGCAGGGGCGTCAGCAATATTACGGCGACGGGTATCGCCCGCCGCGGGGCCGGTACTACTATCGAGACTGAGCTACTGCCGGCGGAGCACCGCGACAGCTTCGGCAACCACCGCGACGAGCGACGCCATGGTGTACGGCTTCGGCAGCCATCCGAGCGGGGCATAGGGTTCGGCGCGTCCGCGCGTGTGCGCGTCGTCATGCGCGGTCGCAAAGATGCAGCGAATGGCGAAGTCCTGATACAATTGCCGTGCGGCATCGATGCCATCGCGGGTGCTGGCGAGACGAATGTCCATCACGGCAAGCGTCGGTTGCGCCTCGCCGGCCAGCGCGACGGCTTCCTCAGCGGTCGTGGCCGGGCCGACAACCACAAAGCCGGCTGTCGTCAGCGCGACCTCGGTTTGCATGGCGATCAGAAAATCATCCTCGACGACGAGAACGCGCGGCGGGCCCTGCTTGTCTTCCATCCGTCGGGCCTCTTCAGCAGGCAGCGGCGGGTTCAGGTCCGGCTCGGACGGCGGCGCAAAATGCCCTGCGCTGTGCTGAGGCGTCATCGATGACCGCCCTAGATTTTCGCAGCGGGGAACTCGAGGCACGCCCGCGACGGATTTTTTGTGATGCAAAGCGTTCCGTGCAGCTGGCGCGCGAGGCCGAGCACGAGCTGGAGTCCGGACGAGGTCTTGCGTACCTCCTCCAGGTCGAACCCCTCCCCGTCGTCCTCGACGCAGAGCGCCAGCCGTCCGTCCCGATCGGTCAGGCTGACCCGGACGCCCTGCCGCGCATGGTCCTTGGTGCCGTGCTTCACGGCGTTGGTCAGAAGCTCGTTCAATATCAGTGCGAGCGGCATCGCCACGTCGTTGGAAAGCACGCCGCGGGCAGCGCCGCATTCAATTCGCGCTTCCGGCGGCAGCAATTGCCGGATGGTTTCGCAGACCGCCGGCAAAAATTCTTCCGCCGCGAAACGGCTGGCGTCACTGCGGCCGTACAGCACGCGCTGCGCCGCCGCCATGGCCGAGATCCGCGCGCTGGCCTCATTCAGGACTTTCCGCGCCTCATCGCTGCGCGCGGTTCTTGCCGCGGAGAACAGCAGCGACTGCAGCATCTGCATGTTGTTCTTGGTGCGATGATTGAGTTCATCGAGCAGAAGCCGCTGCTGGGTTTCCGCCTGCCGCCGCTCGCTGATATCCACGAGCATGTTGATGGCGCCGGTGATCCTGCCGAAGGAGTCCCGCAGCGGCGTCGGGAACGGAATGAATGGCACCCGCGTGCCATCCGGCCGCTCCGCGACCGCTTCGGCGCCACGCACGGCACGCCCTTCCTTGAGCGCAACCGCCATCGGGCACTGGTCATGCGGGAGCGGCGTGCCGTCCGGCATGAACAGTTTCCAGGTGACGCACCATTCGTCGCTGCCGAGCACCGGCGTACGGCCGGAAAATTCGACCGCCGCCTGGTTGAAGTAGGTAATTTTCCCCTGCGCGTCAGTCGTGTAAATCGCGGCCGGTATGGCCGCGAATAATTCGGTGAGACGCTGCTCGCTCTCCCGTAGCTTGCGTTCGGCTTCCTTGCGATCGGTGATGTCGCGGGCGATCTTCGATGCGCCGACGATGCGTCCCGCGTTATCGCGCACCGGCGAGACGGTCAGCGAAATGTCCAGGAGGCTGCCGTCCTTCCGCCGACGAACGGTTTCATAATGATGGATACGCTCGCCGCGCCGGATGCGCGCGAGGATCCCCGGCTCCTCGTCTTCGAGGCCTGGTGGAAAAAGAATAGTCACGGGTTGGCCGATGGCCTCGCTGGCGGTATGGCCGAACAGCCGCTCGGCGCCCGAGTTCCAGGTCCGGATGATCCCGTCCAGGTCCTTGCTGATGATCGCGTCGTCGGAGGATTCCACGATGAACACGAGCTGCTGCGCACGCTCTTCGGCGGCGCTCCGCGCCTGCTCCGCCCTCAGCCTCGCGATGCCGAAGCCGAGTTGCCGCGCAAGCGTCAGCGCGACGTCAATCTCCGGTTCGGCGAAGCGATGCGGCTTTTCGTAATAGGCCATGAATTTTCCGGCGAGCCGGCCGCCGACCATGATCGGAATGAAAGCGACGGCTGCGATGTGTTCTCGCGCAACCGTTTCCTTGAGCGCATCGGAAAGATCGGACTGGCCAACGTCCTCGAAATAGACCGGACGCGGAGTTCGTTCACCCCTGTCCCATGGCGAATGGCCCTCGACGGCCTTCCGATACTCGTCCGACAGGCCCCGCCATCCGACGAAACGCATCACGTCGTCGTCGTCGAACAGGAGAATGGAGGCACGCTCGCAGGCTAGCGCGCCGAGGATGGCGTCCAGGCCGGCGTCGTAGACGTCCGGGAGTGACGTGGCGTATTGGAGGCTTTCGGAGAACCGGAACAGCGCCGCCTGCTCTTCGCTGCGGCGCGCCAGCGCCTGTTCGGCTTGCTTGCGGGCGCTGATGTCATGCTGAACGCGCACCGCGTACAGGAAATTTCCCGCCCCATCGCGAACGCTCGAGGACGTCACCTCCGCCCAGAAGTATGAGCCGCCGCTGCGGGCGAGACGCTTTTCAATGGTGTAGCGATCGATTTCGCCCGCGACCTGCCGCCTGAACTGCGCCAGATCCTGCGCGACATCCTGTGGCGAGGTCTCGTCAAAGATGCAGCGGCCGAGCAGGTCGGCCGCCTCGTGTCCCATCAGCTCGCAGACCTTCTGGTTGACGCGCAGAATCCGTCCGGCCTCGTCGACCTCGACGATGCCCACGCCAACGTGTTCGTAGGTGGCAGCCAGCCTCTCTTCGCGCGCACCCGGCCCTTCATCGCGAGGCGTTCGAGCGAGTTCCGGAGTGGCGGGCAGGCCTGGCGGGGAGAGAGTCTTGGCCGTCCGCTGCTGGATGTTCATTCCCGCCATCCCTGCCCCCAAGGGCAAAATTCGTTACGCGATACCCGGCATCAGCACATGCAGGACCGGTACGCATGACCGCTGAGCTAACCCTGCATAAGTCCGGCAAGAGAAGATTGTTCCCCGCGAAGGCCGGACATTGAAACGTCCGTCTTCTTGCGTGGTCGCTTCCGGCGGGATGGACCGCAGTTTGCGGCCATAGCGTTTTCGAGCGAAGCGGGTACCGGTTCGCGTGAAGAAAACACGTCAAAACTAGGAAGCTAGCACCCGCGGCAGATCCCCGTGAAGCTGCTCACCTCGGGTCGCGTCCGCCGCCGAGCCGGCGGTTTTCGCGGCTGACCTTGACGCGCGCTGATGATCCGCTGCGAGGCGCCGGTATAAGGCGACGTCGCGAGCCGTGCGCGTGGCGCCGGCGTATCGACCGCGCCGTAGGAGGTTACCGGCGGCGGGGGATTGGGACGCAGCGGCGGGACACTCGCGGCGTTGCCGATGCCGCTGGGATCGGAGAGCGCGCGGGGATTGGCCGGGCCGAACGGCACGCCTGATATCGACGAATTGCCAGCGCCGGCCGAGCCGGCTGGCGGCGTCAATTGCGCAAATGCCTTGGCGGGGGCGATCAGTGCGAGCGCCACGAAGAGAATAAGCGCCGGATTGCGGGACATCGAGGTCTCTCCAGGAGGCACCCATGCAACGATCATATGGCGCGCGCGTTCCCTTGCTTCCAAGTCACTTCCAAGTCACTTCCAAGTCGCCCGCTTCCATGTGAGCGGTTTCCTGCCGTCCGCATTGCTACGGAGTAGGCGGCGGCGAGAGAATCAGACTTAATTGTGGCGCGATCACGTTTTGAGATTCCGGCGGAATGAACCAGCCTGAGATGCTCGATTCCGATATCCGCGCCCTGCAGCAGTGGCTGCGCGCTGCCTGGCAGCAGCTCAGCGATCACTCCCTCACCACTTTCAGCCGGCGCGAGTTGCGCAACCAGATGAAGCAGTGCAGCGCCGACCTGCGGGCGCTACAGCAGCTGGCGGCCGAACAACAGTTCGGGCCGCTTCAGCAACCGATCCCGTCCTACACCCGGCCAGAGCTGCGAATCCTGTCATGGTGACGGAACAAGGTCAGGCGTTCCGCGGCGAGCCAGGAGCACACCGCTGACGGCACCGCGCCGATGAGGCCGAACAGCAGGACATGCGGCCCGTGGCCGAAGCCTATCCAGAACGCTACTGCCAGCGGCAGGTAGCTGATCGCGTAGCCGAACAGCGCCGTGAGCGCGGGCGAGGCCGCGCCCTGCCCGAGTTGCGCGGCAAGGGTTAGCTGCGCCAGTTCACCCTGTTGATAACCCCAACGCCCCCGGGCCCGCGTCGAAACAGGCCGCCATGGTGTGCTATCCGCATACCGGCCTGATTAACGACGACGGACAGAACACATGCGGATCACCCTGGTCGGTTCCCGCCATTTCGGCGTGACGACATTCAACACGTTGCGCCAACACGGGGTCGATATCGTCCGCGTCGTCGTTCACGATGGCGAGGACCGGCTTGCCGCCACCGCGCAGGCCGCCGGCATCGAGGTTGTCGTGCAAGCCGATCCGAAACGCGTCATCGCGTCTGAAATCGCGCCCAATACCGACCTGATCGTGACCGCCCATAGCCATGCCCGCGTCACCCGCGAAGCCTTGGCCATCTCCAAACTCGGTGGCGTCGGCTATCACCCCTCGCTCCTGCCCCGACATCGCGGCATCGCCGCGGTTGAATGGACCATCAAGGAGGGCGATCCGATCGCCGGCGGCACCGTCTACCACCTCGCCGACCGGATGGATGCGGGTGCCATCGCCGCGCAGGAGTGGGTATTCGTCAGGAAGGGAGAGACAGCGCGCGAACTCTGGGAGCGCGCGCTGGCCCCGCTCGGCCAGAAGCTGCTCGCGGACGTCATCTTTCACGCCAGGACCCACAACAGCCTTCCTGCCACCCCGCAGGACGAGGAATTCGCCACCCAAGCGCCGAGCCTGTCCGACGCCAAGCATTGATCCCTATCCTGATACCTCAACCTGTCCGAATCAGGCGCGAATCGTGGCCAAAACGGACAAATTTCTCGTTCCATATCCGGAACCGGATTCACCTTGATGTGTTTGAAATTCCGGGAACTTTCCACCGTGTTGCGACGCACCCAAGTTTGGACACATTGTGACCAGATAAGGCACGTCATCACACACATCTCAAGGAATTGATCCATGCGCGCCAATCGCATCAGCGACATTTTGTTTGCTTCGTTTCTTGCCTCCGCCGCGACCCTGGCCGCAGCTCCGGCCTCAGCCCAGTCGCCCTATGACGGCCTTTGGCAGGTTACCGTTGTCACAAAAACGGGCAGTTGCGATGCGCAGACTACGTCGACCGTCAATGTCACCGACGGCAAGATTTCGGGCGGTCCGGTATCCGGCAGCGTCGGCAGCGGGGGACTTGTGCGAGTCTCGATCAATGGTGCATATGCGAACGGTCAACTCAATGGCAACTCCGGATCGGGGAAATGGAATGGCGCTTCAGCGGGTGTCGCGTGCAGCGGTCGATGGGAAGCGTCCCGTCAGTAAGCCAAGCCAGGCTTCAGAATTTTTCGCCAAAGCGCGGCGGCTGGCATTCGCAGCCGTCGCGTTTTTTTTGACGACGTTCGCGGCCTCCACCAGCTACGCCCAGTCGAGTGCGTTCGCCGGCATGGCCGGCACCTGGTCCGGCCCCGGCACCGTTACGCTGGATGACGGTTCGAGCGAGCGGATCCGCTGCCGAGCGACCTACAAGGTGAACGGCCCCACCATGGAAATGGTCCTCACCTGCGCCAGCGACGCCTATCGATTCAACCTGCAAGCGGCGGTGGTCGCAGCGGGCGGCGAAGTCAGCGGTACCTGGAGTGAGACCAGCCGCAATGTGGGCGGCAACATCCAGGGCCGTGGCGCCAACGGCAGCTTCCAGGTGATCGCGCAGGCGGCGGGCTTCGGCGCCAGCATCGCGCTGAAGACCACCGGCAACAAGCAGCACATCGCCATGAAGGCCGACAGCCAGTTCCGCGCCGCCAATATTTCGCTGTCGAAGTAGACCAGCCTCACCCTCAACTGTCATCGCCCGCCTTGTGCGCAATTGCGCACTGGAGCGGGCGACGACAAGCGTGGTTGTTCGCCCCGCTTCTTAACTCGTCTTTGGCTTCTCCAGCTTTGCCGCGGTCTCCTTGATCGTCTTGGCGATCAACAGCGCTTGCTCCTTGTTGAACGCAAAATCCTGCACCCCGCGGTGCGTGGTCAACGACAGCACCATGATGTCGGGCTGGTGCTCGGGCCAGCCGGTCGCGAAGGCGGTGACGAAGTCTGCAGAGGTCGCTCGAGTGGTCATTGGCTCACGATATCCTTTTGTCTTTTCAGGTGCGCTTGTTCGCGTGGAGGCGCGTACCATGCGCGGTCACGTCTTCGGCACGAAGGCGGTGACTTCGATTTCGACCTTGGCCCTGACATCGACCAGCCCGTCGATATAGAGCAGCGTCGATGGCGGGAAATTGCGCCCGAGTGTTTCCTTCCAGGCGGCTCCAATGCCTGCACCTGCGGCTTCGTATTCGCTGCGGCTGGTCAGGTACCAGGTCAGGCGCACGATGTGCTCGGGCGCGGCGCCGGCTTCGCCAAGCAGCTTGACGATACGCTTCAATGCCGTGCCGACCTGGGCGGCCATGTCAGGGGCGTAATCGCCCTTCTCGTCGCCGCCGGTCTGGCCGGCCAGCACGATCCATCTACCTGGACCATCGACCTCGACGCCGTGCGAAAAGCCGCGGGGTTTCGACCATTCGGCCGGTTGCAAGATACGCATGCGCAAATTCCTCCTCCGTGGTCATTCCGGGATGGCCCGAAGGACCGGACCCGGAATCTCGAGATTCTCCGATGTGCAATAGCACATCGTAGTTCGATGCTTCGCATCGCCCCGGAATGACGCTTAAAGTTCGTCGCTCTTAGCACCGAACCGGCAGTCGCTCCCACAGCGAAATTGCGGTGACGTGCATCGCTGCCTCGGCGGATTTGCGGATTGCAAATCACGCCATGCTCGCCGATACCGGCCTGCCCTCAACCGATCTCTTCGCGAAATGGACCGCACCCCCTCCAAACCCCTGGCCGCGCTGTGGATGGCCGGCTGGCTCACCCTGATGCTGATCATCGCCGTCGCCGGACGCGAGGCCGCGCGCGAGATCAACGTGTTCCAGCTCATGGAAATGCGCTCGGTCCTCGGCTTTCTGATGCTGTACCCGCTGATCCACGCCAAGGGCGGGCCTGGCGCGATGAGGACGAAGCGGCTGCCGCAGCACATTGCGCGCAACGTCATTCACTATGGCGCGCAACTCGGCTGGTTCTTCGCGCTGACACTGATCCCGATCGGCCAGGTGGTGGCGATCGAGTTCACCATGCCGATCTGGACGGCGATCCTGGCGGCGATGTTCCTCGGTGAGCGGATGACGATCTGGAAGATCACAGCGATCGTGCTCGGAATCATTGGCGTCGTCGTCATCGTCCGTCCCGCCACTGGCGAGGTCAATCCGGGACAGTTGATCGCGCTGGCCGCTGCGGTCGGGTTCGGCATCTCGGTCGCGATGGTGAAATTCCTGACCCGGACGGAGCAGGCAATCTCGATCATGTTCTGGATGTTGGTGGTGCAGTCGGCAGCCGGATTGCTCCCGGCGCTTTATGTCTGGCAGTGGCCTCCTGCCCATCTGTGGGGCTGGGTCGTGGTGATCGGGTTTTGCGGCACGTTTTCCCACTACTGCATGGCGCGTGCGATGCTGCATGCCGACGCTACGATAGTGATCCCGATGGATTTCCTGCGTGTCCCCCTGACCGCTGCCGCTGGCTGGCTGATCTACTCGGAGCGGCTGGATCTGTTCACCGTCCTCGGCGCCGCATTGATCCTCACCGGCAATCTGTTGAACCTGAAACCGAATCCTTCGACTAAGGCGTCCGCCCCAAGCTGAATTTTATTTCCCGGGCTGTGATCCAGATCACGTGACGGAGCGTGTCGAGACGGTAACGGATGGCGCCGGATTTGGCCGTTAGCCTGCTTTTT
>Ga0081540_1004230_pt1 | contig 11027 bp, 11 predicted proteins | sample TabmetS2T1R1_FD_71024 | JGI IMG/M metagenome (GOLD analysis project Ga0081540, IMG submission 71024) | Tabebuia heterophylla rhizosphere microbial communities from the University of Puerto Rico - S2T1R1 | ecosystem: Host-associated > Plants > Roots > Rhizosphere ... | reverse complement strand
CGAGGCGTCGTCGAGCTCCGACGGGTCGGGTCGCTCGCCGGTGGCGCGCTCGGCGAGCTCCGCGAAGGCCTCGCGCGCGGCGCTGGCCGCCTCCTCGTCGATCGGTGGCACGTCCTCGTCGGGGATCAACTCGACCTCGCCGGCGGGGTACTCGGGGGACTCGAAGCGATCCAGTACCCGGAAGGGCGCCTCGCCGCTGACGACGATGTTCATCCGCCCGTCGTCGAAGCGTTCGAGCACGTCCTCGATGCGGGCGGTGCACCCGATCGAGCGCGCCCCCTCGTCGTCGCGGAGCACGATTCCGAACGGCTCGCCGTGCTCGAGCGCGGTGCCGACCATCCGCTTGTAGCGCTCCTCGAAGATATGGAGCGGCACCTGCTCCCCCGGGAGCAGGACGAGCGGCAGCTCGAAGATCGGAAGCTCGCGACCCGCCATCCCGGCCAATCTTAGATATGCGAGGGTGCCTCGCTGGGGCGTAACCGATATGGCGAGCGACATCGACTTCGAGGCGGAGGGGCTGCTCGGCGACCTCAAGGGCGAGGCCCGTGAGGCCCGCTTGGCTCTCCTCGAGGACCTCTCCGATCAGGGTGTCACCCTCGAGGAGCTGAAGCGGGCGGTTGAGGAGAACCGGATCGTGCTGCTGCCGGTGGAGCGGGTCTTCGGGGAGGGGCAGGAGCAGTACACCGCGGCCGAGATCGCGGACGGCGCTGGGCTGGATCCGGAGTTCCTCGCTCGGTTGCTGCAGGCGCTCGGTGCCCCGATCCCCGGCGAGGACGACCGCGTCTACGGCGAGGCCGACCTGGAGGCCGCCAAGCGCGCCAAGCTCTTCCTGGACGCCGGGCTGCCACCTGAGGGGGTGCTCGAGACGTCCCGGATCATCGGGATCTCGATGGCGAACCTCGCCGACGCCAACGTCGATCTGGTCGGCGAGGTGTTCACGGAGCCGGGCATCGACGAGCGCGAGCTGGCGCTCCGGTACGCGGAGGCAGCGAGGACGATGGCTCCCCTGCTCGGCGAGACGCTGCTGCACGCCTACCGCATCCACCTCCGCGAGCGCATCCGACAGGCCGTGATCACCGAGGCCGAGCTCGCGGCGGGCAGGATCTCGGGCACGGACGAGATGACCATCGCCTTCGCGGATCTGGTGGGGTTCACCCGCCTCGGGGAGTCGCTCGAGATCGAGCAGCTCGGCGATGTCACGGGAAGGCTCTTCGAGCGCGCCTCCGACGCCGCCCGCCCGCCGGTCCGCCTCGTGAAGATGATCGGCGACGCGGCGATGTTCTCCTCTCCGGAGTCGGGGCCGCTCGTCGACGCCGTCGTCGGGCTGGTGGACTCGGCGGGGACCGACGAGATGCCGCCGCTGCGGGCCGGTTTGGCGCGCGGGCAGGTCCTGGGGCGTGGGGGAGACTGGTACGGGCGACCCGTGAACCTCGCGGCCAGGATCACGAACTTCGCGCGGCCGGAGAGCGTCGTGATCGATCAGGCGGTGAAGGACTCGCTCGCGGAGACGAACGGCCGCCCGTTCGACTTCTCGTTCGCGGGCAAGCGCAGGTTCAAGGGCATCGAGGGGGAGGTGCCCATCCACCGCGTGCGGCGGGCGAAGGACGGGCACTAATCCGCCCTTAACGCGGGGCCGTAACGCTCGTCGAACCTCCGAGTCTGGGACGGATATGGCCTTACTGATGCTGTTCGCGTTCGTGGCGGGGGCGGGCACCGCCCTGTCGCCCTGCGTCCTGCCGATCCTGCCGGCTGTGCTCTCGGCGGGGGTCACGGGCGGCAGACGGCGTCCCCTCGGCGTGGTCACCGGACTGGCGCTCTCATTCACCTTCGCCACCGTCGGGCTGGTCTACGTGATCGACGCCCTGGGGCTTCCGAACGGTGTCGCGAGGGACGTGGCGATCGTCGTCCTCTTCGCCTTCGGCTTCTGCCTGCTGGTCCCGCCGGTTGGGGACCGGGTCGAGGCTTTCGCCTCGCGCCTGACGCCGGGTCCCGCTCGAGTCGGCGGTGATGGGTTCGGGTCGGGACTGATCGTGGGGGCGAGCCTCGGCCTCGTCTACGCCCCGTGCGCGGGGCCGATCCTGGCCGGGGTGATCGTCGTCTCCGCGGCGCAGGACTTCACCGCCGGCCGGTTCGCCGTCGCCCTCTCCTACGCCGTGGGCTCGGCGATCGTGCTCTATCTGCTGCTGCTCGGCGGACGGCGGTTCGCCCAGAGGCTCGCCCCGGTGCGCGGACGGGTCCAGATGGCACTCGGGGCGGTGATGGTGCTGGTGGCGGTCGCCATGACGGCGAACCTGGATACGCGCTTCCAGACCGCGATCGCCAGCGACCTGCCGGCCTTCCTAGTCAATCCGACCGAGGGGCTGGAGAAGAGCCCCGTCGTAACGTCCGACCTGGCGAACGTGCGGCAGACCGGGAAGCCGATCGTCGACCCTTCGCAGCTCGATCAATCGGTCGACCTTCCGACCTACGGCCACGCTCCGGACTTCACGGGGACGCAGGAATGGTTCAACACCCCAGGAGGCGAGTCCCTCTCGATGAGCGAGCTGCGCGGCAAGGTCGTCCTGATCGATTTCTGGACCTACACCTGCATCAACTGCATCCGCACCCTTCCCTACCTCGAGGCCTGGCAGCAGCGCTACGGGAGAGACGGCTTCACGATCGTCGGCGTTCACTCACCCGAATTCCCGTTCGAGAAGGACGCGGGCAATGTCCAGGACGCGATTCGCCAGAACCATCTGACCTACCCCGTAGTCCAGGACAACGATCTCGCCACCTGGGACGCGTGGGGGAACCAGTACTGGCCCGCGGACTACCTGGTGGACGCCGAGGGGAACGTTCGCAGCGCCCACTTCGGAGAGGGCGGATACGACCAGACAGAGCGCGAGATCCGCACCCTGCTGCGGGCCGCCGGCCGCTCGAAGCTGGGGGCGGGCGCGCGGGCGTCGGGACAGGCGCCGTCCGCCGGGGCGACCACCCCGGAGACCTATCTCGGCGCCGCGAGGGCGAGCGGCTGGGTGAACGGACAGATCCATCCGGGCGATCAGGACTTCGGGGCACCGCCGGCCACGCTCCCCGTCAACCACCTCGCCTACTCGGGCAATTGGGGAGTGACCGACGAGGACGCCAGGTCCGGCGCCGGGGCCGGGATCGACCTGGAGTTCAACTCCCGGCGCGTCTTCCTCGTGCTGGGCTCTCCGGGCCAGGCCCGCCAGATCCAGGTGCTGCTCGACGGCCGCCCGATCCCCTCCAGGCTCGCGGGCGCGGACGTGCGCAACGGCCGGGCGACGATCGAGGCCCAGCGTCTCTACCGGCTCGTCGACCTGCCGGCCGTCGCCCAGCACCGCCTCTCCCTGCGCTTTGCCCCCGGTGTCTCGGGATACGCCTTCACCTTCGGGTAGTCCCAGCCGCTGCACGAATAGGATCCAAGCCGTGGACGAGCAGAAGGCACGCGAACGGCTGGCCGAGGAACGCGCGCGGATCGAGCGCGAGCTCGCCGGGATCGGGCCGGATCAGGAAGAGGAGCAGCCCGAGGACATCGGCGACCAGGGCGACGACCTGGAGCAGGCGGGCAAGGACGAGGCGCTCCGCGAACAGCTGGAGCGCACGCTCGAGGCGATCGCCCGCGCCGAGGAGCGGCTCGGCGAGGGCACCTACGGCAAGTCGGTGATCAGCGGCGAGCCGATCCCCGATGAACGCCTCGAGGCGCTTCCCTGGGCCGACCGCCTGGTCGAGGAAGAGCCCGGCGGGCGCGGCTAGCTGCGCTCGGGCCTCCGCGCGGCGACGAGCAGGTTGTAGAAGAGCTGCGGCGGCAGGTGCGGTTCCAGCACCTGGTTGTCGAGGCGCTGCAGCGCCAGGTAGCTGCGGAAGGCGAAGCGCCGCCACACCCACGGCACCTGGTCGGGCTCGGCCGTCGCCTCCAGTGTCCGCACGGTCCAGCCGTGGATCGAGGCGAGCAGCTCCTCTCCCCGGACCCGGACATCGCTCAGGTCCGCCGCGGCACAGAAGCGCTGCAGGTCCCCTGGGGAGAAGGAGTGAACATCCACCTCCGCTTCCAGCGAGTGCCCGTTGACGTCCGCGTCCGGGTAGTGGTGCCGCTGCGACGCGCCCATCGCCCGGCGCCAGAGGGGCGCCGCCAGCAGGGCGGTCCGCTTCGGGATCGCCGCGAGCAAGTCCCCGTACCGGGACGGCTCGCCGCAGAAGGCGATCGATCCTCCCGGCCGGAGCACCCGCGCGAACTCGAAGAAGGCCCCCTCGAGGTCGGGGATGTGATGAAGCACGGCGTGGCCGAAGACGAGGTCGAAGCTCTCATCCGGGAAGGGGAGCGTCTCGGCCTCGGCCGCCGCGGTTCGCACCTCGAGGCCGAGACGTGAGGCGTTCTGATCGAGGGCGGCGAGCATCCCCGGGGAGATGTCCGTCGCGGTCGCGTGCTCGATCAGGCCGGCCTGCAGCAGGTTGAGCGAGAAATAGCCGGTGCCCGCGCCGATCTCGAGGGCGTCACCGAACGGCCTGTCGGGCAGCCGTCCCAGAGCCTTGCGCAGCTTGCCGGTGACCTGGCCCTGGCCGACCTCCCCGAAGTCGATCCCCCACTTCGAGTCGTAGGAGGATGCCGCCACGTCGTGGTAGCGCTCGTTGACCTCCTTGATCCGGTCCGGGCTTGGGGCGGGCACGGGCGCGGATCTTACGCAGCGATCCTCCGCCTCAGCGCTCTATAGGGTGGCGGGCGTGAGCACCGGCGCGATGATCGCCGTCGGTGGCGGAGTCGGCCTCGTGGTCGGGATCCTGGTGAGCCTGGCCACGGACGTGCCATTCGCCCCGGAGGGAGGGCTGGCGATCGGCCTCCTCGCCGGCTGGCTGCTCTCGTCCTGAGCGCAACCGTCCGGAAGCGCCGCCGACCTGCGCCGGAGCTACCTGTCGTAGGTCTTGATGGCCCGTAGCGAGAGGCCGATCAGGACGACGCCCATGACGACGATCACGCCCACGCAGACGAGGATCTTGTCGATCACCCAGCCGTCGATGATCAGGGAGCGGATCCCGACGATCACGTAGCTCACCGGGTTGATCCGCGCCAGCGTCTCCATCAGCGGTGAGAGGCGGTCGAAGGGGACGAAGTTCGGCGTCAGGAAGAGAAGCGGGAAGAAGAGCAGGAAACTCGTGTTGGTCGCCTGGACGTTGCGCGTGTGGAGGGCGACGAGGATGCCGAACCCGGCATAGGCGACGCCGAAGCAGGCGGCGAGCAGGACGACCAGGACCGCCCCGGCCGGTCCCGCCTCGACGTGCATGCCGAAGATGATGATCCCGACGAGCAGGACGACGATCGAGGCGGCTAGCCCCCGGACGAGGTCGGCGGCCAGCCGGCCCACGATCAGTGAGGTGCGCCGGATGGGCGCCACCAGGAGCTTGTCGAAGTAACCGCTGTCGATCTCGGTGACCAGCGCCAGCCCCGTGGTCGCCGTCGCCACCGCGAACATCAGCGAGACGGGCATCTGGAAGGCGACATAGCTCTGGCCGTGCAGGAACGGTGTGCTGTCGGCCGGGAACGTCTTCTGGACCTGGCCGATGTTGACGGCGAGGAAGAAGAGCGGGATGAACAGGGTCGGGATGGTCGCCTCCGGATAGCGCAGGACCTCGCGGATCGAGCGACGGCCGAGCAGCAGAACCTCCGTCACGGCGCCACCGCCCTGGCTGCCGCCTCGTCCTCCTCGGCGGCCTCGTCGGCGTGCTCAGGCGCCTGCTCCGCGCCCTCGAGGCGGCGACCCGTGGCCTCGAGGAAGACGTCGTCCAGGGAGGGCCGGGAGACGGAGATCGCCCCGACCTCGACGCTGGCCGCATCCAGGCGGCGAACGATCTCCGCGATCGAGGTGGCGCCGTCCTCGACGAAGAGGGCGAGCTCGTTCTCCTCGCCGAGCACACGGTCGAGCCCGGGCAGCTCGCCGATCACGTCGCGGGTCCGCTCCGGATCCGCCCCGCGGAGCTGGACGGTGACCACGTCCTTGCCGATCGCGGCCTTCAGGTCCTCCGGCGTGCCCTGGGCGACCAGCTCGCCGTGGTCGATGATCGCCAGCCGCTCGCAGAGCTCGTCGGCCTCCTCCAGGTACTGCGTCGTCAGGAAGATCGTCGTCCCGTCGGCGTTGATACTGCGGACCTCATCCCAGACGGTGAGGCGGGAGGCGGGGTCGAGGCCGGTCGTCGGCTCGTCCAGGAACAGGACCCGCGGGCGGTGGACCAAGGCGCTCGCCAGGTCGAGCCGCCGCTTCATCCCTCCCGAGTAGGTCTTGGTACGACGGTCGGCGGCCTCGGTCAGCCCCACCAGCTCGAGCAGCTCGGCGGCTCGGTCGCGGCCCGCCGAGCCCGTGATTCCGTAGAGGCCGCACTGCAGCTCCAGCAGCTCCCGGCCCGTCTGCACCGGGTCGAGTCCGATCTCCTGGAGGGCGACACCGATGTCCCGGCGAACGGCGTCACCCTCGTCCATGACGTCGTGGCCCGCCACCGACGCCCTCCCGCTGGACGGAGGAAGCAGGGTGCAGAACATCCTCACGGCCGTGGACTTGCCGGCTCCGTTCGGTCCGAGGAAGCCGAAGATCTCCCCCTCGTCCACGCTCAGGTCGACCGCGCGCACGGCCTCTATGCCGCCCTTGAAGCTGCGGCTGAGCTCGCGCGCCTCGATCGCAGGCGCTCCTCTGTGGTCTTCCATCGGCGCTCTGTTCCGTCCTCGGGATGCGTCTCTTAGACGAGCGGGCGCGACCGAACTCATCGGTGGCGCCTGAACGCTCACTCTACGTATGTCCCCTCCGGGGCTGTCGCCAGACGGTGAAGCGGCCCGGGCCCCTAACTTCCGGGCCGTGAGCGAGGCGGAGCGGACCTACCTGCAGGAGAACCAGCCCGAGGGCGTCCCGCCCCTCGAGCTCACGGGCGAGCGCACCCTGCCCGACGTGCCCGAGGAGAACTACTGGTACCGGCGCCACGTCGCCGTCTATGAGTGGATCGCGGAGCGCTGTCTCGGCCTGCGCGTCGCCGACCTGGCCTGCGGCGAGGGATACGGCTCCGATCTCCTCGCCGAGCACGCGGCCGAGGTGATCGGCGTCGATGCCAACCCGGAGGCGCACGAGCACGCCCGGGCCCGCTACACCCGCTCGAACCTGAGGTTCCGCCGCGAGCTCGTCGAGGACTTCGACGAGCCGGTGGACGCCGTGGTCTTTCTGCAGACGATCGAGCACATTCACGAGCCCGACGGCCTGCTCGAGCGAATCGCCGGGATCGCGGCGGTTGCCTACATCTCGACGCCCAATCGCCTCACCCTCGCGCCGCCGGGCGCCGAGAAGTCCGACAACCCCTGGCACCTCCGCGAGTACGACCAGGGCGAGTACCGCGCGCTCCTCGAGCCGCACTTCGACCGGGTCGAGATCCTGGGCCTGCATCACGCCCGCAAGCTGCGCGCCCACGAGCTCGCCATCCGCCTGGGCTGGGACCGGGTGCATCCGGCCCTTCGTCTCACCAAGCCCTTCTACGGGCGCTTCATCCCGGCGATCAGCGCCAACGACTTCCGCCTGCGAGCCGGCGACCTCGACGACGCGCTCGACTTCGTCGCGATCTGCCGCCGTTGACCATGGCGGGTCGGACAACGGGGGATCTCGCGATCGTCCTGCACTCCCACATGCCCTACGTCGAGGGGTTCGGCACCTACCCGTTCGGCGAGGAGTGGCTCTTCGACGCCTTCGCCCGCTCGCACCTGCCGGTGCTGGACGTCGCGGAGCGGCTGACGATGACGGTGACGCCCGTGCTCGCCGATCAGCTCGAGGCCGAGGGCGTGGGGGAGAGGATGCTGACCTTCCTGCGCCGCCACCGGGTGGACGCGGCCGACCGGGACGTGGCGGATGCCGGCGCCGCAGTCCGGCCCGCGGCGAGGGCCGAGGCCGATCACTACACCGCGGCGATGAAGCGCCTCGCCCGTCTCGGCGGCAATCCGCTGCGCGCCTTCCAGGAGGCGCATCGCAGGGGCCGGATCGCGCTGATGCCATCGGCCGCGACGCATGCGGTGCTGCCCAAGCTCGCCAGCCTGGCCGGGCGCCGCCTCCAGGTGGACGCCGGGATGCGCTCTCACGAACGGCGCTTCGGCGAGGCCGACGGCTTCTGGCTGCCCGAGTGCGCCTACGTCGCCGGTCTCGAGGCAGTGCTCGCCGAGCGCGGCCTCGCCTTCACCTGCCTCGACCAGAGCTCGCACGAGCGGGGCACCGCGGCGCTGCGCCCGATCCAGCTCCCGGGTGGGACCGTCGCCTTCACGATCGACTGGCCGACGGTGAGGCTGGTCTGGTCGGACGGCGGCTACCCGTCCGATGACTCCTATCTCGAGTATCACCGCCTCTCGCGGAACGGCATGCGCCTCTGGTCGATCTCCGGCGCGCCCTATGACCCGGCCGCCGCCGCAAAGCGCGCCGCCGAGGACGCCGCCTCCTTTCTCGCCGCGGTGCGCGACCGTCTGGAGCGCCACCGGACCGACACCGGCCGGCGCGGTCTCTGCGTGTTCGCGATCGACACCGAGCTCCTGGGGCACTGGTGGGCCGAGGGTCCCCACTGGCTGGGCGAGGTCATCAAGGGGGCTGAGGTCGACGGCGTGCGGCTGCTGACCCTGCCGCAGGCGCTGCGCGAGCACGAGCCGGAGGAGCGGCCGGCGCGGGAGGCGAGCTGGGGCGAGGGGAAGAGCCTCGAGACCTGGGACTCGCCCTCGGTCTCCGATCTCGTCTGGGCGACCCGCCGGAGCGAGCTGCGCCTGCTCAGGTCGCTGGCGGGAGATCGCCTCGACCCGCGCGCGGCGAGCCGGGCCGCCCGCGAGCTGCTCGCCCTCCAGTCGAGCGACTGGGCGTTCATGGACCACCGCGGCCAGGCCGGCGACTATCCCTATACGCGCGCCACGGCCCACGCTCAGGGCCTGCTCGAGGCCATAGACTCAGGCGAGCCGGTCGATCCTCGCGTGCGCAATCTCGCCCCGGACCTGAGTCTGGCGCCGCTACTCGAGCCCTAATGCCCCAGTCCCTCCGATGACAAGCGCCCTCGTCCTCTCCTGGGAGTACCCGCCTCTGATCGAGGGCGGCCTGGCGCGGGTCGTCCGCAAGCAGGCGGAGGGCCTGGTGGAGCGCGACGTCGAGGTGCACGTCCTCACGCGCGGGGGAGAGGAGTCCCCGGCCGAGGAGCTCGTTCGCGGCGTCCATGTACACCGGGTGCGCGAGCCGACCCGCCCCGCTGAGCTCAACGAGTTCGTGGCATGGGTCGAGCGGATGAACTCGGACATGCTCGCCGCCGGCGTGGAGCTCGGGGACCGGCTCGACTTCGACGTCGTGCACGGCCACGACTGGCTCGTCGCCAACGCCTGTGACCATCTCGCCCGTCGCTTCGAGGCGCCGCTGGTTACGACGATCCACGCGACCGAGCACGGCCGCCACCAGGGCTGGGTGGACAAGCACCCGCAGTCCTACATCCACGGGGTCGAGCGCTGGATCACCAACCGCTCCGATCGCGTCCTCGTCTGCTCCACCTTCATGCGCGAGCAGGTGGTCGACGTCTTCGGCGTGGACGAGGAGCGGGTGGAGGTGATCCCGAACGGGATCGACCCCGAGGACCTGCAGCCCCACGACGACGACGAGCTGCGAAGGCTGCGCGCCGAGTTCGCCGAGCCCGACGAGTCCCTCGTCCTGCTGGTGGGGAGGCTGGTCTACGAGAAGGGCTTTCAGTTCGCGCTCGAGGCGCTGCCGGAGATCATCGATCGACTGCCGAACACCCGCTTCGTGGTCGCCGGCTCGGGGACGCATGAGCAGGAGCTCCGTCGCCAGGCAGAGGAGCTGGGGCTGATGGAGCACGGCACCTTCGTCGGCTGGATCGGCGACGACGTCCTGCACTCTCTCTACCGGATCGCGGACGTCTGCGTGGTCCCCTCCATCTACGAGCCATTCGGCCTCGTCGCCCTCGAGGCGATGGCGTCGAGCTGCCCGTGCATCGTCGCCGACACAGGCGGACTGCGTGAGGTCGTCCCGCACGACGAGGTGGGGCTGCGGTTTCGCGCCCGCGACCCAGCCTCCCTCGCGGAGATGACCGTGCGCGTTCTCGACGACGCCAAGCTCTGCCGCCGCCTGACGGCCGAGGCCTTCGAGCACCTCCGCCGCTTCGACTGGGGCGACGTCGCCGAGCGGACCGCGGAGGTCTACGCCGAGCTGATCGCCAGCGCGGCGCCGGCACGGGGCGGATGACCAGGCTGCCGGAAGGCCGGCGGGAGGTCTATCCCTCGCGCAGCGCGCGTCCCAAGCGGCGGGCACCGGACTTCGGCCCGGGTTTGAACGTCAGCGTGCCGATCTCCTTCGGCCTGCCGCTGGTGGTCGTCGGGATCGCCTTGGTCGCAGCCGCGCTCGCCTCCGGCCACGCGGTTCTCTGGATCGGAGGCGCCGTCGCGCTCCTCGCTGGTGTGTTGCTGTTCGCCTCGGGGAAGCGCCTCTAGCTCTGGCGGCGCTTCTTGCGCTTCTTCTTCTTGCAGGACTTCTTCTTGTGTTTCTTCTTCGCCTCCACCGCGTGGTGCTTGCGCTTCTTCCTCTTGGCCTTGGTGCACTTCTTCTTCGTCGCGCCGAGGGGCTGGCAGCTGCCCACGACCGTGGCCGGCGAGTCGACGCTGGTGCTCGCTCCGTTGTAGCCAACGAAATCGGCGTGGAAGAGCGGCGGCGGAGGGTCGCACAGGTTCCTGCTCGCGCTCAGCAGACCGGGCGAGGACGGGAAGGTGAGCGCGAAGTGGGAGATCGGGATGTCGGGCAGCCCGTCGAACGTCACCACCTTGTCGAGGCCGAGGGTCCCCCGCAGCAGGAGGTGGAGCTGGCCCTGCAGGTCGAGGCCGATGTCGGGAACGCCTCCGGTCTCGACGAAGACGACGTTTCCGGCCAGCGGCTGGGTGAGCAGCGGCGACGCCGCGACCGCCGAGCCCATGACGGAGTTCGGCGGGCAATTGCTCGCGAGGAAATCGGCCGGTGCGCAGCGGTTCCCGAGCAGATTGGCGT
>Ga0081540_1004229_pt1 | contig 11028 bp, 10 predicted proteins | sample TabmetS2T1R1_FD_71024 | JGI IMG/M metagenome (GOLD analysis project Ga0081540, IMG submission 71024) | Tabebuia heterophylla rhizosphere microbial communities from the University of Puerto Rico - S2T1R1 | ecosystem: Host-associated > Plants > Roots > Rhizosphere ... | reverse complement strand
ATCGTGAATACTCCACCGCCTGAAAGGCGGTGGCTTCAGATGACGGCTTAAAGCCGGATCGGTCCGCCTTCGGCGGACTTACGTCACATTGAAGTCGTCGTCCGGCTCCGGTGCGCTCTGGTTTTTAATGTATTCAGCCCACACTTCATCGGTCACATTCCCGCTGCTCGCGACCCAGTATCCACGCGCCCACAGATGCTGGCCCCAGTACCTCTTCCGTAAGCTAGCAAACTCTGCCAGCAGCTTATGGGAGCTCCGCCCTTTTAGGTACTGCACTGCGCGCGATACCGACAGGCTAGGCGGAATGGACAGCAGTAGATGAACGTGCTCCCGGTTGATCGACCCGGCGTGAATGACCATTTCGTGCGCCCGGGCTGTCTCGCGAATCAGTTCACGGCATCGCTGTCCCACATCGCCCCCAAGGATGGGGAACCGATATTTCGCAACCCATACAATGTGGTACTTGCAGTCCCAGACCGTATGGCTGCCGCGTTTGTAGCTCTCCATGACCCAGTGTACACCGGGCGAGCGGGGGTCCCATGCCGCCTAAAGGCGTGGGGTTTCCTGATCCCCTATCGGGGACTCTAAACATGCGGGCATTTTCGAGGGCGATCACTGCCTGGTCCGCAAAGGTGGTAATTACGTCGATTTGCTTCTCGGTGAAAGGTTGCACGACAGTTTCTAGATAAATTGATGACGCCGATCGGCCGGCCGTCGCGCATCAAAGGTCCTCCGAGCACCCTGCGACGCGCACATTTGTTGCGGCGCGCCATCTCTAGAAACGGTATCGCGGCGGGGGGTTAAGAGCGGTGAACTTTAACGATGTCCTGACCGCCACGCGATTGCGAGGCGTTGCACTCACTAGAGCATCGTGCCTTTAGTTAGAATCGGGGTTTCCCAAATTAGCGAACTGTGATTCACCCTGCTTGGAGGTGGATCATGGGGCGAAGCTATTCGTTGGATTTGCGCCGACGGGTGATCGATCGCATCGCTGGGGGACAATCGCGGCGCGGTGCGGCCGAGGACATGTCGGTGAGCGCGTCGTTCGCCGTCAAGCTGGTGGCCCGGCACGAGCGCACCGGCTTACTGGAACCCGCACCACAGGGGCGCCCGGCGGGTACGGGCAAGCTGGCGCCCTATCGCGAGTTCCTGATCGGACGTGTCAAGGAGAAGCCCGACATCACCATGCCGGAGCTGGCGGCCGAGCTCAAGACACATCACGGGATCGAGGCTGATCCAGCATCGTTGTCTCGGTTCCTGTGCAAGGCCGGCTTGAGCTTTAAAAAAAACTCTACTGGCCACCGAGCGCGCTCGATCTGACGTCGCCAGGGAGCGCAACGTCTGGATCCACAAGCGGCTGCCGATCATGCGGGCGATCCCGCATCGCCTCGTGTTCATTGACGAGACTTCGACGAACACGAAGCTCACGCGTCTGCGCGGAAGATCGCTGAAAGGCGAGCGACTTCCAGGTGCGGTTCCGTTCGGCCACTGGCAGAGCCAGACCTTTATCGCGGCCCTGCGCTCGAGTGGCCTAACGGCTCCTTGGCTGATCGACGGGGCGATCGACCGAGACACCTTCGACCTCTACGTCGAGACCCAGCTTGCGCCCACCTTGGAACCAGGTGAGGTCGTCATCCTCGACAATCTCAAGGTCCATCAATCGGCAAGAGCGACGGCGGCACTGCGAGCCCGTGGCGCCTGGTTCCTGTTCCTGCCAGCCTACTCACCCGACTTGAACCCGATAGAGATGGCCTTCGCAAAACTCAAAGCCCATTTGCGCGCCGCTGGTGCCAGAACCTACGAGGCGCTATGGCGTGCAGTCGGCAATATCTGCGACCTGTTCGATCCGCGCGAGTGCTGGAACTTTCTCAAACACGCCGGCTATGCTTCCGATTAAAAGCACGATGCTCTAGCACTCCGCCCGGCACAGGTTCGACAATAGTTGAAGTGCAACGGGAGAGTCCAAGCGATACCTTTAGCTCAGCCCCGCGCATCCGTCAGATGGGGCAGACAAATGATCGAGAGAGGGCATAGATCCCCTCGGCTCAAGGGAGGAAGCTATGACGCGCGCTGCACGCGCAGCGTCGGCTTTGGCGTTTAGCGCCGCTCGCCCGGCGGCTGCACACTGCACACTTATCATCGCGACAATCTGCCGAGCGCCTCCGTTCATCCTCTACGACCGCACTCCGACCTTGCGGCAGCTTCAGTGGAACACCCGCAAGTCGTGGCACGGCGCCTGCTGGAGCCGGTCGATGTGGTGGGCGAACGGTCAAAGGCTTCGTGCACCATCACAACAGCCTCCACAATAAATGGCGATTTGAAAACGTGTGACCGGACAAATGAAAAGCAGAACAGCTGGCGGCCAATGCCGGCCGTCAGTACGAGCACTCTGAAGAACAACGGCCTCCGTACTCAAGAGGCTCCGCGAATACAAGGGAGATCCCTGCATACTTCCAATTGTTGTTCGGCGATCAGCCTTTTAGAGCCGACGCCGGTGAGGCGATCATGGGTCACGTCCGTCACAAAACTGTGGGAGGTAACCATGACCAAAATTCTGCGACGCAAATTCTTAAAGATTACAACTGCGAGCGCTGTCGCCACAAAGGTTGCAGGCATCGCCGGCATTCTTGCGAGCGGCCGGGCCCCGGCATATGCACAAACTCAAAGCATACATTGGCTGCGTTGGGCAGACTTCGTCCCTGCTTCCGACGTGCTGCTCAAGGGCGAGATCACCCAGGAATGCCAGAAAGCCTTGGGGATGAAGCTCGAAGTCGAAACCATCAACGCGAACGACATCCAGTCGCGCATTACCTCGGCGATCCAGTCGGGCACCGGGCCCGACATCTTCATGACCCTTAACAACTGGCCGCAGCTCTATGCCAACAGCGTGTCAGATGTGGGGGATGTCGCCGAGGATTTAGCCAAAGCGCAAGGCGGCATTTACGAGGTCTGCAAGGTTGTCGCGACAGTCGGTGGCAAATGGATCGGCGTGCCATGGTGCGTCGGCGGCGGACTCGTCGCCTATCGCAAGTCGTGGCTGGCCGAGGTCGGGTTCGACGGCAAGTTTCCGGGAACATGGGATGAATTTCGTACGGCCGGTCAAAAGCTGAAAAAAGCCGGCCGGCCCTATGGCCAGACCGCAGGACACACGTTCGGCGACGCACCGAATTGGTGGTATCCCTACCTGTGGTCTTGGGGGGGCAAGGAGGTCGAAGCCGACGGCAAGACCGTCGTGCTGGACAGCAAGGAGACGCTCGAATCCGTCAAGTACGCCGTCCCCCTGTGGAAGGAGACGATGGACGAGGGTGGTCTTGCCTGGGACGACACCAACAATAACCGCGCCTTCCTATCGGGGACGATCAGCGCCACCAACAACGGCGCCTCGATTTACTTGGAGGCCAAGAAAAAACCCGATACCTACAAGACCGAAAAGGGCACGTCGATGAAGGACGATATCCTTCATGCCAGTATTCCCGCGGGTCCTGGTGGTCAGTTCAACCTGCCGGGGCCATTCACCAACCTCCTGATGAAATACTCGAAGAACCAGGCGGCGGCGAAAACATTCCTGCGCTGGATGTCATCGAAGGAAATCTTCGAAAAGTGGTTCGTCTCGCAGCAAGGCTACACCGCCGGACCCACCAAGATCTGGGAAAGCCATTCCGTGTGGAACGCCGATCCGGTCCTTGCACCGTTCAAGCAGCTTCCTGCGACGGGACGGTTGGGCGGCTATGCCGGATCGCCCAACCAGAAAGCTGCCGAGGTGACAACCAAGTACATCATCGTTGATATGTATGCGAAGGCGATTCAGGGCATGCCGGCCGCCGATGCGGTCAAGGCGGCGCATGCGGAGCTAGTCAAGATCTACGCCTAAGCTGGATAGCGCCCATGGCATAACCTTTCTGCGCCGGCCACGTGAAACTGGCCGGCCAGTGCAGTTGGTTGGGGCCGTTCGCAAAGGCATCGATACGGGTTGCGTGTCGCCTCACCTTTGAGGATCATCCGGACAGGTTGGTCTCTTGTTGTGGCACTAGGCGGCCTAAAGTCTGCCTGCTGCCAACCAGGCAGCTGGTTGAGGCATTCCAGACCCGATGTGCTCGGCAGAAAACCTTCTCTTGTTGACCCACTCCCGACGTCGGTCGAGCGTATCTATGCGACGCACCATTTCTTACTATTCATGTTCCTATCACCACGGAACTGATAGAACTGACATGGTCTCTTCGCTCTCATCGAGGTGATCAATGAGACGGCGGGAATTCATTGCATTTCTGGGAGCCATCGCTTGGCCGTTAGCAGCGAGCGGGCAACGGCCAACGTTGCCGATTGCTCAGCCGCGGGCGCGCGTGCCCCACGTCGGCATCCTCAACTACGCTGCGGACGACGACATCCGTGTGCGTCAGTTCCGAGCCGCAATCGCCGGCATGGGCTACATCGAGGGCAGCAACCTCACACTGACGCTCCGCTCGGCCGATGGCGTCTTTGACCGGCTGCCCGGTCTAGCGGCCGAACTGGTGGCGGCCAAGGTTGACGCGATAATCGCGCTCGGACCCGCCACCTGGGCTGCACGGCAGGCGACCGCCAGCATCCCGATCATCGTCGCCTTCAGCGGCGACATGGTGGAGATGGGCGTTGTCGAGAGTCTCGCCCGACCCGGCGGTAACATCACGGGCTTCTCCTACATGTCGAGCGACCTCGCGGCGAAACGGCTTGAGCTCTTGCGCAGCGTGCTATCTAAGAGCAGGCGCATCGGCGTGCTCTACAATCCGCGCGAGCCCGCGACCAAGGGTGAACTCGCCTCGACCGAGGTTGCCGCACTCACGCTGAAGGTGGCATTCGTGCCGATCGCGGCCCAGACGCCCGAGGAGCTCGAGACGGTCTTCCGCACCGCAACTGCGCAGCAGCTCGACGGGTTGATTGTCCTCACGCATGGCTTTGCCGTCCTCAACGGCGCTCGCATCATCGCGCTCGCGGCGCAGCACCAACTACCGGTGCTCTACGGCTGGCGCGATTTTGTCGCCGACGGCGGTCTCATGTCCTACGGGCCCGATATCGAGGGGTTGGTGGGGAGCGCGGCCCGCCAAGTCGATCGCATCCTGAAGGGTGCTTCCCCCGCCGATCTGCCAGTCGAGCAGCCGACGCGGCTCATATTCTCGGTCAACCTCAAGACTGCGAAGGCGCTCGGCCTCGAGCTGCCGCCCGCCGTCCTGCAGCGAGCCGACGAGTTGATTGAGTAATAACCTTCTGCCCGTGCACCTTTTTGCAGATGCTCAGGACCGTTTTGGCGCTAAGCGGCCCAAAGTCTGCCTGCTGCCAACCAGGCAGCTGGTTGAGGCATTCCGGACCCGATGTGCTCGGCAGAAAACCTTCTCTTGTTGACCCGAACCGGACGTCCACCATTGTCACGCAGCCAAGACCCCAAGGAGACGTCACAGATCGCGGCACAGGTAGAGCGCTCCCTTACAATCGCGTGCCTGGAGTGGAATGGCGCGCTCTAGGTAGCACCTGCACCGGTCGCGCTGCAGCGCAGCTCAGGGAGTTGCGAGCAGACGATCAAGGGGTAGCACAATATTGCACGTCAATCCCTCTGGCGCATAGTGCTGATCGACCGTCCCGCTAAATTCATATGTCAGCAGCTCACGGATCAGATTAGTGCCATACCCCTTCCGCTTCGGCGGCTTCACTACGGGCCCGCCGTACTCCCTCCATTCAAGTACAAACATCTCGCGGGCCCCCAACGCCGTTTCTTGCCGCCATGAGACCGCAACGTGGCCCTCGGGCACCGACAAAGCCCCGTATTTGACTGCATTGGTCGTGAGCTCGTGAATCACCATCGACAGCGCCTGGGTGGCATCGGTATTGAGCACAATTTCCGGCCCCTCAACGCGGCTGTTGTCATTTGAGACATGAGGTTTCAGCTGATCTGTAATCAGGTCGTTGACCGCGACACCACGCCAACTTGTCCGGCCTAACAGCTCATAGGAACGAAGCATGGATTTGACGCGATCCAGCAGCGCGTCTCTGAACGCGCCTCCGCCTGCACTATGCTCGATCATGATTTGGAAACGCGTGAGAACGTTGCGCAAGCGGTGTTCGAGTTCGTGCATGAGCAGTTGATTGTGCACCTCTTGCCTCTTACGCTCCGTGACGTCGCGCAGGAGAACAGAATAGTTGCGCTTTTCGCCCAATGTGAGCTTGCAGATTGCGGCTTCCGCTGGAAACTCATGACCATCTTTATGTAGACCAAAGATGCCCACTCGCTCACCCATGAGCCGGGCAACTTCGGGCGCGTTACCGAATTTATGAACTTCACGGGCGTGCGTGACCCGAAACCGCTCGGGTAGTAGGAGGTCGAGTGGCTGTCCCAAAACCTCATTACGCTGATAGCCGAAGATGTTCTCGGCAGCGTCGTTGAACGAAGTGACGCGGTGCTCCTGATCGACTGAGATAATAGCATCCGGAGAGATCGAGAAGAGGCTGGCAAGAAGTAGCCTCGATGCGTCTTCCGTTTCCATGGGGCGCGGCTCCTGCCTTCCTGGCGTGCAAGCCACAGACGAACACGCGCTTGACGAGGCCGACTAGCAGGGGCGCGGCGCGGATGCGTCGAGGCTCCCGCAGCGGGCAAAGACCAGTCCACAGTTGCAAGGTTAGTCCGTATACACCGACAAGGTAATCGGTAGAAACCTGTAGCCACGCGGGCAGAACCCTGAACGAACTGCCAGTGTGTGATGGAGGCGAAGAATATGTCCGTTAATGGGATGGCCCGGCCGTGCTCAGCGGCTTAAAGCTACCGTTGAGCAGGGCGGGGAGGCATCAAAGCTCAAGGAGCTCACGATGCACACCCATCAGAAGTCAACCGACCCTGTCGCCACGATCGGTCTCGACATCGGCAAGAATACCTTCCACCTCGTCGGCCTCGATAAGCGCGGCGCCATCGCCATGCGCATCAAGGTATCGCGCAACCAACTGGTGCGCCGGCTTGCCAATCTGGCGCGCTGCCTTATCGGCCTGGAGGCCGGCTGTGGCTCGCATCACATAGCCCGCCAGATCCGCTCGCTCGGGCACGACGTTCGTCTGATCCCGGCACAGTACGTGAAGCCCTTTCTCAACGAAACAGCGACATACTACTCGGCAACACGGGATCGAGGAGCGGATCACCTATCCGTTTCACCCGCGGTGCGGGGAACTCGCAGTCATTTTAAAGCGATTCGCCTTTCGTGGCGTCGAGGTAGTCGCTATTCCGCATCCTGATGGTGCGATCGTATGGATACCAGCATGGATGATGGATGCGTCGGCAGCGCACTACAAGTTGTGTAATGAGCCGCGGTTTTCCATCGATATTTTACGATCTCTGCGCGCGGAGGTCGATGCGCTTCTAGGATTTCTCCAGTCGGACTCAGAGACGGAGAAAGATAAAAATGAAGCGGCAATTCCAAAATCTCCAACGAAGTCTGTTCGACGAAGACAAGCCCCCTGTTCTGCTGGCGATCACACAGATGGCGCAGCTTGCGACCCTGGTCGAAACGCTGCTGCTCGAGATCGCGGCAGCGCTCGCAAACGGAGGGATTGCCGATGACCAAGATCACCGCTGAGCATCTTGCCCGTAGCGCGTACGTGTACGTCCGTCAGTCGACTCCCGATCAACTTATGCACAATCACGAAAGCCGGCGACGGCAATACGGGCTCGCTGACCGCGCGCGGCAGCTCGGTTGGACTTCGGTAGAGGTCATCGACAATGATCTGGGTCGCTCGGGCGATGGGGTCAGCCGGCCCGGCTTTGAGCGCCTGTTGGCCGCGATTTGCCAGGGTCGCGTCGGCGCTGTGCTCGCGATCGAGGCGTCTCGCCTGGCGTGCAATGGACGAGACTGGCACACATTGATCGAGTTCTGTGGATTCGTCGGCACGATTATCGTCGACGAGGACGGAATCTATGATCCTCGCCATCCCAACGATCGGCTATTGCTCGGGGTAAAGGGAACGATGAGCGAGCTAGAGCTGTCGCTGTTTCGTCAGCGCTCGCAGGAGGCGCTGAAGCAGAAGGCACGCCGTGGCGCGCTGTTCCTCCGCGTTGCCGCTGGCTACATGAAGGCCGGACGCGACCGCATCGGAAAGGATCCCGACCAGCGCATCCAGGACGCTTTGAAGCTCGTCTTCTCCAAGTTTGCCGAATTCCAAAGTGTCCGTCGGGTGCATGTCTGGCTGCGCGATGAAGGGATCGCACTCCCTGTCAAATCCCACGATACCGAGGGGCGCTGCATCGTTTGGAAGCTACCGCTCTACAACACCGTGCACAACATTCTGACAAATCCTGTCTATGCGGGTGCCTATGCTTTTGGCCGTACGACGAGCAAGTTCAGCCTCGAGGAGGGCCGCAAGCGTATCAAGCGCGGATTGCGCCGACCACAGACGGAATGGGACGTTCTGCTCAAGGATCAGCATGAGGGCTATATCACCTGGGATGAGTTCGAGAGGAACCAGCGCGTGATCGCCAATAATGCGACTCGCAAAGGCAGTGCCGCGGTCAGAGGCGCGGTGCGGAGCGGGCAACCACTGCTCGCTGGATTGCTGCGTTGTGGCCATTGTGGGCGCAAGCTGTATGTGGCTTATGGCGGTACGACTGGACGCTATGTCTGCCACGGCGCAATCTTGAACCACGGCGAACGCTGCATCTCGTTCGGCAGTTTGCGCGCCGATCATGCGGTTGGCATCGAGGTCGTCCGCGTCTTAAAGCCACTTGGTATCGATGCCGCAGTGAAGGCGATCGAGGCTCAGACGAGCGAGACGTCAGCCGCACAAAAGCAACTCGTGCTCGCGCTGCAGCAGGCGCGGTACGAGGTCGCGCATGCGCGCCGGCAATACGATGCGGTAGACCCCGACAATCGTCTTGTCGCCGGAGAGCTGGAGCGGCGCTGGAACGAGGCGCTGCAGGCCGTGCACCGGATCGAAGGAGAGATCGCGGCACTCGAGGCGAAAAAACCGGCGGCATTGGGTGAGCGGGAGCGGCAAGTCTTGATGCAGCTCGGCGCCGATCTTGAGTTGGCGTGGTCCCATCCGGTGGCGACTGCTGCGACGCGTAAACGGATCCTTCGCGCGGCTCTCAATGAGATCGTCGTGCGCGTCGAAGGCGGCTTCATCGAGATGGTCTTACATTGGCAGGGCGGGGACCACACCGCGCTGAAGCTGAAAATGAATACGACCGGGAAGAATCGTTTTACGACACCCGAGGAGACCGCATCGCTGATCCGCTCATTGGCGCGCCAATTGCCGGATTCTCAGATCGCCCGCCTTCTCAATCGTGCCGGCAAGCCGACGGGACGAGGCAATGGCTGGACTGAGAGACGCGTGTGCACATTCCGCAACGACCACGAAATTGCGGTCTACCGTCAGGGCGAATGGGCGGAGCGGGGAGAAATAACGCTCGAGGCCGCAGCGAAAATTATTGGTGTCACGGCCATGACCGCGCTGCGAATGATCCAGCGCGGTGACATCAAAGGACAGCAGCTGTGCAACGGAGCTCCCTGGGTCATCAAGGCCGAGGACGTGGCCGCGTTCACGGCCTGCAAACAATCCAAGCGGTCGCTAACAGCAAATGCCGCCCAACGAACCTTTGACTTTCAATGACATAGAGAGATCACCATTATGACTCGTGGCTCAAGGGACACAAGAACGACTACCGCGATGCCGAGGCGATCGCCGAGGCGGTGCAGCGACCGACCATTAACTTCGTTGCGATCAAGACGCCCGAGCAGAGCGATCTTCTCTCGATCCACCGCGTGCGTTCCCGCCTTGTCCGCCAGCGTACCGCTATCATCAACCAGATCCGCGGCTTCCTCATCGAACGCGGCATCACCGTTCGGCAAAGTCCAGGGCCCTTGCGCAAGTTGCTGCCGGAGGTCCTAAGCTCGCCTCCCGAGGCGCTCTCGCCGCGCTTACTGCGCCTAATCCGCGAACTCGACGAAGACTGGCGCCGCCTTGATGAGCGCCTCCAAGCCCTTTCAGCTGAGATCCAAAGCCTCTCCGACAACGATGCCGGCTGCCGGCGCCTAATGACCGTCCCGGGTATTGGCCCGATCATCTCCAGCGCCGTGGTGGCAGCCATCGGTACCGGCAGCGGCTTCAAGCAGGGACGCGACTTCGCCGCCTGGCTCGGCCTCGTCCCGAAGCAGGAGTCGACGGGCGATCGCACCAAGCTTGGCAGAATCTCCAAGCGCGGCAACAAGTACCTGCGAACCCTCTTTGTGCAGGCCGCCCACGTCGTCCTTCAGCGGCGTCCCGCCACGGCCATGCGTGCCTTATGGCCCTGGATCGAGCAGGCCTCTAAGCGCTTGGCCCATCGCAATCTGCTGGCTATCGCGCTCGCCAATAAGCTGGCGCGCATCGCCTGGGCTGTGCTCGCGCGCGGCCGCGACTACGAGCCAAGGATCACGCCCAATGCCGTATAACATCCGCTCGCTCAGATTCACCAAGGCAATGGGCGCCCTCCCTCTCCGCCACCCTCGCTCGTCACTCCTTTGGGATTGGGTAAGCGAGCGAGGATGGCTCCGAGGGAATGGCGCGTCACGTCATCTTCGATGACCATGCAAATTTGAAAGCGTCAAATATCGATCGGTTCAACAGCTTCCTCACCGAGGTCTGCGAGATGGAATGAAGGAGATGGACGAACGGACTGCCCGGCGCAACCGCAAGACTGGGTGCCAACATGGCCTTTCGAGGTCTTTCCGTTAGTCAGTGTCGGATGCGCGCGGATACCCATCCTGGCCCGGAGCATCAATTGCTCCACACAGAGGCCTGATACATTAATGCAGCTCTCACGTTCGACCGCCCAACATTTCCCCTTGCGACGCGCGGCCGGGCCATACATGTTGGCACTAGGCCGACCCATACGGCATCATGTTAGGTCGCGTTAAGTCTGTCTGTTATTGGGGGTCTTTCGAGCGTCTGAATGGAAAACCCTTTGGGGCCGTCGCTCTAACTTTTTCAACGGGACGGCACACGAACCCCGGCGTCCCCATTTTGAGACCGATTGTTAGCCGC
>Ga0081540_1004228_pt1 | contig 11030 bp, 9 predicted proteins | sample TabmetS2T1R1_FD_71024 | JGI IMG/M metagenome (GOLD analysis project Ga0081540, IMG submission 71024) | Tabebuia heterophylla rhizosphere microbial communities from the University of Puerto Rico - S2T1R1 | ecosystem: Host-associated > Plants > Roots > Rhizosphere ... | reverse complement strand
AAAACCGTTCGAGCAGGTCGAGAGCCAGCTCACCAAGAGCTATCAGGGCTCGGGCCTCGGGCTTGCGATCGCCCGCTCCCTCACCGGCTTGCACGGCGGCACCATGAAGCTGCGCTCCAAGCTTGGCGCCGGCACCGTCGTCCGCGTCACGCTCCCGCTCGACGCCAGCAAGCCGAAGGTGCAGGCAGCGGCGTAAGGCGCAACTCCACTTCGCGACGGCTCTCGATCTTCACAGCCTTTGCACAGCCTGACCGAAATTTTGGATATGGCGACGCTGGCCCATTGACAGGCTGTCGCGAATAACACCAGATATAGGTGTCACGGTTCCAGCAAATCCCAGATTTGGTGGCTAAGAGGGAAGCCGGTGAATCGCGCGCTTGCCGCGAAAATCCGGCGCTGCCCCCGCAACTGTAAGCAGTGAGTTGCTTCCGACCACGTCACTGACGCGGCATCCGCGTTGGGAAGACAGGGAGCAACGGCGACCTGCGAGCCAGGAGACCTGCCGCGACACCGAAAAAACGTCCACGGGCGGGGTGTCCGGCGGTCGCTTGCAGATCCATGCCGGCGCATCACGCCGGCAATTCATGCAGCGTCGCTCACGGCATCCAGCCCCAACAACATCTACGGGGCCTGAAAAGATGTCGCTCTCTCCAGAACACCACGCCAAGCCAGCACCTATCATTCAACTGCGCGCCGAGTCGCTCGCCGCACCTGAAGCGCAACCGCCGATGCAGGTGATCCGGCGCAACGGCGCCGTCTCCCGATTCGATGCCGGCAAGATTTCAGTGGCAATGACCAAGGCGTTTCTGGCGGTCGAGGGACACACAGCAGCCGCCTCCCGCCGCGTGCACGAGATCGTCGAGCAATTGACTGATGACGTCGTCAGCGCCCTGTCGCGCCGCGCCAGCAAAGGCCGCACCTTTCACATCGAGGACGTGCAGGACCAGGTCGAACTGGCGCTGATGCGCAGCGAGCACCACAAGGTCGCCCGCGCCTATGTGCTTTATCGCGAAGAACGCGCCCGGCAGCGAGCCGAAGCTGCCGCGGCAAGACCAGTTGCACCATCAAACGAACCCGTCATCCACGTCACGCTGCCGAGCGGCGTCAAGACGCGGTTCGACAGCGCGCGGCTGGCGCTGATCATTGGCGAGGCCTGCGCTGGGCTCGACGGCGTGGATGCAGCGCCAGTCATCGCGGAAACGTACCGGAACATCTATGACGGCATCAGCCAGGACGAACTGGCGCTGGCCTCGGTGATGGCCGCGCGTACGCTCGTCGAGCAGGAGCCGAACTACACCTATGTCAGCGCGCGGCTACTGCTGGACAAGCTGCGCACCGAGGTGCTGTCCTATGTAGAGAGCAGTCCGACCAGCGCCTCGCAGGCTGACATGGCCGTGCGGTATGCCGAATATTTCCCGGCCTTTATCAGGACCGGCATCGCCTCTGAGCTACTCGACCCCGAGCTTGCCCGCTTCGACCTGCAGCGGCTTGCCGCGGCGCTGAAGCCCGAGCGGGACCTGTCGTTCCAGTTCCTTGGCCTGCAGACGCTCTACGACCGCTACTTCCTGCATGTGCGCGGCAGCCGAATCGAACTGCCGCAGGCCTTCTTCATGCGCGTCGCGATGGGGCTGGCGATACGCGAGATCGACCGCGAGGGGCGCGCGATCGAGTTCTATGACTTGCTGTCCTCGTTCGACTTCATGGCCTCGACGCCGACCCTGTTCAATTCGGGAACGCTGCGGCCGCAGCTCTCGTCCTGCTTCCTGACCACCGTCGCCGACGATCTCGACGGTATCTTCAAGTCGATCAAGGACAACGCGTTGCTGGCAAAATATTCCGGCGGCCTCGGCAACGATTGGACCCGCGTCCGCGGCCTCGGTGCGCATATCAAGGGCACCAACGGCGAAAGCCAGGGCGTGGTCCCCTTCCTGAAGGTTGCCAACGACACCGCGATTGCCGTCAACCAGGGCGGCAAGCGCAAGGGCGCCGTGTGCGCCTATCTGGAGACCTGGCATATCGACATCGAGGAATTTCTCGACCTGCGCAAGAACACCGGCGACGACCGCCGCCGCACCCACGACATGAACACGGCGAACTGGGTTCCTGATCTCTTCATGCAGCGCGTCGAGGCGGATGGCGAATGGACGCTGTTCTCGCCGGACGAGACGCCCGACCTGCACGACCTCTACGGCAAGGCGTTCGCCGAGCGTTACGCCTTCCATGAAGCCAGGGCATTGCGCGGCGAAATTCGCGTCTTCAAGCAGGTCCGCGCCGTCGATCTCTGGCGCAAGATACTGACCATGCTGTTTGAGACCGGGCATCCCTGGATCACCTTCAAGGATCCCTGCAATCTCCGCTCGCCGCAGCGCCACGCCGGCGTGATCCACTCCTCGAATCTCTGCACCGAGATCACGCTCAACACCTCGGACGAGGAGACCGCGGTCTGCAATCTCGGCTCGATCAACCTCGCCAACCACATCCAGGACGGCGGGCTGAACGAGGCGCGGCTGAAGAGGACGGTGACGACGGCGATGCGCATGCTCGACAACGTCATCGACATCAATTTCTACACCATTCCTGAAGCGCGGCGTTCGAACCTCAGGCATCGTCCGGTCGGGCTCGGCCTGATGGGTTATCAGGATGCCCTGCACCTGCTGCGGCTTGCCGTGGCGTCCGAGGCCGCCGTGGCCTTTGCCGACGCCAGCATGGAGGCAATAGCCTATTATGCCATTGCCGCGTCAGCGGATCTTGCCTGCGAGCGCGGGCGATATCCTTCCTTCGAGGGATCGTTGTGGAGCCAGGGCATCCTGCCGATCGACTCGATCGAGCTGCTGGCCGACGCGCGCGGCAGCGTCGACATGGACCGCGCCGCTTCACGCGACTGGAGAGCCTTACGCGAGCGGGTCCGTTCGGTCGGCATGCGCAATTCCAACGTGATGGCGATCGCGCCGACGGCGACGATCTCCAACATCTGCGGCGTTGCCCAGTCGATCGAGCCCGCCTACCAGAACCTCTACGTGAAATCGAACATGTCGGGCGATTTCACGGTCGTGAACGAATATCTGGTACGCGACCTGAAGGCCCGCGGGTTGTGGGACGAGGTGATGGTCAACGACCTCAAATATTTCGACGGCAGCGTCGGCGCCATCGATCGCATCCCCGACGATCTCAAGGCGCTTTATGCGACCGCATTCGAAATAGACAGCGCCTGGCTGGTGGAGGCGGCCGCGCGCCGGCAGAAATGGATCGACCAGGCGCAGTCGCTCAACCTCTACATCGCCAATCCCTCCGGCAAGAAGCTTGATGCGCTTTATCGTCTGGCGTGGTCGCGCGGACTGAAGACGACCTATTATTTGCGTTCGCGTAGCGCCACGCATGTCGAGAAATCGACGTTGAAGGGCACCGACGGCAAGCTTAATGCCGTCTCCTCCGTCGCGCTGATGTCGCCGGCACCTGATCTTTCGACCGTGCTTGCCTGCTCAATCGACAATCCCGAATGCGAAGCGTGCCAGTGAGGGCTGGGGAAGGAACATCAACATGCTCGACTGGTCCGAACCTGCTGCATCCACGCCTCAATTGCCGCCCGCGCTGGCCGTTGCGCCCCTCTCCTCGCCTGATGCAACCGGCCTTGGCACGATCGACCGCCACGGTGGCCGCGTGTCGGTCGACGAAAAGCGCATGATCAACTGCCGCGCGGACGTCAACCAGCTGCTGCCGCTGAAATACAAATGGGCATGGGAGAAATACCTCGCCGGCTGCAACAATCACTGGATGCCGACCGAGGTATCCATGCAGGCGGATATTGCGCTCTGGAAGTCGCGTGACGGTCTGACGGAAGACGAACGACGCGCCATCAAGCGCAATCTCGGCTTCTTTGCCGCATCCGAAAGCCTCGTCGCCAACAATGTCGTGCTGGCGATCTATCGCCACCTGACCAATCCCGAATGCCGGCAATATCTGCTGCGGCAGGCGTTCGAGGAAGCCGTCCACACCCACACCTTCCAGTACATCGTCGAAAGCCTCGGCCTCGACGAGGGCGAGCTGTTCAACATGTACCGCGAGGTGCCCTCGATCACCGACAAGGCGGCCTGGGCGCTCAAGCACACCCAGCACCTCGACGATCCCGATTTCAGGACCGGCACGCCGGAGGCCGACCAGGCTTTCCTGCGCGACCTCGTGGCCTTCTACGTCATCTTCGAGGGCATGTGGTTCTACACAGGCTTTGCGCAAATCCTGTCGCTCGGCCGGCGCAACAAGATGGTGGGGATCGCCGAACAGTATCAATACATCCTGCGCGATGAATCCATCCATCTGAATTTCGGCATCGACGTGATCAACCAGATCAAGATCGAGGACCCCCATCTCTGGACAAAATCGTTGCAGGAGGAAGTGCGCGGCATGGTGCGCGAGGCTGCCGAGCTCGAGGCGGCCTATGGCCGGGACACCATGCCCCGCGGCTTCCTCGGGCTGAACGCGGCGCTATGCGAAACCTATATGCACTTCATCGCCAATCGACGCTGCGCCCAGCTCGGCCTGCCGCCTGTATTCGCAGAAACGGAGAATCCGTTTCCCTGGATGTCGGAAGCGATGGATCTGAAGAAGGAGAAGAACTTTTTCGAGACCCGCGTGATCGAATACCAGAATGGCGGCGCGCTGAACTGGGAGTAGATCGGCGCAAGCGCGCCGCTCGACACGGAGCCAACCAGAGGGCGCCCGCCGCCTACTTGAAATCGCAGACCGTTTGACTGTCGCGGCGGACCGCTGACCCACGCATCGAGACCTTGTTCCACCATTGGTCCAACGCGATCCGGTCACAGGCCAGCTTCACGGTCATGCCGCCGGCGAACTTGATCCAGTCATCGAAGCGGTCGCCCGCAACCGCGATCACCACGGGAATGTCGGCGTCGAGCGCCCGCTCGATCAGGTAGCCCAGTCCCTTGCCGTCGCGCTCCCGCTTGCCAAAGCGGTTGATGATGACGAGGTCGGCGCCCTGCCCCATCGCTTCTGCGATGCGCTGGCCCGCGTTCTGCAGCCGACCAAGATCGAGCCGGCAGCCCCTTGCGGCCGGATCGAAATCCTGCGCCAGCAGCAGCTTCTCGCCGCTGTGAAGCAGTATCGCCGACAGGCTGGAGTCGGCGCATTGGCCGGCCTGCACCATGCCGACGGCGCGAACGCCGCGGACGTTCAGATCGGCCGCAAAGCCGCGCAAGACCGCGTCGGGATCCTGCTGCGGCTCATAGACCAGGGCGGCAAGGTCGCATTGCGCATCGAACATGGTCCGCTCCTTTTGCTCCGGCAAAGAGGCGGGATCGCGGCGGCGGTGCCGCGATCCCAGGCTTGCAATCAGGCTGCCGCGCCCGGTCCATTGATAATCTGGAGCTGGGTGAATTCGGCAAGGCCTTCTTCTGCGAATTCCGTGCCGATGCCCGACTGCTTGGCGCCGCCGAACGGGATATGCGGGGCCATGTCGAGGTGCTTGTTGATCCAGACCGTGCCGGCCTCGATGCGGGTGGCGACTTCATGCGCGCGCTTGGGGTCCGACGACCACACAGACGCGCCGAGGCCGTAGGTGGTGGCGTTGGCGCGGCGGATCACGTCTTCCTTGTCCGAGTATTTGATGACGGGCAGCACCGGGCCGAACTGCTCCTCGTCGACCAGCCGCGAACCCTCCTTAATGTCCCGCACGATGGTGGGCTCGATGAAATAGCCGGGCCGGTCCATCGCCGAGCCGCCGGCAATGACGTTGCCGTTCCTGCGGGCGTCCTCGAGGAAGGCCTTCACCTTCTCATACTGCATCTTGTTCTGCAGCGGTCCGAGCTTGGTGCCCTGCTTGGAGCCGTCATCGACCACCGTGTTCTTGGCAATCGCCACCAGCTCGTTGCAGAGCTCGTCATAGACGGACTCATGCACATAGAGCCGCTTGATAGCGAGGCACACCTGACCCGAGTTCTGGAATGCGCCTTCGAAGATGCCCGGCGCAATCTTCTTCGGATCGACGTCGTCGAGCACGATGCCGGCGTCGTTGCCGCCAAGCTCCAGCGTGATGCGCTTGAGTGTCTGAGCCGCGCTCGCCATCACCTTCTGGCCGGTTGCGGAGGATCCCGTGAACGAGATCTTGCGAATGTCCGGGTGCTTGGTCATGTGATCGCCGAGGTCATTGGCGTCCGTGATGAAGTTGAGCACGCCCTTGGGCAGCACGTCTTTCACGAGTTTTGCGAACAGCAGCGTGGCCAGCGGCGTGGTCGGCGCAGGCTTCACCACCAGCGTATTGCCGGCCAGCAGGGCCGACGGCAGCTTGAAGCTGAGGATCAGGAGCGGATAATTCCAGGGGATGATGGCGCCGACCACGCCGAGCGGTCGGCGATAGGCCTCGACCTTGCGGTCGCCCGAACTCTCGATCACGCGCATCGGCAATTCCAGCGAGCCGAGGTAGCGGAAGAATGCCGCCATGCCCAGCACCTCGCCGGTGGCGTCCGCCAGCGGCTTGCCCTGCTCGCTGGTGAGCGTGCGGGCGAGATCGCCTGAATTGGCCTCAATGACGTCGGCCATCTTGATGACGAGCTTGCGGCGCTCCTCGATTGGGGTTGCCGCCCAGGCGGGATAGGCCGCCTTGGCCGCGGCGACGGCCTGGTCGAGCTGGTTCTTGGAAGCGCGCGGGCACAGCGCCAGCACTTCCTCGGTCGCGGGATTGAGGACCGGCATGACCTGGTCGCCGTCGACCAGTTTGCCGTCGATGAGAAGCTGGTAGTCGCTCATTGGCTTTGCTCTCCCTGTCAAAACGGGCCGCTTCGGACCTCGTTATATCCATGCATATATCACGTATCGGACCGTCCGGCCACTGGCTGGACGCAGGTCGCTCGATCGATATATTCTATGCAATATAACGCAAAACAAGGCGGAGTTCGGACATGGAAATCGAGACCCGGGCGCTGACAAGCTGCGAGGTCGCGGCCGACGGCAACATGATTTCGCTGGGCTTCGTCGACACCGCGGGCCAACCCGCGACGATCCGTCTGCCCTTGAAGGAGGTTGGCGCGCTCGCGATGACCCTTCCCCAGCTGATCGGCAGGGCGCTGCAGGTGCGCTTCCGCGACGACACCCTGCGGTACGCCTATCCTCTGCGGTCGTGGGTGATCGAACAGTCGACCGACCCAAAGCATGGGATGGTGACGTTGACCACCGCGGACGGATTTAGCGTCTGCTTCTCGATCCCGCGCGAGCAGCAGAATGAGCTGGGCGAGGCGTTGGTATCCCAGCTGCCGGCCGCGACAACGTGGCAAGCGAACTAGCGCCAGCGATGCCTGCCTCAACCCTTCTTCACGAACGCCGCGAACGCCTCGGCGTGATCAGGGTGCCAGCGCGACAATGCGGGACGGTTTTCGACGATGTCTCCGATCGCCCACAGCATCCGTCGCTCGTCGAGGCTGCGTGGCACGTCGTTGTCGGGGCAAAGGATGTAGAAATCTCCCGTCTCGAGGCTCTTGATCATGAAGTCGACGGTCTGCTCGGGCGTCCAGGCGCCGGGCGGCTTTTCGGTGCGGCCGCGCGCGGTGAGAGCAGTGAAGACGTGACCGGGGATCAAGAGATGCGCGCTGATACGGCAGCCATCGGTATTGCGCAGCTCGTGCTGCAGCGCTTCGGTGAACGCCTTCACGCCGGCCTTGCTGACGTTATAGGCGGGCTCGCCCGGCGGCGTGGTGATGCCCTGCTTGGAGCCGGTGTTGATGATGAGCCCCGGCCGGCCGCGTCCGATCATCTGCGGCGCAAACACCTGCGTGCCATGAATGACGCCCCAGAGGTTGACGGCCAACAGGCGCTGCCAGTTCTCCAGCGGACCGAACATTTTTGCGCCGGGCGAGATGCCGGCATTGTTCATCAGGATGTCGGTACCACCGAACCGATTTCGTACGTCGCTTTCCAGCGCGGTGAGTTCGTCGCGGCTGCTGACATCGACCCTGGCAATCATGATGTTCGCGTCACCCGCGGGCGAAGCCGATGACAATTTCGCTTCGGCAGCTCTCAAAGCATCGACAGCGAGATCGGCGATGCACACGTTCATGCCCAGCGCGGCAAAACGCATCGCCGCGGCAAGCCCGATGCCGGAGGCACCGCCGGTAATGACGGCAACATTATCCTTTATCATCGCGGGATGGGGCATCGCTTGTTCTCCTCGTCACATATGTGTCCGAACCGAACGGACGCGTCGCGCCATGCACGAACCCGCATGGGAGGTTTTCGTTTCACCGGTTTACCCGAACGGGCCGCCGCTGTAGGCTTTCGAACATAACGGTCCCCCCGACATCGATCGACTAAAATAACAGGGAGTGCAGACATGGCTGTCACGCAGGCAATTCCGATCACGCGCCACCCCTATGCGGATGGCTCCTACAAGAAAATGCTGATAGACGGCAACTGGGTCGATGCCGCCTCGGGCAAGAAATTCGAGACGCGCAACCCCGCGACGAGCGAACTGCTCGCCACCGTCGCCGAAGGCGATGCCGAGGACATCAACCGCGCGGTTGCCGCCGCCCGCCGCGCGTTCGAGGGACCGTGGAGCAAGGTAAAACCGTTCGAGCGGCAGAACATGCTGCTCCGCCTCGCCGACCTCGTCGAGAAGAACTTTGAGGAACTGTCGCAGCTTGACACGCTCGACATGGGCGCGCCGATCTCGCGCACCCGCGGCAACAAGCTCCGAGTGCTCGGCATGTTGCGCTACTATGCAGGGCAAGCCACCGCGCTGCACGGCGAGACCATCGAGAATTCGCTCCCCGGCGAAATCTTCTCCTATACGCTGAAAGAGCCCGTCGGCGTGGTCGGCGCCATCATTCCCTGGAACGGTCCGCTGGGGGCCACCGTATGGAAGATCGGGCCTGCCATTGCCACCGGCTGCACCGTGGTGCTGAAACCCGCGGAGGAAGCGCCCCTCACCTCGCTGCGGCTCGCCGAGCTTGCGATGGAAGCCGGCGTGCCGCCGGGCGTCATCAACGTCGTGCCGGGCTATGGCGAGACCGCGGGCGCTGCGCTGGCCTCGCATCCGGGCGTCGACAAGGTCGCCTTCACCGGCTCGCACGTCACGGGCCAATCGATCATCCGCGCCTCGGCCGGCAATCTCAAGCGCGTGTCGCTGGAGCTTGGCGGCAAGTCGCCGGACATCGTGTTTGCCGACGCCGACCTTGACGCCGCCGTCCCCGGCGCGGCGATGGCGGTGTTTGCCAATTCCGGCCAGATCTGCAGCGCCGGGACGCGGCTCTTCGTCGAGAGCAAGGTATACGACGAATTCGTCGGCCGCGTCGCCGAGTTCGGCAAGAAGCTGCAGGTCGGCAATGGCCTTGATCCCAACACCCAGATTGGGCCGCTGGTCTCCGAACAGCAGTTGGAGCGCGTGTCCGGCTATCTCACCATCGGCCAGCAGGAAGGCGCCAAGGCGGTCGCCGGTGGTGGTCGCCTGACCGAAGGCGCCTTGGCAAAAGGCTACTTCGTGCAGCCGACCGTATTTGCCAATGTGCAGGACAACATGCGGATCGCGCAGGAAGAAATCTTCGGCCCGGTCATTTCGGCAATCTCCTTCAAGGACAGTGACGAGCTGATCAAGCGCGCCAATGCCACGACGTTCGGCCTCGGCTCGGGCGTGTGGACCACCAATGTCAGCAAGGCCCATCAGGTGGCAAAGGCACTGCGCGCGGGATCGGTCTGGGTCAATTGCTACCAGGCGATGGACCCCGCCGTGCCCTTTGGCGGCTACAAGATGAGCGGCTATGGCCGGGAGTCCGGCAAGCAGCACGTGGAAGAGTACCTCAACGTCAAGGCAGTCTGGATCAAGACGGCCTGAGGCTCGGTACTTCACCTCTCCCCGTTCTTGCGGGGAGAGGGAGTCCTTCGTTTCAGCGGCTGGCTGCCTTCTTCGGCCGCCCGATGTCGGAACGCAGCGCCTGCAGTTCCTTGCGCACCGCACTCGCCGCATCGCGCTCGATCTTGCGGTAGCGAACAACCAGCGAGGCTCCGAACGGCGTCAGCGCCGCCCCGCCGCCGTTCTTGCCGCCGGTCTGCCGTTCCACTGCCGGCTGGCGGCAGATGCGGTTGATCTCGTCTACGAGGTCCCAGGCGCGCTTGTAGGACATGTCCATGGCGCGGCCGGCCGCCGAGATCGAGCCGAATTGCTGGATTTTCTCCAACAACTGGATTTTTCCCGGCCCGATCCGCCCCTCGGCATCGAGGTCGATGCGCAAGCTCAGCGTGGGCAACGGTGAATCGGCGGACTTCTGCATGGATTCGCTTTCCGGAGCCGCAGATTGCCACTACGGCCGGCTGCGAACAAGACCATGGATGGCCTTCCGTCTCTTGCGGCTTGCGATCATCGATATATTCGATAAGATATAACGTCAGCGCGTGAATCCACGAGACTTCAAGGGATCGACGGCGATGGCTCATCCTGATGCTGTGACAAATCTCGCCGGCCAGCAGCCTGCGCCGGAACCGCGATATCGATGCGCGGTATGCGAAGGCATCATCGAAAATCTTTCCGACGAAGCGGTACCGAGCGGGCTCGATCCAAGGTTCGGCTTCATCTTCGACGAATGCGTCCTGATCTGCAACGCGTGCACGTCGCAGCTGGTTCAAGCCAACCAGGCGCGGCTGGCGGATCGCCGGCGCTAGTCGGAGTGCTGCGCCGCCTCACATCCAGCGCTTGCGCCGGCGGTAGGATTTCATGTCGCGAAAGCTCCTGCGGCCGTCGGATGACATGCCGAGATAGAACTCCTTGACGTCCTTGTTCTCCGCCAGCGCTTTTGCCGGACCGTCCAGCATGATGCGGCCGCTTTCCAGAATATATCCGTAGTCGGCATATTTCAGCGCGACGTTGGTGTTCTGCTCGGCCAAGAGGATGCTGACCCCCTCCTTCTGGTTGAGGTCGCGGACGATCTCGAAGATCTCGGCCACGATCTGTGGCGCAAGGCCCATTGACGGCTCGTCAAGCAACAGCATGGCGGGCTTGGCCATCATGGGGCGACCGATCGCCGTCATTTTCTGCTCGC
>Ga0081540_1004227_pt1 | contig 11032 bp, 10 predicted proteins | sample TabmetS2T1R1_FD_71024 | JGI IMG/M metagenome (GOLD analysis project Ga0081540, IMG submission 71024) | Tabebuia heterophylla rhizosphere microbial communities from the University of Puerto Rico - S2T1R1 | ecosystem: Host-associated > Plants > Roots > Rhizosphere ... | reverse complement strand
GCTGGAGAACACCCAATCCGCCGTCGAGCGCGGCGCGTTCGGCTCGCCGACCTTCTTCGTCGGCAAGGAGATGTTCTTCGGCAAGGAACAGCTGCGCGAGGTCGAGGAGATGGTCTCGGGGAAGTAGTGTAACCAGACGGCGCACGGAGAATCGCCATGCAGAAGCGCAACGCCACCTGCGCCGTGATCGGCGCCGGCGATTACATCGGCGCCGAGATCGCCAAAAAATTCGCCGCCGAGGGATTTACGGTGTTCGCCGGCCGCCGCAACGGCGAGAAGCTTGAGCCGCTCGTGAAGGAAGTCGAAGCCGCTGGTGGTGCAATCTTCGGCCGCTCGCTCGATGCGCGCAAGGAAGAGGAGATCACCGCCTTCCTCAACGACGCCGACAAGCATGCGCCGCTGGAGGTCTGCATCTTCAATGTCGGCGCCAACGTCAATTTCCCGCTTCTCGAGACCACCGACCGCGTGTTCCGGAAGGTGTGGGAGATGGCGTGCTGGGCCGGCTTCCTCGCCGGCCGCGAGGCGGCGCGGCTGATGGTGCCGCGTGGGCAGGGCAGCATCTTCTTCACCGGCGCGACGGCGTCCTTGCGCGGCGGGCCCGGCTTTGCGGCCTTCGCCAGCGCCAAGTTTGGCCTGCGCGGCGTGGCGCAAGCGATGGCGCGCGAGCTAGGGCCGAAGAACATCCATGTCGCGCATCTCATCATCGATTCCGGCGTCGACACCGCTTGGGTACGCGAGCGCCGCGAGCAGATCTGGGGCAAGGAAGCGCTCGACAATCCCGATCTGTTGATGCCGCCGGCCTCCGTCGCCGGCGCATATTGGCAGCTCTACCAGCAGCCGCGCAGCGCCTGGACGTTTGAACTTGAGATCCGCCCGTTCGGCGAGAAGTGGTGACGCATATCATTCATGCGTCATGGCCGGGCTTGACCCGGCCATCCACGTCTTACTTTGTACCTCGAAGCAAGAACGTGGATGCCCGGCACAAGGCCGGGCATGACGGTTAGCGGGAGAACAAAAGATGCGCATTCTCGTGGTCGGAGCCGGAGCGATCGGCGGCTACTTTGGCGGCAGGCTGCTGCAGGCCGGCCAGGACATTACCTTCCTGGTGCGGCCGAAGCGCGCGGCCGAGCTTGCGAGCGCCGGACTCGTGATCAGGAGCCCGGCCGGAGATGTCACGCTGAAAAATCCCCCGACGGTGCAGGCCGACAAGCTCAGCGAGAAATTCGATGTGGTGCTGCTCAGCTGCAAGGCCTTCGACCTCGAAGACGCCATCAAGTCGTTTGCATCAGCGGTCGGGCCGAACACCTCGATCATCCCGCTGCTCAACGGCATGTCGCATCTCGACATGCTCGACAGCAGGTTCGGCAAGGAGCGCGTGCTCGGCGGGCTCTGCACCATCGCGGTGACGCTGAACGAGAAGCGCGAGGTGGCGCAGCTGGGGCCGATGCAGTCGCTCGGCTTCGGCGAGCGTGACGGCAAGATGTCCGACCGCGTCAAGGCGATCGCGGAAGTGTTCGCCAAGGGCAATTGTGGCGCAGCACCCAGCGAGCATGTCATGCAGGACATGTGGGAGAAGTGGGTGTTCCTGGCCTCGCTCGCCGCCGCGACCTGCCTGATGCGCACCTCGGTCGGCAACATCCTGGCCGCGACCGGCGGCAAGGATTTCCTGCTCGGCATGCTCGACGAATGTTCGGCGGTCGCCACCGCCGAGGGTTTTGCGCCGGGCGGGCCGTTCTTCCAGCGCACCCGTGGCATGCTGACCACGGAAGGCTCGCCCATGACGGCCTCGATGTTCCGCGATATCAAGGCCGGGCTTCCCGTGGAGGCAGACCATGTGATCGGCGATCTCGTGGCGCGGGCGGATGCGGCAAAAATTCCAGTGCCAAAGCTGCGCACGGCCTATACACATCTGAAGGCCTACGAGAAGCAGCGCGCAAGTTAAGGCCGAAAGTCCATGAACGTCACTGCCACTGCATCGAACCGCGGCACGATTCCACGTGCCGATTTCGACCGCGTCACCGTCTTCTTCGGCGAGAAGAACGGCAAATATCCCGACGCCAATCAGGTAATCGTCCGCGGTTCCGACACGCAGGCCGCCTTCGACACGCCTGTTGTCGCCAACCATATCGGCCCCGAGTTCGATCGCAGCGACATCGTGATCCTCGGCCATGTGCATGAAGACCATATGGCCGCGCTGCATCGCCTGCCGAACGCGCCCGTTCATGTGCATGAAGCGGACCTCACAGCCGCGCAGAGTTGGGAAGGCCTGCGCGCTGCCTATGGCAGCGACGAGAGCTATGTCGAGGAGATGCTGGCGCGCTTCAAACGCGATTTCCACTACGCACCGCGGCCGGATGCGATCGGTTACGCCGATGGCGCCGTGTGGGAGCTCGGCGGCTCGCGCGTGCGCGCGTTCCATATGCCGGGGCATACCGCCGGGCATTGCGTGCTGCTGGTCGAGCCCGAGGGCGTGGCGTTCATCGGCGACATCGATCTCACCGGCTTCGGTCCCTATTACGGCGATGCCTCATCGAGCCTTTCCGATTTTCGCCGGACGCTCGCGCGCGTGGCCGACATTCCCGCGAAGGTGTGGGTGACCTCGCACCACCGTGGCGTCTACACCGACCGCGAACACTTCCTGCGTGATCTCGCCGCCTACACCAGGACGCTCGACAAGCGTGATCAACGCCTGCTGAACTTGCTGCAGGAATCGCCGAGGACGCTCGAACAGCTCGTCGAGTGCCGCCTGCTGTATCCGCCCGGGCATCAGGACCTCTGGGTGGTCGATGCGGAGACGCGTTCGATCTCTGGCCATCTGAAGGAAATGCTCGCCGACGGACGGGTGCGGCTCGACGAGGGCAGCGTTTATCGCCTCGGCTGAGCCCGCCTACCCCACCAGCGTGAACTGCAGCAGCAGATTGCGCTGGATCATCGAGAAATTATCATCCGAGAGCATGGTGATCACGGTGTCGCCTTCCGGCGTCACATGCGAGTCAATCGCCTCCATGTTGTCGATCTCGTAGCCGAGATCGGCGAAGAAGATCGACGGCCCGTCGATCACGGCGCCCGGTGCGAACGACTTGAGCGGGATGCGGCGAATGCGGATGCCGACACCGCCGACCCACGAGAACTTCCGTTCCAGCAGCAGCATGTCGCCCGTGGCCAGCAGCGTCGCATCGCTGATGTCGAAATCTTCGGTGCGCCGCACGGCGAACTGGCCCGGAGTCTTGCCGCCGATCAGGAAACCGAGGATGTTGCCTTGCGCATCGAGCCCACGCTCGGAGATCGCGATCAGCGTTCCCGCAAGCGGCTGGCCCTTCGGCACGGCCACCAGTGCCTCCATTCCTTTGTTGTAAGGCAGCTTGCGCGCCGCCAGCGGCAACGGCACCTCCTCGCCGAGCGCACGAGTAAAACCCTTGGCGAAATCGAAGCGCAGGATCCGGTTGACGCGCTCCAGACTGACATAGACCAGCGAGCCGTCGAGCGCGACGGCTTCGGTATCGAACCAGCCGCGCGCGGTGATCGGCTTGCCGTCCGGCCCGAGCATCGGTGCAGCTTCGACGTCCGCAAGGCCCGTCATCTCCTTCGCCCGATAGGTGATGGTCCCTGTGAACCAGCCGCCCTTGTCGGAGATGGCGATGAAGCGCTCGCCGTTCGCGTCCAGCCGCAGGCCCGACAATCCGCCGAAGCCGCGAAAGGGCGAGGTCAGCATCAGCCCGCTGCGGAACTCCAGTTCGCCAAACCGCACACGCGAGCGGTCACGGGTGTCGAAGCCGGCGAGCGGGCGCGCGTTCACCTCGATCGAAACCGGCTCGGTGACCGAGTGCTCATCCGTCTTCGCCCGCTTTGGCGGAGGCTGCACCGCCGTTTGCGCCAGCGCCCGATCCGGCAAGACCTGCGCAACAAATCCCGCGGCCGCTGCTTGCAGCAAACCGCGGCGGCTAGGACGGGAGATCATGCGCTCAGGAATGCAGGCGCCGCCGGCCACCGGATGCAGGCGCCGCCGCACTGGTCTCGCTGAACAGCTCGGCGAGCTTCTCGGTGATGGCGCCGCCGAGTTCCTCGGCGTCAACGATGGTCACCGCGCGGCGATAGTAGCGCGTCACGTCATGGCCGATGCCGATCGCGATCAGCTCGACCGGCGAGCGGGTCTCGATCTCTTCGATGATGTGACGCAGATGGCGTTCGAGATAGTTACCCGGGTTGACCGACAGCGTGGAATCGTCAACCGGCGCGCCGTCCGAGATCATCATGAGGATGCGGCGCTGCTCGGGACGAGCCAGCAGGCGCTTGTGCGCCCAGTCCAGCGCCTCGCCGTCGATGTTCTCCTTGAGCAGGCCCTCGCGCATCATCAGGCCGAGATTTTTCCGCGCACGGCGCCAGGGTGCGTCGGCGGACTTGTAGATGATATGGCGGAGGTCGTTGAGCCGGCCCGGGTTCGCCGGCTTGCCGGCGGCAAGCCACGCCTCGCGCGACTGCCCGCCCTTCCAGGCCCGCGTGGTGAAGCCGAGGATTTCCACCTTGACGCCGCAACGCTCCAGCGTGCGCGCCAGAATATCGGCGCAGGTGGCAGCGACCGTGATGGGGCGGCCACGCATCGAGCCGGAATTATCCAGCAGCAGCGTCACCACGGTATCGCGGAAGGTCGCTTCCTTCTCGTGCATGAAGGAAAGCGGGTGGTAGGGATCGGTGACGACGCGCGACAGCCGCGCCGGGTCGAGAATGCCTTCCTCGAGATCGAACTCCCAGGCGCGGTTCTGCTGCGCCATCAGGCGGCGCTGCAGACGATTGGCGAGCCGCGCGACGATGCCCTGCAGATGCGCGAGCTGCTTGTCGAGGTAGGAACGCAGCCGCTCCAGCTCGTCATGGTCGCAGAGGTCTTCGGCCGCGATCACCTCGTCGAACTTCGGCGCAAAGGCGTGATACTCCGGCCCGCGCGGCTCGTTGCGGCCGTGCGTGTTCGGCCGCGTCGCCTCGCCCGGCGTCTCGTCGTCGCCGAGCTCGCCGTCGTCGAATGTGTCGGATGTCGAGGCCTGCGCGCTCTCCATCGCGCTTTCCGACATCTCGTCGGTCGAGGCCTCCGCCTGGTCGGCACTCATCTCCTGCGCAGCATCGGAATCGGGCGAGCCTTCCGCACCGGACTGGTCGTTCTCGCCGTCCTGGTTCTCGTCGTTCTCGTCGTCGTCCGAGTCCATGTTGCGGTCGTCGCCGAGATCGAGCGCCGACAGCAGGTCATGAACAAGATCGCCGAACCGCGCCTGGTCCTCGGTGAACCGGGCGAGCTGGTCGAGCCGCGTGCCGATCTTGTCTTCCAGCACCGGGCGCCAGAGGTCGACCATCTTCTTGGCGGCCGTGGGCGGCGCCATCCCGGTCAAACGCTCGCGCACCAGCATGGCCAGCGCATCGGACAGCGGCGCGTCGGCGCGGTCGGTGATCTCGTCGAACTTGCCGCGATGGAAGTGATCGTCGAGCATCGCGGTGAGGTTCTTTGCAACGCCCGACATCCGCCGCGCGCCGATCGCTTCCACCCGCGCCTGCTCCACCGCCTCGAATACGCCGCGCGCCTGCGGATTGCCCGGCATCAGCTTGCGATGCACCTTGGGATCGTGACAGGCCAGCTTCAGTGCAATCGAATCGGCATGGCCGCGGATGACGGCGGCATCGCGCTTGGACATCTTGCGCGCCGGCTCCGGCAGGCGGGCCTTGCCGGGCGCTAGGCCCGGGCGCTCGGCAGCGAAGGTGACGTCCAGCTCCGGCGTCTTGGCGATCGCCTTCAGGCACGAGGCGACCGAGCGCTTGAACGGCTCGGTCGGCGCTTCCCTGGTGTTGCGGAATTTCGAGTTGGAGATGCTCATAGCGCTTTCGTCAACCAGTGGCGCGTCACGCCCTTCGGGTAGCCCTCGATCGCGCCATACTCCTCATAGCCGCAATTGCGGTAGAAGCCCGGCGCCTGAAAGCTCATCGTATCCACATAAGAACGCGTCGCTCCGAATTTCCTCGCCTCGTCCTCGATCGCCTTGATCAGCTTCGTGCCGAAATCCTTGCCGCGGTATTTCTGCTCGATCCAGAACAGCTGGATGAACAGCACCGTGGTCCAGACCTCGCCAACGATCCCGCCGACGATCTTGCCGCGCTCGCGGAGTGTGACCGCGAAGCGCTTGTATTTCTGCTTCCCCATCTTCTCGGTGTTGTAACCGATGAGGCCGCCGAGCACCGCCTTCTTGGCCTCGCCAATGGTGCGCTCGACGGAAAGCTTCGGCATGGCCTAGCTGAGCGCCACGTTGACGGAGGATTCCGGCAGCTCCATATTGAAGCAGCGCTGATAGAACTCGGCCACCAGCGGCCGTTCCAGCTCGTCGCACTTGTTGAGGAAGGTGACGCGGAAGGCGAAGCCGATGTCGCCGAAGATGTCGGCGTTTTCAGCCCAGGTGATCACCGTGCGCGGGCTCATCACCGTCGACAAATCGCCATTGGCAAACGCGTTGCGGGTGAGGTCCGCGAGGCGCACCATCTTGTTGACGATGTCGCGGCCTTCCGTCGTGCGATAGTGACGCGCCTTCGCCAGCACGATCTCCACTTCCTCGTCATGGCCGAGATAGTTGAGCGTGGTGACGATCGACCAGCGGTCCATCTGACCCTGGTTGATCTGCTGCGTGCCGTGATAGAGGCCCGAGGTGTCGCCGAGGCCGACGGTGTTGGCGGTCGAGAACAGGCGGAACGCCGGGTGCGGCTTGATCACCTTGTTCTGGTCGAGCAGCGTCAGCCGACCGGAAACTTCTAGCACGCGCTGGATCACGAACATCACGTCGGGACGGCCGGCATCGTACTCGTCGAACACCAGCGCAACGTTATGCTGAAGCGCCCACGGCAGGATGCCGTCGCGGAACTCGGTGACCTGCTTGCCTTCCTTGACGACGATGGCGTCCTTGCCGACGAGATCGATACGGCTGATGTGGCTGTCGAGGTTGACGCGCACGCAGGGCCAGTTGAGCCGCGCCGCGACTTGCTCGATATGGGTGGACTTGCCGGTGCCGTGATAGCCGGTGACCATGACGCGGCGGTTCTTGGCGAAACCGGCGAGGATCGCCAGCGTGGTGGCGCGGTCGAAGCGGTAATCGGTGTCGACTTCCGGGACATGCGGGTCCACTTCGGAATAGGCCGGCACTTCGAGATCGCTGTCGATACCGAAGACCTGCCGGACCGACACCTTCATGTCGGGCAACCCGGTGATTTCCTGGTTCTTGGTCGTGGCGGCGGTCGTCATGAATCCTCCGAGGCCTCGGACGTGTTCCGAAACCAGATTCTCTGAATGGCTGCGGATTAGGGGCTATTTGGCAGCCTATCAGAGAGCGCGGGCCGGCAGAAGCCCGCCCCGTAATCAAAGTTCCACAGCCTTTTCATCGAGATAGGTGCTGATCACGGATTTTGGAAGGCTGCCCTGCGAATCACGCCGTACTTTTGCCGGAACGCTGCCGCCAACCGCTGTTTCCATTCCGCGGATCGGTTGTAAGGTCTGCCATCGTACCGCAGTGCCGAAACGGAAATTTGGTGACCTCGTTCCTCGATCCTCTCATTGCTTTCGTTTCGGCCCACCCCTGGCTTGCCTATCTGACGCTGTTCCTCGCAGCTCTGCTGGAAGCAGTTCCCGTGGTCGGCGCGGTCGTTCCCGGCTCGACCGTGATCCTGGCGCTGAGCGCGCTGGTGCCCGGCGGCGAGCTGCACTACGCGGGCGTGCTGATTGGCGCGATGGCCGGTGCGCTGGTCGGCGACGGCACCGCCTTCTGGATCGGGCATCGCCGCCAGCGCGAAATCCTCAACGCCTGGCCGCTGGCGAACTATCCGCGGCTGGTCGAGGAAAGCGAAGCCTTCTTCCATCGCTGGGGCACGCTCGCCGTGTTCTTCGCCCGCTTCGTGCCGCCGATCCGCGCCTTTGTGCCGATCACGGCCGGCTCGCTCGGCATGGAGCCGTGGAAGTTCTACAGCGTCAATGCGGCAGCGATCCTGTTCTGGGCACTGGCGCATACCTTGCCCGGCGTGCTCGCGGTCTCAGCGCTGCACAAATATGGCGGGCTGCCGCACCACGGCCATGTCGGCAAGCATCTGTGGATGATCGCCGTCGTGGCCGGCGCCGTACTCGTCGCGCTGGTTCTGTGGTTCGTCCGCCGCCGCAAGGAAGCGGCGACGCCGGCAAAATAATCTACAGCGGCTTCGAGGTGCTGCGGCCCGGAGCCGGCCCGACATAGCGCGCCCGCGGCCGGATCAGCTTGCCATGCTGCAATTGTTCGCTGGCATGTGCGATCCAGCCGACGCTGCGGGACATCGCGAACAGCGCCAGTTCGCTGCCGACGGGCATCCGCAGCGCATGCACCAGCACGGCAAGGGCATAATCGATATTGACGAATTCGCCAGTCGCTTCCGCGATTCTCTCGGGAATTTCCTTGGTGAATTTTCGCGGCGCGCCGGCGCGCGACAGCGCATCCAATAGCGACATCGCGCGGGGATCGCCGCGCTTGTAGACGCCGTGGCCAAAGCCGGCAAAGCGCTCGCCCAGCGCCACGCGCTCGCGAATGACGGGCGCAACATCATTGTCGACCAGCGTCTTGACCAGGCGTGAGGCCAGCACACCGGCGCCGCCATGCTTGGGCCCCTTCAGCGCGGCGAGACCTGCGATGACGGAGTCATAGAGATTGAGGCCCGTTGAAGCGGCGCAGCGCACGGTGAAGGTGGAAGCGTTGAGTTCGTGATCGGCGAGCAGCACCAGCGCGCGGCGGATCAACTCGGGCGCGTACTTGTTGTCGCCCGCCCAGGCCTGCGCAATCTGCATATGCAGCGGCTCCGGCGACGTGCCACGGTTGAGCATGGTTGCCACCAGCAAACGCACGATGCGGCCGCCGACCATGGCGCGGCCGTCGGGCGCGCGGGTGAAGGCGCGCGGATCGGCGCTGGCAGCCAGCGCCAGCACCGCGATGGCGCGGTCGATCGGGGCGGCGCGATGCGCGGCTTCCGCGATCGTGCGCATGGCGTCGGAAACCGACGGGCAGTTATCCGGCGCGAAAGGATCGACGCTGGTGACGTCCCATAGCAGCGTCGCCGTGTGCTCCAGCGTGTCCTTTTCGGCAAGTTCGACGCAGTTGACGCCGCGATAGATCGCGCCGGCTTCGGTGATGGTGCCGATGGCCGAATCCATCACAGGCAGATCGGCGTCAAAGCTGCGCAGGCCGCGCGGCTCCGGCGCCGGTACCCGCCGCTCCTTCAGGCCGCGAACATCCTCCGCCCGGTAGCGATGGCTGCGCGAATCCGGCGACGGCTCGGACCGGATCAGGCCGCGGCTGACATAGGCATAGAGCGTGGCCGGCGAGATCGACAGCTCGGCGGAGGCCTCGCGGGCGGAGAGGTAAAGCGCCTCGGATTTTTTCATATTGATTTACATAATCAAGATTGATCAATCTGTCGAGCGGCCCGATCTTGTTCCCATGGACAAGGAGATCCGGCCATGAACATCCACCTCACCAAGAGCCAGATTGGTCTGGACGGCGTGCCCGCCGCCGAAACCGTGCTGAGCCATGTCGATGGCGAGCGCGGCGAGCTGATCATCGCGGGCGATTTCGTCGGCAGCCTCGCGGGCAAATCGAGCTTCGAGAGCGTCACCGCGCGGCTGTGGAGCGGCGCCACCGGACGTGTCACGGACGAGGCGCATGTCCGCGCCAGTCTGGGTGCCGCGCGCGAGCGCGCCTTCGCCCGGTTGCCTGAGCTGTTGCCGGCGACGCGCGGCATGTCCGTCGTCGACGGTTTTCGCGCCGCGATCGCCGGGCTGCGCGCCGAGAGCGGGCTCGATCACGAGGCAACCATCGTCGGCGCATTCCCTGTCATCGCGGGCGCACTGGTGCAGCGCGCCAGGCGCGCCGATCCCGTCGCGCCCGACCCTAATGCCAGCCACGCCGCCGATACGCTGAAGATGCTGCACAACAAGCGGCCCGAGCCGCGCGAGGTCGCGGCCCTCGACGCCTATCTCGTCACGGCGTGCGATCACGGCATGAATGCCTCGACCTTCACCGCGCGCGTCGTCGCCTCAACGCAGGCCGATCTGTTCGCGGCGATCACCGCCGGCTATTGCGCGCTGACCGGCCCGCTGCATGGCGGCGCGCCGGAGCCGGTGCTGGAAATGCTTGACGCGATCGGCACGCGCGAGCGGATCAAGCCGTGGGTGGACGACGCGCTGGCGCGCGGCGAGCGGTTGATGGGCTTCGGCCACAGGATCTATCGCGTGCGCGATCCGCGCGCCGACGTGCTGAAGGCTGCCATCGAGCGGCTCGCCGCCGATGGCGCGACGCTTCCGTTCGCAGGCGAGGTCGAATCCTACATCCGCGCCGCCTTGCGCAAGAAAAACCCGGACCGGCCGCTGGAGACCAATGTCGAGTTCTTCACCGCGATCCTGCTCGATGCGCTGAAAATCCCGCGCCAGGCGTTCACGCCGATCTTTGCGGTGTCCCGCGCCGCCGGCTGGACCGCGCACGCGCTGGAGCAACGGCGCACCGGACGGCTGATCCGGCCGAGCTCGTCCTATGTGGGGGCGAGGCCGGCGGCGTAGTCACGATATGACGCAACACAAATAGTGTCGTCCCGGCGAAGGCCGGGACCCATAACCACGAATGCGCGTGGTCGTGCGCCGGCTGGAGCCACAGCGTATTTCAACAATTGAAGGTCGGGATTATGGGTCCCGGCCTTCGCCGGGACGACTGCGTGGATAGAGGCCTACGCCTCCTTCACCACCGTCTTCAGATAATTATACGCCTTGATGATCTCGATCAGGCGGTCCTCGGTGGAGCGGTCGCCGCCATTGGCGTCGGGATGATGCTGCTTCACCAGCGCCTTGTACTTGGTCTTGACCTCTTCCAGCGTCGCGCCGGCCGCAAGCCCCATGACCTGCAGCGCCTTGCGCTCGGCGTTCATCACCTTGCGCGTTTCGGCCTTGGCCTGCTGCGCGCCGGGGCGCCAGCGGGCGCGGCCGTTCAGTTCGGCAAACATCTGGAAG
>Ga0081540_1004226_pt1 | contig 11032 bp, 11 predicted proteins | sample TabmetS2T1R1_FD_71024 | JGI IMG/M metagenome (GOLD analysis project Ga0081540, IMG submission 71024) | Tabebuia heterophylla rhizosphere microbial communities from the University of Puerto Rico - S2T1R1 | ecosystem: Host-associated > Plants > Roots > Rhizosphere ... | reverse complement strand
GGCGAGGTAGTCGACCCCCATCGCCTGCACGTCGATCGGCGCGCTCGGCACCAACTGCGCCGCATCGACGAGCAGCAAGGCGCCGCTCTCGCCCGAGGGCTGTCGGTACCCGCCGGCGTCGGCGATGGCGCGTACCACGTCCAGCGGCGGCTTCGTCCCGAAGAAGTTCGAGGCTCCGGTGCAGCAGACGAGCTTGGTCCGGTCGTCGACGAGGCGAGCCAGGTGATCGAGGTCGAGGAGGCCGGTCTCGGGGTCGAACCTCGCGATCCTGCACTCAACCCGGCGTCCGAAGCGCGGCAGGATCTCGCGGCAGAGCGCGTACCAGGGCACGTAGTTGGAGTTGTGCTCCATCATCGTCGTGACGACGTTGTCGCCGTCCCGAAACTCCGTGAGCAGCGAGTACATCACCGAATTGATCGCTTCGGTGGCGTTCCGGCACATCACGACGTTGCGGCGGCTCGGGGCGTTCAGCCACGCCGCCACGGTGTCGTAGGAGCTCTCGAAGAGCTCCGTCGTCCGTCGCGACGCCGACGACCGGCCGCGGTGCACGCTCTCGTATCCGGGAACGAGGCTGCGATAGAGATCCACCAGCTCCCGCGGTGGCTGGGTGGTCGCTGCGTTGTTCGTCACCACCCGGCCGGTCGCCGGAAAGTCGAAGTGACGGCGCACGGCCCGCACGTCCAGCGTGGGAGACAACCCGCTCCCGGCGCCGGCATCGCGACGACGCCACATGAGGACCTCCACGGCCGGATGGGTCGGCGATCGCCAGGCGGCGACGCGCCTGTTCCTCAGAACGCCGAGGAGCGGCCTCAGATACATCGAGCGCCCTCGAGTGCCTTACGTCGAGCGCCCTCGAGTGTTCACGTCGAGCGCTCTCGGCTGTTCTCAGTGGCCTCGATCGGTGTCGATCGGTGTCGATCGGCGTCGATCGGCGTCGATCGGTCAAGCAACCCGTGCCGCCGTGACGGCGAACAGCTCGACCCGCTTCAGGTGCCCCCCGGTGGACACGGCGATGGTCAGCACCGTGCCGTGCGGCGGGTGGAACGCCACGGTCGTCGACCAGGGCGTCCGGTTCCCGCCGGCGGGCAGCCCGGCGGAGGTGACCAGCGGCCGGGCGGAGGCCGGCGCCAGGACGACGACACGCAGGTTCTCGTCGACCCCCGTGATCCGGCCGCCGACGTGAAGGGGTGAGGTGACGACCGATCCGTAGCGTGGCGTGTCGAGGGTGAGCTGCAGGTCGTCGCTGCCCACCACCACCCAGGGCGCGTCGCGTCCCGTGCCGAACCGGATCAGGTGCAGCACAGCGGCGGTGTGGGTGCGAGTTCCGCCGGGGAGCCGGTAGCCCACGCCGATGCGCGCGTCGGTGGCGGACACCGACCGCGATGTGACCCGGTCGACGTCGGTGTACCCGAGGGCGCCCCGAGTGAAGGCGAGGGCGGTCGCGCCGGCGTCCAGATGCCATGGCTGGGACCCGTGCGAGCGAGAAGCCGCCTGCCAATCGCGCACCTCTGCCGATGTCGTGAACGGCCAGAGCGGGATGAGCCGCCCGGAGGCGGAGTGCGCCGCGTCGGCCACGTCCGTGCCGGTCGCCGACGGAGCGACGCCGTCCGACGGTGATGCCGATGATGATGCCGACTCCGATGTCGACGGTGATGTCGACGGTGCCGCGCTGATCGACGGCGACGTCGATGCCGGCTGGGTGGTGGCTGATGTCGCCGTGGATCCGGCGCCGCACCCGGTGAGCCAGAGCGCGAGCGCGCCGGCGATGGCGACGAGAGCGGGCTTCGGAAGGGCGAGACAACGACTGCTCATGACGTCCTCCGGGACCTGCCGCGGGCCGGCCGTCCGGCCCGTCCGGGTCCTTGTGCCGATCAGGACGCGTACACAGCGGCCTCGGTTGTCGCTCCCAGCGGAGGCGGGTGCCCTCAGCCGTGCAGGCCGGTGGCCTCGCGCGCCACCCTGAGCGCCGTGACGAGCTCCTGCAGGTCGCCGGTCAACCGGTCGGTGCCGTTCGCGACGTCCCCGGGGAGCGGGCGCAGGTACTCACGGATCACCATGAGCATCGCGCCGGCGTGCACGCCCTGAGACGTGGGCATGGCGCCCGCCTGCGTGAGCCGGTCGAGGACGCCTCCGACCTGGAGCAGGGCATCGAGGGCGTCCTGGAGCTCGACCACGCCGCGCGGCTCCGGCACCTCCAGCGGTGCACCGGTCGCGAGCTGGGACAGCAGGTACTGCATCACCCCGAAGACGCGGATCTCCACAGGCGCATGCTGGCTGTCGTCGCGCTGGTCGGATGGCTCCGGCTCGGTCACGCAGACCACCGTAGACCGACCGTTCCGACGCCCACCTGCCGGGCGATCGGTGCTCCGCCACGGCGGGCGGATCCGCCTCAGAACAGCCATGGGTCGATGTCGCGGGCACCCCGAGGCGGGTCGACCACGGCGGGTGGAAGGCGACGCCGGTTCCGGACGATCTGAGTGGCCCGCTCGGCCACCCGACCGACGAAGCCCGGCCGCCCGGCACCCAGCCGGGTCAGGTCCCGCGCCCGTGGGCCGCCGGGAACGTCCCGGGGCAGCGACGCCGCCGAGACGAGCCAGCCGGGCAGCCCGAGCAGCCGGAGGACGCCGAGCAGCCGCTCGGACTCGATCACGCTCTCGGCATCGAACTCCTCCGCGAGCAGCTCGCCGAGCTCGTCGGCGGCTTCCGGGCGCCCGACGGCGGCGGCGAACGCCTCCGCGTGCTCCGCCCCCAGCGGGTCGGTCAGCACGTCGTCCTGTGCCAACCCGTACGAGGGGTCGCTCACGTACCGGCCCACCTCGCCGCCGTCGACCCAGACCGCGAAGACCAGCTGCCGGTCGTCCACCACCCGGACCGCGACGACCGTCGCGGGCAGCCGCCGGGCCAGATCGGCCCCGACCTCCAGCACTCCCTGCCGGCCGGCCGCGATCGCCCCGCGGGCGTGCGCCGCGACGGCGAGGACCCAGCCGTCGTCGGGATCCGCGACCCAGCCGCTGAACCGGATCCCGCGAAGGGCGGCCAGCGCCTCGGAGCGCTCGACCGGCGCACCGCTCGGCGTCCCGTCGAGCCGGACCGCGACACCGGAGTAGGTGTATCCCTCTGGGCCGGCTCGGGTGCTGTCGATCGCCCAACTCATCTGTGCATGATGGCGGTTCGCTGCCCCGCGGGTAGCGTTCCCCCGATGAGCCGACTGGGCGCGCCCGACCTGCCGCCGGGCGGTGTCGTGCGCGCCGTTCTCGACACGGACACCGACAACGAGATCGACGACCAGTTCGCGGTGGCCTACGCGCTGCTCTCGACGGAACGAGTCCGGGTCGAGGCGCTGTACGCCGCCCCGTTCTGGAACCGACGCTCGCGGGGCCCGGAAGACGGCATGCTGCGCAGCTACGACGAGCTCCGGCGCATCGTCGGCAAGCTGCCACGATCGGACTCGACCCCGGTACTGCACGGTTCCCGCAGCTGGCTTCCCGGCGCGAGCCGCCCGGTGCCCAGCCCGGCGGCGACGGACCTCATCGAGCGCGCGACCGGATCGGACGACCTGCTCTTCGTCGTCGCGATAGGCGCGCCGACGAACGTCGCCTCCGCTGTGCTGATGGAACCGAGCATTGCCGACCGCATCGTCGTGGTCTGGCTCGGCGGCAACCCCGGCTCTTGGTATCGGGCGGTCGAGTTCAACGTCGAGCAGGATGTGGCCGCGTCACACGTCCTGCTCGACAGCGGGGTTCCTCTGGTGCACGTCCCGTGCCGCAATGTGACGGAGCACCTGCGGACGACGCAGGCCGAGATCGACCGCTTCGTTCGTGGTCGCAGCGCGGTCGGCGACTACCTCGCGGACATCTACGCGGAGCACGTCGGTGACGCCGTCGCGCGCTCCAAGGTGCTCTGGGACGTCGGCGCGGTGGCATGGCTGGTGGAACCCGACTGGGTGGCGACCGCGCTGGTGCACAGTCCCGTGCTCACCAGCGAGGGCACCTGGAGCCGCGACCCGCGGCGACACCTCATTCGCGAGGCCCTCGGGCTCGATCGCGATGCGATCTTCGCCGATCTGTTCCGGAAGCTGAGTCGCGCTGACGAGAGCTGATGGTCCGCCGGACGTCAGTCGACGTCGAGCAGATCCGCCAGTTGGCGCGCGTTGGTCTGCGCGTAGTTCCGATAGCAGTTGTTGAGCAGCACGTGCACCTCGCTCGCCTGCTCCGCCAGGCCCTCCACCTTGGGCACCCAGGGGCGGAGCTCGTCCTCGCCGTAGAGGTAGCCGAAGCGCTCGTAGATGTCCTTGCTCTGCCACTTCTCGCTGTGGCCGTGAAAGCGGACGACGGCGAGATCGGCGGTCGACACAACGACCGGTGGGACCGATGAGCGATATCCCTGCGGCATGTCCACGACGGTATACGGAACCGCGTAGGACCTGAGGAAGTCGATCGTCTCCGCCCGATTCTCCTCCGACATCCACGACGCGTTCCGGAACTCCACGCACATCCGGTACGGGCCGCACCGCTCCTTGCACTCCAGGATGTAGCGCTTGTTGCGGGAGGCGATGCCGAACCACGGCGGGAACTGGAACAGCAGGCACCCGAGCCGTCCCGCGGTGTCGAGCGGCTGCAGCGCGGACACGAAGCGCTCCCACACCTGGTCCACGACGGATGGCTCGAGGTCCTTCAGGTAGACGTTGGTGGCTTCGGTGTCCGGCCGCAGATCCTTGTACAGCGCGGACTTCTTCGCGGGATGCTGTGTGAGCAGGGAGAACGCCTTGACGTTGAACGTGAAGCCGGCGGGCGTCCGGTCGACCCACAGCTCGGCGTTCCGCTCGTTGGGCGGCGTGTAGTAGGTGGAGTCGACCTCGACCAGCGGAAACTGGGAGGCGTAGTAGGCCAGCCGGCGCTCCGGCGTGTCGGCCTCCTCGGGATACCAACCCGAGGCGAGCAAGGTCTTGTCCGTCCACGAGGCCGTGCCGACCTTGATTCGTCCCATCCTCCACCTCCCGTCGCCATGGTCCCAGGTCTCGTGGGACCGGACGAACTCGGCGTCGAGAGGACGTGATTGCGCTGGAATTCGACCTCGTGGGGTGATCGCGTTCGCCCTTCGACGTCGGGCGCGTTCCTCCGGCATGTGCAGGAACGAGACGGACCCTCGCGATGCAGGTACTGACAGGGCCTGTCTACGTGCTCGTCAGAAGGGGCGGGCGTCCCTAGCGTGGGCCATGGACAGCCTGGGTACTGGTCGGCTCGTCCGTTCCCCACGCGAACAGGAGAAAAGTCGATGCAGGAGCGCACACTCGGATCCGGTCTCACCGTCTCCGCTATGGGGCTCGGCTGCATGGGGATGAGCCAGAGCTACGGCCCCAACCCCGGCAACCGACAGGACATGATCGACGTGATCCGCGCGGCAGTGGACCGCGGCGTGACGTTCTTCGATACGGCCGAGGTCTACGGGCCTTACGTCAACGAGGAGCTCGTGGGGGAGGCGCTGGCACCGGTTCGCGATCGGGTCGTGCTCGCGACCAAGTTCGGGTTCGCCTTCGACGATCAGGGGCGCCAGACAGGCGTGTCCAGTCGCCCGGAGCAGATTCGGAAGGCTGCCGAGGGGTCCCTCAGGCGGCTCGGCGTCGACGTCATCGACCTCTACTACCAGCACCGGGTCGACCCTGACGTTCCGATCGAGGACGTCGCGGGAACGGTCAAGGAGCTCGTGTCGGAGGGGAAGGTCAGGCATTTCGGCATGTCGGAGGCGGCCGCCCGGACGATACGCCGCGCCCACGCCGTCCAGCCCGTGACGGCGGTCCAGAGCGAGTACTCGCTGTGGTGGCGACGTCCGGAGGACGAGGTGCTGCCGACCCTGGAGGAGCTCGGCATCGGGTTCGTTCCGTTCAGTCCGCTCGGCAAGGGGTTCCTGACGGGCAGCATCGACCAGAGCACGTCGTTCACGGGCTCCGACATCCGCGCCAGCATCCCGCGCTTCACGGAGGAAGCCCGCAGCGCGAACCAGGCCGTGGTGGACCTGCTGACGGCGATCGCGCGGCGCAAGGCCGCAACTCCGGCTCAGATCGCCCTGGCGTGGCTGCTGGCCCAGAAGCCGTGGATCGTGCCGATCCCCGGCACGCGCCGAGTGGAGCGGCTCGAGGAGAACATCGGTGCCGCCGACATCGACCTCACGGCCGAGGACCTCGAGCAGATCGAGAGCGCAGCGGCTCAGATCGAGGTGGTAGGGGCCCGCTATCCCGAGCACCTGGAGCGGCGGACCAACCTCTGACGCACCCCTGGCGCTGCACGTGCTGAATGCCGCGTTCTTCGCCGTTGTCGCTGGCGTCGGGCTACCGGGGCGTGTTCGTCGCGTGCGCGGCCCTCACCTTGGCGGCGTTGATCGTCGTCGTGATGCTGGGTCGGACAGCCAGCCGCGACACGACGAGGGGGGAGGCCGGCGCATGCCGGCCTCCAGCAGGTCGAATAGTCGGATCCGACGATGTTCCGACGATGATCTGAAGGAGGGCCTGTGCTGGATCCTCAGATCAGGCGACGGCAGAGGCTGCGCAACGTCCTCCAAGAGATCCTGCTGCTCGGCATCCTGGTCGTGATCGCGGCCGGGCTCGCGTGGCTGTTCTCCGGCCTCATCGGCGTGATCCTGGTAGCCGGTGTCGCCGTCGCCCTGCTGCTCGTCCGGCCGCGGATGGCCACGCGCGCGGTGCTGTCCCTGTATGGGGCCCAGCCGCTTCCATACGCCGCCGCGCCGCGGGTGCACCACATCGTCGAGGTGCTGGCCGAGCGGGCAAGGCTGCGTGCCGTGCCGACGCTGTACTACATCGCCAGCCCGGTGATGAACGCCTTTGCCGTCGGCAGGGGCGACGACGCCGGTCTTGCCGTCACCGACGGGCTGCTCCGTGGACTCACGAGTCGGCAGGTGGCCGGCGTCCTGGCGCACGAGGTCAGCCACATCCGGGCGGGTGACACCACGGTGATGAGCTTGTCGGACGCCATCAGTCGGATCGTCCAGGGGCTGTCGTACGTCGGGTTGCTGTCCATCCTGTTCACCTTCCCGATGACCAGAGCTGGGCATCCGCACCTGTTGCTCCTCTCGGTGGTGCTGATCTTCCTGCCGCTGATCGTCACTCTCGTGCAGCTGGCCCTCTCCCGGTCCCGTGAATTCGACGCCGACCTCGAGGGAGCGAGCCTCACCCGCGATCCGGAGGGCCTCGCGTCGGCTCTGGAGGATCTCGAAGGGTCCACCGGCCGCCTCTGGGAGCGGATCATGGTGCGGCGCGGCTGGGTACCCGATCCGCTGCTGCTGCGCACCCACCCCTCGACGGCCGATCGGACACGCCGACTGCGCGAGCTGGTGCCGGGGGACGTCTCCCGCCAGCTCGGAGATCACCGGCCCGTGCCACCGGTCGATCGGCCGCCCGCGCCGGGACCCGTCCGTCTGCACTTCCCCGGGATCCGCTGGTGACGGAGCAGGCTGGGTCGTCGTTCAGCTGCTGAACGTCTGCCGGATCTCGCCGACGCCATCCAGGCGGCTGACGAGCACGTCACCGGGCCGCAGGAAACGGGGTGGCGTCCGGCGGTTGCCGACGCCCGCCGGCGTGCCGGTGAAGATGAGATCCCCCGGTAGCAGTGGGCAGACCGCCGAGATCCGGGCCACGAGATCGTCGATCGGAAAGATCATCTCGCTGGTGCGTCCGGACTGCAGCGGCTCCTCGGCCCCGGAGGCGTCGACGAGGGCGCAGGCGAAGCCGAGGTCGTCCCGACCGGGGAGCTCGTCCGGGGTCACGATGACAGGGCCGGTCGGGCCGAACCCTGGATACGACTTGGCGAGCGAGAACTGCGGCGGCGTCCCCCGCATCTGCAGCAGCCGTTCGGACAGATCCTGGCCCACGGTGATACCCGCGAGCGCGTCCCAGGCCTGCTCCCGCGCGATGGCGTGCCCACCGCGGCCCACGACGGCGACGACCTCGACCTCCCAGTCGACGTTCCCTTCGGGCAGCCGCACGGTGGTGATCGGCCCGCCGATGCACGACGGGAACTTCGTGAAGATCAGCGGTACGTCGGGTGGCACGAAGCCCGCCTCCACCGCGTGCGGCCGGTAGTTGAGCGCGACGGCGAAGACCTGGCGGGGCATAGGGACCGGGGCACCGAGTCGGTCCGCCCGAAGGTCCCGGGCCTGGCTCCAGTCCGCCGAGGGCGCCCACGTGCTGAGGTCGTCCCAGCGCGCGAACGCTGCCACCGGATCCGAGGGAAGGCCGCCGCCCGAGCCCACGCCGACGTCCAGGGCCCGGTCGCCGCGGACGAGGACCAGGCGCCCGTCGACCGTCCCGAGCCGCACCGTCAGCCCGCCGTCGACGAGTAGAGGTCCGTCGAGTACGGAGCGGTGTCGTGCGCGGCGCTCCAGGGGACGACGTGATTGCGCAGGACGCCGACGCCCTCGATCTCCGCTTCGATCCCGTCACCGGGCTGGAGGTAGAAGTCGAACGGATTCGGCTGGACGGCGGCCACACCCGAGATCGTCCCGGTGGTGAGGATGTCGCCCGCGCTGTAACCCTGCGCCGAGTGGTACGCGACGAGGTGGGGGATCGAGATGACCATCTGCGATGTGTTGCCCCGCTGTCGCACCTCCCCGTTCACCCGCAGCTCCATCGCGAGCGCCTGCGGGTCGGCGACGTCGTCCTTGGTGACGATCCACGGCCCGATCGGGCAGAACGTGTCGATCGCCTTGGAGAAGGAGAAGACCCCCGACTGCATCTCGCGGCGCTGGATGTCGCGGGCGGTGATGTCGTTGAAGACCGTGAAGCCGGCGATGTAGTCGGCTGCCTCCTGCGGCCCGAAGAACTTCCCGCTCTTGCCGATGACGATCGCCAGCTCGAGCTCGTAGTCGAGCTCCTTCGTCAAGCCCTCGGGATACACGATCGCGTCGTCCGGGCCGATGATCGCGTCGACGTTCTGGAAGAAGACGATCCCCTTGTGCACAGGGTGCGACCAGTTGACCGCCTCGAGCTCGGTGTGGTGCTCGGTGAAGTTGCCCGCGGTGTGGAAGAACTTCTTCGGCACGAGAGGGGCGCGCAGCCGGACGTCGCCCAGACCGCGACGCTCGCCGGTCTCGGGCGCGTCCCCGCCGCGCTCGAAGTACTCCCGCATGGACCGGCAGTCGAGCTCGATCACGGTGTCGCCGTCGACGCGCCCCACTCGGCCCTCGTCGAACGTCACGAGCCTCATGTCGACCCACTCTCGGATAGTGAAAGTCTATTTCGCGATGTGTCGGTCAGCCTTCCGCGTCGCCCTCGCGGCTGTCAACACCCTGTTCGCCGTCCGGCCGCCCCACTCGGAAGACCCTCAGCTGCAGGGCAAGGGTCGAGTAGTAGCCCACGAGCGTGAGCAGCTCGAAGACGCCGGCGAGGCCGAGCAGGGAGACGGCGGCCTCGTACTCGTCGTCGTCGAGGTCCCCGCGCGCCACGAGCGTGGCCGTCGTCGTCGCGACGAGCCGCTCGGCGTCGTCCGCGAGCCGGTCGGTGTCCGCCTCCCGGAGTGCCGCCAGCTCGTCGTCCGTGAGTCCGGCCCGGCGCCCGACCGCCTCGTGCGCGTACTGCTCGAACGCCGAGCCAGTCGCGGCCGCGACGACGAGGATCGCGATCTCCCGCGCCCGCTCGGTCAGCCCGGTCTCATACCGGACGGCGGCGCCCAGGGCCTGCAGCGCATGTCCGAGCCGCGGCTGGAGGAGGAAGGCGTTGAACGGCCCTTCCAGCCCCCCGGCGGCGTCGACGAGGCGGAACGGGCCGCCGGCTCGGGGGCCGCCGGCGATCTGCTCGTAGACCGCGCGCTGTTCCTCGTCGAGGGCCGCGGGCGCGAGCTTCGCCAGCCGGGCCGTCATCCCCGCACGCTTCCGGAGAGCAGTCGAGAGATCTCGGCGCAGGCGGCGAGGACCACGGGCTTGAGCTCGCGCACGATGCGCTGGGTGGACCAGTCGCGGGCTTGGACCGCGAGGTTGACCCCGGCCACGATCCGCCCGTCGGGTCCCGAGATGGGCCCTGCCACGGACCGCAGCCCGTACGCCAGCTCCTCGTCCTGCAGCGCCCATCCCTGCTCACGGATCTGGGCCAGCTCACCCTGCAGCTCGTCCAGCGACAGTTTCGCGTTGGGCCCGTGCTGAGCCGAGAACGATGCCGGTGTGATCCGCCCGCGCAGGTCGTCCTCGTCCAACCAGGCCAGGAGCAGTTTGCCGATCGAGGTGTGCACGGCGGGCAGGGTGGAGCCGACCTGGATGTTCGCCGTCACGAGGTCGGAGTTGCGCAGCCGGACGAGATAGAGGACGCGGTCACCGGTGAGAACCGCGAGATTGACGGTCTCGCCCGTGCGCTCGGCGAGCTGCTGCAGCTTCGGCGTCGCGAGGGCGACGAGGTCGAGGCTGCGCAGCGCGGCCGTGCCGAGCGTGAGGGTGCGGACGCCCGGCCGGTACTCGCCGTTCGGCAGGTGGTCGAGGTACCCCTCCGCGGTGAGGGTCATGACGACGCGGTAGACGGTGGGCATGGGCAGCCCGGCGGCCGACGCCAGGTCCGTGACGCGCCATGTGGGTCGCTGCTCGTCGAAGAGGCTGAGGATGCGCAGCCCTTTGGCCAGCGCCTCCACCCGGTACTCCGGCCGTTCCGGAGCAGCACCCTCGGCCGGGGACGCGTCGGAGACCGCGGCTGCCTGCGCGGTCCCGGTGGCTGTGGTCGGACCTCGGCTGCGCGGCATGCTGCTTCCCTCCTCGTGCGTCCGGTCGTGCCGTCCGGTCGCGCTATCCGGGTGGCGCTGGCCAGGGGTGGCCTGGCGTGGTTCCGGGACTCGGACGCGGTCAGCGTAGACGCGCCCTGCGGCGCCGCCGGCTCTGGACAGCCTCCGGCCCGTGGACTAGCTTAGCGGAAAGTCGTTTTCATTGTGCGAGAACCAGCCGGAAGGGAACGCATGCGGGACTGGTTGGCGCTGGCGGGGGGGCCCCCCCCCCTCCTGTGGGGGGGGGGGGGGGGGGGGGGGGGGGGGGGGGGGGGGGGGGGGCG
>Ga0081540_1004225_pt1 | contig 11033 bp, 9 predicted proteins | sample TabmetS2T1R1_FD_71024 | JGI IMG/M metagenome (GOLD analysis project Ga0081540, IMG submission 71024) | Tabebuia heterophylla rhizosphere microbial communities from the University of Puerto Rico - S2T1R1 | ecosystem: Host-associated > Plants > Roots > Rhizosphere ... | reverse complement strand
GGCATCATTGCTGACGCTCATCGGAGAGGTGAGCCCGTCACGGTTGTCTTTCTCACCAACGGCGACTTCAATGGCACTGAGGTGGGCTTCACGCGGCAAAACGAGGCGGTGACGGCCCAGACGCACTATCTGGGGACGGTGGAGAGCGAATTAATCTTTCTCGGCTACCCCGACGGGTATACGCAGACCCTGTACAACAGCTATCCGAGCGCGACCGACCAGTTTCACGCTCCTAACGGCCAAAGTGTCACCTATGGCCACCGGGGCCTGGGCGGCAGCGATTATCACTTCTACCGTTTTGGCGCCCACGCGCTGTATAACCGCGCCAACATGGTGCTCGACCTTGCCACCATTTTGCAGACGTATCGGCCCGCCCACATTTTCACCACGGGGCGGTACGACAGCCATCCGGACCACGAGACGGCCTACAACGTCTTGAAGGACGCGCTGACGTCCGTGTTGACGGACGCTTCGTACAAACCCGTTGTGCATACGACAGTAGTGTGGTCCCCCTGCTGCGACAGTACATGGCCGGACCCGCCAGACGCGACCCGCTATCATAATATCCTGCCAGACATCCCTACCATTCCTCTCGATTGGAATAAGCGCGAAAGCTTGGACGTCCCGTTAGCTATGCAGCAGGGCAGTTTGGCGAACAACAGCAAATATCTAGCTATTCTCGCCCATGCGTCGCAGGCGGGGGAATTTCTTCTACGCTTTGTCCACAAAGATGAGATTTTCTGGCCTGAGAATCCGCGTGGCCTTCATCGTCCGCCCATCGTCAATGCCGGCGTGGATCAGCAGGTGCTGGGGGGAGCGCTGGTCGCTTTGAACGGCAGCGGCAGCGCTGACCCCGACGCACTGCCCTTGACCTTTGCGTGGAGCCAGGCTGAAGGACCCGCGGTCACCCTGACGGGGGCGCAGACAGCGACCCCGTCATTTATGGCCCCGCAACTCGGGCAAACGACAAAATTCGTGTTTCGCCTCGTGGTGAGTGACGGCGAATTCGCGAGCCCGCCCGATCTCGTCACTGTAACGGTCGCGGGTGCTGGGAGTTCCACCAACATTGCACCGCTGGCCACGGTGACCGCGTCTTCGGACAATCCCCCCGATGGCCAGCAGGCCACAAAAGCCGTTGATGGGGTCGTGGACGGATGGCCCGGCGATTACACGCGCGAGTGGGCGACGGAGGGGGAGGACGCTGGGGCCTGGATCCGGCTGGCGTGGGCCACGCCCTATGTGGTGGATAAGGTGGTGCTCTACGATCGCCCCAATGCGAACGATCACGTGATCGGAGGGACACTCACGTTCAGCGACGGCACCAGTGTGAATGTCGGGGCGCTCGACAACACCGGAGCGGCGACCACCGTGACGTTTCCTCCACGCAGTATCACCAGTGTCACGTTCACGGTCACGTCGGTCAGTGCCGCCACTATGAACATCGGGTTGGCCGAAGTCGAAGTCTACGGCAGGTAGAAGCCCGTCCCTCAGATAGGCACAGCACATCGCTCGCCACCCTATTCATGCTTGGGCCAAGTTGCGTTATTTGTGTTCTACCAGGAGCGATAAGGAGTAATATCTGAATGGAAAACTCTGGATTCCCCGAGGTACAAGATCCTCTTCAGATGGAGATCGGTTATGAATACCAGAAGATCACGAAGACAATCCGGAACAGCAGCTGTTTGGTCGCGTGGTTAACTGAACTCTGGGATTATCGGGATCTGTTTTATTTCCTAGTCTGGCGAGATATCAAGGTGCGTTATAAGCAAACCCTTCTCGGTGCCATGTGGGCCGTAATCCAGCCTTTCCTCTCGATGATACTGTTGAGCTTTTTCTTCGGGAAACTGGCCGGTATCGCACCCGAAGGTGGTCCGTATCCTCTATTTTCTTACAGTGTTCTAGTCCCCTGGACATTTTTTTCCACGGCGCTCTCCTCCTCTTCGAACAGTATGGTCTCTAATACGAACTTATTTACTAAGATATATTTCCCTCGAATTGCCGTCCCTATCACGCCAGTGCTTGCTGCATTGATCGATTTCGCTATCGCTTCGCTGTTGCTCTTCGTGCTGATGCCATACTACAGCGTGCCAGTGACTTCGGCCTTGCTCCTCTGGCCGGTCCTCATCCTGCCTCTCCTCTGCTTAGCTCTAGGTCTGGGACTAATTATGGCCTCTCTAAGCGTGAGGTATCGGGACGTGAAATACGCTCTTCCGTTTCTCATTCAGATGATGATGTTTGCCACGCCGATAATATACCCCTTGGCAGTTGTGCCGGCATCATATCGGTGGCTCTCCATCTGCAACCCGCTCACTGGCATCGTTGATGCCTTCCGGGCCGCGGTCCTCCACCCGCAGTCGTTCGACATAGTTGCGCTTGGTATTGCTCTTGTTGAGACGTTCCTCATTCTTGTGTTCGGATTATTCTACTTCCGAAAGACAGAACGCATCATCGCTGACGTTATCTGAAAGGTCCACTGTGGATGTCATCCTGGTTAGTAATATCTCGAAGAGATATCGCATTGGTGAGTCGCTCTCGCAGGGAATGTTGCGAGAGGCCATCATAAGTGTTTTACAGAACCCATTCCGCTCGCGGCCAACGATACAGAATGAGATTTGGGCCCTACGGGAAGTCAATTTTAGTATCGAACAAGGGGAACTCGTAGGAATCATTGGACGAAATGGAGCGGGCAAGAGCACTCTCCTGAAGATATTATCTCGAATAACGTATCCAACCTCAGGAGTCCTTAGAGTTTTGGGACGTATTGGGTCACTCTTAGAAGTGGGGACAGGATTCCACGAGGAGTTAACGGGAAGGGAAAACATCTACCTCAATGGCTCTATTCTCGGTATGAAGCGGCGGGAGATCAAGAAAAGGATGGACGAAATTGTCGCATTCGCCGACGTTGAGAAGTTCGTCGACACGCCTATCAAAAGATATTCTTCGGGAATGCGGCTACGGCTCGGTTTCGCCGTTGCTGCTCACCTCGACACTGACATCCTTTTTGTGGACGAGGTTCTCGCCGTGGGAGACGTTGGATTTCAGAAAAAGTGCCTGAGCGCGATGGGCGAGCTGCGCTACAAGGGCAGAACGGTACTGTTTGTCTCCCATAACATGGCCGCAGTAGAGCACCTCTGTCCCCGATCGATTTGGATCGAAGGTGGCGAGATCCGTGAAGACGGACGCTCTTCGGATGTCATCAAGCACTACATGGGCACCTTTTCAAATACGCAGCAAGCGACTGTCGATTTCACTGCTGCCGTCGACCGCAGGGGAAGTGGCGCGGTACGGTACCTCGGCATTGATATCCTCGACTTCGAGGGCAACATTCAGAGCCTCGTGCAGAGCGGCGATGCGCTCGTCATCCGCCTCCATTATGAAGTGCTGGAGACTGTAACCCAACCGATATTCGGCTTTCAGCTTTTTTCCGCGGCAGGCGTCTTTTTGACCGACGTGAGCACATGGAACCTCGGCGTCGATATTCCATCGCTTTCCCCAGGGCGGGGCTATGTGGAGCTGGTAATCGATTTCCTCAATTTGATGCCGGGAAGGTACTTTCTCTCGCTCTGGCTCACGAGCCCTGGAGAGGTATTACATGACGTGCTAGAGCATTGCGCGGTGCTCGACGTGGAGCCATCGAATTTCTACAAATCTGGCCGGGGCATTGAGAGTCGCTTCGGAATTCTGTTCTTTCCCTGTCAATGGAACTTGGCCGGGCTGCATGTACCTTCCACAAGGTAGCGCTATGAAAATCGCATTTCTTCATCAGCCATGGAACCGGATTGAGGCGGGGAAGCCGCAAGGTTCAGTCCCTATCTGGACCTCCCAAGTAGCTCAACAGTTGAGCAGGCATCACGAAGTATACATTTACTCCCGTAGATTTCGTGAGTCACCACGAAATGAAACCGTCGGCGGCCTACGGTACATGCGCGTCTCCGCCCCTCTTGACCCATGGGTTACTCGATTCGTGCTGCCCGTGACAAAGCTGAGCGAACCACGCTGTCCCCTTATGAGTTCGCCTCTCTATTTTAGGCAGTACTACTCACGGGCAGCGCAAGATATGGCCAGGCAGGGAATCGACGTGGTACATGTGCATTCTTTCCCGCAAGCAGCATCGATAATCCGGTCCTTTCACCCATCACTGAAAATCGTCGTGCACTTGCACGTTGAGTGGCTAAATCTCTTGCCACCTCGTCTCGCGCGAGAACAGATTCAGGACGCAGACTTGGTGTTGGGCTGCAGTGAGTATGTGTCAGAAAAAATGAGACGCGCTTTGCCGGACTATGCGGCCAGGATTAGGACGATATATAATGGGGTCAACGTTGACCTCTTCTATGAAAAACAACGTTCCTGTTCGCGAGTGGGCAAGGAACGAAAAATCCTGTTGGTCGGCAGGATCTCGCCCGAGAAGGGCATTCACACCCTGCTTGAGGCGTTCCATCGGCTCGTGGAGGAAGAAGACAGCCTCCGCCTCGTCATCATCGGTCCCGACTTAGTAGTCCCAATGGAGGTCATCGTCAACATAAGCGACTCAGACGTAGTGTCCCAGTTGAGGAAGTTCTATGACACTACGATGTGGAGGCAGCTACGCACTTGGTTGAAGAATCGGTACCCTAGGCGGCTCACTTGGCTGCGCGATACGACTTATGGCGGCGCGCTGCGAGCGATGCTGCAAGGAAAGATGGCCGATCGTGTTCTCTTTGTCGGCTTCATACCAAACGAGGACCTTCCCCGTTGGTACCGCGAAGCTGATCTGCTCGTCCTTCCTTCTGTTTACGAAACCTTTGGCATGCCACTGATTGAAGCGATGGCATCTGGAACCCCGGTCCTGGCGACGAGGACAGGCGGGATTCCCGAGGTCGTGGAGGACGGGCGGACAGGCATCTTAGTTGAGCCAGGAAGCCCGGCGCAACTCGCCCAGGGAATAAGGAAGGTGATCAACAATGATGGACTTCTTCGGCAAATGGGGATAGAAGGTAGGAGACAAGTCGTCGAAAAGTTTTCCTGGGAAAAAATAGTTGACACTCTGCTGCAATATTACGGTGAGATCGTGTTCACTCCTCCATCGGCCGCCACGGTTCGTGTTTAAACTGGTATTCCGCACATTGTCGTATGGGTTTATGTAGCCGTGTTTGTCAAAACTTACCACCTGGCTACGCTCACCTTCTAGAAAAGAAATCACACATGAACAATGAAACATCTTCGCATATCCCATGCTGCAGATTTTGTGGTGCAGCTCTGCAATATGTCTGCGTGGATTTGGGCATGTCGCCGCTTTGCGAAAGTTATGTAAGTGCTGACCAGCTTAACGCCATGGAGCCGTTCTATCCGCTCCTGGTGTATGTTTGTGAGCATTGCTTTTTGGTCCAACTCCAGGAATATGTCAGCCCTGAGCATATCTTCAGCGACTACGCGTATTTTTCCTCATACTCTGATACATGGCTGCAACACGCCAGAGTCTACACTGACAAAATGGTCGAGCGCTTTAAGTTGCCTGTGCGCAGTCAAGTGGTCGAGATTGCGAGTAACGATGGATATCTCCTGCAGTACTTCGCCGCCAGAGGTCTGCCTGTGCTGGGGGTAGAGCCAGCAGCAAATGTGGCCGAAGTCGCTATACAGAAGGGCATTCCAACAGTTGTGAAGTTTTTTGGGGAGAAGACCGCCCGCGAGTTAGTCTGTGAAGGCAAGCGAGCCGATCTCCTGCTGGGGAACAACGTGCTGGCCCACGTACCTGACCTAAATGATTTTGTTGAGGGTCTGAAAGTCCTCCTCAAGCCACACGGGGTCATTACGATGGAGTTTCCTCATCTCATGCGCTTGATAGAAGAGAACCAGTTCGACACCATCTACCACGAACACTTCTCATATCTTTCACTGCTTACGGTTGAGAAAGTATTTGCGGCACATGGACTGACACTCTTCGATGTGGAGGAAATCCCGACGCATGGCGGTTCTTTGAGGATTTACGCCCGGCATACTGCAGACACCTCGAAAGCGATTGAGCCTCGGGTAGCAGCACTGCGAGTTAGGGAGGAAAAGGCCGGTCTCACTTGTCTAGAGTACTATTTTGCCTTTGCTGAAAAAGTCAAGGAGACCAAGCGTAAGCTGTTGCATTTCCTGAGCAGTGCCAAACGGAATGGCAAATCGATTGCTGGTTATGGTGCGCCTGGTAAAGGCAATACATTGCTGAACTACTGCGGGATTCGCAGCGATTTTCTGGATTATACGGTCGACCGGAGTCCCCATAAGCAAGGGAAATTCTTGCCAGGCACACACATCCCCATCTTTGCACCGGATAAGCTCAAGGAGACGCGACCGGATTATGTGCTGATCCTGCCGTGGAACCTGAAGAACGAAATCCTTGAACAGATAGCATATATACGCGAATGGGGAGGGCGATGCGTCGTGCCGATCCCTGAAGTGGAGATTTGTCTGTGATTTTCATTGCCACTGCCCTCAAGGGCGCGTTCATCATAGAGCCAGAAAGGCGCGAAGACGCACGCGGTTTTTTTGCCCGGACCTGGTGTCAGCAAGAGGCTGCAGCACACGGTCTCAATCCCTGTGTGGTGCAATGCAACGTGTCCTTCAACAAAAAAAAGGGCACCCTGCGCGGCATGCACTACCAAGCTGCTCCCTGCGCAGAAGAGAAGCTGGTGCGATGTACTATGGGGTCAATCTATGACGTCATTATCGACATCCGTCCGGAGTCTCCGACCTTCAAACAGCACCTGAGTATTGTGCTGACAGCGCAAAACCGCAGCATACTATATGTCCCCAAGGGATTTGCGCATGGGTTTCAGACCCTGGAGGACAACACGGAGGTGTTTTACCAGATGTCAGAGTTTTATGCTCCTGAGTATGCCAGGGGCATCAGGTGGAATGATGCCGCGTTTGGTATCCAGTGGCCGGACGACGAGCGCATCATTGTGGAGCGGGATCAAACCTATCCAGACTTTGCTTGGATACACAACCGTGAATATTGCTGACTGCCAGACCACCCTGAGCCTGCATGAGCGTGCTAATGAAATGTATCAGCTCATCGCTGAGCTGTACCCGATTTGTCGTAGTATTACGGGCAACGGCTTTCGCGAAACATTACGCCGCATTGGCAAGCATATCCCCTTAACCGTGCATGAGGTGCCTACGGGCACCAGAGTGTTCGATTGGACTGTGCCCAGAGAGTGGAACATCAGAGATGCGTATATTAAGAACTCCAGGGGCGAGAAAATTATAGATTTTCACAAGTCCAACCTGCACGTTGTCAGTTATAGTGTCCCTATCCAGCAAAAACTCTCTCTCGATGAGTTAAAAGCACACCTCTTTACTTTGCCCGATTACCCTGCCTGGATTCCTTATCGTACATCGTATTATAAGGAGGACTGGGGTTTTTGTTTGAGCCATGAGCAATTATTAGCTATGCAGGATGACACGTTTGAGGTATACATTGATTCTTCGTTAGAAGACGGCTCCCTAACCTATGGCGAATATTATCTCCAGGGTGAGAGTACGGATGAAGTCCTGATCTCATGTCATTCCTGCCATCCATCGTTGGCTAATGACAATCTCTCCGGTGTGACTCTGACAACCCTCTTAGCGCAAGAGCTCAGCCAGCTTACCTTAAGATACTCGTATCGCTTTCTTTTCATTCCAGGCACTATTGGTTCTATCACCTGGCTGGCACTCAATGAGTCCAAAGTCACGAACATCAAACATGGCCTGGTGGTGACAGGTGTTGGTGACCAGGGAAAGTCTACCTACAAAAAAAGCCGGCGTGGGGATGCAGATATAGACAAAGCTGCCATCCACGTCTTACAACATTCGGGGAAGGATTATGACATCATCGAATTTTTTCCCTATGGCTATGATGAGCGCCAGTATTGCTCGCCAGGATTCAACCTCTCCGTAGGGTGTTTGATGAGAACACCACACGGTCGGTACCCTGAATATCACACCTCTGCAGACAATGTAGACTTTGTCAAGCCTCTCTCGCTGGCTGATTCTTTCTCCAAGTGCCTGTCCATTTTATACATACTTGAGAATAACACCGCGTACCTGAATCAGAACCCAAAGTGCGAACCGCAGTTGGGAAAAAGAGGATTATATCAAATGATGGGAGGACAGGCGGACAGGAAAACCCAGGAAATGGCTATGCTGTGGGTGCTTAATTTGTCTGATGGCCAGCATTCGTTATTAGATATCGCAAGCAAGTCAGGCTTAGAGTTTAGCCTCATTCACCATGCAGCTTGTCTCTTAGCAACATCCGGTTTATTGAAAGACGGAAGGGGCCTCTGACATTATGACAGCGTGCACAGACCAGATTGCAGTTGTAACAGGCGCGAGTAGCGGTGTCGGGAAAGCCATTGCCTTAGGTCTCGCAGCGCAGGGGGCAACCCTCTGTCTCATGGGGCGTCATCGCGACACGCTCGAGGCAGTCGCGTCGCGGGCGCGTGGAGCTGCACAGCGCGTGCTTTGTTATCAGACTGACCTGGCGCTTGACGACGATATACAGAAGGCGACGGAGTGCCTTAAGCGTGGCTTGGGGGGGATTGACATCTTGGTGCACAGCGCTGGCGTCATCTCTCTGGGTGAGCTTGAGGTCACGCCTGTGGAAGACCTGGACTGGCACTACCGTGTCAATGTGCGCGCCCCCTACACACTGACGCAAGCCCTCCTCCCCATGCTCAGACTGCGCCGCGGTCAAATAGTGTTCGTAAACTCGAGTGTAGGACTCAATGCTAGGGCTAATGTAGGGCAGTATGCGGCGACCAAGCACGCGCTCAAGGCTCTCGCGGATAGTCTGCGAGAAGAAGTCAATCCTGCTGGGCTGCGCGTCATGAGTATCTATCTCGGACGTACCGCCAGTCCTATGCAGGCCAGCGTGCATGAGATGGAGGGTAAAGCCTATCACCCTGAGCGCTTTATGCAACCGGAGGACGTGGCTGCCGTGGTGCTCAATGCGCTGAGTTTACCGCGGAGTGCTGAGGTGACTGATATCAGCATGCGACCGCTGCGGAAAGCATAAGATACGTTTGTAAGGAGAGGGAAGTACCGACAGCAAGGCCCGCTATGTGGGCAAGGGGCGCTCTTGTGAGATCGCGGTCGAGTACGAGTGGGGCAACCCAGCACTCAGCCAACACTAACTGCGCATATCACACCTGTATGGCGTTTATCCAAAAGCGTACGTGAAGCTTTATGAATTGACCAGGCGTGACTCATCTCGTAATAGGAGGAAATGGGAATGAAAGTTGTGCTCTTTTGTGGTGGCTTAGGTATGAGATTACGAGACTATTCAGATTCGATCCCGAAGCCCATGATCACTATCGGCTATCGGCCAATCCTTTGGCATGTTATGAAGTATTACGCATACTACGGTCATAAAGACTTTATCCTTTGCCTTGGCTACAAGGCCGATATGATCAAGGATTATTTTCTCAATTACAATGAGTGTCTCTCCAACAATTTCGTCTTGACCAATGGAGGGAAGGAACTGCAACTGTTAAACAGCGATATTGACGACTGGCGTATCACGTTTGTTGACACCGGTATCCCTGCCAATATCGGCCAACGGCTCAAGGCTGTCGAGCCGTATTTGCAAGGTGAGGAAGTATTTCTGGCCAATTATAGCGACGGGGTAACTGACCTGCCGCTTTCGGAGTACTTACACTACTTTCACGACCACGACAAGGTCGCCAGCTTTCTCTGTGTTCGACCAACACAGAATTTCCATGTTGTGTCACTCCAAAGCAACCTCGTTACCGATCTCGAAAATATAAGTCAGGCGGATATTTGGATGAACGGAGGCTTTTTTATTTTCCGCCGGGACATCTTCAGGTACATCCAAGATAGTGAAGAGTTGGTCGAGCAGCCTTTCCAGCGTCTCGTCAGAGAGCGCCAACTGATGGCATACCAGTACAAGGGCTTCTGGGCCTGCATGGATACTTTCAAGGACAAGCAACAATTGGAAGACCTGTATCTCCGCGGTCACGCTCCCTGGGAAGTGTGGAAGTCCTAACAAATCATGAACGGAACTCCCGTGTATGCTTAAACTCCAGTTCGACAAGCCGACTGACTCCTCCTACCGTATTCTCTGCCTCGGTGCCCACGCCGACGATATCGAAATCGGCTGCGGTGGAACCATCCTGACGTTGCTCGATGTATACCCGCATGTCGAGTGCTACTGGGTCGTTTTCAGCGCTGACCAGCAGAGAGCGAGTGAAGCGCGCCACAGCGCCGACAGCTTCTTAAAGCACGCACAAGTGAAACACATAGTCATTCAAGACTTCCGTGAGAGTTTTTTTCCCTATGTCGGTGCTGCTATCAAGGAGTACTTTGAGACCCTCAAACATGCATTCTCCCCCGACATCATTTTTACCCACTCTCGAAGCGATTTACACCAAGACCACCGGCTTATTTCCGAACTGACCTGGAACACGTTTCGTAATCACCTGATCTTGGAGTACGAGATCCCCAAATATGACGGAGAGCTGGGAGCTCCCAACCTCTTTGTTCCCCTAGCCGAGCCGGTTTACCACAAAAAACTCCAATATATCCTCGACAGTTTTCCGTCGCAGCGTCACAGGGGTTGGTTCGACCAAGAGACATTTTTAGCTATTCTCAGGCTACGAGGCGTAGAATGCAACGCTCCAAGCAAATACGCGGAAGCATTCTATTACAGAAAGGCGGTGCTGGCATTAGCCGACTGGCAATCGTAGCAGAAACCCACTCATCACTTCAGATGGCAGCAGACTCAGCGCCTAGACCTCCATTGCCTGATGCTCTCAGACAAGCAAAACTCCCAGTACGCCATGCGTCTCATTTTTGAGACTTCCATGTCAGGCCTGAGCAGCCTTGCATCGCCTTGCCTCAGACAGATATGTCCACTGGCGGTTTCTCTAAGGTGCCGCTCAGATATGAGGCTTGGAGCATGGCGTCGGCCCCCCAACTGCTTTGGGCGAGGCACAAATACCGAAGCATCGGATGACAGTATCGTTCTCACTGGAGCATATTATAAATTTATATCTTAATAATATACTATA
>Ga0081540_1004224_pt1 | contig 11037 bp, 8 predicted proteins | sample TabmetS2T1R1_FD_71024 | JGI IMG/M metagenome (GOLD analysis project Ga0081540, IMG submission 71024) | Tabebuia heterophylla rhizosphere microbial communities from the University of Puerto Rico - S2T1R1 | ecosystem: Host-associated > Plants > Roots > Rhizosphere ... | reverse complement strand
CCGGTGTTCGCCGGCGAGTTCGTCTGGGCGAAGCTCACCACCGAGGGCGGCGGGAACGAGCGGCTGGCGCGCGTCTACGAGGTGGCGCTCGTGCTCCGGCGGGAGCCGCTCACGCCACTCGAAGCCGGCGATGCAGCCCGGCCCTGGTCGGTGGTTGCCGGCTACGACGAGGACGGGGAGGCGGCGCGCTGGGGCAGCCACCCGAACCACAAGCCGTTCGGCGTGCTCGAGCCGCTGCTCCGGACCTGGTCCCGGCCCGGGGACGTCGTTCTCGATTGCTTCGCCGGAAGCGGGAGCATCCCCGCGGCGGCGGTCCGGCTCGGACGCGACGTGGCATCCATCGAGCTCGAGCCCGATTGGGCGGAGCGCGTCCGGCGACGCTGTGGGCCCTCGGTTCCCTGACCTGCCCTTGTCGTTCCTACCTGGGCGGACCCCCCGGATCGTCTCCAGCGCCCGTTGAAGGTGCCAGACACCTTCAATGCCGGCGGCCACTCGCGTTTCTGGGCTAAGGACTCGGATCTTCTGCGGTTTTCGGCCGGAAGTACGGGCAGTCCCGGACGGGCTGGCGCGGATATTTCTCGGGGACCAGCGGGCAGAGGATGAAGGTGCTCCGGGCCGTCCGGATGTACCGCGGCGGCGCCGCGCAGCGGTGGCAGAGGCTGTCCGGAAAGGGAAGGGGAGCCGGAGGCTCGCTCACGGCTCCCCTTCAAGCACGCCCGGCGGGCCGGGCGGAACGTCCCGACCCTAGATCTTGAATCCGAACGTGAAGGCGATGACGTGCGCATTCACGTTGTACTCGTACTGGTACTTCGGGTTCGGATAGTTGCTGGTCGCGCTGAAGAAGTGGATGAACTGGTAGGCCAGCTCGAACCGGAAGGCGCCGAACCGATAGGTCCCGCCGATGCCGATGTTGATGCGGTCGGTGTCCGGGATGTCCGGCAGCAGCGTGTAGGTCGGGCTCGGGGTCTTGTCGTAGAGGACTCCGGTCCGCAGCTGGATGTGCTCGTTCAGCGTGTACTCGGCGCCGATCCGGTAGTTCCAGGTGTGCGCCCACTGCTTGGCCTCGTAGATGTTGAGCTGCGGGTCCTGGAACTTGATGTCGATGGCCTGGAACTGCTGCCAGGCGAAGTAGTTGAAGTCCACGTCGATGACCAGCTCGGGGATCGGCCGGACCGCGAAGCCGAATCCGATGTTGTCCGGCAGCTTCAGCTTGGTGGTCGCCGGCTGGTCCACGAAGGTGCCGGCGTACGACGGCGGGACGTTGCTGAAGTGCGCCTGCCCCGAGAAGTTGAGGTTCACCGAGCTGCGGTACGTCGCGCCGAGGGTCAGGATCTTCGGCACCGCCTCGTACTGGATACCGACGTTGCCCCCCACGCCCCACGCACCGGCGCCGAGGTCGACCCCCACGTAGCCGTTGTCGAGGAGGTTGATGTCCTTGGTCAGCTCGACCGTCGCCCGGACGATCTGGATGCCGCCGCCGATCCGGAACGGGCCGTTGTTCGGCCGCCAGGCAACGGTGGGGTTGATGTTGAAGATCTTGAGGTCGGCCTTCTTGATGATCTCCCGGCCTTCCCAGGTCGGCTCCCACTCCACCTTGAGGCCGAACGGCGTCATGATTCCGAGGCCCACCGTCCACTCGTCACTGATGCCCCAGGTCGCGTAGAGGTGGACCGGGGTGATGATGTTCGAGACGCCGTTGAGCTCCTGCCCCGCGGGGTTCTTCACCGTGAAGGAAGGGATGATCGGCGCGCTGCCGAGCTCGACCTCGAGCCCCTGCCCCTGAGCGATGCCCGCCGGGTTGAAGTAGATGCCCGACGCGTCATCCACCACGCCGATCAGCGCTCCAGCCATGCCCACGCCACGGGCGGACTGGAGGTCGACGGCGATGCCCGCTGCCCGGGCGGAGCTCCCGGCCACCGCGGCCAGGCCCATCACTGCGTACATGAGCTTCTTCATGTGCATGTGCCTTTCCTGGTGTCCGGGGGTCAGAACGGCGCGGCGCCGCCGATGAAGTTGGCGATCTCTGCCTGCGCGGCGGCCGCATCTGGTCCGACGAGCAGGAAGCCGTGGTTGGCGGTGGACTGCCACTGCTTGGCCCAGAAGTTCGGGACGGCAGCAGTGGGAGTCACCAGCACCCCGGTGGCATTCGGGTCAGCGAGAACCGACTGGATGAGGTCCACGGTCGTCGGATTGGGCACGACCTGGTCGTTGAGAACCCACTGGATGAACCCGCGCCGCGTACTGCCGCCGTTCGGCAGCCCGGTCAGTCCGGTGTCTCTGACCAGGTACGGGCCGGCGTTCAGCGGATCGGCAGGGTCGACGATCCACTGCACGATCCCCAGGAAGGTGTCGTAGGTCGGCGAGTTGATGGGGACCCCCTGGGCGACCAGCCCGGCCAGGAACCCATTCCTGAGCGCCGTCAACGAGGCGTTGGGTGAGGTCAGGATGATGTTGGTGAGACCTCCACCAGGAACGTTGAGGGCCGAGTTGCGCACCTCCGGGGCCACGCCCGAGTAGAGGCTGCCGAGGATGCCGCCGAGGCTCTGGCCCGCGTAGCTGATCTTCGTCGGGTCAATCGTGATGTTCCCTGCCTGCTGCCCGAGGCTTCCGGCCCCGGCAGTGGAGGCGACCTTGGCCAGCTGCGCGCTGCTGATGACCTGCTGGCGGAAGTTGTCGCGGGTGCCGAAGAAGTTGGCCGGGTTGATGAGCTTCCAGCCGTTGACCGGGATGTTCACCCCCGGGGCGGGTGTGAACACCGAGGCGAAGCTCCCGTTCTCGCACTTGCCGTCGGATGCGCAGTGCCCCTGTCCATTGAGAATGCAGACCTTGTCCTCGTCCGGCAGGCCAGAGCCGGATGGAGCGCAGGCCATTGCCCCGGTGCGGTCGTTTGCCTGGCAGCGCCCGGCTGAGTTGCAGCCCTGGGTGGCGGGGTTGGAGCAGGCGAAGGCGTCCAGGCCGTTCGGCACTCCTGCGGCGGTGACGAAGGCGCCAAACCCGGTGCAGGTGTTCCGGTCGCCGTGCCAGGGCTCGTCGATGGCCACCATCACGTTGTCCTTGCTGGACAGCGACGCCGACATGCCGAAGGCGTTGGTCCGGTCACCGCCGAGTCCGTGGCCGAAGATCGTGACCGGATAGCCTCCGGCTCCCGGTGGCGCGGCCGCGGGGACGCTCATCACGAAGGAGATATGCGGAGCGGTCCACTTCGTCGGGTCGGGGTTGATGGTCCCGCTCTGGCCGGTGAGGGCGAAGACGTCGAGGACCTGCCCGACGTACCAGTGACCCACGCCGGTTGCCGGCACGCCGGCGGGAGCAGGGATCTCCTGCACCCAGAGCGGCAAGGACGGAACCGGGAAGCCGGCGGCGAACGGAGCGCCGTGCAGCTGCGAGAGCGTGGTGACCGTGCTCTGCGTGCTGAACGCCCAGGCGAGCGCGATCTTCGTCCGGGGCAACCCGCTGAGGGCGAGCTGGTCAAAGAGAGGCTTCAGCCCGGCGCGCAGAGGCTCGAGCTGCGAGGCCTGGGCGTCGGTCAGCAGGCTGACGGTGCTGTGCGTTCCGTCGTAGAGCGGCGCCGACGAGCGGACCAGAGCGAACGCCGGAGCGGCGATGACGTTCTTGCTCGAGGTGTCCTTGAGGTCGGTGGTGATGTAGGCCGCGTACTGCGTCCGCTCGGTGAGCGGGACATCGGGCACGATCGCCAGCGTGTCCGGCTTCACCCCGCCGTCCGGCAGAAGGATCGGCCCGGCGTCCGGCAGGGTCATGACGATCGGGGGGCAGTTGAGGCAGGCGTGGGCCTTCACCGCGCCTCCCGGAGTCGTGGGCAGCGCTCCCTTCCCGGGGCCCGCGGCCACCATGTTGATGGTCCCCGTCGTGCCGAAGGAGACGGTCCCGACGTCCACCCTCCCCTGGAGGAGCGGGCCGGTCCCGTCGCCGTTCTCGCTGACGATTGGCGCGGTCGTGGAGAACCCGTCCAGTGTGTTCAGCCCGGCGACGAGGTCCGCGGGCAACCCGGTGCCCGGGGGAATCGCCACCTTGCTCCCGGTCGGGTTGAGGATGTCGTTGGGGAAGGGAATGACCAGGTTCGCCGGATCGAAGGTGACCTCGGCCTGGCTGGTGATGGTGAAGGTCCAGACCAGCGCGATGTCGGTCCGGTTCAGCCCGGGGAGCTGCGCCAGTGCGCCGTCGATGATCGGCTTGTAGCCGAGGCGGAGCTGCTCGAGCTGCTTGGCGAGCGCGACCTGCTGGTCGAGCTGCCGGGCCGGATCCTTCTCTGTGGTGGGAATGGCCGAGGTCGCGGGGATGCAGTTGTTCCCGTTGGCGTCACAGGTGACCAGCGGGGTGCTGCTGGTGACCAGCGCCCAGGTGGGCGAGCCGGTCACGGTCTGTCCGCTGGTCCTTCCCTTGATGCCGTTCGGGCCGCCGAGGACCAGCACCGCGTATTGCCCGCCCCGGTCCCAGGAGCCGCTCTTGGGGAGGAAGTTGAGGGTCTGCGCCCCGTTGGGCGCATCGGCGACGGTGATGTTGAGGTTCGTCACCGGGACGTTGTGCTTCACGTCGAAGACCGCAAGGGTCGCGCCCTGCGCGGGGAAGAGGACCACCGTCGCGGCGTCGATCGGCTTGTCGAAGAGCATCGACGCGGTGGACTCCAGGGGGAATCCGTCGAGCGTGTTCAGGTAGTCGCGGTTGAACTCGTTCTGGGCGTCGGTTCCGCCGGTGATCGGTGCCTGGAGCGTCGGCTGCGGCTGACCGTTGGCGCCGATGAACACCAGGTCGTTCGGGAGCGGGATGACGCTGTGGGCCGGATCGAACTCGGCCACCACGAACTTGTCCGCCTCGCTCGGGTTACTCGGAATGTCAGGGCTGCACGCGGCAAACCCCACCGCGAGCGCGAGAAGCAGCAACCTCTTCATCTGGGAACCCCCTCCGCAAGGGTCGTCCGAGCCGCGGCCACTGACTCGGAAATCAGGTCGAGCTTGTAGATGGTTTCAGTGCATGCGCCAAGAGAATTGGGCACATTCGAAGCCCTTACGCGCTGAGTCAAAATCGCCTTGCGCGAGAGCAGGTTGACCGTCTGCTGCGGCCGTGGGGGGGTAGGCATTACCTCTCGCCGCCATGAGCGCCCCACGAACCATCACCGCCCAGAACTTCCTCGAGACTCTCGAGGCGGGGGGCATCCTCGTCCTCGACTTCTGGGCACCCTGGTGCGGCCCCTGCCGCAGCTTCGCGCCCACCTTCGAGAAGGCCGCCACCGACAACCCGGACGTGGTCTTCGGGAAGATCAACACCGACGAGGAGCAGCAGCTCGCGGCCGCGTTCGGGATCCAGAGCATCCCCACGCTGGTCGTCTTCCGGGACAAGGTCCCGCTCATGAAGCAGGCGGGTGCGCTCCCTCCCGAGGCGCTGGCCGACGTGGTGGGCCAGGCCAAGGCGCTGGACATGGACAAGGTCCGCGCCGAGATCGCCCAGCGCGAGGCCGAGGAGAAGGCGACCAAGGAAACGGGCGCCGCCGAGAAGGCCGACAAGACGCCTTCCGCGTAGTTTCGCCGCGTCGAGGACTCGCCGGTCGCAGTCCGGCGTCCGCGGCCCCGGTCCTCGGTCTCGGGATCACACTGGCATCCGCGACACCGTGGCGACGACGGCGTTCGTCACCCGCCGATAGTCCTCCGGATCCAGCAGCAGCTGCGCGCCCCGGATGCCGGCCGACACCGAGATGATCGGCCAGCCGAGCGCCGAGTCGTCGAGCACCACCGGGTACTCCCGCTTGGCCGCCAGGGCGGTCACGCCTCCACGGACGTAGCCGGTCAGCGGCTGGACCTCTTTGAGCGGGACCGTCTCGGACCGCCGGTCGCCCCGGACCCGGGCCAGGGCCTTGAGGTCCAGCTCCCGATCGCCGGGCACCACCGCCAGGCACACCCCCGTCCTGTCGCCACGGCAGACCAGCGTCTTGAAGAGCTGGGCCGCCGGCAGCCCGACCTTTTCCGCCACCCGGATTGCGGAGAGGTCCTCCGGGTCCACCGGATAGGTCCGCAACTCGTAGCGGATGTTCAGTGTGTCCAGGAGCCTGGCCGCATTCGTCTTCATCGAGGCTGGTTCCGGCCGGGACGCTGCTAGGGTCGGTCGCCGCATGTCCAGTCCCGGTGAACCCGCGCCCCAGCGGTGGCCCGGCGCCCGGCTCGCCATCGCCGCGCTGGGCATCGTGTTCGGGGACATCGGAACCAGCCCGCTCTACGCGATGCGGGAGTGCTTCGGCGAGCACGGGGTCGCCCCCACCGCCGAGAACGTCCTCGGGGTTCTCTCCCTGATGCTCTGGTCGCTCACCCTGGTGGTGGCGGTGAAGTACCTGGGCTTCATCATGCGGGCGGACAACCAGGGCGAGGGCGGCATCTTCGCCCTGCTGGCGCTCATCCCCCGGGCGGAGAACAAGTGGGAGATGCGCCAGCGCACCATCGTGGTGCTTCTGGCCCTCTTCGGCGCCGCGCTCCTCTACGGCGACGGGGTCATCACGCCGGCGATCTCCGTCCTCTCGGCGGTCGAGGGCCTCAGCGTGGCGACCAGCGCCGCCGAGCCGCTGGTGGTGCCCATCACCTGCATCATCCTCGGGCTGCTCTTCCTGGTGCAGCGCCGTGGGACTGCGCGGATCGGCGGCATCTTCGGCCCGGTGATGCTCCTCTGGTTCCTCTTCATCGCCGTCGCCGGGCTGGTGCAGATCGTCCAGTCCCCGGGCGTGCTGGCGGCGGTGAACCCCTGGCACGCGGTGCGCTTCTTCCGCGCGAACGGATTCCGTGGCTTCGAGGTCCTCGGGGCGGCAGTGCTGGCCATCACCGGCGGCGAGGCGCTCTACGCGGACATGGGGCACTTCGGCCGCCACCCGATCCGGGTGAGCTGGTTCTCCGTGGTGTTCCCCGCGCTGCTCCTCAACTACTGCGGGCAGGGCGCATTGCTCTTGGCGGACACCGCCGCCCGGGCGAATCCCTTCTACGCGCTGGTGCCGCGGCCGCTGCTGGTCCCCTCGGTGCTCCTCGCCACCGTGGCGACCATCATCGCCAGCCAGGCCCTCATCTCCGGCGCGTTCTCGCTCACGCGCCAGGCGGTCCAGCTGGGTTACGTGCCGCGGCTGAACATCGTCCACACCAGCCGGGAGAACGAGGGGCAGATCTACCTCCCGGCGGTGAACCAGTTCCTGATGGTCGCCTGCATCGCGCTGGTGCTCGGGTTCCAGCAGTCCAGCCGGCTGGCCGCGGCCTACGGCATCGCGGTGACCGGGACGATGCTCATCACCACCCTCGTCTTCTTCTTCATCACCGTGCACGCCTGGCAGTGGCCGCTGTGGAAGGCGATGTCGGTGACCTTGCTCTTCCTGGCGATCGACATCCCGTACTTCGTCGCCAACCTCATCAAGTTCGTGCAGGGCGGCTGGTTCCCGATCGCGGTGGCGGTGGCGGTGTTCGCCTGCTTCACCACCTGGAAGCGCGGGCGGGCCGAGCTGGCGGAGCGCTTCGCGGCCAGCGCGCTCAGCATCGACGAGCTGCTCGCCGACCTGGCCCGGAGTCCAGTCACCCGGGTCCGGGGAACGGCAGTGTTCCTCAGCTCGTCGACCACCCTGGTGTCACCGGTGCTGCTCCACCACCTGAAGCACAACCAGGTGCTGCACGACCAGGTGTTGCTCCTCTCGGTCCTGCCGCTCAACGTGCCCGAGGTCGACCCGGAACAGCGCGTCTCGGTGGAGCCGCTGAGCCTCGGCTTCTACCGGGTCGTCGCCAAGTACGGGTACCGGCAGAGCCCACGGGTGCCGGAGATCCTCCGCCGGGCCCGCGCGCTGGGCGTGGCCAGCAAGCCGGAGAGTACGAGCTTCTATGTAGGACGGGAGACGGTGCTCCCCCGCGGACGGAGCCACATGGCCTACTGGCGAAAGGTGCTCTTCCGGGTCATCTCGCGTAACGCCCGCGCAACGACGGACTTCTTCTCCATCCCACCCGGACGCGTGGTGGAGCTGGGAATGCAGATCGACCTCTAGAGTGTGGCATCCTCGCCTGCAGGCGATGCGAGCCATGCTTCCCCTTGCCTTCTGGATGGTGCCGGCGCTTGCGCTGGCGGCGGGCACGTCCACGCGCTCTCCCGCCGAGGAGCTCGAGGCGGAGCTGGCGAAGCAGGTGAACATCCCCGAGCCCGAGCTGGTGGTCGTGACCGACGGCCCGGACCCCGCCAAGTTCGACCTGGTGGACGGGACGGTGGAGCTCGATGGGCGACCGCTTCCCGGCCCGATGGCGCCGGGGTGGGGAAAGGAGCTCTACCGGGCGACGGTGGTGCCCGGGAATCACGTCCTGACCGGCGTCTTCACCTACCGGGGCTCGAAGACCGGGGCCTATCCGTGGAGCGGCTCGTTCACCTACCGGGTGCCGGGGAAGGTCGAGTTCCAGGCGCAGCGGGGGCTGAGGCTGGTGGTGCACCTCCGGGTCGAGGTGCACGAGGAGCAGGAGGACCCGCGGAACCGGCTGGCGTTCCGCGCGGCGCTCGAGCCGGAGATGACCGCGAAGGTGGACGACGCGCCGATGCCGCCTCCGCCGCCGCGCAAGGTGACGCCCGAGGACCTCTTCAAGCCGGAGCTCACGCCGCCGCTCGCCTCGGTGCCGGAGAACCCGCCGCCGGCTCCGGCGAAGACGAAGAAGAAGGCGCCGAAGAAGAAGAAGACCAGCGTGGCGGCCGCGACGGCTCCGTCGCTCGACGCGGCGACGGCGCGGTTGCAGCAGGCGATCGCGCAGCCCTCGGCTCCGCCGAAGCCCGGGGAGAAGAAGACCGCGAGCGCGAGCTCGAAGACGTCGAAGAGCAAGAGCAAGCCCGACGCCGGAGCCGTGCAGAACTAGCGGCCGCAGCGGCGTCGAGGGCGTTGTCGGAGCGTCCCGCGCTGCGCTCAGGTGCTGCCGCCCGCGGCGAACCCGAGTGACATCAAGGGCCGTCCGATGTGTTCTGGAGAGGCGTTGCGGGCCACGAGGTGTCGGGCCACGAGGTGTCTGGCACCTCGGTCGTCCGGGCGAGTCCGTGGGTCGCGAAAGGAAGACGCGTCTCCGCCATGACCCGTGCCTCGAATCCCGAGCGTTGATGGCCCAGCTAGGGTTCAGCCCTCCCTCGCGACGTCCGAGCCGCTGGCGTGACCCGCAGTGGACCCGGCCACGCTCGGCAGCGCGGGCCTGAGGGAGGCCGAGCGCTCAGACGCCAGCTCGCTCAGCGGATTCCCTCCTCCGGGAGTTGTCCCGCGCAACACTCGTCTCAACCTTGCGCCCGGGGCTTTTCCGCGAAAGGGGGCAACTCATGTTGCGTTGGTTGTCAGTGACGGCATTCGCTGTCGCGCTGGGGGCTGCGTGTGCAGGAGCGCCGCCGGTTCCCGCTCAGCGCTTCACCGATGCCGAATCCGAGATCAAGGCCGCCCAGGAGATCGGGGCCGCGAACAATCCACAGGGCAAGCTGCATCTACAGCAGGCGCAGGATCAGCTCGCGCTCGCGAAGAAGTTGAGCAAGGACGACCCGGCCGTCGCAGCTCGCAAGCTCGACAACGCGCAGGCCGAGGCCGAGCTGGCCAAGTCGATCACCCGCGAGACGTCGACTCGCGCTGAAGCCGACGAGGCCAGGACGAGGCTGCAGAATGCACAGAAGAATCTCAGCGGGACCGGGGGTGGCCGATGAGGTGGTCATTCGCAATCCCGGCGGCGGCGGCCCTCGTGCTCGCCTGCGGCCACATGGAGGCGACCCCACAGCTGAAGCAGGCCCAGGCCGCCTACGACAAGGCCGCGCAGGGCCCTGCCGCTCAGTACAGCCCGGCCGACCTCGCCACGGCCAAGAAGGCGCTCGACCAGGCCAACGCCTCTCTGGAGTCCAATGACAAGGAGCTGGTCGACGACAAGGCCTCGCTCGCCCTGAGCAAGACCGCCATCGCGGACTCCGCCGGCCGCACCCAGCAGGCCGCGGCCGAGCGCGATGCCTCGCTGAAGGAGCTCAACATCACCCGCGACCAGATGCTCAGCAAGACCCAGGAGGAGCTCGACCGGGAGCGCCAGGCGCGCACCGCGGCCGAGTCCCAGCTGGCACAGAGCCGGAAGGACCTCGAGCAGTTTGCCCGGGTCCAGGACATGGCGCGCGGGACGGTGATCACCCTCTCCGGTGGCGTCCTCTTCGACACCGGCAAGGCCGAGCTCCTTCCCGGAGCGCAGGACCAGCTCGCGCGGGTGGCCTCCTACCTCAAGAACTCGCCGCGCCCCGTCGTGATCGAGGGCTACACCGATTCTCGCGGGTCCGCGAAGAAGAACCAGGCGCTCTCCGAGCGGCGTGCCCAGGCGGTGTCCGACTTCCTCACCGCTCAGGGCGTCCCGGCGGATCGGGTTCGCTCCGTGGGGAAGGGGGCGTCCTCGCCGGTTGCCAGCAACGCCAGCTCCAACGGACGGGCGCAGAATCGCCGCGTGGAGATCGTCCTGGAGAATGCTCCGGCAACTGCCGGGTCTCCGGCCACGACCGACACGGGGCGGGGCGGAAGCGCCGCACCTGGGAGCGAGCCGGAGAAGCAGGAGGCCCCGGCCTCCCCGCCGACGAATCCGCGCTGACTCGCGGCCGTGCCGAAAACACCGAGGGCGCCTCCGGATCGCTCCGGGGCGCCCTCGTGATTCCTCGAACGTCGTGAGGCGCTGCGACTAGCGTCGCTCGGCGGCGAGCTTCTCGCGGTACGCCTTCATCATCTCTTCCTGCTCGTTCCGCGGCACGGGCGCGTACTTGGCGAACTCCATCGTGAACTCGCCCTTGCCCTGCGTCGCGGAGCGGAGGTCGGTGCTGTAGCCGAACATCGAGTTCAGCGGCACCTCGGCCACCGCCGTCAGGTACCCCTCGCTGTTCTCGGTGCTGAGGATGGTCCCGCGGCGCTGGTTCAGCTGGCCAACGACCGAGCCCTGGAACTCCTCGGGCGCCTGCACCTCGACCTTCATGATCGGCTCGAGGATGGTCGGCTTGGCCGCCTCGTAGCCCTCGCGGAAGGCCATGATCGCCGCGGTCTTGAACGCC
>Ga0081540_1004223_pt1 | contig 11040 bp, 9 predicted proteins | sample TabmetS2T1R1_FD_71024 | JGI IMG/M metagenome (GOLD analysis project Ga0081540, IMG submission 71024) | Tabebuia heterophylla rhizosphere microbial communities from the University of Puerto Rico - S2T1R1 | ecosystem: Host-associated > Plants > Roots > Rhizosphere ... | reverse complement strand
GACAATGACGGCGCTGGTTCGGCGCTTGGCCTGGATCCCTTCGCCCGGATCGTTGACGATGAAGGGATAAAGATGGGGCAGCGGTGCCAGCACCGCTTCGGGCAGGCAATCCGACGACAGGCCAGTGCTCTTGCCCGGCAGCCATTCGAGATTGCCGTGCTTGCCCAGATGTATGACGGCATGCACGCCGAATTCATGCCGCAGCCAAAGATAAAAGGCGAGATAGTGATGCGGCGGTACGAGGTCCGGATCGTGATAGGTGCCTTTCGGATCGATGTTGTAGCCGCGTGCCGGCTGCACGCCGACGACGACATTGCCAAAGCAATGCAGGCCGATGCGAAACTCGCCGGCTACGACATGAGGATCCTGGTCCGGCTTTCCCCAGCGGGATTCGACGGCGCGCCGCACCTTTTCCGGCAGAAAGAAGAATGCGGCCTCATAACGTGCAAACGGCCAGCACACGCCGCCAATGCGCGACGAGCGGCTTGCTAGAACATTGGTCGGACCCGACTGCAACAAATCCATCATCGCGGCGGTGTCGTGCGGCGCCCCGCCCGCGAGATAGCCTTCACTTTCCATCGCGCGAAGTACATCGACCAAGCTCTGGGGCGTATCGAGTCCGACCCCGTTGGCGAGACGCCCATCGCGATTGGGGTAATTCGCCAGCACGATGGCTACCCGGCGCTCCGCCTGCGCTTTCCGGCGCAGCCGCACCCAGGCCAGCGCGAGATCGGCCGTGGCATCGATGCGGTCCGCGATCGGCTGGAAGTTCGTCGGAGCGAAACCGGCTTGGTTCTCCCCTCGCTCCTTGAACGCAATGGCGTTGGCAAATATCCGCCCATCGACCTCGGGCAAGACGACGTTCATGGCGAGATCGCGCGGATTGAGCCCGCGTGTCGAGGCTTCCCAGGTCGCCTTCGATATGCCGGCTTGTGCGACCTGCAGGACCGGACAATCCGATATCGACAGCACACCGGCGTCGTCGCTCGCGGTCGCCGTGGCAAACGAGGTGGCGTTGATGATGATATCAGGCGGATGCGCCGATAACGCCGCGCGCAGGAAGGCGACCGATCGCTGATCCTTCAGGCTGGTGACGAACACGCACACCGCGTTGAGACCGCGGGAGCGAAGCGCGGCCCGCAGGGCATCGATCGCCGCGGTATCACCTCCCGCGAGCAGCGCGCGATAGAAGACGACAACGGCGTTCGGCCGCCCGTCATTGATCGGCTCGCCCTGCCAAAAGCCTGCAGACGGCATCGGCCTCGCACGCGGCGGCGCGTCGCCGTGACCGATCAAATGCGCGGCAAGGCGCAAGGCCAGTTCCGCATTCTCTAGGCCACCTTCGCTGCAGTAGCGCCAGAACTCGTAGGTCTCTCTACCTCCCAACGTTCCGCGCGCGGCCAACGCCGCGTTCCAGTCCATCTCCCCGGGGATGCACGCAAACAGTGCTCCGCGGCGCAGCGCATCCCGGCGCAGGCTTTCGACGCCATGCGGCCAATAGCTTTCGCCGCCGAGCATGCGAAGCACGACGACTTTGGCCTTGCGTAGCGTGCGTTCGACATAGAGGTCCACTGACGCCGGGTGTCCAAGCGCCAGGAGATTTGTCAGCCGCACGCTCGGAAAGCCACCTGCGAGCTTCGAATAGGCGTTGCCGAATGCCGACAGATCGCTGTCGGCCGCCGAAAGCAGCACGATATCGGCCGGATCCTGTCCAAGATCGCGGGCGACGTCACCATCGTCGATACTGCCGCTGCTGTCGAGTTTCAGGTGCATTCGCCTGGAAACTCCGGCTATCCCGCCAAGGCGCGGCGGACGGCGTTGCCATCAAATCCCTTCAAGCCAATCACCACGAGATGTTCGGCCTGCTTCGCATCCGGGCGGGCGAACGCGAGTTCGACGCGGCCACCGACCCCCTGCACCACGACCGGCGCGGCCTTGCCTTCGACGCGGGCATGGCCCTTGACGCGCAATACACCGGTCAGGTTGAGGGCTTGGTTCACACGCTCCTTCATGAGCTCGACGCTGGCCGCCGCTGGCGGCAAGACGACGATGCTGTCGAAATCATCATGGTCGTGCTCCTCTTCGTCGCCATGATGCCCGGCGCGCGCGTCCGTATCGTTTTCCGCGGCGGCATTGAGGCCGATCAATACCGGAGCGGCCAGGTCACCCCTGGAGCGCACGATATTGACGCCGGGCCGCAGCGCCGATTTGAGCCGCGTTTCAATTCCGTCCAGTGTTGACGGAGCAACAAGATCGCTCTTCGAAAGCACCACCAGATCGGCGCAGGCGAGTTGGTCTTCGAATACTTCCTCGATCGGATCGTCATGATCCAGCGAGTTGTCCGCCGCGCGCTGGGCCGCGACCGCATCCTCATCGATCGTGACGCGGCTTTCCGAAAGGGCCAGGGCGTCAACCACCGTGACAACGCCATCGACGGTGGCGCGGGTGCGGACTCCGGGCCAGTCGAATGCCTTCAGCAGCGGCTGCGGCAAAGCCAGGCCCGAGGTTTCGATCACGATCGCATCGAGCGGACGGTCGCGCGCCAACAGCTTGTCCATGGTCGGGATGAAATCGTCGGCGACCGTGCAGCAGATACAGCCGTTGGTAAGCTCGACGATGTCGCCGGGTGCGCAGGCCTTGGCGGCACATTCCTCGACGAGCCCGCCGTCGAACCCGGCATCGCCGAATTCGTTGACGATCACGGCGATGCGACGGCCATCCGCCTGCGTCAGTAGCGAACGCAGCAACGTGGTCTTGCCTGCGCCGAGAAATCCGGTGAGGACGGTAACGGGGACACGCGACATTTCAGCATTCTCCTAGGACGAGCGCTTCAGCCAGAGCGGGAGCCCGGCTGCGATGAACACAACATTGGGCACGACGGCGGCGACGAGTTGGTTAAGGCGTCCCTGCGCGTCGCGGAAATTGCGGCCGAGCGGCGTCTCGGGCACCAGGCCAAGGCCGACTTCGTTCGAGACGAACACGATCGGCTGTTTGGCCACGCCGATAAATCTGGTCAGTCGCGCCGCCTCGACGTCGCAGTCGCGCTCGGCGAACATCAGATTCGACAGCCACAAGGTCAGGCAATCCACCAGCACGGCGCGGCCGTGCGTTGCTTCCCGCGTCAATACATCGAGCAGCGCGATCGGCTCTTCGACGGTGACCCAGCCATCGCCACGCCGCCTGCGATGATGTGCGATCCGGGATCGCATCTCGTCATCCCCTGCGGTAGCCGTGGCGAGATAAACTTTCGCCAGCCCGCTCGCCCCGACCAACTGTTCGGCGAAGGCGGACTTGCCGGAGCGCGCGCCGCCCAGCACCAGCGTGGTTGCAAGCGCCGTCATTTCGGCGCTCTTCCGTCGTCCGGCGACCAGCGCATCGGCGGCACGCGCGCGACCATGCCCTTGCGCAGTACTTCGGCGCGTTCGCGCCAGGGTACGAGACCAAAGTTCGACTTCCGATAGGACTCGACGAACAATGCCAGCGCCGCCGCGCCGCTATCGGCCTGGAGATCGCCAAACAGGAATGTGTATCCGTCGGCACTGCTCACCGCGACTGTCGCGGCGCGCTTGCAAACGCTGAGGCATTGCACCGGCCGCACCTTGACCTGATCGGACGCCCCGATCGCCGCCGCGGCGGCATCGAACATTTCGGGCCCAACCAGAATTCCGTCGGCCGTCTTGCAGGTGATGCATACGCTGACGATCGCCGGACCGCTGGGGACAGCGACCGACGCGGAATTATCGGACAGGAAATCGGCGTTCTTGCGATCCATCTCGGGCTCATATCAAGGCCGTTCGGCCACGAGCTTTGTTGGATCGCGCGTGACGGCTGCGACAGCCATCGCGCTCGCTTCCGTCCGGTGCACCCCGCCCCGACGCCTCCAAAGCACAGTTCGTGATGGCAGGTCTCCTGGCTTGCGGGTCGTTGCCATCAGCCGCCTTCCCGGGAAATTCCCAGTGGCATTGGCTTGGGGCTCGCCGCTTACAGTTGCGGGGGCAGCGCCGGAGTTGAGAGCACTCGCACCGGCTTCCCTTTTCACCTCCCAGTCGGGAGGACCATCGCGGGCGACGCTAGCGGCTGGGTGTGCCGGGGTCAACCAGTGACGGCGCAGGTCGGTGTGGGTTGACCCGTCGGTTCTTACGCTTCTCGAACCTATGTTTGCTGGACGAGCGAATGCAGCGCCTTGACCGCGGCCTCCCGGCTCTCCACCGGGACAAACAGGCTCACCGAGTGCGGCGACAACACGTACTTGTCGGGGACAATCCCCTGGGCCCCGAGAACCTGCAGCGCCCTGAACGGCAATTCCGACGAAACCCAGCCGAAGCAGGTGAGACTCACCGAGCTTGAAGCTTCGCGCTGCTTGCGCAGATCCTTGGCTTGCTCCAGCGTGCGCAACAGGGCGTCGAGCCACTCCGAATCACAGGCCACCGTCATGCTGGTTTTTCCCGTGGTGAAGCTCGAGGCGAGGAGCTGCGGCCAGGACAGGCTGTTTTGCTTGAGATGCTGCGCGAATTTCTCGAAACCGTGATTGAGATCCGTGGAATCGATTTCCACATGCTCGATGCGCGCCATCGAGTTGACTGCGAGAACCTTTCCGCTTTCCATGCCCGCAACCTCCTTCAACACCTGCGTGCTGTGTTCGACGCCACCCCACTGCTTGAGAACCAGCGGCACGTCCTGACTTTGCGCCAACTCGACGCTGCGAAAATGCAGGATCTTTGCGCCCCAGAAGCACATTTCGGACAGGGACGCGAAGTCCACCCGCCGCAGCGGCCTTGCATCCGGCACGACGCGCGGATCGGCCGAGCAGATTCCGTCGACCTCCTTGATGATCTCACAGCGCTCGGCTTTCAGCGCCGCGGCCATAGCAACGGCGGTGGTGTCGCTGCCGCCCCGTCCGAGCGTGGTGATTTCCCTCGTCGCCGGGTTCACGCCCTGAAAACCCGCCAGCACCACAACGCGCCCGCGATCAAGTTCCTCGCGCACGCGAACGGGCCGCACATCCAGAATGCGTGCGGAGGAATGGGAGTGGTCGGTCATCACGCCGGCCTGGCTGCCGGTGAAGCTGATCGCGGGCACACCGAGGTCGGAGAGCGCCATGCTCATGAGGGACATACTGATGCGCTCTCCGGTCGTCAGCAGCATGTCGAGTTCACGGCGATTGGGGCTGGGGCTCACCTCATGAGCCATCTGGATCAACTGGTCGGTGGTCTTGCCCATGGCGGAGACGATCGCCACGACACGATGGCCACGGGCATGCAGGTCGGCGAGACTGCGCGCCACAGCACGAATTTTCGCCGGTGTCTCAAGACAGACACCGCCATATTTCTGCACGATGATCGGATCGTTGCTCATCTAACCTCGTTGAAAGTCTCGCTCGCCCTGGCCATCGAACCGGCACCGCCTATCCATGTGCCGACCACTTCAAAGTTCGCATTGAAGGCGACGAGATCCGCGCGGTATCCGGGCGCGATCCGCCCAAGCTCGTCTCCAAGGCCCAGAAAGGCCGCGGGCGTCCGGGAAGCCATGATAAGGGCATCCTCAAGGGATATTTCGAGCAACGCCACGGCGTTGCGCACCGCCTCGATCATGGTGAGGTGAGCGCCCGCGAGCGTGCCATCGGGGCCCGTCAGGCGATTTTCGTGCAACGTGATCTGTCTTCCCTGCAGCATGAATTGCCGGTCGTTGGTGCCCGCCGACGGCATGGCGTCGGTGACCAGCATCAACCGATCGCGTCCCTTGCAGCGGAAGGCGACACGCAAGCCGGTGCGGTCAACGTGCACGCCGTCACAGATGATCCCTGCAAACAGCCGGTCATCTCCAAGCGCGGCGCCCACCAGGCCCGGTTCCCTTGCGGTCAACTGCGACATGGCATTGAACAGATGCGTCACTCCCGAGATACCGCGATCGACCGCATTGCCGATTTCGGCGGCGGTGGCGTCGCTATGGCCGGCGGCGATCCGCAACCCCGCGGCGATCAATTCATCGATCATCGATGCCGGCACGCATTCCGGAGCCAGGGTCACAATGGAGCGGCCGCGGCCGCCAAAACTCTTGATCGCGGCGAGATCGCGCCGGTCGGGCACGCGTATCTCGGCTTCCGGATGAATGCCCTTGCGAGCCTTGTTGAGGGCGGGTCCTTCCAGATGAAAGCCGAGCACGCCGGGAATCCCCAGACAGGCCGGGGCGACGGCGGCCAATCGCTCGATGACCTCGCTGCGGTCGGTGATCAGCGTCGGCAAGCAGCCCGTGGTTCCCTGCTTGCGGTGCGCCTTGACGATGCGCCGAATGCCAGCCTCCGTCGGCTGGTCGTTGAGAAGAACGCCCCCGCCGCCGTTCACCTGGATGTCGATGAAACCCGGTGCAAGGATTGCGTCCGCGGGAAGATGGATCGAGGCGTGCGACGCCGCCGCGCCGAAGGTAATTTCCTCTACGCGCCCCTCCGAGGTCCTGACCGTGCCCGGCCCGCGCATGTCGGCGCCATCAAAGATCTGCTGCGCCGCAATCGCAAGGGAGGAAGCACCGGCGTGATCCATCATTTAGTGATCCGACAATGGCAGTCACGGAGACGTGACGCGAGTCGCGTATAAGACTTCATATGTACACCAAGGGGGCTTTGCGGACCCGGAGCGAAACCTTCGCGTTACATTCCCATGGAAACAAAAGGTACCACGTATCTCGGCATTGATGGCGGTGGAACCCGCTGCCGCGCGCTGATCGAGGACGAAAGCGGCAAGGTGCTCGGTGCTGCGGCCTCGGGACCTGCGACGACCCGGATTGGCGTTGAGAAGGCCTGGCGGTCCATCATGGAGGCCACTGAAGCGGCCGCCGCCCAAGCCGGGCTGACGCGCGACGATTTCGCGCGGATGCACGCCGGAATTGGCCTTGCCGGCGTTGGTCGCCGGGGCGCCAAAGGCGCACTCAACGAGATCGCGCATCCCTTTGCCTCCGTCCGCTTCATCAGCGACGGCCTGGCAGCCTGTCTCGGCGCCCATAGCGGCGCGGACGGGGCCATCGTGGTAGCCGGCACCGGCTCGGTGGGCGTCGGCCTGATCGAGGGCCGCGAAATCCGTCTCGCCGGTTACGGTTTTCCGGTGTCCGACGAAGGCAGCGGCGCCGATATCGGCCTGCAGGTCGTCCGGCTGGCGCTGCGCGCCGCGGATCGCCGTGGCGAGATGACCCCATTGCTTTCAGAAATATTGGGCGCATTCGATCATGATCCTTATCAGGCGGTGGCATGGTCTGAAGACGCCAGGGCCACGGACTACGCCGCGTTCGCGCCGATCGTGGTGCGGCGCGCCAATCAGGGCGATCCAGTCGGCCGTCGCATTGTCGAACGCGCAGCCGATGCTATTGGCGATCTGCTCGATCTGTTCCTGGCGAGAGGAATTGACCGGCTCTCGCTGGTGGGCGGGCTCGCGGATGCCATTACGCCCTGGCTGACGCCTGACCTGCGCGCCCGCCTGAGGCGTCCTGACGCCGACGCGGCAGCCGGCGCGTTACTGGTGGCGCGAGGGCGGCTTGACGTGCCCAAGAGAGAAACCGACGATGAACAGGCTTCAAAGTTCCGGGTTTAAGGGCGAATGGATCAACTATATGGCCACCGAAGAAGTCGATCCTCGCTTTGCCGATCTTGATGCATGGTCGCTCACGTCGGCGATGGAAGCCATGTGGGAGGGCCAGCTTGCGGCAGTCGCGGCGATTGGCCATGCCCTTCCCGCGATCACCGCGGCGACCGAAGCGGCCAAGGCGGCGCTGGGCGATCGCGGACGCATCGTGTATGTCGGCGCCGGCACCTCGGGCCGCGTAGCGGTCCAGGATGGCGCCGAGCTGACGCCGACCTTCGCCTGGCCCGGCGAGCGCGTCCGCTTCATCGTCGCCGGCGGCGACAGTGCGTTTGTCACCAGCATTGAGGGCGCGGAGGACGATGTCGACGATGCGATCAAGCAGATCAATGCGGCGGAACTGACGGCGCAGGATGTGGTGATCGCCGTTGCCGCCAGCGGGACCACGCCGTTCACGGTCGCGGCGCTGCAGCGGGCAGGCTCCTTCGGCGCAGTGACGATCGGCGTCGCCAACAATCCCGGCACCCCGCTGCTGGAATCGGCAAAGTTTCCGATCCTGATCGAAACCGGCCGCGAGCTGATCGCCGGCTCCACGCGGATGAAGGCGGGCACCGCGCAGAAGGTCGTGCTCAACCTGATCTCCTCAGGAATCATGCTGCGCCTCGGCCGGGTCTATCGCGGCATGATGGTCAACATGCAGCCGACCAATGCCAAGCTGAAGCGGCGCGCCGAGGCCATGGTGGCGCAAATCGCGCACTGCGATCCGTCGCAGGCGGCTCACGCGCTCGATCAGGCCGAGGGAGACATCAAGACGGCAAGCCTTCTGGCGTTGGGTATCGACAGGGTCGATGCCGGGACCATTCTGAAAAAATGTGACGGCAACCTGCGCCGCGTGTTTGCCGAACTCGCCAGGGATCGTGACCGGTTTCCCAAAGGAGCGACGGCGCGCCAGCAAGGCGGGGCGGTCGAACCGTGACAACGTCCGCGATGGCGAGCGAAATCGCGGAAAGCCCGGACGTCGTCGCCAAAATCGTTCGTAACCGCCCGGCCACGCGCGACATCGCACAGCGAATTGGCATTGGCTCCGCACCCCTGTGCGTCGTGTGCGGAAGAGGAAGCTCCGGGCATGCCGGGGTCTTCCTGCGATACCTTGTCGAGACGCGGCTTCGCCTGCCCGTTTCAGCCAGCGCGCCATCTGTCATCACGGCGTTTCGCACGCCCTTGTTGCTGCGCCATGCGCTGTTCATCGTGATCTCGCAATCCGGGCGCAGCCCGGACCTTGTCGCGGCGACAAGATCGGCGCGCGAAGCCGGCGCCCGCACCATCGCCATCGTCAATGCGACATCGTCGCCGGTGGCCGGCGAAACCGAGTTCGTCGTTCCGATCGAGGCCGGCGAAGAACACTCCGTGGCCGCGACCAAGACCGTGATCGGCTCAATGGCGGCCGGCGCCGGGCTTGTTGCCGAGCTGGCGGACGACCCCGCGCTACGCTCGGCGCTCGACAGGCTGCCTGAGCGACTGCACCGCGCGCTGGCGCTCGACTGGTCCGAGATTTCCGGTGATCTCGCCAAGGCGTCAGCGATGTTTGTCGCGGCGCGGGGCCTGGGCCTGGGCTCGGCGCGCGAGATCGCGCTCAAGCTTTCGGAAATCCTGCGCCTGCCTTCCATTGGTCTGAGCGCCGCCGAACTGCAGCATGGGCCGCGCGCCGCGCTGTCGTCGCGTACGCCGGTTGTCATGATGCGGCTTGCGGACGAAACGGCGGCCACGGTGGACGCGGTGGCGGAAGAATTGCGCGAGCAAAAGATCGCGCTACATCTCTGCGGTGGTCCGCAGGGATCGCTGCCCTGGCTGGCCGAGGATGACCCTGCCACCGATCCGATCACCATGCTCGTTCCGGCCTATCGGATGATCGAGCAGGCAGCGCGTGCTTGCGGATTCGACCCGGATCGTCCGCCCCGGCTGAGCAAGATTACCGAGACGTTTTGACAACTGAACGATCACTGGCTGGCAATCGAGAGCTGTAGCGGCGGCCCGATTGGTCGCACATACGGAAGCCAACTTGCCCTGCCGCGAAACCCGCATAAGATCGCAAAAAACAACACTGGCAGGGAGACGACAATTGACGAAGCGTTTGATTGCGGCGGCTGTGCTTCTGGCGATAGCCGGAATTCAAGGCGCGAGAGCGGAAGATTATCCTGCAAGAACCGCCACCGTCATCGTACCGTTCGCCGCCGGCGGACCTGCCGACATCACGGGACGCATCGTCGCCGACATATTCTCCCGTCACCTCAACCAGAAATTCGTGGTGGAGAATGTCGGAGGCGCCGGTGGTACCATTGGCACGCTTCGCGCGGCGCGTGCACCGGCCGATGGCTATACGATCCTGTCCGGTCATCTCGGCACCAACGCCCTGGCGCCGGCCTTCTACCCGAACCTCGGCTACGATCCGCTCAGGGATTTCGCTCCGGTCGGGCTAAGCGCCGAATACCCGGAATTGCTGGTCGTGCGAAAGGACTTTCCGGCGAATAACTTCAAAGAGTTCGTTACCTATGCAAAGGCCAATAGCGGCAAGCTCAATGTCGGGCATGCGGGCCTGGGCTCGGTCTCCTATATCGGCTGCCTCCTTCTCAATTCGGCGATCGGCATCAAGCCGACCATGGTCCCGTTCACCGGCACGGCGCCGGTCCTCAACGCCATGCTGTCGGGCGAAATCGATTATGAATGCGATCCGGTGCTCGGGACGCTGAGCCAGGTGCGCGCCGGCAACGTCAAGGCCCTTGCCGTCGCGGCCAAGAAACGCAGCCCCATGCTGCCGGACGTGCCGACGTCCCACGAACAGGGCCTGCCCGAGTTCGATTGCGCGCCGTTCTATGCCGTGTTCGTGCCGAGCGGCACGCCGCAGGCAATCGTCGACAAGCTTGCCGATGCCTTGAACAAGGGCCTCAGCGAGGAGCCGGTACAAAAGCGCTTGGCCGAGCTCGGCGCCGAGATCATCGAACCGGGCCGGCGCGGGCCAAAGGCTCTCGCCGATCTCGTCAAGAGCGAAACCGCGCGGCTGATGCCAATCCTTAAAGCTGCAGCAGAGAAATAGGCGATCAGATCATGATGCGATTCCTTCCAATCGCATCATGATCTGATCTAATGGCCCTTCATGTAGTCCGCCCGCACGGGCGCGGCACCGGAGGGCGGGACGTCGAGCCGCACCGCAATTCCCTCCAGCTCAGGGCTAGGGGCGGGATAAAGTTTCATCACCAGCGGATCATGCCCCGGCACGATATGGCTCTCGTCCGGCGCAAGCGCGAGCAATTTTTCGAAACCTTCCAGCATCTCGCCGATATGCAGAGCAGTGGTGAACGGCCGCTCGCTCGCCATGTTCTCGTAGAAATGGCTAACGTCGGAGGCCAGGACGACAAGACCACGGCGGGGCCTGACGCGGGCGAACTGCAGTCCGGGCGGATGGCCGCCTGCCGCATGG
>Ga0081540_1004222_pt1 | contig 11040 bp, 11 predicted proteins | sample TabmetS2T1R1_FD_71024 | JGI IMG/M metagenome (GOLD analysis project Ga0081540, IMG submission 71024) | Tabebuia heterophylla rhizosphere microbial communities from the University of Puerto Rico - S2T1R1 | ecosystem: Host-associated > Plants > Roots > Rhizosphere ... | reverse complement strand
CCATGTCGCGCCCCTCGAGCACCTGGTCGCGGTACTCGTAGACGATCCGGCGCTGCTCGTTCATGACGTCGTCGTACTCGAGCACGCGCTTGCGGATGAGGAAGTTCTGCTCCTCGACCTTCTTCTGGGCCTTCTCGATCTGCTTGGTCAGCATCCCCGCCTCGATGGGCTCCTCGTGGCCCGCCTCGTCGGTCGATCCGAGGCGGTCCAGGATGCGGTAGATGCGGTCGCCGGCGAAGAGGCGCACGAGGTCGTCCTCGGCGGAGAGGAAGAAGCGCGACTCGCCCGGGTCGCCCTGGCGGCCCGAGCGGCCGCGCAGCTGGTTGTCGATGCGTCGCGACTCGTGGCGCTCGGTGCCGACGATGAACAGCCCGCCGGCCTCCGTGACCTTGTCGCGGTTCTCCTCGACCCGGCGTTCGATCGCCGGGATGACCTCCCCGAAGCGCTCGTCGTAGTCGGGGTCGCCGGGCTTGAGGCCGAGCTTGGCGAGCTCCAGGCGGGTGAGGTGCTCGGCGTTGCCGCCGAGCTTGATGTCGACGCCGCGGCCGGCCATGTTGGTCGCGATGGTCACCGAGCCGGGCTGCCCGGCCTCAGCGACGATCTCGCCCTCGCGCTCGGCGTACTCGGGCTTGGCGTTGAGCACCGTGTGCGGGATGCCCTTGCGCTTGAGCTGCTCGGACAGGAGCTCTGAGACCTCGACCGAGATCGTGCCCACGAGGATCGGCTGGTCCTCGGCGTGGCGCTCCTCGATCTCGCGCACGACCGCGTGCCACTTGCCGTCCTTGGTCTTGTAGACCTGATCGTTGCGGTCGTCGCGGACCATCGGGCGGTTGGTCGGGATCTGCACGACGCCGAGCTTGTAGATCTTCATGAACTCGGTCGCCTCGGTGAGGGCGGTGCCCGTCATCCCGGCGAGCTTGTCGTACATCCGGAAGTAGTTCTGGAGGGTGATCGTGGCGAGCGTCTGGTTCTCCTCCTGGACGCGCACCCCCTCCTTGGCCTCCACCGCCTGGTGCAGGCCCTCCGACCAGCGCCGGCCCTCGAGGATGCGGCCGGTGAACTCGTCGATGATGCGCACCTCGCCGTCGATCACCGCGTAGTCGACGTCGCGCTTGTAGAGCGACTCGGCCTTCAGCGACTGGATGAGGTGGTTGACCATGTGGCCGTTCTCGGCCCGGTACAGGTGGTCGATGCCGAGGAAGCGCTCGGCCTTGGCCACGCCGCGCTCGGTGACCGAGACGGTCTTGTGCTTCTCGTCGAACTCGAAGTCGAAGTCCGCGACGAACTCCTTCTTGGACCGGGGGTCCAGGCCCTCGGGCTTCTTGCCCGCCTCCATCACGCGCGCGAGCTTGGCGAACTGCTGATAGAGCTCGGCGGCCTGCTCGGGGGCGCCGGAGATGATCAGCGGCGTGCGCGCCTCGTCGATGAGGATGTTGTCGACCTCGTCGACGATGCCGAACGGGTGGCCGCGCTGGACCTTCTCCTCGAGCGCCGTGGCCATGTTGTCGCGCAGGTAGTCGAAGCCGAACTCGGAGTTCGTTCCGTAGGTGACGTCCGCGGCGTACGCGACGTGCTTGTCCTCGTAGGACTGCATGTTCTGAAGCACGCCGACCGTCAGGCCCAGGCCGTTGTAGATCGGGCTCATCCACTCGGCATCGCGGCGGGCGAGGTAGTCGTTGACCGTGACCAGGTGCACGCCCTTGCCGGCCAGGGCGTTGAGGACGACCGCGAGGGTCGCGGTGAGGGTCTTGCCCTCGCCGGTCTTCATCTCGGCGATGTTGCCGCCGTGCAGGACCATCCCGCCGATCAGCTGCACGTCGAAGTGGCGCATCCCCATGGTGCGCTTGCCGACCTCGCGCACGATGGCGAAGGTCTCGGGAAGCAGGTCGTCGAGGGACTCGCCGCCGTCTGCCCGCTCACGCAGCTCGGCGAAGCGCTCGCGCAGCTCGTCGTCGCTCTCGAGCTCCAGCTCGGGCTCGAAGGCGTTGATCCGCTCGACCCGCTTCTCGTACTCGCGAAACTGCTTGGACTCGCCGATGTTCAGCGCACGGTCGAGAAGGCCCATGCGTTGAGCGTAGCAGCGGAAAGGTCAACTCCCGGGCGCTGCGGCCGACGATCCCGGGGGTGAGCTTGAGGGCCGTCACGAGCGCCGAAGAGGCGCCCACGACCGGGGTCGTCGGAGTCCGCCAAGCGGTCTGCGACGCGTCCCGGGCCGTCGTCGGATACGAGGTCCTGACGGGCGATCCCGATGCGCCGCCCGCGTCGGCGCGCTACAGCGCGCGGGCGCTCCTGGAGGCGTTCACCGACGTCGACCTCGACCTCATCGCGCCGCATCACCCCGCTTATCTGACCGTCGGCCCGGCGCTGCTGCTGCGCATGGACCTGCTGCCGGTCGCCCCCGATCGCGTCGTCATGCAGCTCGAGTCGGTCGAGACCGCGCACGACGAGGTCGTCGCCGCGGTCAACCGGCTCTTCGCGATGGGCTACGTCTTCGCCGCCGTCGATCCGCCCTCGCCCGAGCACGTGCTGGCGATGCCGGCGATCAGCCTCGTGCGCGTGAACGTGTCCGCGGTGCCGGCGGCCGAGGTCGCAGCGCGCGTGGTCGGGTTCATCGCCTCCGGCCTGGCCGTCCATGCGGTCGGGATCCCTTCGCACGACGTCTTCGAGGCGTGCGTCGCGGCCGGTTGCGTCGGGTTCCAGGGGCCGTTCCGGGCGCTGCCGGTGCTCGAGCAGGCACCGGTCGTGCAGTCCGGGGCGATGGCAACCGCCGCCGAGCTTCTCGCGCCCGATCTCGACTTCGAGCGCCTCGAGGCGCTCATCGCGCGCGACCTCGAGCTCAGCTACCGGCTGCTGCGCTACGCCAACTCGGCCTTCTTCTCGCGCCGGCGCGAGGTCGGCACGGTCCGCGAGGCGATCGTGCTGCTCGGCGAGCGCATGACGCGGCGCTGGGCGTTGGTCGTCGCGCTGGCCGGCGGGGGGCCGCGGCCCGACGAACTGCTCTTCGACGCGCTCCTGCGTGGCCGCGCGCTGGAGCTGCTCGCCGAGAACGTCCCGGGCCTCAACGCCGACCACGCCTTCACCGTCGGGCTGTTCTCGATGCTGCCGTCGCTCGTCAACCGGCCGATGGAGCAGGCGCTCGACGGCCTCGGGCTGCCGGCGAGCATCGAGGCGGCGCTGCTCGACGGCCACCCGCCGTACGGGCCGCTGCTCGACCGCGTGATCTGTCACCTCGACGGCGACTTCACCGAGCGCGCCGACGACGCGCCGGGCAGCCTCGACCGCCTCGACGCCGCCTACCGCGGCGCGATCGGGTGGGTCGAGCAGCTGCGCGACGAGCTCGAGCGCGCGGCCGCCTGATCGCGTTGCTCAGCCGAGCACGCGGGTCGCCGGGACCACGTCCTGCGGCAGGCCGCGGCGCGCCACCGCGATGAGGAACGGCGCCAGCGTCGCGGCGGCCACCGCGCCGGCGGCGGCGAGCGCCGCGTAGCCGGCCACGCCGACCACCGGGCCGGCGATCGCGGTCGCGCTGGCCGCGGCCACTCCCATGCTCAGCTCGCCGGCTCCCTCGACGCGCGGGCGCTGTGCGACGGGCACCGCCGAGGCCAGCAGGGCGCTGCCCGCGATGAGGCTCGCGTTCCAGCCGACGCCGAGCAGCCCCAGTCCGAGCGCGAACGTCGGGGCCTGCGCGCCGGAGGCGGCGGAGAGGACGCCGGCGAGGACGAGCAGCGTGGCGCCGCCACCGGCGACGGCGAGCGGCCCGAGCCGGTCGGTGAGCCAGCCCGTGAGGGGCGACGGGGCGAACATGCCGGCGACGTGGACGCTGACGACGAGGCCGACGAACTGCAGCCCGTGGCCGTGATCGTGCATCTGCACCGGGGCCATCGCCATGACCGCGACCATCACGAAGTTGGCCACGACGACGGTTGCAAGGCCGGTGATGGCAGCCGACGGGGAGAGCAGCCGGCGCAGCGGGACGGCCGGCGCGACGATGCGCTCCTCGGCCGGGCCCGCGGTGGCGACCTGGAGCGGGTCCGGGCGCAGGAAGACCGTCAGGACCAGGCCCGAGAGCGCGAACGCGAGGGCGGAGACGAGGAACAGGCCGGTGAGCTCGGGAAGGCCGATCGCGGTGGCGACGCGACCCGCGGGCTCCATCAGGTTGGGCCCGGCCACGGCGCCGAACGTCGTGGCGAAGACGACGCGGCCGATCGCCCGCCCGCGCTCGTCGGGCGTGCTGAGGTCGACCGCGGCGTAGCGGGCGAGCATGACCGCGGTGTTGCCGGCGCCGAAGAGCAGGCTCGCGGCCAGCAGCAGCGCGAAGCTCTCCATCTCCCCCGCCGCGACGATGCCCGCGGCGCCCACGGTGGCGATCGCGAGGGCGGTGGCGAGGCCGGTCCGGCGCCCCGCGCGGCGCGACAGCGCCGAGATCGGGATCACCGTCGACGCCGAGCCGACGACGAGCAGCGCGAGCGGGAGGCTCGCGAGTGCGTCGCTGTCGGTGATGTCGAGCGCCAGCAGAGCGCCCGCGGCGGCGCCCGAGCCGCCGAGGCCGCTGAGCACCTGTGCGCAGACCAGCACGCGCAGCGTGCGCCGCTGGAGCGCCTCGCGATCTTCGATCACGCGATCCAGGCCTCGATCTCGCGCTGGCCCAGCGCGAGGGCGACCGACACGCGGTGGCGGCCGTCGACGACGTAGTAGCCGTCAGGACGACGGACGACCGCGATCGGCGGCAGGGCCACGCCGCGGCGATGCGCGAGGGCGATGCGCTCCCAGCGGGCGCGGACGTGCTCGGAGCTCGGGCGGAAGCGGGCGTCGAAGTTGACGGAGGGCTCGATCGTGCCGACGATCTCGCTCAGCGGGATGACCTCGAGGCTCCGCGGGGCGTGCGCCGCGCCGGTGGCGGCGCCGAGGACGCGCGGGTGGCGGGCGCAGCGCGGGCGGCGCGCCAGCCAGCTGCCGGCGCGGCGGATGCGGTTCGCGCGCCGGGCGCGGAGGAAGTCCTCGCTCGCATCGATGATGGGCATCCCGGTCGCGTGGCTGAGCATGGCCGGGACGGTACGTGCGGCCTCGGGGCCCGCTCTTGAACAGACCGGTCATGTTGTGGCCGCGCGCTCGGCACGTGCAGCCCGCGCGCCCTGCTCACGCGGCCGCTCGCCCGAGCAGGAGCGGCCCGTAGGAGGCGGCGTGGTCGTGCCCGGGCCCGCAGTTGAGCTCGGACTCGAGCAGCAGCGCGCGCGGGGTGAGGCCGGCGAGGCGCATCGACTCCCGCGTGAGGTGCGATTGGTCTGCGTAGCCGGCCTCGGCGGCCAGCCGGGCAAGCTCGGCGCTCGGGTGCTCGCGCTGTCCGGCGAGGGCGAGGAAGCCCTGGAAGCGCATCATGCGGTGAAGCGCCTTGGGCGCCAGGCCGATCGCGGCCAGGCAGCGGCGGCGCAGCTGGCGCTCGGAGATGAACAGCGCGTCGGTCAGCGAGGTGACCTCGCCGGCCTGCCACGGCAGCAGGTGGCGGACCGCCTCGGCGGCGACGGGGTCGGGCTCTGCGCCCGCGACGGCGCGGGCGAGGACCTCGTGCTCGAGCATCGCGGCCGCCTCGTGCCCCGAGCCGGCCGTGGCAATCCGTTCGCCGAGGGCGATCGCGGCGTCGCCCCAGAGCGCGTCGGCGCCGACGGCGACGTCGACGAGCTCGGTCGCAGGCAGGTCGAGGACCGACGGCGCCGCGCCGGGCCGGAAGCGCACGCCGACCACCGTGGTCCCGGGCGCGAGGACCTCGAGCGTCGGCCCGGTCTGCGGTCCGACGAGCTGCGGCATCCCGCCGACGCGGCAGGAGATCTCGATGCCGCCGTTGGGCACCGTGCGGTGCAGGTAGGGCTCGGCGCCGGGGAGCACCTCCTGGACCCACACGCAGGAGAGGTGCCCGGCGACCTCGCGCGCCGGCGGGCGCTCCTTGTACGTCTGCTGGACCATCGCGACCGATTGTGGCAGGCGCCGCGACCGAGGCCAGTGATCGTGTCGCTCAGCGGCGCATGCGACGGAAGCGGGGCTCCTCGGCGGACGCGTCGCCCTCCTCGGGCTCGTCACGCCGTGCGAGCACGTGGCCCGTGAAGCCGGCGCGCAGAGTGCTCACCGCGGCGCGCATCTGCTGGCGTGCGCGCGTTGCGAGGTCCCCGTCGGCGTCCCGTTGCGTCGGCCGCCGCTTCTCCCGCGTGAAGCGTTCCGACATCGCCGTCCTTGGTACCCCCGGCGGACCGCTCGTAACGCGACGTGTTCACCGGCGCTCGCGACGCACGCGGCGGGCCACCAGCGGGGTCGATGCAGCGAGCAGCGTCACCACGGCGAGGGCGGTCCAGACGAGCGGGTCGGACGCCGACAGGTCATCGAGGGCGTGGCCGAGGTAGGTCGCGGCGGCGGTCATCGGCAGGCTGCCGAGCACCGAGGTCCAGGCGTAGCGCCACAGCGGGACCCGGGCGGCGCCCGCGATGTAGCCCACGAGGCTGTAGGGGACGAACGGGATGAGACGCGCGAGCAGCAGCGCGGGTGCGCCGCCGCGGTCGATGACGCGCTCGGCGACCGCGACGCGCTCCTCGCCGGCGAGGCGCATCGCGAGCGGCCGTCCCGCGACGGTGCCCAGCCAGTAGGCGAGCAGGCCGGACACGAGCCACGCGACGACGACGAGCGGCAGGCCGATGGCGAACCCGAAGACCAGGCCGGCGGTGGCGTTCGGGATCTCCGCTGGGAAGAAGACGACCGCGTGCGTGAGGATGAGGCCGACGAGCACGGCGGCGCCGAGCACGCCGAGCCCGCGCAGCTCGGCGCGGAGCGCGTGCACGTCGCCGTGCAGGGCGTGGCCGACGGCCTCGCGCAGCGGATGGACCGCCACCACCACGAGCACCGCGAGCCCGACCACGGCGATGGTCACGAGCAGGCGGCGCATCCGGCGAACGGTAATGCCGCCGTTTGCAGGAGAAGTGGCGGAACGGTGACGGCCGGCGAAGCCGCCCCGCGCCTGTTACGTCGCGATCGCGGTGCCTTCGCCCAGGCCGTCGGACTCCGGCGTGCGGATGCTCTCGGTGCCCACCTTGCGCGGGCGGCGCTTGTCGCGGTGACGCTTCACCTGTCTCGACAGCTCCTCCTCGCAGAGGTTGATCGCGTGGCGGAGGTCGCGCGCGCGGTCCTGCGCGCGAAGGATCACTCCCTTGAGGGCGAGGGTTGCCTCGGCGACCTGGTTGTTCGGGATCGCCGGGTTTCGCTCCTCGTAGAGCTCGACCTCGAGGCGAGCGTACTCCGACACCTGCTTGCCGACCTTCGTGAAGCGCCTCTCCACGTGCTCCCGAAGCTCGTCCGTCACCGGGGTATTGCGGCCCTTGACCTCGATCTGCATGGAGATCCTTCCGATCGTTGACGGGGCGTTCACCGGACGTTACTCGCGGCCTTTCGTCAACTCAACGCCCGCGCATAGGCGACCGCCGACACGCTGTGGGCCCCCGCTCGTCGCACGGCATGCCCGCACGTCTCGAGGGTCGCCCCGGTGGTGTGCACGTCGTCGACCAGCAGGACGCTCCGCGGCGGCCCGCGCACCACCGCGATCTCGATGCGCCCCGGCGCCCTGCGCGCCGCTCGCGAGGACCCGGCCTGGCGTGTCGGCTTCCCGCGGCGGGCCAGGCATCGCGCCATCTCCAGGCCGGTCCGCCGCGCCAGCGCGCGGGCGAGATGGTCGGCGTGGTCGAACCCGCGAGCACGCCGCCGCGACGCGTGGGTGGGCACCGGAACGAGGACGGCGGGCGGCGCGAGCAGGCCCGGCGGAGCGGTTGCGACGATCTGCGCGGCCATCACGTCGGCGACCCCGAGCGCGCCGCGGAACTTCAACGCATGTACGAGCGCGCGCGCCGGCCCCTCGAACGCCACCGGGGCCCACGCGCGGTCCAGGCACGACCCGTCGCCCCGGCAGCGCCGCCCACACGGCAGCGGCAGCCCACACCGCGGGCAGCAACGCCCGCGCAGGAACCGGACCTCCGCGCGGCAGCCCGGGCAGAGTGCCTGCCCGGCGGCGACCGGCGCGCGGCAGCCCCAGCACGCGGGCGGAGCCAGGACGGCGGAGAGGCGTTCGAGCAGCACCGTCGCATGGTCGCGCGGCGCCGCGTCACGGCTCTACACGTGATTGCGACAATCCCGCGCAGTGGCTGCGGACACCTCGTGGACGCTCGACCCCGGCGCGCTTGCCCTCATCGGCCTCGCGACAGCGCTCTACGTGCCGCGGTGGCGCACGGTCCGGCGCACGCATGGCGCGCGAGGCGCGTCGGTCCCTCGGCTGCTCTCGTTCACCGGCGCGATGCTCACCCTCGCCGCAGCGCTGATCTCGCCGATCGATCGCCTCGCCGAGCAGGCCTTCGCGATGCACATGACCCAGCACATCCTGCTGATCGACATCGCGCCGATCCTGCTCATCGCGAGCTTCACGAAGGTCATCCTGCGGCCGGTCACCCGGCGGCTGCAGCGCCTCGAGCGAGCCGCGGGCCCGTTCGGCCATCCCGCCTTCGCGGTCCTGCTGTACGTCGCCGTGATGTGGGCGTGGCACGTGCCCTCGCTCTACGACGCCGCCCTCGAGCACCCGGCGATCCACGCGTTCGAGCACACCTGCTTCATGACCGCGGGCCTCTTGTACTGGTGGCACCTGCTCTCGCCGATCCGCTCGCGCGCGATGCACGGGATGGCGCCCGTCGGCTACATGCTCTCGACGAAGCTCCTCGTCGGCCTGCTCGGCATCGCGATCACCTTCGCGCCCGACTCCTTCTACACGTTCTACCGCGATCGCCAGCCGATCTGGGGACTCGACGCCGACGCCGACCAGGCGGTCGCCGGCGCGATCATGGCCCTCGAGCAGTCGATCGTGATGGGCATCGCGCTCGTGTGGCTCTTCATCCGCGCGCTGTCGGAGTCGGAGGCCGAGGAGCAGCGCGCCGAGCGCTACGCCGACGAGGCGCACGCGGAGCGTTACGCGTAAAGAGCCCCCGTGCCATGCCCTGAGGCTGGGGACGGGGGCCGAGAAGGGTGTTCTACCGCGCGACGCGGACGCCAAACACCCCCGAACGGGGAGTCAGCGGGGCGCGCCGGCGCTCAGCCCCCCAGCTCCGCCGCGTTCTCGATCTCGGCCGGGCCCTCGAGCATCACCGAGCCGACCACGACGATCCCGCGCCCGAACGTCACGTCGCCCTTGACCACCAGCCGTTCGCACTCCACGAGCGACGGTGCGCCGCCCGGGAAGCGCTTCTCGAAGTCGCGGATGAGCTTGTAGTAATCGGGGTCGAGGTCGATGTACGGGGGCGCCTCGCGCTCGGGCGCGAGCTCCACGCGCTCGTCGTCGCGGATGACGTAGGCGTCGGAGCGCAGCGCGAGCAGGTCGTTGGTCGTCTTGACCGGCGCGAAGCGCCGCCGCGGCACCTGCAGCGCCTGCGCGCCGTCGAACACCCCTATCGCTGCGCCCATGGCCGTCTCGAGCTGCACCACTGCGGGCGAGGACGGGTCGCCGGGGTCGACCGTCTTGCGATTGACGATGATCGGCAGCCCGAGCACGCCATCGCGCTCGCGCAGCGTGTCGCGCAGCGCCTGGAGGTCGATCCACAGGTTGTTCGTGTTGACGAACGGGTGGCGGCCGACGTCCTGCAGCGCCTCGAGGTCCTCCTCGGGCGTCTGCGCGGTCTCGCGCAGGACGAGGCGCCCGTCCGAGCGCCGGCGCGCGATGTGGCCGCCCTTGCGGTCGGCCTCGGTGCGCTGGGCGACCTCCATGGCGAACGGCGCGCCCTCCCCCGCGAACCACGACAGGATGCGCACGTCGAGGACCGCGCCGAGGTTGTCGGAGTTCGAGACGAACGCGTAGCGATAGCCGCGATCGAGCAGCTGCTCGAGCAGCCCCGAGGTCAGCAGCGCGGTGTAGAGGTCACCGTGGCCGGGCGGGGCCCATTCCAGCGACGGGTCGGCGGGCCACGACACCGGCCGCAGGTCGTCGGCTGCGATCTTCGGCTCCTTGTTCTGCAGGAGGTCGAGCGGCACGTCGGACTCGATCTCGGGGTGATCGGCCAGCGCGGCCAGCGACTCGTCGCGCGTGGCGAAGGAGTTCATGAGCACGAGGGGCACGCGCGCGCCGAAGTGCTCGCGCAGCCAGAGCACCTGCCCGACCACGATATCGAGGAAGGTCATCCCGTCCTTGGCCTCGATGAGCGACTTGGCCCGGGTCATGCCCATGCTCGTGCCCAGGCCGCCGTTGAGCTTGACGACGACCGCCTGGTCGACGAGCGCCGGATCGCCGTCGGGCAGCTCGTCCAGCGCCGGGAGGTCGGCCACCCGCTCGATCTCGCTCTCGGGCAGCATCCCCGACGCACCCTCGCGCAGCTGCTCGTAGTAGTGGGCGAAGGTGTCGATCGCCTCCTGGGCGACACCCGCCTCGCGCATCTTGTCGATGCCGGCCTGCAGTCCGCTAGGCGTCATCGCGATGCACCGTGTCGGGCGAGAACGCGGGCAGGCACACGGCGACGTAGTGCGCCCCGCCCGGCTCGGGCGTCGAGTAGCGCACCCACTCGCCGGCGCGGACGAGGACCGCCTGGCCCGCCCCGACGTCCATCGCGCCGCCCTCGTGCTCGACGTGCAGCGTCCCGTCCAGCACGAGCGTCCACTCGTCGAAGTCGGGTCGCTGTCCCGGCTCGACCCAGCCGTCGGGGGAGCGCATCCGCGCGATGCTCACCCGCGACTCGCCGCTGTTGACCCGCCCCACGTACTCGTCGATCAGCTTCGGCTTGGTGCCCGCGGCCTCGACGCGGCTGGGGCTCTCGATCAGCTCAGGCATCGCCACGGCACCCTAGGCGATCGGGGCGCGCGGCAACTGGGGCACGACGGGAGGGCTCTCCGCTTGCCGCCTGCAGCCGCTCGCGAGGAAGGCAATGAAGGGAAGCGGCCCTGTGCGCCACGACACCGGGATGTCGCTCCGTCGGGGCGCTTCTGCTGCGCAGAGCGGTCGCGCCCGGCGCGGACCGCGCGGGCGCCGCGGTCGCGTCGTCC